>SAMEA104404103__coassemble_869_pt1 | contig 20376 bp, 19 predicted proteins | sample SAMEA104404103__metabat2_high_PE_047 | metagenome-assembled genome bin SAMEA104404103 (sample SAMEA104404103) | Balaenoptera acutorostrata | reverse complement strand
AACTTATAAAACTGAGCTTCTAACTCAATCAATAAGGCAACAGAAGTTGCCAACCGCATTCCGCAGTTTTCGGCATCCGACCCGGCTGTCCGTATGGCCTTAGCCGGCATGTGCCGGCGGTCGTATCTTGCTTTGGAAAGGCTCTTTCCAATTGAGATGGCCGAAGTATAACATGAATAAATTTTGTTGTCAATAGGAATAAAGAAAAAATATCACGCGGTGAGTGTCAGATAACTGTCACATAAAGATTTGAAAACTGGAAGAAAGTACGACCGAAACAGAAGTTCCTGCTGTTTTAAGTGAAATGTATGGAAAAAGCGACGTTGTGTATTTACACACATAATAAGGTATAATTATACGTACATGAAATAAAATGGAATATGCTGCTGAAAAAGAGAAGAACTGCAATTACAGCGATTTTCCCTGCTGCGGCGAAAACCCGGCCCGGCAGATTTCCGCATAAACATCCCCCGTCAGCGACAGAAAAAAGGGCAGAAAAACACAGGAGAGAAAAGGCGGAAAATTGGGATACAGCCGCTAAAAAAGTATGGAAAAAAGGAGACTCCGGCGGCTGCCGGAGTCTCCTTTCAAATGCTGTTTTCAGGTCGGATCCCAGAGGATCCGGAGTAGAAAAACCGGGAAAAAATTTTATTCGTCGGCTTCGTGGATACGCTGAATGTGGCTCCATACGTTCTGATAACGGGAGTAGGTCAGCATGGTGGTCAGCTTGACGATCACGTTGATGGGGTGGAACAGGAAGAATTCCGTGGCAGCCACCAGCAGCAGCTGGAGGTGCTTCCGGACGCTCATGGGCTCCACGTGGTAGACTCTCAGGGTGGTCAGCAGCAGGCTCTGGGTGAGCAGGGCCAGCAGCAGATAGACCACAATAATGGACACGGCGGTTTGGAAATCCAGCATCCGATAGAAGCCTGCGCCCACCAGAACGGATACGCCGACCACCTCGATAAAGGGGGAGGCCAGTTCATAGAGGGCGGTAAAGATCACGGACAGGATGCCCACCCAGCCGTAGTAGTGGTGACCGATCATGTACAGGTGCTGGGACAGGCTCTGGGTCAGGCCGATGTGCCAGCGGCGGCGCTGGTGGAAGTAATCCCGATAGCGGAAGGGCACCTGGGTGTCGCAGCGTGCCTCGGGCACGTAGGCGATCTTATAGGGCATCTTCTGGGACATGCAGAAGGCATGCAGGCGCATGGTCAGCTCCATGTCCTCGCCCACGGTGCCGGTGCGATAACCGCCGCAGCCGATGAGCAGATCCCTTCGGAACATGGCGAAGGCGCCGGAGACGATGACGTTGGCGTTGAGGTAGTCGTAGAGGATGCGGTGCATGTAGAAGGTGCGGTAGTACTCCATCCGCTGGAACAGGACCAGCAGCTTTCGGGGGAGGGTCAGGGAACGATAGGTGTCGTCTCTGTGGAGCATGGTGCCCACGGCTCCGGCGCAGACTACAGTTTTCCGGTCCATCAGGAACTTGCTGACCATGATCCTGAGGGCGTCAGTCCGTACCTGGGTATCGGCGTCCACAATGACGCAGTAGGGGCTTCCGGCGTGGTTCAAGCCGCAGTTGAGGGCGTCACCCTTGCCGCCGTTTTTCTTTCGGAGCAGGAGGAGGCGTCGGTCATCAAGGGTTCTGCTGCGGCATTCCAACAGGGGCTGGGTATCCAGGGGCAGTCTGTCCTGGGGGAGGGGGTCCTGTTTCAGGGCATATTTTCTGGTCACCATGTCGGAAGTGCCGTCGGTAGAGCCGTCGTCCACCACCACGATTTCCAGATTGGGGTAGTCGGAGGCCAGCAGGGACTCCACGGTGTCGCAGATGCAGGAGGCCTCGTTGTGGGCGGGGACGACCACGCTGATGGGGACTTTGCGGACGATCTCGTCAGAGAAGATACGGCGGACGTGCTGGAGATTTTCCTCACAGCGGGACAGGCGGTTGACGGCCACCGCCATGCTGACCAGCCACTGTAGCATATAGATCAGGGTATAGGCCAGGAAGAACCAGAAGGAGGCCCGTACCAGGCAGGGGATCAGTTCCATAGACTCACTGCACCGCCTTCAGGTGGGAGCCGGCTGCGGACACGGGGGTGCGGGAAGTGTCGTCGGGGAGCTCGGACAGGGGCGTCTGGGGGCAATCCAGCAGGAACTGGTCGATTTTCCGGGAGGAGATCCTGCACTGGAAGATGCTGTGGAGCAGCAGGTGCCGGCCCAGGCTGTCGCCGGAGGCGAGGGCGTCGATCCTGTCGTGAAGGATGCGGCGCATGCAGTAGCGCAGGTCGGTGCGTTCTTCAGGGGTACAGCAGGGGAAGTAGGCGGCAAACCGGTCGCAGATGTGCTGAAAGAGGACGGTGTCCTCAGACATGCGCAGCAGCTTGGGGAATAGCTTGTTCCGACGTTCTGGAGAGCAGGCGCCGGAGAAGAACAGGGAGATGAGCTTCATCTTCTGGGGGCGGAGCTTCATGTGCCGGCGATCCACAGCCAGACGTAGGTAGAGGCAGAAGAGAATGTACAGCCAGAGGATCAGACCGGCAGCAAGGTAAAAATTATGGATACTCATTTAATTTGCTCCTTTGAATTCCTCTTGCAGGACATAGTAGGCGGGTTTCAGACGTTCCGTCCATTTGGGGGTCTGCCAGCCGGGGAGGTCGAGGGAGCCGAACTCCCGGACTTCCTTCTGGTCGGCGGTAAAGACGGAGGCGTAAAGCTGATCGATGGTTCGGCCGGAGAGCATACGATCCTCCGGGGTCAACTGATCCACGATTATGGAGCGGGAGGGGTCCCGGAAATTCAGCAGCTGCCAGGGGATGCGCACCTCCACACTGTCCCCGGCAATGCAGTAATCAGCATTGGAGTCGTACTGGGGGGAGGCGGGATTGGCGTTGCCCTGGGAAAGCCTGCCCACGGGCTCCAGATCCATCATGTGGTTCATAAAGCTGTACATACCGTCGCTGGCACGGCAGACCGTATGGAACTGGGAGCTGGGGTCGCCGCCGAAGGCTGCCTCCGGGTAGAGGGATTTCAGCCGGGCCAGCAGCTCATTGGTGATGGCGGAGGTGGTGCGTCCGGCCATGGAGTAGAGCAGCAGGCTGTAGCTGTCGTGAACCAGCAGCTCAGCGTTCTGCTGGGGGTCGATGCGGAGAATAAAGTCCACGCCGCGGCCAAAGCTGTGATTCCCCTGCTGGGTCACGCCTGCGTCGGGGAGGGTGTCAATGGCCACGGAGAGCTCCTGCCCGGGGACGTAGCCGTCGATGAGAAAGTAGACATATTTCTCGTCATACTGCATGCTCAGGGTGGCGCCGTTTTGCTTGAGGAGCTTGTGCTCGGAGCGCCACTCCTTCAGGGAGCCGTCAGGGAACACGGAGCCGTCGCCGGGGTCAAAGCTGAGCAGGCCGTAAAACTGCTCAGTGGATTCCGCATTGCACCAGAAGGCGCGTCCGTCGGGATCGGAGATCTGTTTTTCATTCCAGACCCGCTTGTACCACTCATCCTGCCAGCTGAAGGCCAGGGCTCCGGCGCAGCCTGCGTCCCGAATATCGTGGAGCATGGCGGACAGGGCCTGAGCCTGCTGGGCTTCGTTCAGTCCGCCGTGGGTAAAGCCCCGCCACACGTCGTCGTGGGCCAGGTCGCGGGAGGAGGGGATGCCGAATTCAGAAATCAGAACGGGGTACTTATGGTGTTCAGTCAGGTGCTTCAGGTAGCCACGGTAGGGGTTGGGACGGCCGGACTCGTCCACATAGCGGGTATATTCGCCGTACTGCAGGAACAGGGGGTAGTAGGGGTACACGTTGTAGGAGGCGAATACGCCGGTTTTCAGGGCGGGGGAGGCCACAATATGCTCGGCGTCCACCGTGACCTCGGTGTAGGCGGTCAGGGGGCCGTCGTCTCCGGAGGAGAAGGCGATCTCATTGAAGAAGGGGTCGGTGTCGGACCAGTTGCAGAAGGTGATCAGCTTCTGCTGGCCGTAGGCCTCCATCTCGTACCGCAGGAGCTCATCGCCCCACTGGGCCAGGAAGGACTCGAAGGGGGAGGCATCGTACCCGGCGTTGAGATAGGTGCCCCGATAAGCGGTGAAGTCGGTGTTCATCCGGTTCACAAAGTCTACAAATACCTCGTCCCACTCGACCCCCATCAGGTAGCCCAGAACGTACTCGGACACATCGGCGGTGTAGAGATCCAGCCGGTTATGCTGGTGAGACACGAAGAACTGGCGGCCGTGGAGGGCGTCCACGGTGTTTCGCGCGGCCTCAAAGAGGGGGCGGGACACCTCGGGGTCCAGAATATTTTCCTGGGAGAACATGAAGTGCTCGGGAAAGTCCACGGTCTGGATCAGGTAGATGGGGTCCCTGTGGGACTGGTTGTACTCGGCCAGGGCGGAGTAGAAGTCGGGGGACTGGAGGTTATAGACGCGGATGGTATTGGCGTGCATCTCGCCGATCATGGAGAACCAGCGGTAATAGGCGTCGCGGGAAATGCCGTTCTGGTTGGGGAACAGTCCGGGAGCAGCGGAGCCTATGTTGACGCCCTGGATCTGAAAGGGGACCCATTTTCCGTCACTGAGCCGCTGAAATTCCGTGCCGCTGGTGCGGAAGGTGGGCTGGGGCTGGGAGCGGGAGAACCGATGGGTCAGTCTGGGTGTATAAAACAGGCCTCCCAGCAGACAGGCCAGACCAAGGATTGCTGCTGCACGGAGCAGGTGTTTCTTACGTAACATACAAAGATCCTTTTTATTTGGTAATGTTGCAAAGGAGATGGAAGTTCTCGTCCATCCACTTTCCGCGCTCGTGAATGAAGGTGCGTATGGAGTTCAGGTCCTGCTGCCACAGGGAGGCGTCTCCGTTGTACCAGCGCTGGCAATTGCGTTGGGCGGGGCCCTCCAGATAGGTCTGGCAGCTGTCGATGAAGGCCAGCAGGATTTTCTCGGAGAGAACGCCCCGGCGCAGCTCCAGATACCGCGCGTAGCATCGGGTGGTGAACTCGGGGTTCTGGAAGAGAAAGTGATAGAAGAAGGTAGAGTCCATGCGGTGATAATCGACGGTGACGTCGGCATCGGTAAAATTCTGGTTGCTCAGAGAGCCGTCAAAGTCCCACACGGGACCGATGGAGATCTTGCCGCCCATATTCTGATAGAGGAAGGTGGAGCGGGAACCGGCATCCAGGTTCTGGAAGAATTCGTTGATGAGGTAGTAGTCCACAAAGCTGTCCATGTCGATGTAGTCGTTGACGCCGGACCAGTCGCCGGAGAAGGGGGCGTCGTAGAGGGCTTTTTCAAACAGAAGCAGCTGCTGACGAATGTAGTGCAGGGAGTTCTGGGAGAGCAGCTCCGGGGAGGGATATTCCAGACTGAAGGGAAAGGCGGCGTGGCCGTCAGGTTTCAGGTGGGGGATAGCCGTGCTGCCCAGGTGGGAGTTGATCTGCACCAGAAAGGAGGTCTCAGCATGGGAGGCGTCGGCCTTTTCAAGGGCCACACGGTGCTCGGAAACCTTGATTTTTTCGATCACGGTGTAGACGCCCTGATACTGGAGCGCGCCGTTTGCGTCGGAGGTAAAGACCTCGCACAGCCGGCAGCGGGGGGTGAAGTGCAGGAGCTGTCCGGACAGGGTATAGCCCATATAGTTGCGGATCATGGAGTAGTCAATGTAGCTTCCGTTCAGCACCCAGGAGCTCTCTGCGGGCATTCCCATCATGGGAACGTCCTCCGGCAGGCCGGCCTGGTCCACGGTTTTCATCAGGTACTGGGGCTTGGGGAAATACCGGGAGGAGTTGCCGCGGATGGAGATCTGGGTTCGTCCCTTCTGAGTGGGGGCGTCGCCGGAGTGGTTGACCCCGTTGAGGTTGTCGATGATGGAGTAGGCGCAGGAGAGGGAGGACAGGTCGGTGCGGACGGAGCCGGGGATCTGTACGCCCTGGGTGTGCAGGATGAGGATGGGCAGGTGGGTGCTCAGGGAGCCGTCCCCCTGAAATCCGTTTGTTTCCGGAGAGGACGGGGGGGGGCGGACAGGTGCTGCTGATAAACCTGGGGGGATCCAGCCTCTGGCGGGGGAAGAGGGCGGCGGTCAGGAGCAGCAGAACGATCAGCAGGGGAAGAAAGAAACGCTTTTTCATGGAATGTGCCTCCCGGTGTCGGCTCAGACGGCGGCCTTGTCTTCTTCCAGAACGAAGTTGGCGCACTGAACGCCGCGGATCTCGTAGAGCTCCTTGAGGTAGTGGTCGGCGGAGTTCTGATCCATTTTTTTCAGCTCATAGATGAACTCGGCGGAAGCCTGGTCCGTGTTCTGAACGGACATGCGGCAGTTGGGGAAGCTCTGATAGGTCAGGGCCTTCACGTCGGTCATGGCCTCGGTGGAGCAGCGGATAATGAGGATATAGCGTTTTTCCTCCTTGACGGCCCGGACCAGCAGGTAGAAGAGGAAGAGTACGGCGGTGGTGACCAGGGCAATGACGTACTGGGCCACGCCGCAGCAGATACCCACCATGACGCTCCAGAAGATGAACATGGTGTCCCGGGAATCCTTGATGGCGGTGCGGAAGCGGATGATGGACAGGGCGCCCACCATGCCCAGGGACAGAGCAATGTTGCTGGAGATGACGGCCATGATGGCGGTGGTGATGATGGACATGGCCACCAGGGTATAGTTGAAGCTGCTGTTGTAGGTGACCTTGGAGGAGGTCAGGTAGTAGGCGATGTAGATCATGGAACCGATGACGAGGGCCATGATGAGCTTGAACAGCACGTCGCCGAAGGAGATGGTGAAGCCGGCGGTCAGGTTGGTGATGATAAAATCTTTCATGGAAAACGCTCCTGTTACAGTAAAGTTCTGGTAAAATCTCTGCCGTTTGCATACTTGCTGAAGGATGCGGGCAGTTTTTCAATGCTGTTCAGCGCATTTTGTACATAGCTGAGCAGGAAATTATTGAATTTGACCTCCAGTACCACCCGATTTGGGGGAAGAATGGGGTGGGCAGGCAGGTTCTGCCGGAACAGGTCGGTGCAGGTTTCGGTGGCCCGGATATCGGAGTCGAAGGTGATCCGGGTGTTGTTGGTGTCCACGCAGAAGGACAGCCGCTTATACTGGACGATGGATTTGGGCAGCATGCCCCGGGAGAGCTTCTGATAGAAAAAGCGGGACAGGGGCTCGTCCATATCCAGCAGACCGGAGTACCGGCCCTGGCTCAGCTCCTCAAGCAGAGGCCTGCTGATCAGCAGGGACTGCTTGGTCTGGTGCTCGCCCAGCTTGTGCTTGCGTTCCAGCTTGATGATCCGGTCATCGGTACCGTAGATCCGGGCCCGGAATTTTTCATGGACCAGCAGACCGTCGGCCTTTTCCACATAGCACCGGTCGGACAGGGTGTCGAAGTAGAGGCTGCGGATCTCATAGCCCTCCGGCTCGGTACAGTAGGCGTCCTTGGGCATGATGCAGTTCAGCTTGTAAGCCAGCTGGGCGGCCTCGGTCCGGGTCAGGATAAATTTATGTTCTGTTCTATGTACTTCCACGCTGCACCGGCTTTCTAAGAATTATCGGGTAAAAATTTGCTGGGGCTTGAATTCCAGAATTTCCACCTCAAAGGCGGAGGGCCAGACGGTTTCGGGTGTGGGATCGCCGCACCAGGTTCCGCCCACGGCCAGGTTAAAGATCAGATACATGGGAATCTGAGGGACGTTTTCAACGATGGAGTAGATAGGGGCGCCGTCCAGATACCAGACCAGGGAGTCGGGGGTCCAGTCGAAGCGGATGGTGGAGGACTGGAGCGGGGTATGGCTGGGGTAGGTATGCTGGAAGAAGTTCCGGGTTTTGCTGTTGAGGTCGCTGGGGAGCTCCAGATAGTGCATGACGCCGTACAGGTGCTGGGGTTCTCTGCCGATGGACTCGTAAATGTCCACCTCGGGGTAGGGGAGGCTCTGTGCGGGCAGCATCCAAACGGCAGGGAACAGACCGGGATTGGCGATAGGCTTGAACCGGAAGGTGATGGAGCCGTAGAGGAAGCTGAAAAAGGACTCGACCCGTCCGGATACATAGTGGCCGTTTTTCTGGTCGGCAGTAAGGGTCATCCGGTTTCCCACAATGCTGACCTGTTCAGGGCGATAGGTCTGAAGCTCCTTGTTGGGAGGAGAGGTGTTGGTGATGGCGGGGAAGAACTTACGGTAGAAGTCCTCATGTTCCGGCGTCAGGGGGAGGGACATGGGCTGAGGGATGCCGGAGGGCTGATCCTGGGGAGAGGCGCCCTGCACAGGCGGAGTGGGGGCCGGATTTTCCGGGGGAACAATAAAGGGGGGCGCATCCGGCTCGGTCTGTGGTTGGGCCTGGGGCTGGACAGAACTTTCGGGGGCCGGCGTGTCCGGCGTCTCCGGCTGGGCCCAGAACACAAGTCCCAGGCAGAGCACAAAGCACAGGGCGGGCAGCAGCATAATCTTTTTCATAGGCAAAGCCTCCGCTGTACGGCGGTCTCGGGCTCCGGAGAAGAAAAATGGAGCATTTTGGTAAAACTGCCGTAAATAATACAAATTAGAGTTTTTGACCATTTATTATACCACGAACGGTCGATTTTTACAACAAACGAGATTGTGTAACGTGACACAAAAAAGCACTGAATTATGTTAGTAAACGGTAACTTTCAACCATATAAACGAAAAAACATATACTTGATAAGAGGAGAAAAACCGCAAAAAGAAATAAGTTGTGTTATTACGCAAAAGGCCCGGCTCCGCGTATGCGGAGCCGGGCAGATTCAGCTGTTCAGTTGTCAGGAAATCGGTCAGGCGGCCTTTTCCTTGATGATGAACTTGCGGTAAATGGAGTCCACAATAACGCCGATGGCGTTGTCGCCGGAGACGTTGCAGGCGGTGCCGAAGGAGTCCTGAGTGATGTACAGGGCAACCATCAGAGCGCAGATGGGGCCGTTGGGATCGCCCAGCTCGGGACCGAAGACCATGTACAGGAAGGGCAGAGCGGTCATGATGGAGCCGCCGGGAGCGCCGGGGGAGGCGACCATGGCGATACCCAGGGTCATGATGAAGGGCACAACGGTGGACAGGCCGATGGGGATCTGGTTCATCAGGCAGACGGCAGTGGCACAGGCGGTGATGGTGATCATGGAGCCGGCCATGTGAATGTTGGCGCACAGGGGCACCACAAAGTTGCTGATCTGAGAGGAGATACCGTTGGCCTCAGCGCACTTCAGGTTGACGGGGATGGTGGCGGCAGAGGACTGGGTGCCCACAGCGGTGGCGTAGGCGGGAATCTGGTTCTTGATCAGGGTGAAGGCGTTCTTGTGGCTGACCAGACCTGCGATGGTGAACTGGATGACGATGCAGATCAGGTGCATGATGATGACCACCAGGAAGACCTTCCACAGGATGCCCAGGATGGCAAAGGTCTTGCCGGACTTGGTCATATCGGTGAAGGTGCCGCAGATGTACAGGGGCAGCAGGGGGATGATGACCACGTTCAGCACGCTCTCGATGATGGCGGACAGGTCATGCATGCAGTTGTACAGGGTGTCGCCGATGGTCTTGCCGCGCAGGACGGACAGGCTCAGGCCCAGCACAAAGGCCAGGGTAACGGCGGACAGGGTGTCCAGCAGGGGAGGGATGCTGATGGAGAAGTAGGGGGTCAGGCCCACGCCGCTGGCAGCGGCGATCTGCTCCAGCACGCTGGCGTCCATAAAGCTGGGGAACAGGCTGGAGGAGACCAGGTAGGAAGCGGAGCCGAACACCAGGGTAGAGGTGTAGGCGATGGCCACAGTGACGAGTAGCAGGGTGCCGGCGCCGCTTTTCAGATCGGCAATACCCTTGGTAACAAAGGCGACGATCATAATGGGAATGATAAATTTCAGGAATGCGCTGAAGATGCCGGAAGCGGTCACGACAATGCGGCCGAACCAGTCAGGCAGGAACTGGCCGATCAGGATACCGACAACAATGGCGATCAGCAGTTTGGGCAGCAGCCCAAGTTTCTTTTTCTCTTTCATGAATGACTTTCCTCCTAATATGTTGTATCGGTGTAAGATACATGCACACTTTGCCTATTATAAGCGCTTTAGGGGGAAGGGGCAAGGGGATACGCAGAAAGAACAGAACTGTTTCGGAGGATATACTTTCTATTTTCAAGAACTTGCAAAAATAGCGGGATCGGAGGGGAGAAAATGGAAGTTCAGCGGAATAAATGAGAAAAACGTTCAAATTTAATGGTCATGGGGAAAAAACTATGGTATAATACAGCACACTGAATCATTCAGGAGGCGCAAAGTGAAAAAGAAAATGAAAATTGCTCTGGGGGTGCTGGCGGCCCTGCTGCTGGTGCTGTGTCTGAGCGGTGTTTTTGTTGTGAAGCATTATCTGAATAAGGTAGACCGGATCGAGCATGAGGAGATCGAGGTGGTGGCCCCGGAGAACGAGGACTTCGAGACAGACGGCTCCGGTGAGGACGAGCCTGTGGAGGAGGACCGGGTGGGTAAGGCGCCCAGCCTCCACGACGAGGATCTGATCCACATTCTGCTGGTGGGCCAGGACACCCGCAGCGGAAAGCGGGCCCGATCGGACAGCATGATCCTGTGCAGTCTGAATCCGGATACCAGGCAGGTGGCCATGATCTCCTTCCTGCGTGACCTGTACGTGCAGCTGCCGGAGGGCTACTCCAACAACCGGCTGAACGCGGCCTATGCCTTCGGCGGCTTCCCCATGCTGTACGAGGTGCTGAACACCAACTTCGGCCTGACCATCGACGGCGGTATCGAGGTGGACTTCGAGGGCTTCAAGGATATCATCGATCTGCTGGGCGGTGTGGATATCAGCCTGACCCAGGCAGAGGCGGAGTGGATGGGCCTGTCTGCCGGCATGCAGCATATGGACGGTGAGACCGCCCTGAACTACAGCCGCATCCGCAAGCTGGACTCCGACTTCGGCCGTACCGAGCGCCAGCGCAACGTGCTGACCGCCCTGTTCAACAAGTTCCGTCAGTCTGATATCAAGACCGTGATGGACCTGGTCAATCAGGTGCTGGGCATGGTCCGCACTGACCTGACTGACGGCGAGATTCTCCGTCTGGCCGGCCAGGTGGCCCCCATGCTGTCCCAGCTGGAGCTGACCACCCACCATGTCCCGGCTGACGACGCCTACCACGGCGCCCGCCGGAACGGCATGTCCGTGCTGATCCCGGACATGGATAAGATCCACGACGATCTGCTGAACGAGTACCTGCCCTTCAGCCCCGATCAGAAGCATTAAAACAGAACGCCCTCTCCGGCCGGAGAGGGCGTTTTCTTTGGTTCAGACCAGATTTTGTTCCCGCAGGAATTGCGCCAGCCTGGAAGCGAAGCGCCGGTGTCCCTCCGGGGACAGGTGTACCCCGTCATAGGCCAGCTCCGGCTCCCACAGATGGGCAGCGGCGAAGAAGATCTGTTTTTTCTCCGCCAGCTGACGGTAGAGCCGGGCCAGTTCTGCGATCTCTCCGGCAGGCTCTCCTGTGGCCAGACGGACAGGAGGCGGAGCCAGCAGCAGGAGCCTGACCTGTGGGAACTGCTGCTGCACCATGTCGATGAGCAGCTCCATCCGGTCTGCAATGTCGGACAGCTGCTCCTGGCAGCCCACCAGCAGATCGTTGGTGCCCAGCATCAGCACCATCAGCCCCAACGGCTGAGCCTGTTCCACTGCGTTCAGCGCCTGTACATATTCCCACCGGTGGAGGGGGGTGGTGCGCCCGTTCTCCCCGCCGTTGATCACGGTGCAGCCCAGATTCTCCTCCAGCAGATCGCACCACCGGCTGTCCGGGTCATAGCGTCCGCCGAGAAAGCCCCGGGGGTCATAGCCATAGGTGTTGGAGTCGCCCCAGCATAAGATCTTCATTCCGTTCTCCCGCCTTTCCTGTTTCAGGTCCAGTGTAGCACCGGAGGGAGGGCTGTGCAAGGGGGCGCGATTTATGGAAAGTGCCCATTGCCAAACAGCCCTTTTGGCTATATACTTAACTAAGTTAATTAACTCCGTGAACGATATGGAGGGATCCGAATGGAACAGATCCATTGGCTGGATATGCTGGATTGCCAGCAGCAGCTTCATTATTTTTCCCGTGAGCTCCTGTCCCGCAGTCGGGAGGGCAATCTGACCGTCAGTCAGCTGGAGCTTCTGTCCCTGCTCTACCTGAAGCCGGAGGAGAACACGCCTCTTGTCCTGAGCCGGGAAAGCGGTATGAAGAAGGAGGCAGTGAGTCGCTGTATCCGTCAGCTGGAGGAAAAGGACTGCATCCGCAAGGAAAAGCACCCCAGAGACGAGCGCAGCGTGGTTCTGACGCTGACGGAGGAGGGCCGGGCCCAGCTGCAGGCCAGCTACCGCCCCATTCTGGAGCCCCTCTACGCCCTGAAGCGGCAGATGGGGGAGGACTTCGACGCCCTGTTTGCCCTGATCGCCAAGGCCAACCGGCTGATGGCGGAGGAATAAGGAGGTTTCCTGTTTGAGATTTTACGACGCCCTGCAATTAAACCCCGGCGATTTGAAGCGCGCCATCCGAAAGGCTGAAACTGCCGGAGAACGGCACAGACTGCAGTGGGCCATGCTGGTGCGCTCCGTTCTGATCGTGCTGTTTTCCATTGTGCTGATCGCGCCTCTGTCCGCTCTGTTCGGCCCGGAGAACAACGCCATGTCCGTGTCGCTGATCTGCATGATCCTCAGCATCCGTTTTGTGGACTTCGGCTACTGTATCCAGGACTCCCTGCGGAACCTGGGGATCGTGTTCTTCCTGCTGACGGCCGCCCCGGCAGCTGCCTCCTTCCTGCCTCCCTATCTGGCGGTGTTCGTCCACTTCGGGGCTTTCCTGCTGATCCTGACCATGACCAGCGACAAGCCAGAGATGGGCAACGGCGGACTGTTTGCCTTCGCCTATATTTTTCTGGTGGGTAATCCGGTCCGGGGGGAGCTGTTCTGGAAGCGCTGCGCCCTGACTCTGGTGAGCTATCTGATCTGCGCCGCCATTTTCTATGCCAAGCACCGGGACAAGCACGAGGCGGTCCGGTACCACCATCTGGTGTCGGAGTTCCACCTGTCCCAGCCAAAGTGCCGCTGGCAGGTGCAGCTGGCCCTGGGGGTCAGTCTTCTGCTGATGGTGGGGGAGCTGCTGGGGCTGGAGCGTCTGATGTGGGCGGGCTTTGCCTGTGCCTCCCTGCTGGGCTGCTACGCCTCGGCCGACGTGGTGAAGGAGCGGCTCACCGACCGGATCGTGGGTGCGGCGGGCGGTTCTTTGGCCTTTGCCCTGATCTACTGGATCACGCCACCCTCTCTGTACGGCCTGTTCGGGCCTCTGGGCGGCGTGTGCCTGGGCTTCTGTGCGGAGTACCGCTATAAGACCGCGCTGAACTGCTTCGGAGCCCTGCTTCTGGCCACGGGCCTCTACGGCCTTCACGGGTCGGTGCTGCTGCGGATTATGAACAACTTCATCGGTGCGGCCTTTGGCTTCTGCTTTTTTGCAGTCTACCAGCGGCTGGTGAGCCGTCGGTTTGATGCCGCAGCCGAATAAAAAGCAGCATGCCCCGGTCCTCTGCGGGAAGAAGCATGAGAAAGCCCCCGGTTTCTTCGGAAACCGGGGGCTCTTTTGTGTTTTATCAGATCCCCACCAGGGCGCAGCCCAGCTTCATCAGTCCGGCCAGCACCATCACCAGGATGGGATTCCACTTCAGTTTTTCCAGACAGAACAGGCAGATCAGGAAGATGACCACCAGCTCCCAGTGGGTGGCGGCCAGAGCAACGGCCCCTCCGCCCCAGAAGGCGGACAGGAGGATGGAGGCCCCGGCTGCGGCGATCATAGCCACCACTGCGGGCCGCAGGGCGTTCAGTACCCCCTGGAGCATGGCCATGTTCCGGTATTTCAGATAGAATCTGGCGATCAGGGTGACAATGATGCAGGAGGGGAGAATACAGCCCAGAGTAGCCACCACCGAGCCCGGGATCCCGGCCACCTTGGTGCCCACAAAGGTGGCGGCGTTGATGGCGATGGGGCCGGGGGTCATCTGGGAAATGGTGATCAGGTCGGTGAACTCCGCCATGGTCATCCAGCCGTGGGCCTGGACCACCTGATCCCGGATCAGAGGAACGGCGGCGTAGCCCCCTCCGAAGCTGAAAGCGCCGATCTGCAAAAAGCTGAGAAACAGCTGAAGATACAGCATCATCCGGCCCTCCTCTGTGCGGCCAGGGTCCGCACCACGCCCAGCAGGGCGCAGATCAGGATGATGTAGACCACATTCACCCCATAGACCCAGGAGGCGAGAAAGGCGCAGACCATGGTGAGTATGGAAAGGAGGCTTTTGGTCTCGGCCACCCCGGCGGCCATTTTAAAGACCACCGAGGCGATCACCGCCCCCACGCCGGCCTGCATGCCGGACAGCATCTGACTGACCACAAAGTTGGTTTTGAACAGCTGATAAAAGCCGGAGATCACAGTGATGATCACAAAGGGCGGGATCACCGTGCCCAGAATGGCCACCAGAGCGCCCACCAGCCCCGCCAGCTTATAGCCCACCACAATAGCGCCGTTGACGGCGATGGGGCCGGGTGCAGACTGGGCGATGGCCACCAGGTCCAGCATTTCGTTTTCTTCGATCCAGTGGTACTGCTCCACAAATTTTTTCTGCATCAGGGAGATGATGACATAGCCTCCGCCGAAGGTGAAGGCGCTGAGATACAGGGTGGAGCAAAATAATTTTCGCAGCAGGTTTTTGGATTGGTTCATTTCCGAACCCCCTTCGGCCCTATTATATCGGAGATGGGGGTCGTTGTAAATAAACCCTCCCGGCCCAGATTTCTCTTGCACGGGCCCTGTCCATACTTTATAATGGGAGGTGCAAGCTGCTGTAATAAAGCGTGAAAGGGGAACCCTCTATGTATCAGATCAATAATTTTACCAACAATGACGATATCCGCACCCTGGATACCATGGGCGCGTTCACTGTGGTGGAGTACCTGCGTGACCTGAGCGTCATGCCCGGGGACGCCGCCATGGCCTATTTCTGCAATGAGATGAACGTCCGAAAGAGACAGGTCATCTGCGACGTGAGCAAGTCCAGTATTACCACCCAGGCCGGAGCCATGCAGTGGATGGTGGGCGATGTGAACGCCACCACCGGCGTGAAGGGCGTGGGCGATCTGTTCGGCAAGGCGCTGCGGGGCAGCGTTACCGGCGAATCCGCTATCAAGCCAGAGTACAAGGGCACCGGCACCCTGGTGCTGGAGCCCACCTACAAGCATATCATTCTGCTGAACGTGGGGGACTGGAACGGTTCCGTGGTGCTGGACGACGGTCTGTTTCTGGCCTGCGAGGCCAGCCTGAAGCATAAGGCGGTGGCCCGTTCCAACTTCTCCTCCGCTGTGGCGGGCAACGAGGGCCTGTTCAACCTGGGCATCCAGGGCAGCGGCGTCCTCTGTCTGGAAGCCCCCTGCCCCAGGGAGGAGCTGGTGGAGATCACTCTCCAGGACGATGTGCTGAAGGTGGACGGCAATATGGCCATGGCCTGGAGCGGGAGCCTGAACTTCACGGTGGAGCGCTCCGGTAAGAGCCTGATCGGTTCTGCCGCCTCCGGTGAGGGTCTGGTGAACGTGTACCGTGGCACCGGCAAGGTACTGCTGGCTCCCGTGCTCAACGGTGTGGGCTGAATTTCATAAAAAGCGGAGTCCTCCCCCTGGGGAGGGCTCCTTTTTCTGTCTGGAATCGGCTTGACAAGGGCGCGCATCCGGAACTATAATAATGGCATTATTGATAATGCTGTTATTGATATGGAAATGAGGTGACCCAATGGCGGTCAAAAATCACGCACTGGACGACCGGATCGTGGAGGCGGCCCGGGCGGAATTTCTGGAAAAGGGGTTCCGGGACGCCTCTCTGCACCGGATCGCAGACCGGGCAGGGCTGACCACCGGAGCGCTGTACACCCGGTATAAAAACAAGGACGACCTGTTCTGCAGCCTGGTCCGGGAGCTGCTGGAGGAGGTGGCCCGGCATATGGAGCCCATCCGCAGCCGGTACGAGGGAGCCCAGGCCACCGGCGACCCGGAGCAGATCGTGGGAGTGATCCGGGAAGAGGAGCAGATCTACAACGAGATCCTGTTCCGGTATCCAGAGGCCTGCAAGCTGTTCTTCTGCCGTAGTGACGGCAGTTCTCTGGGGCGGCAGCTGGATCAGATGATGGAGCAGAAGGCGGCCCAGACGGTGGAATATCTGAAGCAGATCTCCGGGACCGATGTGGACCTGGACGGAGTGGCCATGATCATCACCACCCAGTTTCAGTTTTTCCGTCAGATTCTGGAAAAGGGCTATGACCGGGACAAGGCGGTCGCCTGCCTGAAAACGGTGGGGATCTATATGGATGCCGGCTGGAAGGCAATCTTCGAGGCGATCCGCTGAGATCGCCTTTTCGCAACCGATAGTTAGCTATCACTAATTTCGATGAAAGGTGGGACTGTGATGAAAAAGGAACAAAAGGAACCGGAGGCCCGATCTGAGGAGGGCACCGCCTCCTTTTTCAAGGAACTGGGCAGTTTTATGAAGCCCTACCGGGGCCTGTACGCGGGCTCCGTGGTCATCAGCATTCTGGGCGTAGCGGCCAGACTGGGCGCTTACGCCTTTGTGGGCCTGCTGGCCGGAGCGCTGTTCGGCGGAGGTCTTGGCCCGGAGGCCTGGTGGCTGGCGGCGGGAGCCGCCCTGTGCCGGATCGTGTACGGAGTATTGATCAACCTGTCCACCTGGTGCTCCCATAAGGCGGCCTACCGCACCCTGCGGGATGTGCGGAAGGCCATGACGGAGAAGCTGCTGCGTCTGCCCATGGGCTACTTTGAGACCCGGGGCAGCGGACGGCTGAAAACCCTCCTCACGGACCAGGTGGAGGACATGGAAAAGCCTCTGGCCCATGTGCTGCCGGAGCTGACCGCCAACCTGCTGGCCCCCGCAGCCCTGCTGGTCTGGATGTTCTTCATCGACTGGCGGCTGGCTCTGTGCGCTCTGATCTGGATCATGCTGGGCTTCTCTGTCACCGGCGGCATGATGAAAAACTACCCGGAAAAGTTCGCTGGCCAGCTGAAAGTGGCCAAAACCATGAACCAGGCGGTCACCGAGTACGTGGGCGGGATCGAGGTCATCAAGAACTTCGGCCGGGCGGACGACTGCGGCGAGCGGTACGAAAGCGCGGTCTACGGCCATGCGGACTACAACGTGAACTGGCAGAAGGAGACCCAGATCTACTCTGCTTTGGGCATGGCGGTGGCGCCCTTCTCCGTGTTTCCCGTGCTGATCGCGGGCCTGATCTTTTTCTCCCGCGGCACCCTGGACGCCGCCACTCTGGTGCTGGCGGTCCTGCTGACCATGGGGATCTTCGGGCCTCTGATGCAGACCATGAACTACTTTGACCAGCTGGCCCAGATGGGTACCGTGGCAAAGGAGCTGCGGAGCATTCTGGAGTACCCGGAGCTGAAGCGGGGCACGGGGGTAAAGCCTGAGGGCGCCTCCGTGGAATTTGACCGTGTGACCTTCTCCTACAGCAAGGATTCTGAACCGGCTCTGAAGGATATTTCCTTCACGGTTCCGGAGGGTACCATGCTGGCTCTGGTGGGGCCTTCCGGCTCCGGCAAGTCCACCGTGGCCAAGCTGCTGGCGGGCTATTGGGACGCAGGGGAGGGGGAGATCCGCCTGTGCGGCAACCCCATTTCCTCCTACAGCCAGGAGCAGCTGAACCGTCTGGTGGCCTTTGTGGACCAGGACACCTTCCTCTTTGACAAGACCATCGCGGATAACATCCGTCTGGGCTGTCCGGAGGCCTCCGACGAGGCCGTGGAGGCGGCTGCCCGAAAGGCGGGCTGTGATGCATTTATCCGGGCCCTGCCCCAGGGCTATCAGACCATGGCGGGAGCCGCGGGCGGCCGTCTGTCCGGCGGTGAAAAGCAGCGGATCGCCATTGCCCGGGCCATGATGAAGGACGCCCCCATCCTGATCCTGGACGAGGCCACCGCCAGCACAGACCCGGAGAACGAGGCCCTGATCCAGTCGGCGCTGTCTGCTGCTGCGGAGGGCAAGACGCTGGTGGTGGTGGCCCACCATCTGAATACCATCGTTCATGCCCGGCAGATCGCCTATGTGGAGGGCGGCCGGATCCGGGAGATCGGCACGCACCGGGAGCTACTGGATACCTGTCCGGGCTACGCATCGCTCTGGGCCATTGCAGGGGAGGGTTAAGACATGAACGGAACCTTATCGAGACTTTGGAAGTTTACGGAAAAGCGCCATCATACGCTGGTCAGGACTCTGTGCCTGTCCTTTGTCCGGAACGCCGTCGGCGTGACCCAGCTGCTGGCCGTTATGGCGGCGGTGCAGGTGCTCACCGGGGCGCTGTCCGTCAGACAGGGCGTGATCCGTGCGGCGCTCTGCGCGGCGCTCTGTGTGCTGGGCGGCTTTGTGACCAGTTATTTTGAGCAGGTATCCTCCCTGGAAACGGGCATGTACACCGTGGCCGACCAGAGAAACCGGGCGGCAGGCAAGCTGCGTCTGGCGCCTCTGGGCTTTTTCCGCCAGGTGTCCCCGGAGCGCATCATCGCCACCCTGACCTCCACTCTCCAGGGGGTGGAGATGGCGGCCACCATGACCGTGGTGGGCATCGTGTCCGGCTTCTTCAGTGCCGCCGCTCTCTTCCTCTTCATGCTGTACTATGACTGGCGCATGGCCCTTATTATGGGGGCGGGCGTGGCCGTTTATCTGCTGGTGGTGCGCTGGCAGATGCAGAATTCCCGCCGGGACGCACCTGCCCGCCAGGAGGCACAGACCGCGCTGGCCGCCGCTGCCCTGACCTTTCTCCAGGGCGTCCGCGTGACCAAGGCCTTCTGCTTCGGCGCCGGAGACCAGGTCATGCAGAAGGCAGTGGACAGCAGCTGTGAGGAAAATATCCGGCTCACCGACCGGTCCATGCCCTCCCAGTTTGTGGCCCGTCTGGTCATTGCTGTCTTTGAATCCCTGCTGCTCTTTGCCACCCTGTATTTCACCGTCACCACCGGGGAGTACGGCGTGGAAAAGGCTGTGGTCATGCTGGTGTTCAGCTTCTTCGCCTATGCCTCTCTGGACCAGGCGGGCTCCATCCTGTCCATGGTCGGCATGCTGGAAAGCGGAATGGACGAAGCAGATCAGCTGGAACAGGCCCCTGTCCTGCCCCAGAGGGAACCTGCCGGCCGGCCTGACGGCGAGGAGGTCCGGCTGGATCGGGTGGACTTCTCCTACGGGGACCGGCAGGTGCTGCATCAGGTCAGCGCCGTGTTCAGACCGGGTACACTGACCGCCATCATCGGTCCCTCCGGTTCCGGCAAGACCACCCTTTGCCGTCTGATCGCCCGGGTCCAGGACGTGGACGGGGGCTCCATCACGGTGGGCGGAGTGGACGTGCGGAATATCCCCTACGAGGAGCTGATGAAGCATATCAGCATCGTCTTCCAGAATGTGTACCTTTTCGAGGACACGATCCTGAACAATATCCGCTTCGGCAGACCGGACGCCACTTTGGAGGAGGTACGGGCCGCCGCCCGGGCCGCCCGCTGTGATGATTTTATCATGGCGCTGCCCCAGGGCTACGACACCCCGGTGCAGGAGGGCGGCGTCAGCCTGTCCGGCGGTGAGAAGCAGAGAATTTCCATTGCCCGGGCCATGCTGAAGGATTCCCCCATCATCATTCTGGACGAGGCCACCAGCGCCCTGGACGGAGAGAACGAGAAGGCCTTCTTTGACGCCGTGGACGAGCTGACCCGCAACAGGACGGTCATTATGATTGCCCACCGCCTGTCCACCGTAAAGCGGGCCGACCGGATCGTGGCAGTCCGGGAGGGACGGATCGTCCAGACCGGCACGCCCGGAGAGCTGGAGCGGGAGCCCGGCCTTTACGCCGACTTCCTGGCCTCCCGCACAGCGGCTGCGGGCTGGAAGCTGAACAACTGAACAGACAGAGAAACCGGGCCGCCTGCACAGACGGCCCGGTTTTGAACGCAGAAAGGGACTGCCCGGCTTCGGACAGTCCCTTTCTGCTTGTTCAGGAGGATGATTTGATCAGATTCAGTCGCCGTTGACCTCTTTCAGCATAGCTTCCAGCTTCTCCATAGTCAGGCCCAGCTGGTCCATGTGGGTCAGCTTTTCCAGGGGCAGACGCTGGAACATCTTGACGGCGGGGTTCTTGGTGATACCGGGCATGAAAGCCTCGATGGCGGCAACGGCCTTCTCGTTCTGCAGGGCCTCGCCGATGGTGGACATGATAGTGAGCTTATCCATAATAAGCCTCTCCTTATTTCAGAATAATCTCGTCGCTACTGCGGTAGCGCGTCAGCTGCTTACGGAAGATCTTGCTGTAAACCTCACCGTAGAGGCGGTC
>SAMEA104404103__coassemble_854_pt1 | contig 20588 bp, 24 predicted proteins | sample SAMEA104404103__metabat2_high_PE_047 | metagenome-assembled genome bin SAMEA104404103 (sample SAMEA104404103) | Balaenoptera acutorostrata | reverse complement strand
GGCCCAGGCCCAGAACCTGGCAGTCGATGGGGCCCAGCTCCTCGATGACCTGGTTATAGCGCAGGCACTCAGCGTCGGTGTCCTCGGCCAGGCCGTTGGGGACGTTGGTGTTCTCGGGCTTGATGTTGATGTGGTTGAACAGGTTGTTGTTCATGAAGTAGCGGTAGCTCTGGTCGTGCTCGCCGGACAGACCGACATACTCGTCCAGGTTGATGGACTTGACCTTGGCAAAGTCCAGGTCGCCCTGCTCGTAGCGCTCGATCAGCACCTTGTAAGTGCCGATGGGGCTGGAACCGGTAGCCAGACCCAGAGTGCACTCAGGGTTGTTGATGACCTCGGCGGACAGGATGTTGGCCGCCTGACGGCTCATGGCATTGTAATCCTCGGTAACAATAATTCTCATTGGAGTAGCCCTCCTTAAAAAATTTGGGCGATAGCGGCGTGGATTTCTGTCCGCTGCCTCACCACCCCTCAGTATAATCGTTTTCCGGTGAACTGGCAAGAGTTTTGGACGTTTATGCCAATCTGATACACGGTTTGACAAATTTGGTTGCAGGATCGTCCGCTCAGCGGGGGAAGAGCCTCCGCAGCCGGGGCACCAGGGTAAAGTGCAGCCGTTCCAGCAGCAGGTCATAGAAATAGAACACCAGGTTCCCCGCCGCCAGCAGCACCACCCAGGCCCACAGGCCCTCGGACAGATCCTCCATGCCCATCACCCGGATCAGCACGAAGTACACCGCAGCGGCTGCGGCGTTCAGGCTGGCAAACCGGGCCAGGTACGAAAGGGCTCCGGGCAGCTTATCCATAAAAGCCTTGGCCGAGGGGTACCAGCCGAAAATACCGATGAATACAGCGGTCATCTCCACCTCCGGCACCAGCATCAGGGCCAGCAGGCCGATGGCCGCCCACAGGGTCAGGGACCATTTTGTCCCCAGCTCCTCCCTGACGCACAGCAGCAGCACGCCCACCAGCATGGGACACACATAGGTCATCACCGCCAGTGCGCTGCCCAGTCCCATCAGCACCAGGCTGAGGGCGGCAGTCAGGCCGCAGATGGCAATGACCCGGGATTTTTCTCTCATGGACACAGGAAGCCTCCTTGCTCCGGTCCCCGGCAGCAGAAAAGGGTGGTCATCCGGACTTTTCCCGTGCTATAATAGCTTCATATGAAATGAACGGGCCTGCGGGCCCTTGCTGCATGGAGGAATCAGGATGTCTGCCAAGGAAGAATTTATCGAAATTTTCAAAACGCACATCACCAGAGACGGTGCAGATAAGCTGCTGCACTATCTGGAAAATCAGAGCGACTTTTTCACTGCTCCCGCCTCCGCCCGGTACCACGGCTCCTACGAGGGTGGTCTGTGCGAGCACAGCCTGAACGTCTACCACTGTCTGGTGGACTATATGGAGCGCGAGCGGGTACAGGATCTGTACGGGCTGGAATACAGCGATGAAACTATCGCTATTGTAGCGCTGCTCCACGATTTGTGCAAGGCGGGCTGCTATAAGAAAACCTTCCGCAACGTGAAGAACGAGGCCACCGGCAAGTGGGAAAAGGTCCCCTCCTACCAGTTCGACGACCCCCTGCCCTACGGCCACGGAGAGAAGAGCGTGTACATCGTCAACGGCTTCATCCGTCTGACCCGGGAGGAGGCCATGGCCATCCGCTGGCACATGGGTTTCTCCGGCCCCGAGGACAACCGCACCGTGGGCCAGGCCTTCCAGAAGTACCCTCTGTCCTTTGCCCTGCACCTGGCCGACAGCGAGGCCACCTACTTCCTGGAAAATGAGGACCGGGACGTCTGAAGCTCTGTCAGAACATAAAAAAGCCGCACCCGAAGGGTGCGGCTTTTCTCTTTATACTCTTGCAGCTCTGCACCGATCCAGCCGGTCGCCGGGGATCAGGTCGCGGAACACGTTGGTACGGGGCAGCACGTTCAACAGCAGCAGACCCAGCACATAGCAGGCGCCCAGCTCACCCGCAGCCACGGTGATGCCGTTGTAGATCCAGGCGGGGGCCAGAGCCTCGGTAAAGCCGCCGGCCTGTGCCCAGGAGATGGTGAAGCCCACCAGCACGCCGTTGCAGATCACGGGGGGCAGGGGAGCCAGCCAGCGGGAACGCACCCGGGAAGTCCACAGGGCGGCCAGCAGGGTGGCGGCGGAACCCACTACCACGTCCAGGGGGCCGAAGGGGCTCAGCAGGTTGGTGATGAGGCAGCCCACAAACAGTCCGGGCACAGTGGCAGGGAACAGGAAGGGCAGCACGGTAAGTGCCTCGGCAAAGCGGAACTGAACAGGGCCGAAAGTCAGTCCGAAGATGTTGCCGAAGTAGCTCATCACGGCGTAGAGGGCGGCCACCATAGCGGCCAGGGTCAGATCTCGTACAGTAAATTTGCGCATAAAAAATCCTCCATTTTCTTTTTTAGAGAACGGCGGATGGTAACCGCCGAACGAACACAGCTGCCGTTTCCGGCATTTTTGCTGTGCTTGGACGAGATGCAGCAACTCGTCAGCGGTATCGTATCACAATGGGGCCTGTTTGTCCAGAATTTATTCCTTGACCCGCTTGAGCAGATAGGTGACCCGGCCGGTCTTGGGATTCACCCGCTCCACCAGGTATCCGGACTTCAGCAGGGAGGGCAGCTCCCTGGTGCTGATGCGTCCGGCGCCGGGGACGTAGATCCAGTGGTCCAGGCCCAGGCCGCCGTTCAGGTTGTCCACGGGCTTGTCGGGGATGACCTCATAATCCTTCCACCACTCCACCAGATCGCCCTTGTCCATCTTGTCGTCGAAGTAGGAGGCCAGGCTGCGGGCGGTCTGATCGCTGATCCCCACCGTATGGACCAGATAGTAGAAGGCGTCGCCCTTGGTGCGGCAGCCCACGGCGTACAGCTTCTGATAGACGTCTAGATCCTTCAGATTTCGGGGCATTTTCTGATCGATCAGCTGATACTCATCCACATCGGCTTTTCCGCCGCTGCCGGAGCCCCTTCCGCCTCCGGAGGAGCCCTTCCCCCTGTTCAGCCGTTCTCTGTAGTGCTGCAAAACCTGGTTGACCTGGCTGTCGCTCCAGCCCAGGGCCTGCTGCTGGCTGGGACTGGGGCGGATGCCCTGCTCCAGGGCGGCCAGCCCCAGCTTCACCAGCATATCCTGCTTTCCGGTCTGGGCGGCCTGCTCCTGCTTCTGGGCATCCAGGGTGGGCTTGTCCTGATAGGAGCCCATCATTTCCCCCACCTTCAATTCAAACTCCCGGTTCCACTGCCCCAGCTGCGCCTGGAATTTCTCCTCATCCAGCCGGTGCTCCTCCTGCCACTGGTACAGACTGGTCAGCCTGCCCAGATAGTCCTGGGTCAGCTTCAGCAGGGAGTCGGCCTTCCGGAACTGGCCCTGGGCCCTCAGGTCGGCGATCTTCTGGGCCGTATCGGTGGCCAGGTTCATTCTGGCTCTGCTGACCTCCTGCCGGTCCCGCATGGCCTGGGCCTGGACGGCTCCGTACTGGGCCTGGCCGATGCCGCCCCGGTCGCCTCTGGCCTCCATGTAGAGGGCCTGGTTGTCCAGGGCGGTGCGCTCCTCCCGCTCCACCTGATCCTGACGGAGCTGCAGGCGTTCCTCCCCTTCTCTTCTGGCCTGTTCCAGCTGGGCCGTCCCCTGCTCCACGGCGTGGTCGGTCTCCTTCTCCTGCTGCCGTCCGGCGTCCTCCAGCCACTGGTTCAGCATCCCGGCAAAATCGGGGCCCTTCCGGGTGCTGTGATACTCCGAGCCGTCTCCGCCGCCGGAGTAACCGTACCGGCCCCGAAGCTCCTCGGCTCTCCGGTGGGCCTCTGTCCTGCCGGCCTCATCTCCGGCCCGGTCTGCCGCCGTCCAGTCCTTTCCCGCCTGCTCCAGTGCCCGGCGGTCCGCTTCGGACATGTGGGCCAGTCCCGCCTGCTCCATACTGCCCAGCCCTGCGGGAACATAGGCTCCTCTCTTCTCTTTCATGCTTCCTCCTTCTCTGCGGCAAAGGCCGCCCCACCGGGGCGGCCTTTTACTGCTCGTTCAGAATTTCGCCGCACTCGGCCCTGGTGATCCAGCGATCCACGGCATTGACTACCATGTTCCGGTTCCACAGACCCCGGTCGTAGTAGTCCTTCACTTTTTTGAATCTGGGGCTATGCTCCATCTCACGCACCTCCCTCCGGCAGCTCCACGCCGGTCATCATGGCCAGATAGTCCAGCCTGGCAGCGTTCCGCTCCACGGCCGGGTCCGTTCCCTCCCGGCGTCCGACCACCTCCATCACATCCACGATCTCCCTGCCTCTGGGGTCTTTGCCTCTCAGGGCGCAGATCACGCCCTCCAGCACCACCCCGTCCGCCTCCTCAAAGGAGCAGGGCACCGCAACGCCGTTGGGCTGATCCCGTACGAAGAGGGGGGCGCTGCGGGTGGCAGTCACCTGATTGTTCCGTAAAATCTGATACATAAGCACACCTCCTTATACGCAGAAGCAAAAGGCCAGACCCTGCACGGTGTCGGCGTTTGCCACGCAGTTATCTCCCATGCCGTTGACGCAGCAGTACCTCTCCGCGTCGTCCCGCACGGGGGAGCGCAGCCACCAGCCGGTGGGGCGGCCCAGCTCATCCTGTTTTTTCCGGCTGTTATTGTCGGTAAAGATCGGGTACAGACCGCCTTCGCCAAGGGCGGAGCCCACCGTCCCGCCAAAGGCTTCCTCACCGGCGATCAGGAAGAGCTTGTCCTCCGACCAGGCCAGGGCGCTGTTCCGTCCGCCTTTGGCGGTGGACTTCTGTACCGTCCGGATGACCGCTCTCCATTCGGCGGGCAGAAGGCCTTCCAGATACTGATTCAGGTATGCTCTCAGCTCGCTTTTGCCCCAGCCCGACCGGTTGTCGGCCTGTGTGCTGTTCTGGGCCCGCCTTTCCAGACAGTGCTTGGTGCCGAAGGTGGCGGGGGCGTAAGCTCCGTCCGGCATGCGGTCGTGACGAAAGTCGTACAGCTGCATGGTCAGGGGCCTGCCGTCAGTCAGGGTCAGGTCGATCTCGTCCCCCACCTTCCAGATCCGTTCTCCCACGCCCAGCTCCAGGGCCTCCCGGATCAGGGCGGGGGGATTGAGGCCCAGCCGGCGCTCCACGCCCACCTCCGTCTGATACTCCTTCACCGTGTCCACGTTCACCTCCCGGTGGGTGCCGATCATGCCGCCGCCCTCCGCCTCAGCGTCCACCTGCCACAGGCCATAGCCCCGCAGCAGCAGCACCACCCGGTTCTGGCCGGGCTCGGCTCTGCGGGCGATCCGGTGTCCTCCGCAGGAGGCGGTAACGGTAATGGGGCCGGTGACCCTCCCCCGCACCACCGTCACGTTCAGCCGGGGCAGCAGGCCGTCGGGCAGATCTCCTGCCACCGCCCTGCCCTCCCGGTCAAAGGTCACCAGTTGGCCCTCCAGGCCGGTCAGTTTTTCCTGTAAATAGGTCCTCATTCCTGAACCTCCTCATAGTAAAGGGCGCCGTCCGCCGCGCCCAGCCGATAGCGCACTCCGGGCCTCACATCGTCGGCCACCACCCGGGCGGCATTGTTGTTGACCTCGGGCCGCACCACCTTGTTCAGATAGTCCCTGGTCTCGTTGTGCAGGCGCTGAAGGTTTTCTCTGGCCTCCCGCTCACTGTTGACGGTGACGGGGAAGTCGGCGGGGTCGGTCCAGTCACTGGTAAACGTCAGCTCGCCAATGGTCACAGTTCATCGCTCCTTTCCCGCAAAGCGGTAAAAAATCTGCGCAGAGACGATGGCCAGGTCCTGTCCCGGTCTGTCATTGCGCAGGGTCATGGTAAAGTGCCGCACATGGCGGCAGCCCGGCTTCCGGGCGGCGAGCCTGGCGTACCGGGGCGTCTCCAGGTTATACCCGCCCACCACCCTGCCGCCCAGATCCATCCGTCCCAGGGTCCAGTCCCAGGTAGGGATGGGGGTGCAGTCCGTCCTGCTCTCATAGTCGGTGTCATAGCGGATCTCCACCATGGATTCCGTGTCGCTTCGGACGGCGAACTGCACGCCTGTCACGTCCTTCAGCCGGTCTGTTCTACCGAAGTCCGTCACAGGGAACTGGTACAGCTTTTCAAAGCCCTGCCCGTAGTCCGTAAATACCCGTGCAAACCGGGTCACTCTGCCCTGTCCGTCCAGGTGGAGCAGTCTGTGGTCCCCGGCGGCCAGAAAGCCCACAGGCTCCAGTCCGGTCTGGTAGAACCAGCCGGGGTCGTCCGCTCTGCTGACGGCGTAGTTCCACAGATAGGCGTGGCCGTTGGCGCACAGCCAGTAGGAGGAGTCGTCATCCCAGCCGACCGCTCCGCCGCCCTGTCTCACATCATACAGCAGCCCCGCAATGGCTCCGGGCTCCCGGGGTTCTTTTCCGCCGCCGTTCACGTTTCCGCTGATGCAGGCCACATTGTTCTCATAGGCCGCCGAGCTGGACAGCAGAATATGAACGCCCTGATCGGTGTTGCAGAACACCAGATTATTTTCCACCAGCTGAATGGTGTCCGGCAGGTCGCAGCCCACCCGGTCGTTCACCGGGGTGTAGGTAAACAGGGGCGTTCCCCGGCCCTCCACCTGCTCCAGCCGGAATTCCAGCTTGCCCAGGCTGTGGGCTTTCAGCACGATCACGTCCTTGTACTGGCTGCCAAAGCCGGTGACGGGGTCGTTGGTCGCTCCCACCAGATTAAAGGTGGTCATGGGGAAATACCCCGGATTCATGCTCAGACTGTCGTTGGCATTCCAGAACAGGGCGTTGGGCTGTGCCCGGCCTCCGGCCAGCAGAATGCAGATATCCCGGTCGCCTCCCGCTACAAAGGCCAGATCACAGTCCATCACGGACGCCAGCGCCTCGGGATTCGCCTTCTCATAGGTGACGGACACCCTGTTGGGGGCAGGGAGGTCGGTCACGGCAGGCGCTTTCAGAAAGTCCACCGTTCCCTTCTCCGGGTCCACCCGATAGTCCGCCCCCAGATTCAGCTTCTTTCCGTCCACTCTGACCTCCGTGATCCTGTCCACGGGGGCTACAGGCAGCTGATAGCGTTTCACGCCGGCTTCCGGGTGATACCACAGGGTTTTTTTGCCGCTCAGCCGGTTTTCAGGCTGATAGGGGTCGCCGCTGCCGGTCCCAGGCCGGGCGTTGATGGCCACCACCGGCACATAGGCAAGGTCGGTCATGTTCTCAGCCTGGAAGGGCTCCGCCCCGCCGGTCTGGGCGCTGATCCGGACAAAGCCGCCCCGATTTTTGTAGAACAGCCAGTCGCAGTAGCGGAAGAATACGCCCTTGTTTCCGGGCACTTCTTTTTCCAGCTTCCGCAGGGTGATGCCTGTTTCTCCGGGCTGTCCGTACCACAGAAAGCTTCCCATGTGGAAAAAGGCGTATCCGTGGAACAGCTCCCGGCAGCAGGCCCAGCCTCTTCCCCGGTCTGTCCCGTCGTCGATCCGGACCTGTCCGTCTCTGCTTTGCAGCACGCCGTCCTGCCACCACATATTTTTCATGCAGGGGGACTGGTCGGCTCTCAGCCGATAGCCCAGCTCTCTCAGGTTCAGCCCTCCGGTCAGCCTGGAAAACTCTGCGCTCCGGACCGCGCCGGTGGCGGGATAATGCAGCTTCATCCTCCCGCCTCCTTACCCGAAGAAGCCATAGGCGTCACCGGCAGGCCGCACCTCTGCGGTTTTTCCGCCGCCCAGCTTGGCCAGCTTGTCCTCAAACTTGTTGTTGAACAGGGCCGCCAGCCAGGGGTCGTCGTGGTCTGCCAGAAAGGCGGCCACGTAGAAGGGCACGGCGTAGTGGGTGTCGGGCTCGTTGTCCAGCTCATCGGTATCTCTGGGGTGCTCGCCCAGCAGGTTGGGGTAACGGTAGTAGTCCAGGGCATAGCCTCCCGCCTCCGCTTTGGGCACCGACAGGTATTTTCTGCCCTGGAGGGTGTAGCAGTTGGTGTGCAGCAGGGTGTCCCGGTTGGTTTTCACAATGCTGCCGGAGATCAGCTGATAAAAATCCTCGGGCAGGGTGTAGCGCACCTGCTCCCCCTCCTCCGTCTGTTCCAGATCCTCCAGCCGCAGCACGGCGGGGATCTTCCGGGCGGTGGTGGCGATCTCCATCATGGCGTCGTTGACCAGGGCGGGGATCCGGTTCAGATAGTCCTGCTGATTATTGTAGCTGCCCGCCACGGGCTTGCCTGCCACGGTGTACTGGTTCAGCAGCATCAGTACCTGATCCCGTACGGTTCCGTAGTTCATGTTTTCTCCTCCTTCCCGTAAAAGCGACCGGGGCGGGCAGAGCCCGCCCCGGAGGAGCTCAGGCCGCCACGTTGGTGGCGCCCTGGTAGAAGATCGCGTCGGTCTTGTTTTTCAGCACGAACGCATCATATACGATCCGTCCCTCCACCAGCCAGCCGGAGATACCGGGGGGATCGGTGTGGACCTTATAGCTTTCCAGCTGCTTGGGGGCGCAGCAGGCCATGGGGTGGGTCAGGATAAAGTCGCAGCCCTTGGGCAGGCGGGAGGCGGGCACCTTGACGATGCGGGTGCCGTCCACCTCGCCCATAACGCCCTTCAGGGCCATGGTCTGGCTCAGGTCGCCGTACTTCATGAAGGAGGGGTCCTGCTTGAGCAGGTTGGCAAACTTATAGGAGCACAGGCACACCCGGCCCGCATCGGGGACAGCGGCGTTGCCCAGCACCTCCTGGGCATGGAGGAACAGCTCATAGGCGTTGGCCTTGGTGGCTGCGGTGGTGTCGGAGTGCTTGGCTCCGGCGGCGTCGGTGTTGGCGCAGGCGGCCAGGGCCAGCTTCTTGAAGACGTAGCTGTCATACTCGGGGACGCAGACCAGCTTCAGCTGGCGGTCCAGGGCCTTGCCTGCGTCCATGGTCATCTGGGTCTGGTTTTTGTCGCCCCGGTCGATGACGAAGGTAAAGGCACGGTCACGGGTGACGGTGAGCTCCTGCACGGAGTTGCCCAGGTCGGCGGGGGTGCCGTAGCGGGCAGAGCCGGTGCGCTTATAGTCGTTCATGGCCACGGTGGGGATGCTGTACACGTTGACGGTACGCACGCCCTTGAACTCAAACTCCTTGCTGGTGACCAGCTGAGCCTGAGAGACCAGGTCGAACCGCTCGTCGATGCGGCCTGCATATTTACTTGCATAGTTGGTAGTTGCCATTCAAATCATCCTTTCGTTGTTTCCGATTCAGGTTTGTGTGGGGTGGAGACGGCCTTCTCACCAGGCCTCAGTCTCCAGTCCGGCCAGGAATCCGTCCGTTCTGGGTTCCTCCACGCCGCCCTGCCCGGTGACGGGCTCCACGGCAGCGGGAGCCTCCTGCTCCTGCTGTTCCTCCTCCCAGGCCTGGGACAGGGGCTTGCCCTCCGCCCAGCTCCGGGTTACCCGGTCGGACAGCTCCTCCACCTGGGGGTGTTCCTGCCGGAACGTCCGGGCCTCTTCTGCAAAATCGCGTTCTTCCATGCTCTCACCTCCCTTCTCTCAGTGTCTGTGCCGGACCGCCAGCTCAGCGCCCCGTTTTGCCCAGCGATCCATGCCGCCGTACCTGGCCTGAATGGCGGCGGGCAGCTGCCCCAGCAGGGGCGCGCCGGTACCGCCTCCAGCGTGGGGAGGCTGCTCCTGTCCTGCTCCGGCCCGGAGCTCCTCGATCAGCTCCCGCTTCCGGGGGATCAGCTTATCGGGTACCCGCTCCAGATACTGGATCACGTCCAGGGTGCCGTCCCTGCGCAGGTTGTCCAGGGTCTGGGTCATGGCGATCTCGGAGAAATAGGTGGCTGCGCCCACGTCGATCCGCAGATTCAGCGCCACGTGACGGAGTCTGGCAAAGTCGAACTCCTCCCGCACCTTCCGCACCACAGACCGGGTCATCAGCTGGCCGGTGACGGGATCCAGCCTGGGCAGACCGTTCTGATCCGTCTCCACTTCCTTCAGCTCCCGTTCCACCACCACGGGCCGTTTTCCGTAGTAGGTGGCCATCATGTCGGGCAGGATCGCTCCCACATCCTCGGTCCACTCATAGATCCCGGCCCGCACATTTTCCAGGGGCACCTCCGCGTTGGTCTGCAAAACCAAAAGGGCGGAGGTATTGTCGGGCCGCACGTTGCCCATCTGGGCGTCGGTGGCGCCCAGACACTCTTTGGTGTAGGCCATGGCCTTGTCGATCAGGGCAAAGATCTGATTGCTCATCTCGGCGGGCTGCAGATTCATGGCCACCTGGCCCACGCCCTCCCCGGGCTGCAGTCCATGGATCCCGATGGCCTGGCCCACCTCATTGGTCCAGCCGGACACCAGATCCGCGTTGTACACGGTCTTGGGGAAGGCCATCAGCTGCATATGGCGCATGGCGGTGGCAAACATGGAGTTGATGAAAATCTGGTTGGGGATCAGGCCGGTGACCAGGGCTCTGCCGTGGTACTGGTTTTTCTGCCGTTCCCAGTTTCCCCAGGCGATGGGGTAAAGGGTGAGTCCCGTGTCCACATCCTCATAGATCACCGCATCCCGGGTGGCCTTGGTCACGTGGACGGTGGTGATCTCGCCCTTTCCTTCCACAGTCCGGGTCACTTTTGTGTAAAGCAGCACATAGAGGGCCTTTCCGGTGTCCTCGTCTCCGGTGAGCTCCACCTTGCCGCCCACGCCGGGCATCAGGCCGTAATCACTGTCGGCCTGGACGTGGCTGTCCTTCCGGTGGGCCTCCGCCTCCTTCTGCAGCTGCTCCACGGGGGCTCTGCCCACCAGCAGGATATAGGGCTGCTCCTGTACTCTGCCGGAGGCGGGGTTTCCGAACATGACGTTGATGCCGTCCACCAGCTCCATGCGGATCTCGCCCTTGTGGGGTCCGAAGGCGCCTCCGTAGGGCAGGGCTCTGGGGTCAAAGTAGAAGTGGGCGCAGTAGTCGCCGGTCTGTGCTCCGTCGAAGAGGGCCTCCCGCACCCGATAGTCGAAGCGGAGCTTTTCCAGCAGGTTGCCCACGGCGGCGTTGACGAACTCCGCATCCTGTCCGTGGGGGTCCGTGCAGCTGGAGCCGTCGTAATAGGCCATGGGCTCATAGCGCAGGGCCACGCCTGCGCTGGTCAGGGAGGCGATGAACAGGCTGGCCACCCGCTTGAGGATGTTGAAGGTAGGCTTGGGCAGCCCCCGCATGGCGGGGGTGTCGGGCAGGTGGAGCCACTGGTTTCCGGCGAAGAACTCGGTGTTGGTCTCCACCAGATCGTACTGGCTGGGGGTCAGCCTGGTGTTGTAGGTCCGCCCCTCCTCATAGAGGCGCCAGGCCAGGGGGCTGGAATTTTCTCTCACTGCCGGTCAGCCTCCAATCCCTCCAGCAGCCCATAGGCCTGCTGGGCCGAGTAGTTCTGCAGCTGCCGGAAGGCTCTCTGCTCCTCTGCCGCCGCCCTGTTTTCCCGGCGCTCGACGGGGCCGGTCCGTTTCCGGAGGGCGTTTGCCGCCATCCAGCCGGCGGCCGCGCCCAGGGCGGTCAGGCCCAGTCCCAGCAGGGCGCCGCACAGCCCGATGAAAAAGATCGTCATGGTTTTCCACTCCTTTTCTGAATTTTGGGGAATAAAAAACCGAATCGAGCAAGCTCGACCCGGTCATGGGGATCCCCTGTTTGATTTTAACCGTACACCGCATACATTCCGTCTCCCAGAAAGCTGCGCTGTTCCCGCTCCTCTCCTGCTCTGCGGTTCTGCTCCCTGCTGTCGGGGAGGGGTTCCTGTTCTCCCGCGGACCACAGCAGAAAGCTCAGCGCCTGGGAGGCTGCATCCACCATGTCGTCGTGTTTTCCGGCGGGGAAGGCGGAAAACTGGTCCACCAGCTCCTGCGCCCACAGCTTTTCTCTGGGCAGGAACACGTGGCCGCCCTCAATGGCGGGGGCTACGGCGTTGACTCTGGCGGTCTTGCCGCCCTTGGGCTCCACAGGCAGCACACCGGGCACCTCATGGCGCAGCGTCTGGATCACGGCGGAGCCGTTGGCCTTGTCTTCAATGAGGACATAGCGGCAGTCGGGGAAGAGCTCCCGCACCTGCCGGACGGTTTTCACCGTGGCGGGGAAATTCAGGTGGCTGTTGAGGCAGTACCTCAGATAGTAGTCGCAGTTTTTCTTGCTCCACACCTCGATGGCCACAAAGTCGTTCTCCTCCCCGTCCTTGAAGGCGGCGTCCACGCTGATGCAGGTGGCGGCAAAGCCTCCGGTTTTCTCCGGATCGAAGTACTTCCACCAGTCCCGTTTCACCAGCGCTCCCCCCTCCACTCTGGGGGAGCACTGGTAGAGTGCCTGCCAGGCCCGTCTGCCTCCCTTTCTCGGGTCAGACTCATAGCCTGCCTTGAACTGTCTCAGCCACTTTTTGTCCTTGCCCAGCTCCGGGGCCAGGGGATCGCCCGGCTTCCGGCCCAGGGGGTCGTTCTCCTCGGCCTCCACGGGCAGGCGCAGCAGCTGCACGTTGGGCTCATAGCGCCTGACTCTGGCCAGCAGGTCGTCCTCATGCCAGGGGGTGGCGATCAGAATGACCTTCGCACCAGCCGCAAAGCGGGTCTTCAGGGTACTCTGCCACTCGTCCCAAAGCTTGTCCCGATAGACGGAGCTGTCGGCCTCCTCCCTGTTTTTGATGGGGTCGTCGATGATCAGCAGGTCGGCGGGGTTGCCGGTGATGCCGGACATGATGCCTCTGGAGATCATCCGGCCCCAGCCGTTGCTCAGTTCCAGCTCGGTGGCGGTCCACACGCTGCCCTTGTCCACGCCGAAGAGGTTGGTTCCGAATCTGGCCAGTTTGTCCAGGTTTTTCCGTCCGAAGCGCTTGGCGGTCTCCTCGCTGTAGCTGGCCACGATGACCCGTTTTTTCGGATTTTTTCCCATGTACCAGCTGGGGAAGGACTCCGTCACGGTGACGGACTTGCCGTGCTGGGGCGGGGTCATCAGAATCAGGATGTCATAGGCGTTGCCTGTGTCCTCCTCCACGAAGCGCTGGATCCGGTCGGCCAGGAAATTACTGACCTTTGTGCGTTTCCAGCTCTCTCCCTGTACATACCACAGGTATCTCCGATAGGACTTTCTGGCCAGCTCCCGTCTGGCCAGCTCCCGCAGGATCAGCGCCCGGTCTGAACCTCTCTCCATCTAGGCCTCCACCTCCCGGTCTGCCAGGGCCGCCAGCTCTCTGTCTGTCAGCCGGGAGAGATCCATGGCCCGGACGGGGACGTCCCCCTCCCCCTCGGTTTTCTCGTCCAGGGTGTCCCGCAGGAACTTCACCGCGGTGACCTCTCCTTTGATGGCCCGTCTGACCACGGACAGGCCCACGGCGTTGGCCACATTGGAGTCCAGCCCCAGCTCCTTCAGGGTCCCGGCCTCCTCCACGTCGTCGATGTCCCGTTCCATCAGCTGCTGGAGGGTCTCCCGCATGTCCCGGTACTTCCGTCTGGCCCGGCCGGAGGCCCGACCGGCCTTCTGGGTTCTGGCTCTCCGTTCCTCCTGTGTCAGGCTCAGGTTGTACCTTTCGATGTTGGACAGCCGCCGCTGGGTCTCAGCCATGTACTCACCTCCTTTCGCTCAATTTCCATGCTACATGGTAACAGGGGTTGGTACTGCACTTCAATGAAAGAACGGCTCAGGCTCCCAGGGACAGCTCCCGGCTGTTCAGAAACAGCTGTTCCGCCTCCTGCACGGCCTGTCGGTGGAGGTTATAGATCTGCCGTTCGGAGTAATAAATCCGCATTTCCTCCAATTTGCTGCATATTTCCGTCCATTTCAGGTGTTCCACATAGCGCAGCTTCAGGATAACCCGTTTTCTCTCGTCGACGATCCGTGCCAAAAAGTCCTCTGCCAGCCGTTCCTGCTGTTCCAGCTCCTGTTCCAGCTCCAGCAGCTCTGTCCGTTTGTCTGCCAGGGCGGCCAGGGACTGATCCCGGTGGGGGTCGCCTCCGCCGCCTCTGCCCGACTCCAGACAGGCCGTGATCCGTTCACACCGGTTCCGCAGCAGGTTCACGTCCCACATGCACCGCTTCACCTCCATATTCTGTTTCCAGACTGCGGAAAGAAACTCCCGTGCGGTTGCATATTCAGCCATAGCGACGCTCCTTTCTCCGATTCAGCTTCAGTCTGCACACCTCGGCCAGGGCCTGTTCCTGTCCGACGCCCAGCATATCTCCCAGGCTCTGGCCGTCGATTCCGGTTTTCAGCAGGCTGTCCAGCCACTTCCATCTCAGGTCGTCGTCCAGTCTTTCATAGGCCTCCCAGTCCATGGGCTGTCCCAGCCTGACCGTGCAGACGGGGCCGTTTTTCCGTCTCCACTGAGCGTTGGTCAGGCGGTCTGAGGGCAGGGAGCAGCGGCGGCTTTTGGCTCCGCAAACCCGTCTGCCGGCTCCCCGGCACAGGCGTTTTCGCTCCCGTACTTCGATTTCAAATTCGTTCATAGCCTCTCCTTTCAGGCGGCCCTTTCCGGCTTGGTCAGGGGCACGCCGTCATAGGCGTTGTTGATGGCCTCCCGTTCTGCGGGGGTAAAGCGATCCAGCAGCTGCCGGAACCGGTCCACCGCATCCTTTCGGCACCGGGGGCACAGGCGGCCCTCCTCCCGGGGGATCAGCCGTCCGCAGTTCTGGCACCGGTCCGCTTCCCGAAATGCCGTCCGGCAGCAGGGGGAGGTCAGGTGGGCCTCCCCCGTCTGGGGATCCCTGTACTGTGCGGGCCAGGGGAAGCCCTGTCCGCAGCCCAGACAGATATAGCGTTCCATATCTCTCCGGTCAGTCCGCCTGATTCCGGTCGGTTTGTCGAAAGACGTCCCACATTTCCTGGGCTGTCTCCATGCCCAGGACCTGAGCCAGGTTCCAGGCCTCCAGCACATCGGGGAGCTGATGTCCGGTGACGATGCGGTAGGTTTTGGAATAGCTCCATCCCAGGATTCTGCTCAGCTCCTTCATGCTTCTGAAATTGATTCTTACCAGGGTCTGCAGGTCCATTTTCACGTTCATATTTTTTCCTTCTTTCTTGTCCTGTTTTGTAGATAACCAAATACTAGCACATATGTTCGACTTCGTCAAGGGATTTCCTGGAAATTTTACTGCAATCGTAGACGAATATCCTGTTTTGTAGAATTACCTGTTGCAAGGGCCTCAGGCCTGTGATATGCTGAACGCATGAAAGGAGGGGGTACGCCGTGAAGGAAACCTCCGATTCCCGCACCCAGCTGTTTGCCCGGCGGTTCCGGGAGCTGACCCAGGGGGACAGCATCCGGGAGCTGGCAGCCAAGCTGGACATTCCCAACTCCACTGTGGGGGCCTACCGCATCGGGGAGCGCATGCCGAAAACCGCTGCTCTGGAAAAGATTGCGGCCTATTACGGGGTAGATCCCATGTGGCTGTCGGGCAGTGATGTGCCCCGGAATCCCGTCCCTGCCCAGGTCGCCCCGGTGAATGTGGGGCCCATGTTCCAGCTGGTCCGGGTGCCCCGTCTGGGCACCATTGCCTGCGGGGAGCCCATTCTGGCCCAGCAGAATATCGAGGACTGCGACTGGGTGCCCTCCTGGGCCCACTGTGATTTCACCCTGGTCTGCAAGGGGGACAGCATGATCGGCGCCCGGATCTACGACGGGGACGTGGTCTGCATCCACTCCCAGCCGGAGGTGGAGAACGGGGAGATCGCCGCCATTCTCATCGACGACGAAGCCACCCTGAAGCGTGTCCGGTACTACCCGGATCATATTGTTCTGGAGCCGGAAAATCCCAACTACCGGCCTTTGTCCTTCTGGGACTCGGACATGGCCAAGGTCCGGATTCTGGGGAAGGCCACCCATTTTATCAGCCCCATCCGATAAAAAAACGCTGCTGCGAGACCTCGCAGCAGCGTTTTTTCCTTCCGTGCAAAAACCGCCCCGGCTGAGCCGGGGCGGTTTTTTATACGATTTCTTTTTCTTTGGCCGCCTTCAGGGCCTCGTCGATCCTGCGATCACCGGCCAGCTTGGCGAACTTGTCCACTTCCATGCGATTTTTGGGACTTCTCACCAGACAGCCTGCACCCTGGACGCAGCCGCCCTCGCAGGCCATGCCCTCCACAAAGTTGCCTTCCAGCCGTTTGACCTTCAGCTTCAGCAGGGCGGTCTCGCACTCGGCGATGCCGTTGCACACCACGGGCTTGAAGTCCACATCCAGTTCCTTCTCCCGGATGGTCTGCACCACCGCCTGGGTAACGCCGCCGGAGCGGCCGAAGATCCGTCCGTAGGAGCTGGCCTCGTCCAGTCCGTCGGGCTCCAGCTGGGTCAGCTTCAGCTTTCGGGAGTCGAACAGGGCGTACAGCTCCTCATAGGTCAGCACGCAGTCCACCGCGCCCATGGCCCGTTCCTCCTGGAACTCTTTCTTTTTGGCCACGCAGGGGCCGATGAACACCACCTTGGCGTCGGGGTCTTTTTCCTTGATGTGCAGACCGATCAGCACCATGGGGGAGGGCGTGTGGGACACCAGCTCAGCCAGCTGGGGGTACTTTTTGTGGACATAGCCGTAAAAGCCGGGGCAGCAGGAGGTGGTCAGCAGGCCCTTTTCCACCCACTCGTCGGCCTCCCGGTCGGCGGTCATATCGCCGCCCAGGGCCACCTCATACACCTCGGCAAAGCCCAGCTTTTTCAGGCCGGTCACCACCTGGCCGTAGCTGGCGGGGGCGAACTGGCCTGCAATGGAGGGGGCGATGACCGCGTAGGTGCGATAGCCCCAGTGCTCTCCGCCCCGGATCATCTGGATTGCGTCCACGATCCAGGACTTATCCTGGATGGCGCCGAAGGGGCACTGATAGACGCAGTTGCCGCAGGAGATGCACTTTTCCACGTTGATGGAGGCCTTTCGGTCTGGGCCCATGGAGATGGCGTTGACGGGGCAGCCTTTTTCGCAGGGCCGCTGGGTTTTGACGATGGCGCTGTACTGACAGGCGGACACGCAGCGTCCGCAGGAGATACACAGGTCATGGTCGATGCTGGCTCTGTGATTAACGATGGAAATGGCGTGTTTGGGGCAGGCATGGACGCATCTGGTAGCCAGGCAGCCCCGGCAGGAGGCGCTGACGGTGATCTCGGTGATGGGGCACTCATCGCAGGCGATGGGCAGGACCTCCACCACGCCGGGATTTTCCTTATTGCCGCCCAGGGCCATTTTGACCCGGCTGTTGATGATGGCCCGTTCCTTGTAGATGCAGCAGCGCAGGGTAGCGTTTGGGCCGGGAATGATCCGCTCGGCAATATCGAGCAGGCCCTTTTGTGACTCATCCTCCCAGGTCATCCGGGCGACCTCGGACAAGACGGCGCATTTCAGCTCCTGGATCTTGGTCTCAAAGGTATGCATATGGACACTCCTCTGTGGCCGGGCCGTAAGGCTCCGCAGCCGCAGGAATGGCCGCAGAACCGAAGCCCGGTTCCCTAATTCTTCACTTTCCCATTCTACTCCGTGGAAGTATAGCCGTCAATGTACAAAAGCGGTTGATTTTTTGCAGGATCGGGTCATTTCCGTACACAGGCGGCCGAACCTTTACATAGTCTGTAGCAGCAAAAGCAGACGGAGGAATGTCATATGCAGGACTGTCCCAGATACTTTCTCGGAGCCAACGCTCCGGGTGGTTTTTATTCTCTTTACAGCGATATGCTGCCCCCGGAGGAGGCCCGGGCCATTTACATTCTCAAGGGCGGGCCGGGCTGCGGCAAGTCCACCCTCATGCGTGCGGTGGAGAAAAGGGCCTTGGAGGCGGGGCTTCTGGTGGAGGAGATCCTCTGCTCCGGGGACCCGGATTCTCTGGATGCGGTGATCCTGCCGGAGCAGCGCATTGCGGTCACCGACGGCACCGCCCCCCATGTGATGGAGGCAAAATACCCCGGCGCGGTAGAGCGTTATATAAATCTCGGGGACTGTTACGACTCCGCCGCCCTCTACCCCATCCGGGAGGAGTTATTCGCCGCCAAGGCCGCCTATCAGGCCTCCTACCGCCGGGCCTACCGCTGTCTTGAGGCCGCGGCCTCACTTCTGGACGACGCCCGTGCACCTTTGCTGACCCCTGTGCTGGAGGCCCGTCTGGCTGCCCGGGCCAGGGGGGTGCTCACCCGGGAGCTGCCGCCCATCCGTGGGGCCGCACCGGGGAAGGCCCGTCGGCGTTTTCTCAGCACGCCCACCCATCGGGGTACGGTCGCCCTCTTTGATACGGCCTGTGGGCTCTGCCCCCGGGTCTACCAGCTGGCGGATTGCTGGGGGCTGGGCCACCGGTTTCTGCTGGAGCTGCTGACGGCGGCGGTGGAGCGGGGCTATCATCCCATTGCCTGCCCGGATCCCATGGCTCCCGACCGTCTGGCCCATCTGCTGGTGCCGGAGGCGGGAGCGGCTTTTCTGACCTCTCCCGCTCCCCTGCCGGAGAAGCCCTACCGGCGGTTCCGCATTGACGCCATGGCCGATCCGGAGATTGAAAAGCAGAACCGCCCCCGGCTGAAATTCTCCCGCCGGGTGTCCGACGCTCTGCTGGCGGAGGGGATCGCCTGTCTGGCGGAGGCCAAGGCGGGCCACGACCGTCTGGAGGCCATCTACCATCCCCACGTGGATTTTGCCCGGGTGGGTGAATATACGGACGCAGTCATTGCGGAGCTGTTCTCTCTGTTCTGAGCCCGTCTTTGGGGGCGGCGGCGCGAAGCGCCGAAATTTTTTACGCCTCCATGATCTGGGCCAGCTTGGGCAGGGGCTGGGCCTCCAGGTCCAGCTTTTCCCGGATCTGCTCTGCGCATTTGTGGAACAGGGCCTCGCTGCCGGACTTGAACTCAAACTCCATCTCTGCGATGGGGACGGAAACGTCCTCCCGGGAGGCGGAGCCCCGATCCACAGCCAGCTCGCCCTCACAGCTCTCCTCCCCCTGGGTAAACCGGAGCAGGGCAGCCTGTCTGGTAAACTCGATGGTGCACAGCCGGTCGATGCGGCGGTTCAGGATCTGCATGCAGAAGGCCAGTCCCAGCCGGGAGTCGCACAGCTTGAACAGGCCCTCCTGCACGGAGTCGGCCTCCACCTCATACTCCTCCCGTTTGGTGCAGGCGCCCTCTGCGGCCCTGTCCAGCTTCACGCAGCAGATGCGCGTTCCGTTCTCCTCCCGGAGCCGCAGAGCGCCCCGTTTTTTCGTCATCATCCGGTCGTCCGTATCGTAGTAGGCGGAGCGCATTTCATAGGTCACGGAGGACAGCACCTCCGGTGCCTCCCCCAGCTTCTCCAGGATCTCTTCTGCGCCCTCCCGGGGCAGCTTCCATTTATATTCCAGTTCCATCAACAGGCCTCCAAATCATGTGTATTGCTACCATAATACCCCAAACCCGCCCCATAAGAAAGCCCCGCAGTTCATCTGCGGGGCTTTTTCTTTCCAATTCCTTTCACTGTCCAATTCCGTATTTTTATGTTTATACTTGCAAAAATCCCCCATGTGCTATAATTCCCTTGTTATACTAAACAGAATTTTCCTTCCCGCTCCACACTTTTTATTGTAGAATGACAGTTCTGTACACATATTTAATTGGAAAGAGGATGAACCATAATGCGAACAAAAATCCGAAAAGCCCTGAGTCTGGTACTGGCTGCGGCCATGTGCCTGTCTCTGCTGCCTGCCTCGGCTCTGGCTCTGGGCGGTAATGTAGAGATCAACGAAGCCAACTTCCCCGACCCCACCTTCCGGGCCTATTTGTCGAAGGAGTATGACCTGAATAGCGACGGTGTTTTCACGCCGGACGAGCTGAAACGGGTCGACCGGATCCAGCTCGACGGCTACTCTGTACCTGGCCCTGAGAAGATCACAACGCTGGAGGGTATCCAGCTCTTCCCCAACCTGACCACCCTGGACTGCGACTACAACAAGCTGACCTCTTTAGACCTCACCGGCTGCACCAACCTGACCAGCCTGTTCTGCTACAACAACCAGCTGACCTCCCTGGATCTCACTGGCTGCACCAACCTGACCCACATGCTCTTCAGCAACAACCGGCGGGAAATTTCGCACGGACCCCCCCTGTCCGATCTGCCCGGCTTTGACAAGACCAGGGCCTCCAACATCCAGGGCGGTAATTTTGACAACGATCAGGTCAACTTCACCCAGGATACGCTGACCTATACCTACGATTGCGGCGGCTATTCCGCAGAGTTTACTCTGGTCTGTCACCTGCCCGACGTCGCCATCAGCGAAGCCAACTTCCCCGACCCCAACTTCCGGGCCTATTTGTCGGCGCACTGGGACGATGATAAAAACGGCGTCCTCACATCGGACGAGCTGAAACAGGTCAACCGGATCGATATCGACGGCGGCTCTTTACCTGGCCCTGATAAAATCACCAGCCTGGAAGGGATCCGATTCTTCCCCAACCTGACCAAGCTGGACTGCCGGAAAAGCCTGCTGACCTCTCTGGATCTCACCGGCTGCTCCAACCTGACCGACCTGGACTGCGACTACAACAAGCTGACCTCTTTAGACCTCACCGACTGCCCCAACTTGACTCGCCTGAGCTGCGAGAACAACCTGCTGACAGCCCTGGACCTCAGTGCCTGCACCGGCCTGAGCAGCCTGGACTGCGACACGAACCAGCTGACCTCCCTGGATCTCACCGGCTGCACCGG
>SAMEA104404103__coassemble_784_pt1 | contig 21678 bp, 22 predicted proteins | sample SAMEA104404103__metabat2_high_PE_047 | metagenome-assembled genome bin SAMEA104404103 (sample SAMEA104404103) | Balaenoptera acutorostrata | reverse complement strand
GGAAAAGCAGCCCTACGTGGGGAATGCTCCCGGTCTGGGCCAGCTGGGAGAGCTGCTGGAGCTGTATCAGTTCTTCCCCCCTCTCCTGCGGACCTATGAGCTTCAGACCCAGTCCGAGCCCTACCGCTGGACCATTGTTTATGACAGCGATCCCCACAACTGGAACAGCCGCCTGGAGCAGTACGGCCCTCTGGCCCTGGCTCTGGTGGACAATCTGGGGGAATTCGCCTGGTGCTGGCCCGGTGAGGAGCCCCATGTGCTGACCCTGGAGGAGGCCGACGCAGCTCTGCCCGGACTGGTGGAGGCGTATAATCTGGCCCACGGTACAGACTGGACTCCCAAGGACAGCGTCAAGGACTACGGTGCAAGCGCCTTTGACCTGCAGCAGCTGATGGAGCTGCTGGGCAGTGACTTCACCGCCGCCCACACGGTTCCCTGAATACACAAAAATACGGAGGTTCCTTACCGGAACTTCCGTATTTTTACATTTTGAAATCTAAAAATCTTAACTTTTGTTCCTTCCTGTTCCGTGATATAATAGATTCAGCCAAATAGTATGCTGAACAGGAGGGTTACTATGGATCGCGATTTTACATTCCGGCTGGCCCCTGCCGACCTGTCTCTGACGCCCCAGCTGAGCCGCACCTTGGTCCAGCGCAGCGAGCTGCGCTCCCGGGAGGCCTATCCCCGGCTGTGGGATCTCACGGACCGGCTGAATGACAGAGCCTCCGCCTCCTCTCCCCTTTCCAAGGGGCACCGACTTTTCCAGGGTCTCTTTTCCCTGGTGTGTTTTCTGCTGGGGCTGTTCCTGCTGATTCCCTTCGCCGTGGAGCCGGAAAACCTGCTGGTTCCCGGGATCACGGGGGCCATTGCCACCGTGGTGGGTGCGGTCTTTCTCTGGTACTACAGCAAGCTCACTCTGGGCATACTGTCTCTGGGACTGGGTGCAGTCCTGACCCTGGGGGCCGTGCTGAACGTGCAGGAGCTGGGACGGCTGCTCCCCATCGGGGCCGCTCTGCTGGCTCTGGGCTTTGCTGCGCTCTTCGTGCGGAAGCGCCCCAGTACCACTAAATTTGACAAGGCCGCCAAACAGCTCATCGACTCCCGAAATGCCCTGCCCCAGGACCAGCCCGTTCTGGTCACCTTCTCCGATGACGGCATCAACTCCCCTGAGGCCCTCCTCTCCCCTTACGCCAATCTGGACGGGGTCTTTGAATCGGAGGATCTCTATCTGGTGGAGCTGGCAGGCAAGTTCCTGCTCCTGCAAAAAAAGGAACTGATCCGGGGCACTCCGTCGGAATTTTCCGCCTTCATCCGAAAAAAGCTGAAATGAGCAGAAAAAGCCCGCTGTGGACGTTCCACAGCGGGCTTTCTTTTGTTTGGATTACTCCTCGACGCCGCGCTCCTCGACTTCTTCCAGGCGGTCCAGGAAGGGGCTGGTGGTGCAGCTCTTCTCATTGGCAGTGCCCTTGAAGCGCTCCACGCTCATGGCGGACTGCTTGACGGGCTGGATGGTACCGGCGCCGGCCACACAGCCGCCGGGGCAGGCCATACCCTCCAGCAGATAGCCGTTGCGCTTGCCGGCCTTGGCCATCATCAGCATCTTCTTACACTCCTTCAGGCCGTCGGCATACTCGGTGAGCACCTCGCGGTCAGGATCGATGTGCTTGATGGCCTCCACCACGGCAGCGGCGACGCCGCCGCCCACAGCAAAACCGCGGCCCATGCCGGTGCCCTGGTCCATCTCGTCCTCAGGCAGGGACTCGATGGTCTTGAAGTCGATCTCCTTGGCGTCGAACATGCCCTGCAGCTCCTCGAAGGTCAGGACGTAGTCCACGTCGGAGCGGACAGAACGGCGGTTTGCCTCCAGCTTCTTGGCGGAGCAAGGACCGATAAAGGCGATCTTGGCGTTGGGATGGTCCTTCTTCACCATACGGGCAGTGATGACCATGGGTGTCAGGGCCATGGAGATATAGTCCTTGAACTGGGGGAACAGCTTCTTGGCCATTACAGACCAGGCGGGACAGCAGGAGGTACCCATGAAGGGCTGCTTCTCGGGAACTTCCTCCAGGAAGTCGTGGGCCTCCTCCACGGTACACAGATCGGCGCCGATGGCGACCTCCACCACGTCGGCAAAGCCCAGCTCGCGCATGGCGGCCTTCAGCTTGGCGGGAGTGGCCTCCTTGCCGAACTGGCCGATGAAGGCGGGGGCCACGCAGGCGATGACCTCGTCATTGTGCTTCATGGCGGTGATGACCTGGAATATCTGGCTCTTGTCAGCAATGGCGCCGAAGGGGCAGTTGACCAGACACATGCCGCAGGAGACGCACTTGTCATAGTCGATCTTGGCGCGGCCCAGCTCGTCAGAGCCGATGGCGTCCATGCCGCAGGCCTCGGCGCAGGGGCGCTCGATCTTGCTGATGGCCCGGTAGGGGCACTGGTTGAAGCACTTGCCGCACTTGATGCACTTGGACTGGTCAATGTGACAGTGCTTATTCTCGTCCAGATAAATGGCGTCCTTGGGGCACACATTCATACAGGGGTGAGAGATACAGCCCTGGCAGCTGTCCGTGATCCGGATCTGCTTGGGAGGGCAGGCATTACAGGCAAAGGGGATGATATTGACCAGAGGCTCCTCGAAATACCGCTCGTCGGTATAGGCCTCGTCAATGCAGGCGCTCAGGGGCTTATTGGGGCCGCCGGGAGTCAGGCTCATGCCCAGGGCCAGACGGGTACGTGCTGCAACAACGGCACGCTCCAGGAAAACGTCATGGCGGTGGTAAGCGATCTCACCGGGAACAATCGTGTAAGGGATGCTGTCGACACGCTTCAGGTCGCCGCCGTCATATGCCAGCTTGGCCACCTCAGTGAACACACTTCTGCGGATGTTATCAACCGCACTGTGAACTCCTCTCATTTACGTTACCTCCATCGTCGTTGGACGGTCGCATTCCGCCCAGTGATGATTTCTTTATACGTATTTATTATAGCGTGAAGCTTGTCCGCTTTGCAATAGGGAATCCATCCGAAGCGGCCCCTCTGACAGGTAAAAAATCCGGCTTTATTTCCATTTTTCATCCAATTTATTGAATTCCGTTCCGTTATTAACCTGTATTTTTGGTAGGTTTACTCCATGTCTGATTCCGGACTTTTCCGGAACAGTCTGCGCACAGCGAACAGGGTAAACATGATCCACAGGCAGACCACGGCCTGCACCATCGTCATACCGAGGGCCGCGATCTCCCACCAGGAGGACCGTACCGGCAGAAGTCTGGTCACCAGGAACAGGGCCGTGGTCAGTACCACCTGCACCGTCCGCAGCCGCAGAAGCTTGCGGTCCAGCGTATCCTCCGGGCCCTGATACTTTTCTGCAAGCTGGGAAAGATTGGTATAAAACTGAAAGGAAAAGTACAGCAGGATTACATCTGCAATCAGCTGAGGAACGGTCGTCCATTCCCCGGAAAGCCCGCCGACAAACGCTCCGCACCAGTACAGAAGATACCACAGGCACAGGATCACGCAGAAGGGCTTCAGCAGGGTCAGTTCCCGCTCCTCCTCTTCCAAATTTCGGATGGCCGACAGGAACAACAGAAATGCCGCAAATTCCGGCAGCAGATTGACAGGCCCTATATTCACATTCAGATACAGAAAAACGCAGCCCCAGGCCGCCTGGGACAGGCCGTTGTAAAGCTTGTGCTTGTCTGTCATTTGATTTCCTCCTCCGGCAGCAGGGTCAGCTCGGCGACCTTCCGGCCGTTCACATACAGGTTGGCCGCATAGCGGTCGGGCGTGTACAGATCATCCTTCTCAAAGGGAGCGCTGGTGCCTCCGCCGCCCATCCAGATCTCGTTATCCCAGGTGTCGCCGCGCAGGCTTACGCTGTCCCAGGCGGACAGATCGGTGCTGGAGCCGCCGCCGTCATTGCTTCCGGGACTGCGCAGCTCGGGCCGTTCCTCCCCCTCGTCCCATGGGATCGACGAAACGCCCAGGTTGTGGATCGTTTTCTTGTCCTCCGGATTGCCCAGATAGGTCAATGTCATCCAGTGGTTGTACCTGGCCTCGTCAAAATCAGAGTCGGTTTTCAGCTGGGTGCTGAAGGTCCCGGACAGATTGGGGAAGGGGCCGTTTGTCTGTGGCTCCGGTCTGTTATTCACGACCAGGGTTTTCTGGTAATGGATGGTCAGACGGAAGTCGTCCGTTTCGGCGGTATAAACTCTGGCAGGCATATCCCTGCACCCCCACAGCATGGGCCCATCCTCCACCTCCCGGACTTCAAACCCTTTCTCCGGTTCGGTCACCCAGCGCCAGCCCTCCCGGTACACACGGACGTTCTGACTGACCGACTTTATCCGGGGTTCTCCGTTCCGGTCGAAGGTATCCTCTGACACAAAGACCAGCATAGTGCGGTAGCCCCCTGTGCCGTCCTCTTCAAACCCGTAGGCCACATACCCCCTGCTCCCGTCAAGAGGCTCCGTATTTCCGCTGTCCCAGTTCCAGAGGTTGGTCAGGTTCAGCCCCACCGGCCCGGGCTCCATTTCCTGTGCCAGTGATGCATGCTCCCCAATAGGTGCGCAGACTGCCCGGTACCCTATACTTCCGGTCAGCACAGCCTTGGCGTAGGTATCCACCGCCGCCCCGGGCGTGGTGCAGTAATTCAGCCTTGCAGAGGCCATGTTCGCCGCCACATTCATTGTGGTCAGCAGGCTTCTGCTCCGGACTCCCACCGCCAGGGCGGAGGCCAACACTACGATCACGGCAGCGGAAACCAGCCCCATGCCCTTGGGGTAGCGCTTGAACCGGGCAATGGCCTCGATCCGCAGTCGGATGTTCCGTCCTCCGTTGGACAGAGAGGAAGTTCCAGGCGCACGGGCGTACTTCTCGTTGGCCATAGACAACAGGATGCATCCATAGTCCCGGCGCTCCTCCCCCTCCAGCTGTTCCAGCACCCGCTGGTCGCAGCGGGCCTCCAGGTCATTGCCCACCGCATCGGCGCAGTACCACAGGGCGGGATTGCACCAGTGGATACAACGGAACAGGCAAATCACCAGTCCCCAGAACACGTCCCTGTGCTTCAGGTGCATCAGCTCATGGAGCAGAACCTTTTCGTCCACCTCTTCCTCAGGCAGCACAAGGACAGGATGAAACAGACCGCAGACAAAGGCGGAGCCGATTCCCTCCACCGTCACAGCCTGACAGGCCTTCAATCCGTATCGATGTTCAGTTTCCCGGAGTTTCTCCCTCATCCCACCGGTGACAGGTCCGCGCCTGGACAGGGCGTGCCGCAGCCGCAGATAACCCACAGCATACCGCGCCGCACACAGGAGGACTCCCACGGCGTACAGCACAAACAGCCAGTCCCACGGGGTCACCGGGGCGTGCTCCGGCAGCAGGGGAATCGGTGCAGTCACGCAGCTCAGGGTGTACTGCCCTGTGACCGTGGTTTTCAGCGTTTCGATCAGCAGGGGCCAGTTCACCAGCACATAGCCCCCCCGGCGTCCCCGCCGGGATCAGCAGCACCAGTCCCAGTACAGACCATACGGAGAACTGCCACCTGGGTGACAGCTTATCCCGGAACATGGCTTTCAGAACCAGCAGCAGAACGGCCACACCGGCAGCCGTCAGCGTCTGGATCAGAACTCCCCAGATATCCCTCATGGCTCACACCTCCATGTCGTCCAGCAGCTTTCTCAGTCTGTCCCGCTCCCCGGGGGAAATGGGCTCCTCCTTCAGAAATGCGGCGATCAGGTCGCCGGTGGAGCCCCGGTAGACCCTCCGCAAAAAGCTTTGCCGCTCCTGGGCCCGGCAGGTCTCCCGCTCCATGGCAGCACGGTACAGATGGGGATTGACCTCCTTATCGATGGTCACCAGTCCCTTGACCTCCATACGGGTCAGATAGGTCAGCACCGTGTTCCGGTTCCAGCCCGTCTCCGGGGCCAGGGCCTCCACCATCGTCCCCAGCTCTGCACCGCCGGTCTGCCACAGGGCCTCCAGCACCGTCCACTCACGGTCAGATAATTTCGCCATAACCATGCCTCCTACAGTTGTAGTCTCTATAATTATACTACACCTGTAGGATCGCTCTGTCAATTTGTTTCCCATAAAAAACCGCCCCGGAATTATCCGGGGCGGAGACTTATTTTCGCTTATGCAGGAAGGACAGCAGCAGCCTCCACAGCGGCAGCAGCCACAGGAAGAAGGCCAGAGGGATGGCCGCCGCAGGAGCCCCCACCGAGGCCAGCGGTACGCCGCCCGCAATGGACCAGGGCACCAGAGGGGCCACCACCACAGCGGTGTCCTCCAGGTCGTTGGCCAGCCGCTCCGGTTCAGCCTCCACTCCGCCGCACAGCTGGTGGGTCAGCATAATGGCCAGGGTCTGGTTGCAGGCGATCATACCCGCCACAGCCGAGGTCAGCAGCATGGCTGCAAAGGGCGTGGTCTTTTCCCCCAGACGGCCGATCAGGGCTTCCGCCCGATCCAGCAGGCCGGTCTTTTTAAAGATCCCGGAATAGGAGGAGGACAGACACACGATGGCCGCCACCCGCAGCATGGATACAATACCGCCGCCGTTGAGCAGGGCGCCCAACTCCGGATCTGCAGCCCGGTAGCCGGTGACCAGCAGGGCGGGCAGCTCTGCCAGCCCTGTGTGCTGAACAAACAGGCTGATGGGCAGGGCGGTGAGAATGCTGGCGCTCATGGCCAGCTTCACATTGATCTGCATGAGGGCCAGCGCCAGCACCACCACAGCGGGAAGCAGGGCGATCCAATGTAGAACAAAGCCCCGGCCAAACAGGCTGTACAGGTCGGGCAGGACGCCCTCTCCCCCGGTCAGAAAACCGATGGCGGTGTAAGCAATACAGGTCAGAGCCACCGGAACTCCGGCAGAGCGGAGCATATTTCTGATATTTCTGAAAATGCTGGTTCCCGTCAGCTCCGACACCAGCAGGGCGCTGGTGGACACAGGGGAACAGCGATCGCCGAAGAACACGCCGGACAGGACCGCACCGCCCACCAGCAGAATGTCCACCTCCATGGCTGCGCCGATGGTGGCACAGATAACGCCCATGGTGGCCGCCGTGCCGAAGGCTGTACCCGTCAGCACAGACACCAGACAGTTCAGCAGAAAGGTCATCAGCAGAAAGATGGGGGGCCGGATCAGCCGGGTGGCATAGCACACGATCACCGGAATGGTGCCTGCATCCCGCCACAGGGCAGTCAGCATACCGATCAGCAGAAAGGTGATCAGGATGTTCCGAACGGTCTTGACTCCGTCCAGGGCTGTGCGGAGCAGTTCTCCCCATCCAAAGCCCTTTCTTCTGCCGTACAGCAGGAACAGGAGCAGACCTCCGGCCAGGGCGTAGAGGATCGACCAGTCCAGCAGAACGCAGGCCAGCAAGCCCCCGCAAAACAGCCCCAACACCGCCAGTTCCATGCCATCATCTCCGGTTTCATTTCGTAATTTACGTGATTATGCTGTTTATTATATCGCAGCTTTCCCGGACGCGCAACGCGCCCCCTTATCAGTCCCGGTCCCGGTACCAGTAGATCGAGCTGTCGATATCCTCCAGCTGCTCGCTCATCCGGTCCATTCTGAGCAGGATCTCCACCATCAGTTCCTTTTCCGACAGGGCAAGCAGACGCTGACGCTCCTCCCGGATCATACGCTGGCGTTCTTCCTCTTTCTCCCTGCGTCTTTCCTTCATGCGTTCAAACATAGCGGTTCGCTCCTTTTCTCATTTCATTGCGCCGCAGCGGCAGCGCGGTAAATTCATCTTTTCCCACATTATAGCATAAAACGCAGAAAAGCGGCAGAGAATTTTCTGTTCTCTGCCGCTTACGGTCCAATGAATATTATACCTTTTCTGCCAGGAAGGCAATCCAGTGCTTTTCCCGGTCATGAAATACCTGCACCCGGTCAAACCCTGCCTCTTTCAGATGGCCGACCAGCTCCGTCTCGCTATAAATGGTCATACCGTCGATCATGTCCACCCATTTCTGATCCTTTTCGTTGGTGCCGTCACACTCGTTGACCACAAGGAACCGACCGCCGGCCTTCAGGATTCGGTAAACCTCCCGGAAGCCCTTCACCGGGCCCGGCCAGAAATATACTGTTTCAAAGGCGGTGGCCAGATCAAAGCCTCCGTCCTCCAGCGGCAGATCAGACACGTCCCCCTGAAGCACCCGGCAGCGTCCCTTTGCGATCTCAGCAGCGTTTTTCTTCGCGGTCATATCCACAGAGACCTGAGAGTAGTCCACAGCCGTCACAGACGCGGAGGGATACTTCTTCATGAGATTTTCCGCGTTCTGACCGCCTCCGCAGCCCAGATCCACGATGGCCCCCGGCGACAGGGCAGGCAGATTCCCGGTGCCCCAAGCCGCCATTTTACTATGGCCGGAATTCATGCTGTTGGCCATCATCTTTCCCAGGACGCCCTCCGGCTTCCTGGTCTGACTGAACAACTTTTTGAAAAAACTCATACTGACTCCTTTCCTCAGTCCTCACAGGTAGCTGTTCCAGCCATTACTGTAGAAGGCTGCCAGCTCCTGCATATATACTTCGCTTTCCTCCCGGGTGACGTTGTGTACCGCCAGCTCAAACAAGCCGGAATAAAATCCGGAGGAAAGAATGTGGATAAAGCCATCTGTGATCCGGCCCTCCCGGTAAGCGGTGTTGCCGGAGGCTTTCAGAAATTCCACGGTGCATCTGACGTCCAGCTCCACGATCTGCTCCAGATAGTCCCGGTAGATGTTGTTGGTGGAGCCGGTGATCATCAGCTTGAACTCGTCGAAATTCTCATAGAGAAGATCCAGAAAACCACGGTAGCCGCGGTCGGAATAGGCTTCCCGCTGCTCCACCTGGCGCTCTGCGGGCAGGCTTTCAAACTCCTGCATATAGGTCTGCATATAGGAGCGCAGCTTCTCTGCCGCCGGGGCGATCACTGCCTTGAACAGCCCCTCCTTGTCTCTGAACCTGGTGTAGATCATGCTGGTGCTGACAGATGCATTTTTCGCAATGGTACGCAGAGACGCAGCCTCATAGCCCCGCTCCAGAAACTCTTCCTTTGCACACTGTAAGATGGCCTCATCGCAGCCCTCGGTCCGTTTCGCCATTCTGATCCCCCATTTAAAACACCGTTATCTATAACACCGTTTTAAATATAGCATTCGACTGTGGGATTGTCAATCCGCTCATTTTTATAGACGGTTGAATCACAATAACCATAAAGAGGCGGCGGAGGATTTTCCGTCCTCTGCCGCCTCTGCTTCGTCTTTATGCCATGTTTTGTTTCAATTTTCTATATTCTATCCATTCATAACGGATCATGCAGTATAAGCCGATATAACCGCCGATTCCCACAAATACTCCAAGTATGACCAACGCAATTAAGAAACTTTTTGACCCGACGAAGAAGGAATAAAAAAGGGCGTCATCCAGGCTTCTGCTCACAGATTCGCCAAAATTTCCACCTTTCAGCTTAAACCAATACCAGCCCCAGCCATATGCTTTTCCTCCCAAATATCCAAAGAATACTCCTAAGAACATTCCTATGAAAACATATAGTATACACCAGATAATACCGATGCCGTCGGAGGACGCCATCAGTCCCGTTCCACTGAGTATTGTCATTGCCGCAGGAGCCGCTGCAAAAACAAATCCCCATTTCTTCGTTTTTTCTTTAAGATAACCAATATTTTTAAATCTTAACTCCTGATTATCTCCCAAAATCTGATTGAACTTCATCACCAAAGCACTCCCTTGTAAAATCGTTTTTCTTGGATCTCTATTGTTTATCCGTTCTTATGCAGTCGGTCCCCCTCACTTAATAAATTCTAAAACACATAAAATCTTTCTTTTTTAGGTAATTATAAAACATTTTGTTTTACAATTCAATACAACATTTTGTTTTATATTACTCTGACCTTATTGGCCAAGGAGGGCGAAAGATATGTACCAACGGCTTCGCGACTTGAGAGAGGACAGAGATTTAATGCAAAAAGACCTGGCACAGATATTAAGCTGCACCCAGGTCTGCTATTCGAACTACGAAATCGGAAAAAGAGATATTCCCACAGATGTTCTGATCAAACTGGCTGCTTACTATGATACCAGTGTGGATTATATCCTGGGTCTAACCAATGTAAGGAAGGCTTATCCTAAAATTAAACAGCTATAAGTAAAGCGGCGGAGGAATTATCCTCCGCCGCTTTGTGTTACTCCGCCGCCTCTAACATATTTTCAATGAAAATTCCATAACCTCTGGTCGGATCGTTGACCAGAACATGGGTCACAGCGCCAATCAGCTTGCCGTCCTGCAAGATGGGCGAACCGGACATGCCCTGGACGATGCCGCCGGTGCGTTCCAGCAGGCGTGGGTCGGTAACCTCCACCATCAGACCGCGGGTGCCGTCGCCGTCGGGATCCACACGGGTGATCTGCACTTCAAACTCCTCCACCCGGTCCCCGCCGATATTGGACAGAATGGACGCCTTGCCTGTCTTCACCTGGTCGGCGCCGGCCACAGGCATGGGCTCCAGCCCCGCTCCGAAGCTTGTGTCCGTGATCCTTCCGAAGATGCCCTTGCCCGTATTGGCGTACAGGGTACCCAGATCCCGGCTCAGGTCAAAGTTTCCGTGCAGTTCTCCCGGGTCGCCGCTGACGCCCTTTTTCACGTCAGATACCGTGGCTCCCATGACCGCCCCCGACTCCAGCGGCATGAGAATAGAGGTATCCACGTCGTTGATCCCGTGGCCCAGGGCGCCGAACTGCCCGGTTGCCGGGTCATAAAAGGTCATGGTCCCGATACCGGCCATGGAGTCCCGCAGCCACACGCCCAACTGGTAGACGCCTTTCTCGTTTTTCACCGGCTCGGCGCGGAGCTCCAGCTCCTTCCTGCCCCGCATGGCCTGGATGGTCATGGGGCCGCCCTCCCGCTCCGAGAGCAGCCGCTGGACCTCCTCGATGGTGTCCACCTCGGCCCCATTTACCCGTGTGATCACGTCGCCCTCTTTCAGCCCGCAGTCACGTCCGGGACAGTGCGCTCCGCTGCCTGTCTCCACCGGGGTCAGCCCCACCACCAGCACACCGTCGGAAAACAGTTTGATCCCCACTGCCCTGCCCATGGGGACCACCGTTCTCTGGCTGCGCTCAGGCTGCCCGGCAAAGGCCGTCACCGTGTCCTCCCATCGGATGGTCCGGGCCGCTCCGAGACAGCAGGCCATGACCAGCCCCATGGACAGGGACACCGACAGGACATACCGCAGACTGTCCCGCCAGCTCCGTTTTGGTTTTCGCTCCAAAAAAACACCCCCCGTTACGAATAAGAGCGGACGGCGTCGGTTCCGTCCGCTCTTTCAGTATGTCCGGGGTGTGTGTGAGAAAAACAAGGATTCCCCTGCCACCGCTTCCAGTCCTCCGCCGGTCCGCTCATGGACCCCAGCGTTCGGAAATCTCAGGCAGGCAAGTCCTTCCTATTCTGGATTTTTTTACAGCTTTTCCGTCCACTGGTCTTCCTTGAAGCCCACCAGGACAAAATCATCGCCCACCAGAACAGGGCGCTTGACCAGCATACCGTCGGTAGCCAGCAGGGCGTACTGCTCCTCCTCAGTCATGCCGGGCAGCTTGTCCTTCAGGCCCAGGGCCTTATACTGCAGGCCGGAGGTATTGAAGAACTTCTTCAGGGGCAGGCCGCTCTTCGCATGCCAGGCCTTCAGCTCCTCGGCAGTGGGGTTATCCTCCTTGATATGGCGGTCGGCGTACTGTGCGCCGTGGGCGTCCAGGAACTTTTGGGCCTTCTGACAGGTGGTGCACTTGGGATATTCTACAAACAGCATCTGATTTACCTTCTTTCAGTATATCCGCGCGGTTTCATTTCATGCAGAGCAGAAAAAATGCCGCAGCTTCTGCGGCATTTTTTGATTTCATTAAGCCTCAGGCTTGGGCTCCTCGGCGGCAGGCTCCTCCACCTCGATGTCGGACAGCTCCACAACGGGGATCTCGGGGGCGGGCTCCTGAGCAGGGACAGACTCCTCTGCCAGAATGTCATCGTCCTCCTCGACCTTTTCTCTCAGCTCGTCGATGCGGTCATTATTGACCTCGATGGCAGCCTTTGCGGCGGTGATCTTATCACAGGCGGCAGCGTAGGGGCCCTCGGCCACAGCGCCCTTCTCGGCATAGTACAGCTTGCCGATTTCGATATATGCCTTCTTGATGGCATCCTCTTCGGCCATGTTGGAGGTCTTCAGCTTTGCGATCTCAGCCAGCTTCTTGGACTGAGCCACGCCGGCCTGTGCCAGGTCAACAGTCTTATCTTTCAGAATATCAAGGGTGTCACGCCATCCCATGTTACATTCCTCCTTAAAAGAAATACGGTTTCCCGTTATTGGCTCTATTTTAGCTCATTTCTCACTTTAGTGCAATAGCATTTACTTCAATTTAACAGTTCCTCATAATGCGCAGCCGGACAATTGACTTTTGACCCGTTTCCTTATAAAATAAACGTAATTTTTGTGTTACGCCGCCACGTGGCTGCGTATAAGGAGTGAGTCCAGCTATGAAAACCCCATTTGTCTCCCTGGCCCGGCTGGAGGAGATCGTAAAGCAGTATCCCACCCCCTTCCATCTGTATGACGAGAAGGGCATCCGTGACAACGCACGGGCTCTGTACCGTGCCTTCTCCTGGAATCCCGGCTTCAAGGAGTATTTCGCCGTCAAGGCCACCCCCACCCCCCAGATCCTGAAGCTGCTGAAGGAAGAGGGCTGCGGCGTGGACTGCTCCTCCCTGACCGAACTGATGATGAGCGACCGCTGCGGCTTTGCCGGACGGGAGATCATGTTCTCCTCCAACGACACCCCCGCCGAGGAGTTCGCCCTGGCCGCCAGGCTGGGGGCCACCATCAACCTGGATGACATCAGCCACATCGGGTTTCTGAAGGACACCATCGGCTATATCCCCAAGCGGATCTCCTGCCGCTTCAACCCCGGCGGTACCTTTACCCTGGGCGAGAGCAAGGAGGGCTTCCAGGTCATGGACAACCCCGGCGACGCCAAGTACGGCCTGACCCGCCCCCAGATGACCGAGGCCTTCAAGCAGCTGAAGGAGCTGGGCGCTGAGGAATTCGGCATTCACGCCTTCCTGGCCTCCAACACCATCTCCAACGAGTACTACCCCGCCCTGGCTGCCATCCTGTTCCGCACCGCCGTGGAGCTGAAGGAAGAGACCGGCTGCGATATCACCTTCATCAACCTGTCCGGCGGTGTGGGCGTGCCCTACCGTCCCGAGCAGACCGCCAACGACATCGCCGTCATCGGCGAGGGCGTGCGGAAGGCCTATGAGGAGATCCTGGTTCCCGCCGGCATGGGGGACGTGTCCCTGTGCACCGAGCTGGGTCGGTTCATGCTGGCCCCCTACGGCCACCTGGTCACCCGTGTCCTCCACGAGAAAAAGACCTACAAAGACTATATCGGTGTGGACGCCTGCGCCGCCAACCTGATGCGGCCCGCCCTTTACGGTGCCTACCACCACATCACCGTCATGGGCAAGGAGCATGAGCCCTGCAACCACAAGTACGACGTGACCGGCTCCCTGTGTGAGAATAACGACAAGTTCGCCGTGGACCGGATGCTGCCCAAAATCGATGTGGGCGATCTGCTGGTCATCCACGACACCGGCGCCCACGGCCACGCCATGGGCTATCAGTACAACGGACGGCTCCGCTCCGCCGAGATTCTCCTCTGCGAGGACGGCTCCACCCGTCTGATGCGCCGGGCAGAGGTCCCTGAGGACTACTTTGCCACCATCATCTGGGACTGAGCTTTTTCTAAATTTTCTGAGGTGATCTGTATTGAATATTATGGCTGAGGCAGCCATTATCTTTGGTCTTTGTCTGTTCTCCGAGGGCATTGCCTCTGTTCTGCCCTTCCCTTTCCCTGCCAGCGTGATCAGCATGGTACTGCTGACTCTGCTGCTGTTGACCGGCTGGGTGCAGGAGCGCCACATCAAGCGTCTCTCCTCCTTTCTGATCAACAATATGGCGTTCTTTTTCCTTCCCACTGCGGTGGGGATCCTGGAACACCTGGAGCTTCTGAGCGGCCGGCTGATCCCCATTCTTCTGGTCATCGTGGTGACAGTTCCCGTGGTCTACGGACTCACCGCCTGGACGGTCCAGCTTCTGCTGAGCCGCGGCCGCAGCAAGGAGGCGCCCCGTGTTTGAAGCTCTGATCTGGTCCCCTTTCTTCGGTCTGACTCTGTCCGCCGCTGCCTGGTGTGTGGGCGTCCGTATTCAGAAGAGCACCGGCTGGGCTCTGTGCAATCCGCTGGTCATCGCCACGATCCTGGTCATTCTGGTCCTCACCGCCTTCGGTATTCCGCTGGACGCATATAATATGGGCGGCAGCCTGATCCGGCTGATGCTGGGGCCGGCCACCGCCGTTCTGGCACTGAACATCTACCGGCAGCGACAGGTGCTGAACGAGCACTTTGTTCCGGTTCTGGTGGGCTGTCTGGTGGGCAGCCTGTCCAGTGTGGCCTGCGTGCTGGGCCTGTGCAGGCTGTTCGTCATGGACGGTATGCTGACTGCATCTCTGCTGCCCAAAAGCGTCACCACCGCCATTGCGGTGGGTATTGCGGAAAGCCGGGGCGGCGTCGCGGGCATTGCAGCGGCCGCTGTGGTCTTTACCGGGATCGTCGGTGCGGTCTTTGCGCCTCTTCTGGCCAGGATGTTCCGGATCACCGATCCGGTGGCTGAGGGTCTTGCCATCGGCGCCTGCAGCCACGCACTGGGAACTACCAAGGCTTTGGAGCTGGGTCCCCTCCAGGGCGCCATGAGTTCCATCGCCATCTGCGTGTGCGGGATCCTCACTTCACTGATCGTACTGTTTCTGCCCGTATAACTGTAGTTTTCACATAAAATTTCGCTTTATGCCCGGCATTCAATTTAATCAGTGCGTTAAAACAGGGTGTGCTCCCTTTGCGAGCCACCCTGTTTTCCAATTTGAGTTTAACAATTCGCACAGAATCGCCCTCTAAACTTTAAAGATTTGGTTGCTTTTGTCAGTGATTCAAGTTAGAATAAATTAACTGAATTCTTAGCAGCTTCCAAGGAGGTATAACATGGACACTGTGTATATTACGGGTCATCGTAACCCGGATACTGATTCTATCGTTGCAGCCATTGCCTACGCCAACCTGAAGAACGCTCTGGGCAACCGCGAGTATAAGGCCGCCCGACTGGGCCAGGTCAGTGACGAGACCAGGGTCGTCCTGGATCTGTTCGGCGCCGAGCCCCCTCAGTTCATCAACAACGTCCGTACCCAGGTCGCCGACCTGGCTTATGATACGCCCCCCATCCTCTCTCCCGCCGCTACCCTGAGCCGCGCCTGGGAGGTCATGCAGAAGGACAAGATCTCCGCTCTGCCCATCGCCAACGAGGACGGCACCCTGTACGGCATGATCTCTGCCGGCGACGTGGCCAACCATGATGTGGCCTCCGTCAAGGACGCCTATCTGGAAAAGGTCCCTGTCTATAACCTGATCTCCGTGCTGGAGGGCCGTGTGCTCAACGAAAGCGAGCAGATCCGGGATGAGATCTCCGGCCATATCACCATTGCTCTGCCCACCGGCAACGAGAACCTGCTGTTCTCCGAGCAGGACAGCATCGTGGTCTGCGGCAACCAGCCCGAGATGATCCGCCGTGCCGTGGATCTGCATGTAAACTGCGTCATCGTCTGCCAGGCCGAGGTGGATCCCGAGATTCTGGCCTCCGATACCGATACCTGTATCATCACCACCCCCCTGGACGCCTATCAGGCCGTCCGTCTGATCTGCCACGCTCTGCCCATCAGCGGCATCTGCAAGCGCACCGATCTGGTCTGCTTCCACCTGGACGACTACGTGGACGACGTGCAGAACAAGGTTCTGGAAAGCCGCTTCCGCGCCTACCCCATTCTGGACGAAAACGAGTGCGTTGTGGGCACCCTGTCCCGGTATCACCTGCTGAAGCCCAAGCGTAAGCGCGTCATCCTGGTGGACCACAACGAGCGCGCCCAGTCCGTTCCCGGTCTGGAGCAGGCCGTGATCCTGGAGATCATCGACCACCACCGTCTGGCCGATATCGAGACCAACTACCCCATCTACGTCCGCAACGAGCCTGTTGGCTGCGTCAACACCATCATCGCCGGCATGTATCAGGAGAAGGGCCTGCTGCCCTCCCCCAAGATCGCCGGTCTGATGTGCTCCGCCATCCTGTCCGACACCGTCATGTTCAAGTCCCCCACCTGCACCCAGCGGGATATCGACGTGGCAAACCGTCTGGCCCGTCTGGCCAACGTGTCTCTGGATGAACTGGGCCACGCCATCTTCTCCGCAGGCTGCAGCGACAACAAGTCTGCCGACGCCATGATCGGTACCGACTACAAGGAGTTCCACATTGCAGGCCACGACCTGGCTGTCAGCCAGATCACCAGCATGGACTCCGACCACCTGCTCCAGCGCAAGGATGAATTCCTGGAATCCATGCGCGGCATCAAGAAGCGCTGCCACCTGGATACCGTGCTGCTGATGATCACCGACGTGCTGCTGGGCGGTACCCAGCTGCTGTTCGTGGGTGACGAGGCCACCATCTGCCAGGCCTTCAACATCAAGGACGGCTCCAAGCAGTGCGCCTTCCTGCCCAAGGTCATGTCCCGTAAAAAGCAGATCATCCCCACCCTGTCCAGTCTGTGGGGCTGATCCCATCTCCGATCAACCGGGCCCGGACGGTTTTCAGCCGTCCGGGCTCTTTTACGCTTTGTCGCTTTGCTACTTTGTGGCGGTAAAGCATTGTGACCAAAACCGTCCTATGATTTACTCTTTTTTTCCACAATTCATGAATTGACCCAACGGACAAAATTTAGTACAATATGTCAATATGATACCTGTATCTATAAATACAGGCATGAGAGGGAGATATTATGGAACATAGAGAGAGTTTTTCTTCCCGCCTGGGCTTCTTGCTCATCTCGGCGGGCTGCGCCATCGGACTTGGTAACGTGTGGCGTTTCCCCTTTATTACGGGTAAATACGGCGGCGCCGCATTCGTCCTGATCTACCTGCTCTTCCTGGTGATCCTGGGCCTGCCTGTCATGGTCATGGAGTTCGCCGTGGGCCGGGCCAGCCAGAAGAGCATCGCTCTGTCCTTCCAGGCACTGGAGCCCAAGGGCACCAAGTGGCACATTTACAGCTGGTTCGGTATTGCAGGCAACTACCTGCTGATGATGTTCTACACCACCGTGGCCGGCTGGCTGATGCTGTATGTGGTCAAGATGGCAAAGGGCGACTTCATGGGTCTGGACGCTGCCGGTGTGGGCAACGAGTTCGGCTCTCTGATGGGTCAGCCCGCTCTGATGACCCTGTTCATGGTCATCGTGGTGGTCACCGGCATGCTGGTCTGCTCCCGCGGTCTGCAGAACGGCGTGGAGAAGGTCAACAAGCTGATGATGCTGTGCCTGCTGGCCGTGATGGTCATCCTGGTATTCCGTTCTGTCACTCTGGACGGCGCAAAGGCCGGTCTTGAGTTCTACCTGAAGCCCAACTTCGGCAACCTGATGTACGATGCAGAGGGCAACTTCATTCTGGGCGAGGCCATCTACGCCGCCATGGGTCAGGCTTTCTTCACCCTGTCTCTGGGCATCGGCGCTCTGGCCATCTTCGGCAGCTATATCGGCAAAGAGCATTCTCTGGCCGGTGAAGCCGTCCGCGTGTCTCTGCTGGATACCGGCGTGGCATTCATGGCCGGTCTGATCATCTTCCCTGCCTGCTTCGCCTTCGGCGTGACCCCCGACCAGGGTCCTTCCCTGATCTTCGTCACCCTGCCCAACGTGTTCAACGCCATGCCCGGCGGCGGCCGTCTGTGGGGCGTGCTGTTCTTCGTGTTCATGACCTTTGCTGCCATGTCCACCGTCATTGCCGTGTTCGAGAACATCATCTGCTTCGCTATGGATAAGTGGGGCTGGAGCCGCAAGAAGGCTGCTCTGGTCAACCTGTTCCTGATCCTGGTTCTGTCCATGCCCTGCGTGCTGGGCTTCAACCTGTGGTCCGGTATCGCTCCTCTGGGCGAGGGCACCGTGATCCTGGACTTCGAGGACTTCCTGATCAGCGACAACCTGCTGCCTCTGGGTTCTCTGGTCTACCTGCTGTTCTGCGTGAGCAAGCTGGGCTGGGGCTGGAAGAACTTCCGCGAGGAGGCCAACACCGGCGACGGCCTGAAGTTCCCCAACTGGGTCCGCGGCTATGTCACCTACATTCTGCCCCTGATCGTTCTGGCCATCTTCGTGATCGGCTATTGGAACCGCTTCTTCAAGGGCTGATCCCACAAACAGAAAAGAGCTGCACAGCCTAGGCTGTGCAGCTCTTTTTTAATTCTCTTCCAGTCTCATCTGTTTGTAGAAATCCAGGGTGTGAAAGCCCCGCTCCAGCTGTGTGTGCAGATAGGCCTCCACCAGATCCGCCAGCAGCTTCAGGCTCCCCTTCCCCAGGGTGAAGGAAAACAGCCGCTTGGGGTCGCCATAAGCAATGTGGCGCATGGCCTCCAGGGCCGGGCCGTCCAGCGGCATGGAAATTCCGTCTCCCAGTTCTCCCCGACAGCCCGCGCAGTGGATCACGCCCTCCCGCAGGTGGAAGCGCAGCTCCTCCGGCTGTTCTGCCCCGCAGACGGCGCAGCCCTCCAGAAGGGGCTCATAGCCCGCCAGACACAGGGCCTTCAGTTCAAAGGCAGACTTGATCAGAGCCTGAGGCTTATGGAATTTTTCCAGGGCATGGAGGCTGTTCAGGATCAGAGACAGCAGCTCCGGACAGGGCAGGCCCTCCACCGCCAGAAGCTCTGTCACCTCGGCGAAATAGCAGGCCAGGGCCAGCTTGTCGATCTCCTTCCGGACCCCTTCAAACTGCCGCTCGGTGGAGACCTCCTTGATCGTCCAGCGCCCCTGGTAGTCAAACAGTACTACCTCCGACCAGCAGAGCAGCTGGGTTCCGGCAGCCAGAGGGCTGCCTTTTTTCCGGCTTCCCCGTGCGCTTGCAGTGATCTTTCCGTGCTCCTGGGTCAGCAGAGTCAGGATCCGATCCGATTCCTTATAGTCCACGCTCCGTAAAACCAGAGCCTTTGTGGTGCTGTGCATGGTATTCACCTCTGTCTGCACTCCGAATAAATCCCGTCCCCTCTGCATAGGGTGAAGCAGAAACGGTCGGCGAAAGGAGCGCTTGTCTGTGTTTATTATGACTGCAAAGATCCCCTGGCGCAAGCTGGCGGCAGGGGGGATCGCCGCCCTGGTGCTGGCGGCCTGTTTTCTCACTCTCAGTCCCAACCCCGCCGTCAGCTGCGGAGCCCCCACCTCCTCTGCGGAGGTGACAGGAATCCGCACCAACAGGGACAGGCTGGAGGTGCTGGCCTCCTACGGCTGGGAGGTGGACCCCAAGCCCGTCGAAATTCAGGAGCTGACGATCCCGGAGGAGCTGGACGAGACCTACACCCAGTATCTGGCCCTGCAGAGCAGCCAGGGCTTTGACCTGACCGCCTACGCGGGCAGGCGGGTCAGACGCTACAGCTACCACGTGACCAACTATCCCACCGGGGAACAGGAGGTTCGGGCCGATCTGCTGATCTACCGGGGCCGGGTCGTGGGCGGCGAGGTACTCTCACCGCGGCTGGACGGCTTTCTTCACGGTCTGTCCGGACCGGATGCGTGAAAAACAGGGCCGCCCGACGGGCGGCCCTGCACTGCCGTTTCACCGGCGTTTAGTCTTTGATCATATGGACGTTCAGATGATCGTAGGTCATCTCAACATGATGGGCCTCGAAGGTATCGCGCACCCGCTCCAGAATGGCGTAGTACACGTCCCAGTAGTCCTCAGTTTTGGCCCAGGCCCGGACCACATACTGGATGGCACTGGACTGGTAGTCAGTCAGCCAGATCTGGGGGGCGGGATCCTGGAGCACCTGGGGAATACTGTCCAGGGCCTCCTGAATGGCAGCCTTTACGGTAGCGGTGGGCGCGTCGTAGGATGCGGTGAGGAAGATCTCAGCGCGGCGGCGGCCCAGACGGTTATAATTGATGATCTTGGCTCCGGCGATCTGGCTGTTGGGGATCATGATCTCCTTGTTGTCCACAGTGGTAATGGCGCAGTAGGCCAGATCCAGAGCGGCCACGGTACCGCTGACGCCCTCCGTCTCGATGTAGTCGCCCACGGTGAAGGGGCGGGACACCAGCAGCATAATGCCGCCTGCCACATTGGACAGAGTGTTCTGCAGAGCCAGGGACACAGCCAGGCCGGCCACGCTCAGCAGGGCAATGATGGAGCCCACATCCACAAAGGAGCTCGCCACCGTGATGGCCAGCAGGAAGTACAGCAGTACCTTCACCACGGAGTGGATGTACACCTTCAGGGGAGCCAGAGACTTGGACTGCTCCAGCATTCTGTCCACGATCCGCAGCAGGATCCGGATCACGATCGTGCCGACCAGCAGAACAAAGACAGTGCGCAGGACCACTTCAAAGGTCACGGCGCCCAGGTTCATGTCCTCGGCCAGGTTACCAAAGATTTCGCTAATATTCAATAGGGTTCAATCCTCTCAGAGCACACACAGTGAGAGTCAGTGCTTTTTCTGTTCCTCCAGCAGGGCGTTTTCCACCTGCATGTGGTGCTCGGCATGTTTTTTGAGACACTCAAAGGTCTCGCAGCTGATGTCGTGCTCGATGCGGCAGGCGTCCTCAGCAGCAGTTTTGGGATCCACGCCCAGCTGGACCAGCCATCTGGACAGGAAACGGTGACGCTCGTAGATCTTCTGAGCGACTTTATAGCCTTCCTCAGTCAGTTCCAGACGACCGTCCTTCTCCATGGTGATATGACCGCTGTTCTTCAGAATGGACATGGCACGGCTGATGGAGGGCTTGGAATAGCCCAGATGCTGTGCAACGTCAATGGAGCGGACGATACCGTTCTGTTCATGCAGAACAAGGATCGCCTCCAGATAATCTTCTCCGGATTGATGCAGTGCCATAGTAGTTCCTCCTTCCCACCGTACGGCGGGTTTTGTAAAAGCCGGTCAGTCCTCCAACGGACTGACCGGCGCTTTGTCTGTGTATCAGCGGGGTCTGACCTTACGCGATCAGTAGTTCATCTGCTTGCGGCGGGACAGGTTCATAGTACCGTCCTGCATCTGGTCCAGGCTGTCCAGGCTCTTGCCGGTGCCGAAGGCCACACAGGAGATGGCGTCCTCTGCCACGTGGGTCTCAATGCCGGTGTGGGACTCGATCAGCTTGTCAAAGCCCCAGATCAGGCTGCCGCCGCCGGTCATGACGATGCCGTTGGTGGAGATGTCAGCCACCAGCTCGGGGGGAGTGCGCTCCAGAACGCCGTGGACGGCTTCCAGAATGCGGGCCACGGGCTCCTCAAAGGCCTCGATCATCTCGCTGGAGGAGACGGTGAACTGACGGGGCAGGCCGGTCAGCAGGCAGCGGCCCTTGATCTCCATGGTGACTTCCTCGGGACGGGGGAAGACACAGCCGATGTTCATCTTCAGCTCCTCGGCGGTGCGGTCGCCGATCAGCACGTTGTACTTGCGGCGGATATACTTGATGACAGCCTCGTCGAACTTGTCGCCGGCGGTCTTGATGGAGGCGGACTCGACCACGCCGCCCAGAGAAATGAC
>SAMEA104404103__coassemble_769_pt1 | contig 21906 bp, 22 predicted proteins | sample SAMEA104404103__metabat2_high_PE_047 | metagenome-assembled genome bin SAMEA104404103 (sample SAMEA104404103) | Balaenoptera acutorostrata | reverse complement strand
GCGGCAAGGAGATCAAGCAGCAGACCATCGACCAGATCATCGACCAGGTGCTGGCGCTGCCGGAGGCCACCCGGATCCAGGTCATGGCCCCCGTGATCCGGGGCAAAAAGGGCGAGCACGCCAAGATCTTCGAGGACGCCCGCCGTTCCGGCTATGTCCGCTGCCGTGCCGACGGCATCGCCTATGATCTCAGCGAGGAGATCAAGCTGGAAAAGAACAAAAAGCACGACATTGAGATCGTGGTGGACCGACTGGTCATCCGGGAGGACATTACCCGCCGCCTGACCGACTCGGTGGAGATCGCCTCCAACCTGGCGGGCGGTCTGGTGATCATCAATGTGGTGGGGGAGGACCGGGATATTCTGTTCTCCCAGAACTACGCCTGTGAGGACTGCGGCGTGTCCATCGAGGAGCTGGCGCCCCGGATGTTCTCCTTCAATAACCCCTTCGGCGCCTGTCCCACCTGTACGGGCCTGGGCTCCCAGATGAAGATCGACCCGGAGCTCATCATCCCCAATCAAAACCTGTCCATCATCGAGGGAGCCATCACCGCCTCCGGCTGGAACAACATCAAGTCCGACGGCATTTCCCGCATGTACTTTGACGCCCTGTCCAAGAAGTACAAGTTCAAGCTGAACACCCCCGTGAAGGACCTGCCCCCTGAGGTCATGGACGTGATCCTCCACGGTACCAACGGAGAGGCGCTGACCCTCCACTATGACCAGCCCAGAGGTCAGGGCACCCTGCGCCAGCCCTTTGAGGGCATTGTGAACAACCTGGAGCGCCGCTACCGGGAGACCCAGTCCGACAGCATGAAGCGGGAGCTGGAGGAGTGCATGTCCAAATGCCCCTGCCCCACCTGCCGGGGCCGGAGACTGAAAAAGGAATCTCTGGCCGTTACGGTGGGCGGTCTGGATATTGACGCCTTCTGCCGCAAGAGCGTCAACGACGCCCTGGACTTTATGGAACACCTGGAGCTGAACGAGACCCAGACCATGATCGCCTCTCAGATACTGAAGGAGATCAAGAGCCGTCTGGGCTTCCTCCAGTCCGTGGGCCTTCAGTACCTGACGCTGTCCCGGGAGGCGGGTACCCTGTCCGGCGGCGAGAGCCAGCGCATCCGTCTGGCTACCCAGATCGGCTCCTCCCTGATGGGCGTGCTGTATATCCTGGACGAGCCCTCCATCGGTCTGCACCAGCGGGACAACGACAAGCTGCTGGCCACGCTGAAGGAGCTTCGGGATCTGGGCAACACCCTGCTGGTGGTAGAGCACGACGAGGACACCATGCGGGAGGCCGACTATATCGTGGACGTGGGCCCCGGCGCGGGCATCAACGGCGGCCATGTGGTGGCGGTGGGTACCCCTCAGGAGATTATGGATAACCCCAACTCCCTCACCGGCGACTACCTGTCCGGGCGGAAGAAGATCCCCGTCCCCGCCAGCCGCCGTCCGGGTAACGGCAATTTCCTGAAAATCTTCGGTGCGGCTGAAAATAACCTGAAAAACGTGGATGTATCCATCCCTCTGGGAACGCTGACCTGTGTTACCGGCGTGTCCGGCAGCGGCAAGTCCTCCCTGGTCAATGAGATCATCTACAAGAAGCTGGGGGCCGATCTGAACCGCACCAAGACCCGGGCGGGCAGACACGACCACATCGAGGGTGAGGAGTTCCTGGACAAGGTCATCGACATTGACCAGAGCCCCATCGGCCGCACCCCCCGGTCCAACCCGGCCACCTACACGGGCCTGTTCGGGGATATCCGGGAGCTATTTGCCTCCACCCCCGACGCCAAGAGCCGTGGCTACAATCCCGGCCGGTTCTCCTTCAATACCAGAGGCGGCCGCTGTGAGGCCTGTTCCGGCGACGGTCTGCTGAAGATCGAGATGCACTTCCTACCCGACATCTATGTGCCCTGCGAGGTCTGTAAGGGCCGCCGGTATAACCGGGAGACCCTGGAGGTCAAGTACAAGGGCAAGAACATCTACGAGGTTTTGGAGATGACGGTGGACGAGGCCCTGCCCTTCTTTGAAAACCTGCCCAAGATCTACAACCGGCTGAAAACCCTGGAGGAGGTGGGCCTGGGCTATGTGAAGCTGGGCCAGCCCTCCACGGAGCTGTCCGGCGGCGAGGCCCAGAGAGTGAAGCTGGCCACCGAGCTGAGCAAGCGCTCCACCGGCAAGACCATCTATATTCTGGACGAGCCCACCACCGGCCTGCACTCCTACGACGTGCACCGGCTGATCGAGGTGCTGCAAAAGCTGGTGGACGTGGGCAACACCGTCCTGGTCATCGAGCACAACCTGGACGTGATCAAGACTGCCGATCACATCATCGACCTGGGCCCCGAGGGCGGCGACGGAGGAGGTACCATTGTATGTACCGGAACGCCGGAAGAGGTTGCCCAGTGCCCTGAAAGCTACACGGGTCAGTATTTGAAGAAGCTGCTGTAATGGCGGCGGTACAACAGATTGTACCGGAACTTCGGAAGAAGTTGTCCAGTGTCCCGAAAGCTACACCGGCCAGTATTTAAAGAAGCTGCTGTAAGCAGCGCGATCCGAAGAAACAGTATCAACCGACCACCCTAACAAGATAGAATGAGGTAAAAAATGGAACTTTTTGATTGGCTGACTGCCACTACCATGGGAAAATGCGTTCTGACCATGCTGGTCTCTATGATCCCCATTATCGAGCTGCGCGGTGGCCTGCCTTTCGGCGTGGCCCTGGGCCTGCCTTACTACCTGGCCTTCCCCTTTGCCGTCATCGGCAATATCATCCCGGCCCCCTTCATCATTGTCTATATCCGACGGATCTTCCTGATGATGCGGAAGTATTTCCCCAAGCTCAACGGCATGGTGGATAAACTGGAGGCCAAGGCCCATCTGAAGGGTGAGAAGGTGCTGAAGTACCAGAGCATCGGCCTGTGGCTGTTCGTGGGCATCCCCCTGCCCGGCACCGGCGCCTGGACAGGCTCCCTGGCAGCCGCCTTCCTGGATATGAGACTGAAAAAGGCCATGCCCGCCGTGGTGCTGGGTGTGCTCACCGCAGGCTGCATCATGCTGGGCCTGACCCATGTGGGCATCAACCTGTTCTCCGGCGCAGTGTAAACAAAAAAGCCCCCGCCGCATAGGATAGTCCGGAGGTGTTGCCCTGTGGGCAGAGACATTCTTCTGGCGTTCCTGGCCATGGCGGGGCTTTTGCTGGCCGCCTGCTGGCTGTACGGCAGGTTGCTGGCCCCCATCACCGACCCGCCCTGCTGGGGTGTGATCTCCGGCAGAGGAGCGGGGGAGGGGCTGGAATCAAAGGTACGGGCCCTGGTCTGGCTGAACAGCCTGGGCCTGTGGAGCGGTACCGTAGTCATTGCCGACCTGGGCCTGAGCCCCCAGGGCCGGGAGCTGGCCGAGCATCTGGCGGCCCGCTGGCCTCAGGTGCTTCTCTGGCCGGAGGAGCTGGTCCCGGCATACATGAAAGAACATTTTTAACGAAAGAAGGCGGAAGCTGTGGAAGAAATGGAACTGAACCCGGAGATGGAAGGCACAGTCTCCGCCATTATTTATCAGAACGAGGAAAACGGCTATACCATCCTCCGCATGGACGTGAAGGGGGAGGAGATCACCGTCACCGGCTCCATGCCCGGCGTGTCCCCCGGTGAGTATCTGGCGGTGAAGGGCCGCTGGGTGCGGCACCAGACCTACGGCCCCCAGTTCAAGGCAGACGTGGTGGACCGGAAGCTGCCCCAGGGGCTGAAGGAGATTTTCCACTATCTGTCCTCCGGCGCAGTGAAGGGTGTGGGCAAGGCCACCGCCCGTCTGCTCATCGAGGAGTTCGGCGAGGATGTGCTGGATGTGATGGCGGAGGACCCGGAAAAGCTGACGAAGATCAAGGGCATGTCCCCCAAGCGGGCCCGGCAGATCGGAGCCGCCTTCAGCCAGCAGATGGGCATGCGCCGTCTGATGGAGTTCCTCAACGAGCACATGCTGCCCCTGGAGCTGGCGGCCTCCCTCCGCAGAGCCTACGGCGACGTGGCTTTGGAGGTGCTGAAAAATAATCCCTACCTGCTGGTACGGGAGGAGTTCGGCGTGGAGTTCTCCCAGGCCGACGCCCTGGCGCTGGAGCTGGGGGTGGGAGCCGAGGACGTGCAGCGGCTGGAGGCCGGCCTGACCTACGAGCTGAGCTATAACAGCAACAGCAACGGCCACACCTTCCTGCCCTTCGGCAAGCTGGTGGACGCCACCGCCCGCCTGCTGGACGCCCCCACCGAGGCGCTGGAGAACTGTCTGGAGACCCTGGCGGGCCGGGGAACCGTGGAGCGGGACCAGGTGGCCGGACAGGACGCCGTGTACCTGCCCGACCTCTACGATGCAGAGACCTTCATTGCCCAGCGGATCTGGGAGATGAGCTGCCAGGAGCTGCTGCCCCCGGAGGACCTGGACAAGGTCATCCGCCGTATCCAGTCCAAGCAGCGCATCACCTACGCCCCTCAGCAGAAGGAGGCTGTGGAGCTGGCGGCGGGCCGTCAGGTCATGCTGCTCACCGGCGGCCCCGGCACCGGTAAGACCACCTGTCTCCGGGGCGTGCTGGCCCTCTTTGAGGCCATGGGCCTGGAGACCGCCCTGGCCGCCCCCACGGGCAGAGCCGCCAAGCGGCTGGGGGAGCTGTGCAATACCGAGGCCTGCACCATCCACCGCCTGCTGGAAACGGGCTTCGACCCCAAAACCGGACAGATGATGTTTACCCACAACTCCTACGAGCCTCTGGACGCGGACGCGGTCATCGTGGACGAGACCTCCATGGTGGATGTGTCTCTCATGGCCGCCCTGCTGGACGCCATGCGGGACGACTGCCGGCTGGTGCTGGTGGGCGACCCGGACCAGCTGCCCTCCGTGGGTCCGGGCAATGTGTTCGGCGACCTGATTCGAAGCCGTACCGTGCCTACCGTCCGCCTCACCGAGATCTTCCGCCAGGCGGCGGAAAGCGCCATCGTCCGCAACGCCCATATGATCAATATGGGCGACGTACCCGACCTGCGGGCCAATAACAACGACTTTTTCCTGCTGGTCCGCCGGGACCCGGAGGCCGTACTGGATACCATCGTGGATTTGTGCCGCCGCCGTCTGCCCGAGCGCATGGGCATCCCCACCGACCAGATCCAGGTGCTCTCTCCCACCAGAAGACGGGGCACCGGCACCCGGGCCCTGAATCAGGTGCTGCAGCAGGCCCTGAATCCGGCGCTGGAGGAGAAGGGCGAGCGCCGCTTCGGAGACTGGGTCTTCCGGGCGGGAGACAGGGTCATGCAGGTGAAGAACAATTACGACGTCCTTTGGCGGGAGGACGGGGGCGCCGACTCCGGCATGGGCGTGTTCAACGGAGATATCGGCGTGATCCGCACCATCCAGGGAGATACCGTCACCGTGGACTTCGACGGCCGCATCGTGGAGTACAGCCCCGACATGCTGGGCGAGCTGGAGCCCGCCTTTGCCGTTACAGTACATAAATCCCAGGGCAGTGAGTACCGGGCCGTGATCCTCTCCGCACTGGAGGGGGCCGATATGCTCATGACCCGGGGCGTGCTGTACACCGCCGTCACCCGGGCGCGGGAGCTGTTTATCGTGGTGGGCGACCCCAATACAGTGGCCCGTATGATCGGCAATAACCGCCAGACCCGGCGCTATTCCGGCCTTCGGGCCCGTCTGGCAGCCGGTGACGAGGGATAAAAAAGGAACGTATCAGCTGATACGTTCCTTTTTTCTACGTAAAGTAAGGAATAAAAGATTCTTCGGCGCTTCGCGCCTCTGAATGACAAGCCCCAAAATGCTCCGTTCAACTGTCATCCTGAGCGCAGCGAAGGATCTTTCCCCGTCCCCCGCGGCAACAAAAACGAGGCAGAGCGTTTGCTCTGCCTCGTTTCATGCAGGGTTCAGCAGTCGGTGTCAATGCACCGGCGGTCGGTGAAATTGGCCTTGATGATCTGCACCACGGCCTGATGCTCGGGGTGGTTCTGATAGACGGGCAGGTCCTCCACCTTTTCCACCTCGGAGTACAGTGCCAGGTCGCAGCTGCTGCTGTCCAGAGGAGGACAGAAGGCCTTGATCTCCACCAGACAGGGAATCTTGTCCTTCAGGGCGGTCAGCTTGGAGACTACCTCCTCGCCCACGGCTCTGCGCTGGTCGGCGGTGAGCTCGGGCTTGAAATTCCAGGAGACGATATGACGAACCATGATCGGTTCCTCCTTTATCTATAAAATCAGTATCTCCATTTTACCCCCGGCGGGGGCCTGCGTCAATGGCCAGCCGATCCAGCAGGCGGGCCTCGGTGTGGGGCAGGAAGAACCGGCGGACGCCCGCTCTGCGGCCCTCCTCCACCTTCCGCAGCATGGTGTCGTCATCGTCGAACAGAACGAAGTGAGCCCCGCCGGAGGCGTCCATATAGGTGAAGTACCGGGCACAGAGGCCGACGCTGAAGAACACACAGGGACGGCCTGTGTCGAGCCTGTGTTCCAGCTCCTCCCGGGACAGGGGCGTACCGCAGCCGGTGGGAGAGGGGAGGGTGAAGTCCTCGGCGGACCGCTCCAGCGCCAGAGTCACCCGATCCAGACCGAACCGCTCCCCGGCCTCCCTGAGCCGACCGGACAGGGTGCCTCCGGACAGAGCGGAGGAGATCAGCACCCCGGCGTGGGGGGCCGCCTGGCCGTAGCTCTCCGGCACGAAAAACCGCAGCCCCTGCCGGGCCAGCACCTCGTCCAGCCTGCCCGCCAGCCGTTCCCAGAAGGGAAACCGCTGTTCAAAGTCCAGCACCGCGCCGGAAAAGCCCCGGCTCCGGCACTCCTGCACCACCTCCCGGCAGAAAAGCGCAGGGTCGCCCGGCCGGCGGTAGTCTCCCTGCCCCACCACCATCAGCCCGCCCCGCAGGTCCCCGGCCTCTCCCAGCCGCAGCAGCCGGGGCCCACGGCCCACCCGATAGGCCAGATGGGCGGCGGAGGCCCCCCTTCCGCGGAGCAGCCGGCCGCTGTTCGGCGGCAGAGCAACAATGTATTCATCCTGGTACATAATGGCGTCCCCCTTGTCCAAAACTTCATTGTGTGATATACTTTTTTGAATCGAAAGTCCTGTTGACTGGAGAATATGCGGGAAAATCCGCAATTAGAACAAAAGGAGGACACGCCGTGCCCTTTTCTCTGATACCGAGGGGAGTTTACCCCTCCGTCACCCATATCCGTCCCGAGGACCTGGCAGCCAGGGGGATCCGTCTGGTGCTGGCCGACCTGGACAACACCCTGGTGGCCTATGGTGTGCCTGAGCCCACCCAGGAGATCATCCAGTGGAAAAACGACCTGGAGAAGGCCGGGATCCAGCTGTTCCTGCTGTCCAACAGCCGCAAGCCCACCCGGGCCAGCCACTTTGCCCAGAGCCTCGGGATCCCCTTTCAGGGCCACTCCGGCAAGCCCAAGCGGGGCGGCTATTTCAAGGCCATGGAGCGCATGGGCTGCACCCCTGCCGAGACCGTGATGGTGGGCGACCAGATCTTCACCGACACCCTGGGGGCCAACTGCTCCGGCGTGACCCCCCTGCTTGTCCGGCCCATTCAGCTGGCGGGCAACCCCGGCCGCTATCTGCGGTACTGGGGCGAGACCCCCTTCCGTCTGCTGGGCAAGGGGAGGCCCTTCCTGTGAACGCACGCTTCGGCCCCGCAGGCAACTGCGACAGCTTTTCCAGAGTTCACCGCTCCTCCCTGGCGGCGCCCGCCTGGGTGAAGGAGCAGGGGCTGGACCTCTATGAGTACCAGTGCGGCAAGGGCGTTCACGTGGGGGAGGAGACCGCCCGGAAGCTGGGGATGAACGCGGTGGCGGCGGGGATCACCCTGTCCCTGCACGCCCCCTACTTCATCAACCTGGCCAACCCCGACCCGGAGAGCCTGCAGAAGACCATCGGTTATATCACCTCCGCCTGCATGGCGGCCAGCTGGATGGGGGCGGAGAAGGTCATCGTCCACTCCGGCGCCCTGATGAAGCGCAGCCGACGGGAGGCTCAGGAGATCGCCCTCAGGTCTTTGAAGGAGGTCATCAGGGCCTGTGACGACCGGGGCTATTCCCACATCCACCTGTGCCCGGAGACCATGGGCAAGATCAACCAGCTGGGGGATCTGGACGAGGTGCTGGAGCTTTGCACCCTGGATGAACGGCTGATCCCCTGTATCGACTTCGGCCACCTGTACGCCCGCACCCTGGGCGAGCTGGAGGGCCACGAGGCCTGTGTGAGGATGCTGGACCGGGTGGAGGAGGTACTGGGGGCGGAACGGGCCTCCCGGTTCCACAGCCACTTCTCCCACATCCAGTTCACCCCCAAGGGGGGCGAAAAGTGCCACCGGACCTTTGACAACGACGACGGCTTCGGTCCGGACTGGAGCCCGCTGGCAGAGGAGGTGGCCCGCAGAGGCTGGGCCCCCACCTTCATCTGTGAAAGTGCAGGCACCCAGGCGGAGGACGCCCTGACCATGAAGCAAATTTACGGAGACTTTTTGACCCGGTATCGGGCATAAAAGCCCCCTCAAAGGAGTATATTGAGTATGAATCATCTTTCCAAGATCGCGGGAAAGCTGGCTGAGTACGGCCTGGACGCCATGCTCATCACCGGCGAGTCCTGCGAGCGCTATGCACTGGGCTTTTACGGAGAGGGACTGCTGCTGGTCACCGCTCAGGGCCCCCACCACTACACCACCGACGGCCGCTATATCGAGGCCGCTCAGGAGCAGATCACCGGCGTGGAGCCCGGACTGATCAGCCGGGACAACGGCCATCTGGAGCAGGCCCGGGCCTTTATCGAGAAGCGGGGCCTGACCAATGTGGGCTTTGAAAGCGGAGCCATGACCGTGGATGAGCACCGCCGCTATGCCCAGGAGCTGCCCTGCATCCTGACCCCCGCCCAGCACCTGATGGACGAGCTGCGGGCCTCCAAGGACGAGGAGGAGCAGACCGTCATGCGCAGAGCCCAGCAGATCACCGACGAGGCCTTCAAGGCCATCCTGAGCTATATCCGCCCCGGCATGACCGAGCGGGAGATCGCAGCCCGCATCGTCTATGAGCTGCTGAGACGGGGCGGCGAGAAGGTGTCCTTCGACCCCATCGTGGCCTCCGGCGCCAACGGCTCCCGGCCCCACGCCGTCCCCGGCGACACCGTGCTGGAGCCCGGCGTGTTCATCACCATGGACTTCGGCTGCAAGGTGGAGGGCTACTGCTCCGACATGACCCGTACCGTGGCCCTGGGCCAGCCCACCGAGGAGATGGAGCTGGTCTATGAGACCGTGCTGGCCGCCCAGAAGGCCGGCATCAATGCCGCCCGTGCCGGCGTGTCCGGCCGTGAGGTGGACGCCGCCGCCCGCCAGGTCATCGCCGATGCAGGCTACGGCCAGTATTTCAGCCACAGCTTCGGCCACTCCCTGGGTCTGGACATCCACGAAGCACCCTATGCCAGCCCCTCCGAGGACCGTCTGCTGCCCGTGGGCGATATGATCTCCGCCGAGCCCGGCATCTATATCCCCGGCAGATTCGGCGTCCGGATCGAGGACGTTCTGGCGCTGAAAGAGGGCGGCTGCGACGTAATTACCCGCTCTCCCAAGAATCTGATCGTACTTTGACCCGTAATTTCTGAAAAAACGGGGCAGAAACACAGTATTTCCAGGCAAACCCCTTGTCAAATAACGAAATATGGGGTAAAATAAATCAGCTAATTTGTATGTAACGGAGGATGATTCCTATGGCAATGATTTCCGCCAGCGATTTCCGCAACGGCGTGACCTTTGAGATGGAAGGCAAGGTCATGCAGGTCGTCGAGTTCCAGCACGTTAAGCCCGGCAAGGGCGCCGCTTTCGTGCGTACCAAGATGAAGAACATCATCACCGGTGGTGTGACCGAGACCTCCTTCAACCCCACTGCTAAGTTCGAGCAGGCTTTCGTTGAGCGTAAGGACATGGAGTACAGCTACAACGACGGCGATCTGTACTACTTCATGGATATGGAGACCTATGACATGCTGCCCATCGGCAAGGAGCTGCTGGGTGACGCTTTCCGCTTTGTGAAGGAGAACATGTCCTGCAAGATCATGTCCTACAAGGGCAGCGTCTTCGGCGTTGAGCCCCCCAACTTCGTGGAGCTGGAGGTCACCGAGACCGATCCCGGCTTCAAGGGCGATACCGCTACCAACGTCACCAAGCCCGCTACCCTGGAGACCGGCACTGAGATCAAGGTGCCCCTGTTCATCAACCCCGGCGACCGTATCAAGATCGATACCCGTACCGGCGAGTACCTGGAGCGCTGCAAGGGCTAATTGATTCCCGCAGCCGAAAGCACAATGAGGTGTGACCTCAGAAAGGGATGTTCGCTATGACTATTTCTGAAAAAGTTGCATATCTGAAGGGCCTGGCCGAGGGTCTGGGCCTTGATACCGAGAAGTCCAAGGAAGGCAAGCTGATCTCCGTGATGATCGGCATCCTGGAGGATGTGGGCCTGTCCCTGGAGGACCTGGAAGAGAACGCTCTGGCTTTGGGTGAGGAGATCGACGCACTGTCCGACGATCTGGAGGACGTCGAGGACCTGGTCTATGACGAGGAGGACGACGACGAGGATTACGAGGACGAGGAGGACGACTTCGACGACGACTGGTTCGAGGTCGATTGCCCCACCTGCAACGAGCCCATCGTTGTGGATGAGGACGATCTGGCCAACGGCGCTGTGCAGTGCCCCCACTGCGGTACCAACTACGCTCTGGATCTGAGCGACGATACCGTGGACGGCGACGAGGACTGAGTTCTCTCTGAGTGGATCAGAATATAAAAATCCCCTGGTGCCTGCACCAGGGGATTTTTTTGCTCTTTTTTCAGTTACAGGGTCCAGCCCTCGGCTCTGCTGCGGGCCTCGGCAAAGCGGCGGTAGAGGCCGTCCCGGGCCATCAGCTGCTCGTGTCTGCCCTGCTGGACGATGCGGCCGTCCTCCACAACCAGGATCTGGTCGGCCTGCTCGATGGTGGCCAGACGGTGGGCGATGGTGATGACCGTCTTGCCCCGGGTCAGCTGGGACAGGGCGCTCTGGATCAGATGCTCGTTCTCCGGGTCGATGCTGGCGGTAGCCTCGTCCAGGATGATGATGGGGGCGTCCTTCAGAATGGCGCGGGCAATGGAAATGCGCTGCTTCTCACCGCCGGACAGGGTGCCGCCGCCCTCGCCGATCACGGTGTCATAGCCCTGGGGCAGAGCCATAATGAAGTCGTGGCAGCAGGCCTTCTTTGCGGCCTCCACCATCTCCTCCTCGGTGGTGCCGGGGCGGCCGAAGCAGATGTTGTTCCGGACGGTGTCGTGGAACAGGTACACGTTCTGGAACACCATGGACAGATTGGACAGAAGGCTGTCGCAGGTGAATTCCCGGACGTCGTGACCGCCCACGGTAATGCTGCCCTCCTGCATGTCGTAGAACCGGGCCAGCAGGCTGACCAGAGTGGTTTTTCCGCTGCCGGAAGGGCCGACGATGGCGGTGGAGGTTTTCTCCGGAATACGGAAGCTCACGTCCCGAAGCACGGTGCGGCTGTCATAGCCGAAGCTGACGTTTTTATACTCGATATCATGGCAGGTCAGAGGGATGTCCCTGCCCTTCTCGTCGATGAAGTGATCCACCTTCAGGACGTCCACCTGATCCATGGCGTCGTCAATGATGCCCAGCACATGGGCGCTGTCGCTGATGGGCTCCAGGGAGCCGAAGATGGTGAAGGAGAAGAACACCAGCATCAGAGTCAGGGACAAAGAAAGCTCCCCGGACAGACCGGCAAAGGCGACGGCGGCAGCCAGGGCCACCGAGCCGCACTTCAGAGCCAGCAGATGCAGGCAGTTGCCGGGGATGAAGCCCCACTCCACCTGCAGATGGGTGTTCTGGCTTTGGAGGATGGCCTCGTCCATGGAGGCGGCTCCGGCTCCGTTCCGGCCGAAGGACTTGATGACAGGCAGGCCCCGGGCGTACTCCAGAGCGGCTCCGGTCAGAGCCCGGCTGGCTTCCGCCTCCGCAGGGGCCAGCCGTCTGCTGTGCCGGGAGATCAGCAGCAGTCCCAGGAAGGACAGGGCGGCGGCAGCCAGGGCGATCAGCACGGTCTGGGGCCGGAGGGCCAGCAGGAACAGAAGAATGGCGAAAAAGTTCAGATAGCCGCCGATGAAGGTATCCAGCATGTGGATGCCCATATTTTCCAGCGTGGTCAGGCCGGTGGTCAGAGAGTTCAGAATATTGCCGGTGCTGACCCCCTGGAAGTAGCCCAGAGACACCCGTTTCAGCGCGTCGCCGATGGCCAGACGGTCCCGGGCGATGAGCTCGTAGCTGATGGTCTCCTGAAAGCGGGCCCGGAGATAGTCAAAGAGGAACCGAAGGAACACGAACAGCAGGATCAGCAGCACACTGCGGAGGATCCAGCCGGAGTCGAAGGGGACGCCGTTCTGCTGGGCCTCGACCAGCCGCCCAAGGGTCCAGGCGGCCACGGAGCCCCGGTCCAGCACAACAATGTTGTCCGCCTGCCGGATGGTGGACAGCCGGTGGGCGATCACCAGCAGGGTCTTGCCCCGGGTCAGAGCGGTGATGCTCTTTTGCAGCTTGTCCTCATTTTCCGGATCGGTGAAGGCGGTGGCCTCGTCCAGAATGACGATGGGGGCATTTTTCAGGATCATGCGGGCAATGGCCACCCGCTGCTTCTCACCGCCGGACAGCCGCTTTCCGGCCTCGCCTGCGGGGGTGTCATAGCCCTGGGGCAGCTTGCTGATAAATTCTTCGCACTGGGCCAGGCGGGCGGCCTTTCTGACCTCCTCGTCGGTGGCCTCGGGGCGGCCCATGCGGATGTTTTCCAGAATGGAACAGCGGAACAGATAGTTATCCTGGGCCACAAAGCTGACGCAGTCGGTCAGCTGCTCCAGGGGGATCCGGCGGACGTCCACGCCTCCGATGGAAACGGAGCCCTCCTTCACATCCCAGAACCGGGCGATCAGCTTGGCAACGGTGGACTTTCCACTGCCGGAGGGGCCCACCAGAGCGGTAAAGCTGCCCTGGGCAGGTCCAGATCGATCCCATGCAGTACCTCGGGGCTGTCCTCCCCGTAGGAGAAGCGGACGCCGGACAGGGACACGCTGTAGTCGGCCAGGTCGGCAGGGTGGTCGGCCTCGGGCAGACGCTCCATGGTCAGGTAGCTTTGCAGCTCCTCCACGGTGGTCTGCATCTGACGGACAGACTCGGAAAAGACCTCCAGACGGGCCAGGCTGGACACCATGGACATGGACAGCATCACCGCCAGACAGGCCTGGGCCGCCGTGATGACGCCGCCGCCGGCCAGCCAGAGGCTGACGGGCAGAACGCCCAGCAGGGTGGAGGGGAACAGGGCAAAGGCCAGCTTCATGGTGATCCAGGTGGAGGACATCCACTTCAGCACGAAGGTGCGGAAATCGGTGATGGCGGCGGCGTATTTTTCATAGGATACACCCGCCTTGCCAAAGGCCTTGATGACCTCGATACCCTCCACATACTCCACAATGGTGCTGTTCATGTAGGCGTTGGAGTCGTTGTACTTCTGGAAGCTCTCACCGCTGATCACAAAGGTCAGCAGCATACAGACCACAGCGGCAGGGACGGTGACCAGAGCGCCCAGAGCCAGCCGCCAGTCAATCAGCACCAGAGCGATCAGACTGACCAGAGGCAGCACCAGATGACCGGCGCCCTCCGGCACCACATGGGCCAGGGGAGGCTCCAGGTTTTCGGTCTTGTCCACCAGCAGATTCTTGATCTCGCCGATGGAGAACTTCTGCACGGAGCCCAGAGGGGCGTGAAGGAAATTCCCGGCGATCCGGCGGCGGAGCCCCGTCAGCACATGAAAGGCTACGTGGTGGGAAAGTCCGGTGGACAGGCTGAACAGCAGCGCCTTGGCAAGACAGAACGCCAGAGCCAGCAGGCTCCACCGGACAATGCCGCCGGAGGTCAGGGTCCCGGAGATAAATAACTCCAGCACCCGGTAAAAGCAGTAGTAGGGGAGCAGACCCGACACCACGCTGGCAATGGAAAACAGAATGGAAAGCACGAACTTTCCCCTCTGCCCGTCGGCATAGTGGAGCAGGGTCACGAACCAGTTTTGCTGTTTCATGGATCTTCCTCCTTTGGGAGCGGGGGCAGAGCGCCGATGATTGCAGGAAACCCCGTTCTCTGTTATACTGAGAAGCGGTTAGAATGCGCTAATTGGTTGCTTTCATTATAGATTTCCCAGAGATTGGATGCAATCGAATCAAACCAGAATCGTTGAATCGTGATAAAGAAATGTTGAAAGTGTATGTGAGACCATGAAAACTGATAAAAGCCTTCCCCTGGACTGCCTGGAGTCCATGGCCTTTCACCCCTGCCCTGTGCCGGAGTTTCTCAACCCCATGGGCAGCTGCTTTGCACCGGACCCGTCTCTGGGAGAGGGGTACTACTGGTTCTACGAGCAGCCGGGGCTGTTCGCCATTGCACAGATGGAACTGCGGGCCAGAGAGGATTACATCATGGAGTACCTCCAGCCGGATTTCATCTCCATCAACTACTACGACACCATCTCCGCAGAGGAGCTGTCCCCCTATAAGCGGCTGTCGGCCCACTGTATCCGGGGCCACGTGTCCGAGGGGGAGCTGTTCCGGATGCGCTGCCATAAAAATATGCCCCTGCGGGGGATCGAACTGGTGCTGATGCCCGGCTACTACGAGGACTATCTGAGGGAGCGGTACCCCGGGGAGTTCCCCGACCCCAAGGAGGCCTTCCGCAGCATTGACGGCTGCCGGGACTTCCCGGAGCTGGTGCTGGTGCTCAAGCAGATGATCGGCTTTCGGGGGGCCGGCCCTGCGGCCGATTTGTACTACGGCAGCAAGGTGGCTGAGGCCCTGTCCCTGGTCATTGAGCACAGCAGAGGCCGAAGCGGGGAAAAAGAGGAGAAATCCCTCTATAAGCAGGACTATGTGAATCTGAACGCGGTGAAATCCTACATCGAGGATCACTTCGCCTACGACATACGGGCGGAACAGCTGGCGGCCATCGCCTGTATGGGTCTGACCAAGCTGCGGGCCTCCTTCAAGCAGACCTACGGCAGCACCATCACCGAGTACATCCAGAACAGACGGATCGCCCATGCGGAGTTCCTGCTGGTGGAAACCGACTTCCCCATCGGCCAGGTGGCCCAGGCGGTGGGCTATCACCACGGAGGCCGGTTTTCTGCCCTGTTCAAGAAAAATACCGGCCTGACCCCGGAGGAGTACCGGAAGCTGATGCTGCAGACGGAGCGGGGCTGAGACATGTCCGCGCGGACGGAAAGAAAAAGGAGGCGGCAGGAATGGCCCTTGAAATTCTGCGAAATGACATTGTAAGGATGGAAGTGGACGCCATCGTCAACACGGCAAATCCCCGGCCCCTCATCGGCGGCGGTACCGACAGAGCCATCCATCAGGCCGCCGGGCCGGAGCTGCTGGAGGCACGGAAGCGCATCGGGGACATTGCACCGGGGCAGTCCGCCATTACCCCCGGCTTCGGGTTGAAGGCAAAGTATGTGATCCATACGGTGGGCTCCTTCTGGGAGGGAGGCGGCCATGGGGAGACAGAGCTGCTGCGCAGCTGCTATGAAAGCGCGTTGGAGCTGGCCCGGGAGCAGGGCTGCCGGTCCATCGCCTTTCCCCTGCTGGCCACGGGAAGCTACGGCTTTCCCAAGGATCTGGCCCTGTCCGTGGCAGTCCGGGCCTGCAATGAGTTTCTGCTGCACCACAAAATGAGGATCTGTCTGGTGGTGTTCCACCGGGAGGCCTTCCGGCTGTCCCAACAGCTGTCGGACTCGGTCCGCAGCTTTGTGGATCAGCGCTATGTGGATCTGGTCCAGGAGGAGGAGTACCGCTGCTCCGGCGTGAGAGAGGAGCGGGGCCCCCGGCGGCTGCGGGAACTGTCTGTGGGCGCGCCCCCGGACTCGGTGGAGCAGCTGAAGGAAAAGCTGGCCCAGCGGCTGAACCGAAAGAGTGAGACCTTTACCCAGGCGGTGCTGCGGATCATGATGGAGCGGGACTGGACCGACCCGGAGGTGTACGGGCGGATCCTGATGGATCGGAAGACCTTCAACAAGATCAAAAATCACCCCGACCACCACCCCCAGAAAAAAACCGCCGTTCAGCTGGCCTGCGCCCTGCGGCTGAACTATGACCAGGCCCGGGACCTGATCGGAAAGGCGGGCTACGCCTTTACCGAGACCAGCCGCACCGACCTGATCTTCAGCTACTGCTTTGAAAACGAAATATACGATCCGGACGTGATCGACGCACTGCTGGTGGACAACGGCGAAAAGGCCTGCTTCACCCAGGAATAAATGTCGCCCGCCGGTCGACCAGAGCCTTCTTTGGTTTTGTTATACTCAGGACAACAAAACAAAGGAGGCTTTTCTTTATGAAAAATGATCTGACTGAACTGGTATTTATTCTGGACCGGAGCGGCTCCATGGCCGGACTGGAGCGGGACACGGTGGGCGGCTTCAACGCCCTGCTGGAAAAGCAGAAAAAGGAGCCGGGAAAGGTGCTGGTGTCCACGGTGCTCTTTGACCACGAGACTGAGGTGATCCACGACCGGGTCCCCCTGGACAAGGTGGCCCCCCTGACGGAGAAGGAGTACTACGTCCGGGGCAGCACCGCCCTGCTGGACGCCCTGGGAGGCGCCATCCATCACATTGGCTGCGTCCACCGCTACGCCGGGGAGGAGGACAGACCGGACAAGACCCTGTTCGTCATCACCACCGACGGTATGGAGAATGCCAGCCGCTTCTACACCGGGAGAAGGGTGAAGGAGATGGTGGAGCGGCAGCAGAAGCGCTACGGCTGGGAGTTCCTCTTCCTGGGGGCCAACATGGACGCCGTCTCTGCGGCAGAGGACTATGGCATCGGAGCCGACCACGCCGTCCGGTACGAATGTGACGGGGCGGGGACGGAGCTGAACTTTGAGGTGCTGAGCGCCGCCGTGGGCAGCGTCCGGAAGAGCAAGCCCCTGGACAAAAGCTGGAAGGCCCGCATTGAGGAGGACTATCGCAGAAGAGGGGAGGAGTGCCCCCGGGAATTTTCTTTAGAAAACTGTTGCAATAAAGCGCCGGGACAGGTATAATAATTCGAACCCAAAGTGGTCACGAAAGGAGACGCCATGCAGGATTATTACAAGATTTTAGGCGTAGCCCGGGACGCCAGCAACAGCGAGATCCAGGAGGCCTATCAGGCGAAGCTGGACTATTACCGCACCCAGTACCAGGGGGACGAGCGGGAAATGAAGGAAAAGCTTCGGGAGGTGTCCGGGGCCTATAACATGGTGGGCGACTACTGTGAGCGGATCAAGTACGACAAGGTGCTGGAACGGATGGAGCGCTTTGAGCAGGCCAGAAAGCAGCCTGCCGAGGCCGCCGAAGAACCGAAGTCCGGCTTCAATATGCTGTGGGTGCTGATCGGACTGGTGGGACTGGCCCTGGCCGCTGCCATCTCCGGCTTTATTTCCCTGTGGTAAGGGAGCCCGACAGAAACAAAACATTAAAATCGCCTATGTGAGCGGCCTTTGACCTGCTTACATAGGCGATTTTCATTTTATAAAATATAGGAATGGAACGGTCGCTTGCCGCCGTCCTGTCAGCCCGTAAAGAATACGCTCATAAATGCGATCCCTTTGATCAGGAGTAGCAGTCCGCCAAATCGGATGCTCAGCAACAATGGCATTGATGGGGTGAAGGATTCGTCATCCTCACAGAGAATTCTTATTTTCAGCACAAAGGAACGGGACGGTTTCAGGAGAAGTACCCCACCGACCACAATAAACAGAAGCCCTAACAGGATGTATTCCATATTGTACCTCCTTGTTGTTTTCCGGTAGTCTTTCCGGGGATCGGCAGAGAGCGTTCTGAGCCGTTCTGATGGTCGAAAAATCCGAACAGGCCCAGCACTTTGCCCTGCCGGGGATGCGATGAAAACGATAGCTTTCCGTTTGGAATGCTGAGGCAAAGCAGGGTCAGGAGGCCGACACTTTGACCTCTACCCGGGCAGAATGGCCATAGGCGGCCACCTCAAGGACAGTAACCTGATTCGGAGCCAGATCAATACCGGCCAGACCATCGGTAAGGACCTTGTTTCCCTGCTTGACAGTGATCCGGGCGGGATCCTCGATCTCAAAGCGATACCCGTTGGAGCCAACGGCATATACAGGGATGGACGCAGGGGGAGGAGTTCCGGCCTTCAGCACAAGCTCAGGCTGATCCGCCTCGATGGCCACAATAGTACCTGCTTTGATGGTGAACACCTGGGTCACGGTCTGCCCGCCGTATTCTGCGGTCAGATTTGCCGTACCGACGCCGGTGGGAACAATAGAGCCGTTTTCCAGGACGGTAAAGACCTTCGGATCGTCACAGGAGTATGTTACATCCTGGGAACGGGGAACATCCTCGGACTGATCCCGATAGTAGACCTTGAGCCCGCCGGGATATTCTGCCCTGGGAAAGTCAGGATAATATTCCAGCTTGTCCTCGGTGTACAGAAGCTGCATTCCTGCAATATCCTTCGATTCCTTGTTTGCGCTTGTATCACCCGAGAAGGGCACAGTACCCAGGCGTCTCCACTGTGGGACCGAGGATGATGGAACCCATTCTGCACGCTGCTCATATAACTCAATGCCGCTTTGTGTGACAGAAACCTTATGCTGATCCCAAACCGGGCTGTATACCTCCAGAATGGTATGTCCATCCGGCAGGGAACTCAGGAGCGCATGCTCCTTCATAGCTTGAGGCAGTTGGGGCATCCGGGTCAGAGTTCCATTCTGACAGACGAAATAACCAAGCCCGTTACAGCTTTCCGCCTCCTGTCCAAAGGCTGTGTTGGCCCAGAAAAGCGCCGTACCGTTTTCGATTTCTACCGGAGCGAAGCTGCCTTCATTTCCTAATATCTGATAGCTGTCCCCGGTAAACATCCCCTTTTTCTGATCCCAGAGCCCCAGAAAGAGGTCGTCCCGTTCTCCAGCTTCTCCATCGTCCATTTCTGCCAGAATCAGAGTTTTATTCTCATCCCCTGAGTCATAAAAGCGGAGCGTATACCGGTTGTTCTCCGCGTCAAAGGGCAGGTCATAGGTTCGCTTGATCAGCTGTAATGCCCACTCTTTTTCTGTCATGTCGGCGGGTGCATGTTCCGGGCCTCTTTCCCGGCAGGCTACCAGCCCGCCGCAGCTCAGAACGATGGCCAGTACCAAAACGATCAAAACCACAGGAGGCCGCTTTTTCTTCCATTGAAATATGCTTTTCAGCCGCAGCTCTGTTTCTCTGGCAGAGCCAGACAGCCGTGTGGAGAATGGCGTATAGAGTTTCATAGTGTCTCCTTTCTTTGGTCAGGGGGCGGCGTTTAGCCGCTCCACAGCATGGATGATCGTTTCTCCGTAGGCCCCATGCTCTTTGGCGGGCAGGTAGTTCAGGGCCGCCTCATCGCACCCCAGCTCCGTGTCCCGCTCCACCAGCCGAGCCATGTACCACACCATAGGATTGAACCAGTGGACGCACCGGGCCAGCAGGCACAGACTTTTCAGCCTGATGTCCCGGCGTTTGAAATGGGTCAGTTCATGGAGCAAGGCATATCGGAGTTCATTCCCGTTCATGTTCTCCTCCGGCAGGAGAAGGACAGAACGGAAAACACCTGCCAACATGGGGGCTTTTAAGCCTTTGCAGCACTTCATTTCCGGCCGCTGTTCCAAATTCAACATATCTCCAAGGGCGTTGAAGGTCTGCACGATCCTGACATCTGTTACCTTACTGCCCCATCTGCGGACATAGGCGAGAAAGCGGAGATGAGCGATCACCGCCCAGGCAGCCGTACCCATTGCTCCCATGGCCCAAAGAATGGCGACAGTCTGAGACAATGTCACAGATTTTGCTTCTTCCGTATGGGAGTTCAGATCCTGAGGCGGCTTGTCAGGATGCGGAACCGGCGCAACATCAGAAGAAGGCTTTGAACCGGGTGTGAAGATCACCGCGTTATCAGGCATTTCGATCTGGACAGGCGTTATCTGCCGTTCCGGGAGCAACGGAAAGGGAAACAGAAGCCGCAGACTCAGAACCAGCCACACCCAGCAGCGCCACCGGGCTGCATAGCGGCTTCTGGAGCATCGGGCCGCAATGGCAAGAACCAGAATGACGATGGCCCCACCCAGTGATACGGACACAAGTCCGGTGAGAAAGTCATTCATTCCCAGCCTCCAGCTCATTGAGCAAGGATCTCAGCTGTTCTACATCCTGTTTTTTCATGCCGCCTCGTGCCAGCGCCGCCACAAAGTTCCGAGGACTTCCGTAGAGCTGATCCAGCACCGCCTTGCTGTCAAAGGTCTGATAGTCCTCCTGGCTGACTTTTGGTGAGTAGTGGTTTCCTCTGGGGGCATGCTCCACCGACACAAACCCCTTCTTCTCCAGCCGGATCAGGTATGTGTTGATCGTGGTGGCGGCCCAGCACAGATCGGCCAACTCCCGCTCCAACTCCGGGCGCGTAGCCCCCTGGCCGTGCTTCCAGACGGCCTTCATCACTTCAAGCTCTGTATCAGGCAAGCGTTTCATCCTGTTTACCTCTCTATTTCAAATGTAGTTTATATAGATATACTATATTTGAAATAGAATTTTGTCAAGCCTCAATATCAATTAGTTGCGCCATCACACCCCATAAGCAAAAGTCCCCTGCTCTGTCTGAAATAACAGGGCAGAGGGCTTTTTTGACAAGGCTTTCTGTCAGAATAGTTTTGATTATGCGGCACTCCCACGGATGGGACGATTGGAAATCAGGCTTTAATTTGTGGTAGACAGCACATAGTCCATAGTTTCCACGGCTTCCTCAAGATAAGCAATGTCCAGCTCACCTTCCGTGATCTGATAGGAAGTACCTCCTAAAACAAGGGCATGATTGTCGATAATATCGATGCGCTGGAGCTCGTCTTTTGTTGTTTCTCCGTAAAAGACCAGATTGTAAACCGCTTTACTCACAGAAGAATTTTTCAAGGGCTCCAGGGTAAGGGATTTCAGATTGTCGCAGATATGCATTGCGGTCTGGTTGTCGCTAAAGGTGATTTCTCTCTCTTCGTCCCCGGCAGTATAAGAAAGTAGAATCATGGAAGTATCATCAATCACCGAAAGCGGGGAGGATGCCTTTTCAGCGCAGCTGACCAGGCTCATGACACAGAGAAGTCCAAGAAGCAAGGTGAAGGTTCTTTTCATATCATATTCTCCTTTTTGAATTGAATCTATTCAGAAAGCCCGAATTAGTTGAACACTTTATAGACAACAATCAATCATGCTCGATTGCATGATTAAACTCGTTCAGCTTCATTATTGCATTTGGGTCGTAAATGTCCTTGGAAAGCATTGTCAGTGCATCCAATAACTGATCCATGTTTTCCTGCACGTTCTCTGGGTTCAGAACCATGCTGCCATATGCTCGGTTAAGCTCATTGCGGCTTGATTGCTGCGCTCCATCACAAAGCAGGATGTAGGCTTTCATAAAAGAATTGTATTCCGCAACACCGTACCAATAATCCTCATCGGCTTCCCCCTGCTCATAAGCGGTGAACCGTTCATAGGACTGTTGGACACTGTTTTCACATAACAATTCCATCAGCTGTACTTTTTCGCTTCTTTCACGAACCCAAAGCCCTGCGAAAACCACAGCAATCAAAAGAAATACAATGCTTGTAATATATGGAATTCTCTTTTTCATACGGAAACTCCCATTCAACGATCAGGATTACTTTGACAGGTCTGGCGGTTCGGATGATCGGAATAAACCTGACTTACTAACATCCGCTGTGGCGGACGAAATCGTTCAGTTCCGCTTGCAGCTTGCCGATCTGCTCCCCGA
>SAMEA104404103__coassemble_746_pt1 | contig 22396 bp, 19 predicted proteins | sample SAMEA104404103__metabat2_high_PE_047 | metagenome-assembled genome bin SAMEA104404103 (sample SAMEA104404103) | Balaenoptera acutorostrata | reverse complement strand
ATAAATTTCATATAGTTTATTGGGAAAACCTCTATATACGATGGTTGTATTATACCTCATTTTTTCCTTTTCGTACAGAATTTTTTTGGGTGTTTTTCAGTTTCGTGCTTTTTTTCTTTAAGTGATTGCCCGTCTTTTCTTAATTAAGTTTCAGCAGGCCTATTTTCTTCAAAAAAGTTATGGTTTTCATTGCTTTTTAGCTATTTTCTCAAGATGCAGAGCTGCTTTCTTATCCTGTCAAAATTGCCAGTTTTTGTTTTTCCCTTGTTTTCCCTGTTTTTCAACACAGAACCCGGCCTAAATTAAGTCAGTTTTTCAAGAAACAGGCATTTTGGCCCCTTTTTGGCCCTTATTCTTTTTGCTTGACACCCGTTTTTTGGTTGCATTCTATATTTTTATATGGTATAGTTTCGCATGTTGCCGTCCATATACATTTTAATGTGTGTTACTCCCCCAGTCACGTCCGCAGGCCGTATCTTCTTCCTCCGGACGTCTTCTTACCTGAGGACGGTTGAATTCAGAAAGGAAAGATTGATTATGGATCTTTGTTGTTCCCCCCTGGAAATCACCGCCAAGTACTCCGAAGCCGGCGCCTGCAAGGCCAAGCGCTCCACCTCCATGCTGATCATCCTGGGCATTCTGGCCGGTGCTCTGATCGCTCTGGGCTCCTCCGCTACCAACACCGCCGTGTTCGGTATTGAAGAGGTCTGGACCATCAAGATGATCTGCGGCCTGCTCTTCCCCTTCGGTCTGGGTATGGTCGTCATCATGGGTGCTGAGCTGTTCACCGGCAACTGCCTGATCGCTATTTCTGTGCTGGACAAGCGCTGCACCTTTATGGAGATGATCCGCAGCTGGATCATTGTCTATCTGGCTAACCTGGTGGGTTCTCTGATCGTCGCTGCAGGCTGTGCCTTCTTTGGCCAGCTGGATCTGGGCGGCGGTGCTCTGGCTGTGTACACCATGAAGGTGGCCGCTGCCAAGTGCAGCATTCCCTTTGCCAACGGCGTGGTGCTGGGCTTCTTCTGCAACCTGCTGGTCTGCCTGGGTGTTCTGATGACCATGTCCTCCAAGGATATTGCCGGTAAGATCATGGGTGCTTTCCTGCCCGTCAGCTACTTCGTCATGTGCGGTTTCGAGCACTGCGTTGCCAACATGTACTACATCCCCGCCGGTCTGATGGCCAAGGCCGCTTACCCTGAGCTGGCTGCAGCCTCCGGTCTGGATCTGTCCGCTCTGACCGTTCAGAACTTCCTGGTGGGCAATCTGGTGCCCGTCACCATCGGCAACATTCTGGGTGGCGTTGCTCTGGGTGTTATGATGTGGTATGTCCATCTGAAGGGCCACGGCTGCTGCACCAAGGACAAGGACTGATTCCTGTATTCTTCCAATTCTGTGCGGATGGCCCGTGGGCCATCCGCACTTTTGGTCTCTTGAAAATTTTTCCGTCTTTTTTAAAAAAAGACTTGCATTTCCAAATGGTGTATGCTATTATAAGTAAGCTGTTCGACACCAAGTCCTACAGGAAACGGTTTCCGGGTGTGGCGAAGTTTGGTATCGCGCTTGAATGGGGTTCAAGAGGCCCTGAGTTCGAATCTCAGCACTCGGACCAAAAAGAGACGCAACGAAAGTTGCGTCTCTTTTCTTTTATGATCGAAAAACGCCCCGCAGAGACTTCCTCTCTGCGGGGCGTTTTTTATAGCGGAACAGGCAGCTTACACGGCGTCAGACTCCACCAGATTGGAGAAATTGGAGAATATGGCCGCAGCCTCGCCTCTGGTGGCGGTGCTGAGGGGCATCAGCATGTTCATGTCGGTGCCGCACATGATGCCGTTTTCAACGGCCCAGAGCATTGCACTCTCTGCGAAATCACTGACGTTCTCAGCGTCCTTGAACTTCAGCTCGTCCAGTTCCACTTCAGGAGAACCGGCATACTGATACAGCATAACCGCCAGCTGTTCACGGGTCACGTAGTCATTGGGGCCAAAGGTATCCTTGCTGTAGCCCTTGACCACACCGTTGGTCTGGGCCCAGGCAATAGGCTTGGCATAATAAGCGTCGGGATCCACGTCCTTGAAAGTCATCTCAAACTCGCCCTCGGGACGTCCATTCATATTATACAGAATGGTTGCGATCATGCCCCGGGTGGTATTGCCCATGGGACCAAAATAGTCTCCGCCAATACCGCTCATAATACCCTTGCTGACCACATCGTCCACGTAGGGCTTGAACCAGTCCGTATCCTTAACATCCAGGAACTTTCTGGGCTGGGGCACACGCTCAGGGATTTCCCCGGTGACCACACGCCACAGCTGGGCGCCGTTGAAGGGGTTGGCGGTACCCACATACAGGGTGTTGCCCTCGTCGGCGGAAACCAGGGTACGGACGCCATGGTTGTTGGGATCGTTGAAGCCGTCGCTGGTAACCACTTCAAAGTTGACGCCGTCCTCGGTGTACATCAGGTCGAAGCCCTGCTCGGCATTCTTCATGTAGTAGTTGCAGCCAAAGTAGTAGACAGGCTTGGCAATAGCGTCCATCGTCTGGTCCATCTGGGCCACAAACTGGCGCAGAGCCTTGAAGAAGAACTCATAGCGGGGGCTGGTCTCCATAGTGCTGGGAATACCGGCCAGGCGGTCCTTCATCTCGCCATAGGCCTCCAGCAGCTCCATATAAGCAGGAACAGGATCCTGTTCGGTGGCGGCGTCAGCCAGTCTCAGGGCTGCGTCTACGATCTTACGGGGAATCCAGCCTTCAAAGATTTCTTCCAGAATCTCACCGTTCTTCTCGGTCAGATCCAGGAAGGACTCCACCAGATCAACCAGCTGCTTGACGCGCTTCTGGTACTCATCCTTGCTCATACCCACCAGCTGGCCGTCAGTCAGCTGAGTAAAGGCGGAGGTCAGCGTGGAGGTATCATAGGTACCCAGCCACAGCTTGTCGTCGTGAGTGACCATACGCCAGACATACTGGTTTGCGTTATCACCCAGGCCCACGCCCATATTGCCCTCTGCCACAGGGAAGGCCTCATTAGGCATACCGCCCACCAGAGTAATATTACCGGCCTTGTCCATGCGGTACAGGTTGATGCCGTAGTGCAGATCCCAGTACAGATCGGAGAAGTCAGCACGGTCGGCTACGGCAGTCAGATCCAGCATAGGGTCGTTGTAGGTGCCGAAATACAGATGATCGTCAAAGACCCACATATTGCAGGCCATGGCATAGTCACAGCCGAAGCCGTTGGGAATATCGCTGACAGGCTTGCCGCTGCGATCCACGCCGGACAGCTGGGTCCAGGTGTAGTTGCCGTTTGCATCAGCGTCGCCCTGGAACAGTGCAAAGCCCTGCTTGTTGACCTTTCTGTGGCCCAGGTCGTCCACAACCTCGCTCAGATCAGTAACCACGGTCACATACAGATGGCCGTTGAATTCGATGATGTCCCAGATACCGCCGCCCATCAGACCATCATAGTTGTGGTAGGCGGAGGGGCCCAGGTCGTCCTCATCTGCGATCACGCGCCAGTTTCTGGCGTCCTTGCTGGCGATGATCAGACCGCCTTCAGGATGAACGCCCAGAGGGCCGTTGGGATCGGTAGACTCCTCGGCTGCCAGACACATGAGAATTTCATCGTCCCGGACGATCAGACCGTGAACGCCGGACGCGATCTGCTTCTCCATGCCCTCCTTCGTCAGAGTGCGTTCAAAGGCAGTATCAAAGGTTTCGCCGCCCTTGCCGTCCGGAGTGATTTCCAGCAGGAACATTGTGGGGCTGCCCAGCGCCACGAAATACAGCTTACCGTTCAGCTCAAAGGCCATACGGTAGCCGCTGCACTTGGTCTGCCGCAAATCGCTGCCCTCAGGGGCGTCCTTACTGCTGTCATAAACCTCACTGAACTCGTTAGTGATCTTGTTGTACTTAACAATGATGCCGCGGGGCTGCAGAGCAGGGTCGAAGCGGTCATTGTACATGAACTTCACGAAGTCTTCCGCAATCTTGGCTGCTTCCGCAGGGCTCTTGCCCTGGTTCTGCATCATGCCGAACACATTGCGCCAGTAAATACCGTAGGTGCTGTTATAGCAGGTACCGATGTAAATGTAATCGCCAGACTCAATGGCGGACCAGGCATAGTTCTGGTTGCGGGCGTCGGGAGCATCCACCATTCCGTCATAACCTCCGGGGCCGATCCCGGGATGGGACATCTTCTCAAAGGTGTACTTTGCATCATTCTCAGAATTGTAGTACCAGGTCCCGTCCACCTTCTCGGAAGTGCCGGGTGTTTTCTGGGCCTCTGCAGCAGAAGCAGGCAGCACAGACAGCGCCATACATGCCGACATCAGCAAAGCAGCAAACCGTTTCATCTTTTTCACTGTAGTTCCTCCTTTGAATTACAACCGAGCGGACCGTCGTCCGCACATATGCAGTTTCCGGAAACTTCTTTCGTGCTTTCATCCTCTAAAAATCGTGATTCAGCATTTTTGTTATACTGACATAATGCCACAATGTATATACTTAGTCAAGTAAAACTTGAATATTCATTCTGTAAAGATAAACATGCTATTTTTCGGGTTGCTTCTTGTTTCCTCACTTTTTCCGTTTTTATCCTATTTTGGATTTATCTGTTATTCTCATCGTTTTTTACTTTATTTTCATCTTTTCTTATTTATAGTTCCATCACATTTCGATTAAAATTCATTTTCTCTTTATATTTTCCAAAATATTTTCCCTTATTTATCTTGTATATTGTTTATGATTTCTTCAAAAAACAGCAAAGTTAGCTATAGCTAATCAATATTTTATTTGATTTTCTGTATTATGTATATTTTATTTATATATGTATTTTTATTCATCATCACATATTTACATTTTTGTATTTACGTTTTATTTTCTCCTCTTAAACTCCTATTTTGTTTTCCTCACCGATGTTCTGTGGATTCTTTCTTTCAACGCCGACCGTTCCGTGCAGAAAAAAAGACGGAGAGCAATGCTCTCCGTCTTTTTTCTTTTATTCTCTTTTCAGCCGGTGGATCGGCCCGATCAGATCTTCTCTGCGGCTGCCCGCTCCACGTCCAGACCGGCGCGATAAGTCTCCAGATAACGCTCGAAGCCCTCCACGCACTCCTGTTCAGGAGCCAGGGTCACCATCCGGGCATTCGCAAAGACACGCTTGGCCAGGAAGTCCTCCAGAGACAGCTCCTTCTCATCCATGTAGGCTGCCAGCAGGGCCACACCGTAGGGGCCGCCCTCACCGGCCGTCTCCATACAGGTGATGGACGCCTGGCAGGCGGCTGCCATATAGCTCTGCGCTACGCCGGGCGTCTTGAACAGACCGCCGTGACCGGTCATGCTGTCGATCTTCACGTCCTCGGCGGACAGAATATCCATGCCCAGCCTCATGGTAGCCATCTCAGCATAGATGCTGCTGCGCATGAAGTTGGCCAGAGTGAACTTACTGTCGGGTCTTCTGACCACCAGGGGACGGCCTGCGTCCATGTGGGTGATCCCCTCGCCCGCCATGTAGTTATAGACCAGTACGCCGGAGCAGTCGGTATCGCCCTCCAGGCTTTTCTGATAGAGCTTGGTGAACAGCTCGCCTGCGTCTACCTTACAGCCGAAGGTATCCAGGGCCTCGCCGAACAGACCCACCCAGGCGTTCATGTCATTGGTGCAGTTATTGCAATGGACCATAGCCACGTCCTTACCAGCAGGGGTAGAGACAATGTCCAGCTCGGTGTAGACCTTGCTCAAGGGCTTTTCCAGTACGACCATGGCAAAGATGGAGGTACCGGCAGACACGTTGCCGGTGCAGGGCGCCACAGCGTTGGTGGCCACCATGCCGGTGCCGGCGTCGCCCTCAGGAGGTGCGAAAGGAGTGCCCACGGGCAGCATTCCGTTCAGGCGCTCAGCGCCCTCTGCGGTCAGGCAGCCCGCATTCTGGCCAGCGGACAGCACCTTGGGCAGCACGTCGCGGATATTCCAGGGCTGATCCTCCGTGAGTTTTTCAAACTTCTGCAGCATCTCCTCGTTCCAGTCGCCGGTGGCACTGTCGATGGGGAACATGCCGGATGCGTCGCCCACACCCACCACATTCTCTCCGGTGAGCATATAGTGGATATAGGCGGACAGCGTGGTAATATGAGCCACCTGTGCCACATGGGGCTCTCCGTTCAGGATCGCCTGGTACAGATGGGCAATGCTCCAGCGTTGGGGCACGTTGAAGCTGAACAGCCCGGTCAGCCGCTCGGCGGCGTCGGCGGTGATGGTGTTCTGCCAGGTGCGGAAGGGCACCAGCAGGTTCCAGTCCTTGTCAAAGGCCAGATAGCCGTGCATCATGGCGGATACGCCCACAGCGGCCACGTTCTCCAGGTCCTTCACCTTGCTCAGGGCGCTGTTCACGCCCTTCCAGGCGTCGGCCAGATCATAGGTCCAAACACCCTCGTCATAGGTGCTCTTCCAGGCAAAATCGCCGGATTCTTCCGTCTCGAACTGATCATTGATGGCAACGGCCTTGATTCTGGTGGAGCCCAGCTCAATGCCCAAATACTTTTTCATGGTTTTCTTCCCCTTTCCCGGTTCGGAACAGGTTTCCCGTTTCCGTCACTCCGGATCGTTTATAATGTTCATAAAGCTCTGCTGCAGCAGACTGTTGGAGCAGCAGATATCGCTGTTATAAGGCAGAGCCGGGTCGGAACCCTCGCAGTTGCAAAGGCTGCCTCCCGCCTCTCTGAGGATTACGCTGCCCGCAGCGTAATCCCAGGGCTTCAGATTGTATTCCACAAAGCAGTCGGCCCGACCGCAGGCCACGTAGCAGAGGTCCAGCTCCGCACTGCCGGAGCGGCGGATGTCGGCGCTCTGCCGGAACAGGCGCTTGACCAGGTCGAATACCCGGTCGGTCTTTTCCCGCTCATAGGGCGAGGTGCCGATCAGCACCAGGGCGTCCTCCATACGGCTGATCCCGCTGACGCGGATGGGAGCTTCGTTCAGGTAAGCGCCTCTGCCCAGTTCGGCTACAAAGGTCTCCTCCCGGAAGGGATTATAACAGGCGCCGAACACCAGCTTTTCCCCGTCCCAAAGAGCCAGCGCAACACAGCTGTGGTGGCAGTCATGGATCAGGTTGGTAGTACCGTCGATGGGATCCAGGATTCAGTAGGGCTTTGCAGGGTCCACGTTCTGGGCATTTTTCTCTTCGGCCAGGAACTGGATCTGAGGGTAGAGCTCCTTCAGCTTTCCCTGCATACAGGTCTGCACTTCATCGTCCACCGCTGTGGCGTAGTCAGCCCGTCCCTTCTGGGTGATCTCGGCGGCCTTTCCGCGGTTGAGCACCAGGTCACGGGTGGAATGGATCAGGTCGATCACATCCCGGTAGATGAGGTCTGTGTACACGAAAACCCTCCCTTTTTCTGACGAAATCAGGCTGTACATGTGTTTTCCGGACAATCTGTAAAACCCGCAAAAGACTGTAGCTTTTCGCAGCCCTTTGCGGATCTCTCTTCCGTCATGGCAGCCTGTCCGATTCCGAACCTCTGTCAATCGCACATGTAACATTCTTTTTCATTTATTTTTATGGTTTAAGTATATCTCCCGGCACTTTTGTTGTCAATATCCTTCATCTGCATGAAAAAGTCCCGCTCCGTGGAGCGGGACTTTTTTGTTTATTCCCCTGCGGTCAGACAGCTTCGGATCAGTTCCATGTCCACAGGCTCTTCCAGCCAATAGACCTCCCGATCCAGGCGCACTCCATGGGGGTCGTCCACCGTAAGGACCCGATCCCGGATCCGGATGATCCGGTTCTGAAGCTCGATCTCAGCCACGCCTTCCTGTTCAGACAGATCGCAGCCCTTCAGCATTCTACTCATGGACAGCCCCGCCAGATATTCAAGCAGCTCTTCCGGTTCGGTACATTCATAGTGAACACAACTGGCAGCGCCACGCGCTCCCATCTCCCAGAGCCAGACATATTCGATCTGCCCGGCCTCCGGGCTATTTTCAAAGATGTACTCTGCACCGGCACCCGGGTCATAGGCCAAAGCCGTACTTCCGGCACTCATCAGAAGCATAAAGGTCAGTACTCCGGCCAGCACGGCACCCAGCCTCCTCGGTCTGTCCTGTACCACATTTTTAAGTCGGTACCGCATAGCCTTGGCGTTGGCAGACAGGCAGGTCGTGAAGCCCCGCTCCTCCCCTGCCGCAGTCAGCAGCAGGTCGGCGTACTTCCTCCGACGGACTCCGTCCGCCTCCGCCATCACCGTCTCGTCGCAGCTCAGTTCTATGTCGTCCGCACTCTTCCGCATGGCGATCCAGATCAGGGGATTGAACCAGCACAGCGCCTTGCAGAAGGTCAGGAAAAATTTATTTTCTCCGTCCCGACGGCAGATGTGTACCAGCTCGTGGCGGAGGAGCATGGATAGTTCCTCATCGGTGTAGTCTGTCTCCGGCAGGATCACCCGGATCTTTTTCTCTCCCATTCCCACAGACATGGGCGTTTTTACACGGGGAGACCACAGCAGAGGATAGTCCTTTCTCAGCCCGGCCTGCTCCCGCTCCTCCTGCCAGATCCGGAGCACATTTTCCTCCGTAACCGGCCTTGCATCTGTCAGGATCTCCCTCCGGAAGCTCAGATGGATCAGCACATTCCACCCCAATACGGCCACCGCGCCCACAGCCCAGAGCAGCGCCAGCCACCCGACCCAGCCTTTTGGCAGGGTCAGTACGAATTCAGGGGCGTTCTCTTCCCACCAGGAGGCGTCCAGCAGGGTGATGTTCAGCATCGTAGGGATCAGCCAAAGGGTACTGCACACTCTGGCGCTGATCATCTTCCGAAGGAGGGGCAGAACAAGCAGCAGCACTCCGTAATAGACCATCATGATCACGGCGATCTGCACCATATGCCCCAGAAGCCGTATACCGGCGTCCCGCCACCCATCCATTGCCACATAAAACAGGCTGAACGACGTGACATAGATGGGAAGGATCAGGCCGTTGATATAAGGCCTGTACCGCCGACGAAGGCTTCCGTCCGGATACAGCTCTCCTTTTTCCCCGTCGACGCCGATCAGGATCTCCACGCTCAGAAGCACCGCTGCAAACAGGGAAACAAAAATTTTACCAAGCATCACAGATCCCCCTTATCCAGCAGCTCCCGCAGCTGAGCGATCTCCTCCCGGCTCATTCCACTGCTGCACAGGGCTGCGGCAAAGGTAGGCAGGCTGCCCCCGCACAGCTTATGAAGAAACCGATTGCTCTGGGCGGCCAGATAGTCCTCCCGGCTGATCAGAGGTGTATAGCAGCTTCTTCTCCCCTGTTTTTCAATGGTCAGGAAGCCCTTGTCGCTGAGCCGGGTCAGCTGAGTCAGCAGAGTGGTCATGGCCATGGGGTGGCTGGGGAACAGCACCGCCTCGATCTCTGTACGGGCGGCGGGCGGCTCACAGGCCCAAAGGGCCTGCATGACCTCCAGCTCCGCATCGGGCAGCCGTCTGATTTTCTCATTCATGGTATCCCTCCTCTACATCTGTAGTTCTATTCTTATACTACTATTGTAGAGTTCATTTGTCAAGAGAAAAGCACGCTGCCGGGCAGCGTGCTTTCCGATCACTTTGTGTACAGAGACAGCCCAACCAGCAGACAGCCGTCGATATAGGGCAGCTTGTTCTCCTCCAGATAGGCCACCAGGGCCTCGTCGGAGGCTCCCGGCTGCACCACAATGGTCTTGAAGGGCTTTTTGTTCTCCTGCAGCAGCTTCAGTCCCTTGGCCGGGTGGATGCACAGGTCGATCACATCCACCTCGCCCTCAATATCATTGAGGGAGGCCAGCTCCTTGCCCACCGGATACACGGTGTAGCCCTTGTCTCGCAGACCGTTTTTGATCTTGCAGGCGTACTTCTCCTCATTGAGGGTGTCCCCCAGCACGGCAAATCTCTGCTGCTGCATAATTTCTTTCAGATCCATAAGCGCTCCTTTCTTCTGTGCCTCACTTCTTCTGTTTTAAGCATAGCTTACTTCACCCGCTCAGTCAATTAAAATATGGACTTGCACTCCGTTTCCCACTATAATAAAAATAATTTTGTATCGGGAAATAAATCCGGGCCGATACTCCGTCTAATAGGTGAAAAGGAGGTGGAGCAGATGACCGATGAAGAATTTGCACAGAGAGCGGAAGCCATGCGGACACAGCTATATAAAACCGCCATGCTGTACATGGGCAGCCACTCCCAGGCTATGGACGCTCTGGACGAGGCCGTTTACAAAGCCCTGTGCAGTCATCGCAAGCTGCGGGATCCGAACTACTTCAACACCTGGATCACCCGGATCCTCATCAACGAATGTCACAATGAGCTGCGGCGGCAGAGCCGGTTCCGTCCCGGCGGCGAGCTGCCGGAGACTGCCGCAGAGGAGTATGACTACCTGCCCCTGAAAGAGGCGATTCGCCGACTTCCCAAGGAATTGAAGGACGTGATCATTCTCCGTTACTTCTCCGGCTTCACCCTGGCAGAAACCGCCGGGATGCTGGAGATCCCCCAGGGAACCGCCGCCACCCGGCAGCGGAAGGCCCTGAAGCTGTTACGGTTGGATCTGGACGAGGAGGTGTCGAAATGAACCGCAACGAAGAATTTGACCGGCTCCTGGAGGAGCTGGAGCGGGAGGCTCCCGCCAGTCTGGAGCCCTCTCTGGAAAAAGCCCGCAGACGCAAGCGCAGAAGCCGCAGGCTCTTTGCCCCTCTGGGCAGTGTGGCCGCTGTGTTTGCACTCTTTGTGGTGCTGGTGAATTTCAGTGCTACCGTGGCCAACGCCTGTTCTCAGATCCCCTTCATCCGGGAGCTGGCCGCAGCCGTGACCTTCTCCCCTTCCCTCTCTGACGCCGTGGACAACGAATTTGTTCAGCCCATGAATCAGGTACAGGAGAAAAATGGGATCACTGCCACAGTGGAATCCCTTATTGTGGATCAGAAGCAGGTCAATGTGTTCTACCGGCTGGATTCCCAGGAGCACACCCAGCTGGAAGCCGATCTGGACGTACTGAATCTGGACGGGACGAGCGCCCACTGTTCCCTCAGCAGCGGCTCTTTCAATACGGAAAACGGGGAACTGCGCCACATGGATATCGACTATCTGAAGGATGACGTCCCCGACGCCCTCCGTCTGATCCTCAGGGTTTACAGCAACGAGGCTCTTTCTGACCGGGAGCCTGACGAAAATCAGGACCACTGGGACGTCCCTGATACGGAGCGGGATTATCTGGCAGAGTTTGACCTCCTGCTTCAGTTCGATCCCAAGTTCACCGAGGCCGGCGAGGTGATACCTGTCAATCAGACGGTGGAACTGGACGGCCAGAAGATCACCTTCACCGATGTGGAGATCTACCCCTCCCACATGAGAGTGGACGTGCAGACCGATCCGGGCAACACTGCCTGGATGAAGGGGCTGGACTTCTATATTCTGGCCAACGGCAAAAAGTTTGAGCCCATCTCCAACGGTACCACTGCCACCGGCACGCTGGACAGCAAGGATTATACCTCCTACCGGGCCGACAGCGCATACTTCCACAAGGCAGATAAGGTGGAGCTGGTCATTACCGGAGCCACCTGGCTTAGCAAGGAAAATTCCATGATCCATCTGGATCTGAACACCGGCGAGCACGATCCTCTGCCCCAGGATGTAGAATTCCGCTCTGTCGAGCCTTACAAGGACGGCTGGACGGTGTCCTTCCGGGCTCCTCTGGAAGAGGACGGCGGAATGTATCAGCTCTTTTCCACCCTGTATTGGGACGCTCAGGGAAAGGAATACAGCACCGATATCCGCAGCAGCTACTTTGACCGGGACGGATTGAAGGGCAGCCAGGAGTCTACCCATTTCATCGAAGAGTTTCCCCTGAAAGACTACCCCTTCGACCAGGTCTGGCTGGAACTCACCTACAGCAGCGTCTGGACCGCGCCCACCCCAATTACCATTCCCGTACGGTGACTCTTTCAGAGCCGGGAGCCCGGAGAATTCCGGGTTCCCGGCTTTCTCCCTGCTGCCCGACAAAAGTTTTTCGGATTTTTTGTGAAAAGGCCTTGCATTTTCCCGGACGGTGTGCTATTATAAACAAGCTGTTCGACACCAAGTCGTTCAGTTCCAACGGTTTCCGGGTGTGGCGAAGTTTGGTATCGCGCTTGAATGGGGTTCAAGAGGCCCTGAGTTCGAATCTCAGCACTCGGACCAGCAAGACGCTGTAAACGAAAGTTTACAGCGTCTTTTCTTTTTTCTTCCCCACAGTGATGTAAAATCGCTGTGTTTTCTTTTCTCGCAAAAAATGGTATTTTAGGGCTTGCATTTTCTGACAGGGTATGCTATTATAAGCAAGCTGTCCGACACGAGTCGTTCAGCCAACGGTTTCCGGGTGTGGCGAAGTTTGGTATCGCGCTTGAATGGGGTTCAAGAGGCCCTGAGTTCGAATCTCAGCACTCGGACCAAAAAAGACATCATCGAAAGATGGTGTCTTTTTCTTTTACCCCAAAGGCGGTGTTCCCCTTTTGTATTAAAACACTTCATCTATCCCGTTGTTCTGTTTCGCCAAGGCGCTGTAAAAAAGTTTACAGCGCCTTTTTCCATCCGAGGCACTCTTTCTTCTATGAAACAAATCCCCCCTCTGCTCTCAGACAGAGGGGGGGGATTTTCTTTTACGGCGTAAGCTTGACCACCACGGTGCCATCCACAAGGGCCACGCTGCCCGCAGCGGGGTACCGGGGCATAGCGGCAACCTCCGGAGACTGCTGCAGCTGATCCGGCATCAGCACCACGTTGGTTTTACGCTGGAGGATATTTTCAAAATAGCTGAAATAGGTGTGGTAGTAGCTGATAGCGCTGGAGCCATAGCAACCGGTGATCTCCTTCACCCGATCCTTGCCCTCCAGAGGCGTCAGAAGACCCTCAGGAGAGCCCGTAAAGGCCACAGGGGTAACTCCCTCCATATAGCCCTCCTGCTCCTCCACGCGATCCATCACGTTGACCATCAGATCCCGGGTAGCCTCAAATTCCAATTCCTTCTGCACATAGGTCAGATTCGCTGTCTGGATATTGCTGAAAGCCAGCAGGGTCAGCAGCAGAGCCGCCGCTCTCCCGCTCCATACGGCAGCAGGGCCCTCTTCCCCCAGCTCCTTCATCAGAATGACCGGCAGCAGCAGGGCCAGCCAGAAGGCATAGTGCATCAGGTCGTGGCACTCGTTGTTCAGCAGGCGGATGCCGTTGACTGCGACCGGCATGACTGCCAGGATGGCAGTTCCGGTCAGCAGCTCCCACAGCCTCGGCTTTCTCTTCCGCAGCAGCAGGACCAGCAGAATCACAGAGGCAGCACACAGCAGCCCTGTGATCCAGGTCATCGCCTCAGGCGGCCAGATGGACACCGCACGCGTGAGCAGGTCCTCCCCCACCTCGGAGTAGCAGGCCGCAAACCGGTCGGCCACAGACTCGCTGTTGGCCCAAAGGTTGGACAGGGAATTGTAATCTCCCTCCGCCAGGGCATAGCCGGTGAGCTTACAGGCAATCCTGGTACCCGCCATGTACACCGCGCAGCCCGCCAGCAGCATTCCAATACTTTTCAGACCATCCAGGATCACATGCCACGCTTTTTCCCGGTTCAGCAGAGCCTGGAAGGAGCACAGCAGGATCAGTGTCACAGCGGTAAACAGATAACTTTGGTAAAGCCCCAGAGAGGCCGCAATCAACAGGGCGCCCGGGATCAGATGACGCCAGTTCTTCTCCGTTACAGCCTTTTTCCACATCCACACCGCCAGTACAGCCGCCAGTACAGAGACGGTGAACACCCCTGCAAAGGGCAGATAGACTGCATACAGAGAGATCATGCTCCGGTTGGTCTCCAGCACAGCCGCCACCAGGGCGATCTGGCTGCTGCGGGTCAGACCGAAGAGCCTGCACACCAGATAGACCGTCAGGCTCAGCCACAGCAGGGAGATCAGCCCCGCCGACCAGGGCAGAGGGGCCGCAGGCCCCATGATGATATTGTAAAGAGGTTCCAGGAATCTCCCCCTCGACACGGGCCCTTCCACAGTGGTGTTCAGCGCCATCCGCATCAGGTAATCATGGGAGGGATCCAGATTCATAAACTGGAAGCCGTGGGCGGCAAGGCCCAGCACATAAGTGAAAAACAGCGAGCGGTACAGCACGCTTCTGCTCTCCCCCGCCCGATTCAGTGCCGTCTCCGGCGATAAGTGGTTCATAGACGCCTCCGCTGTCTCAGTTGGATTTTTTAAAAATAAGAAGCTTGCTTGCAAAGTAATTCAGCACGGTCACGATCACGTTGGAAATAAACTTCCACACCATGCCGTTCATGGCCAGCCAGTCCACAGCCGCCACCATGATGGCCACATCCAGCACGCCGGTCAGCAGCCGGCAGCTCACAAACATGACAAATTCTTTCCAGGCCCGGGAGGCGCCCTGCCCCCGGCTCTGGAACACCAGCAGCTTATTGGTCACATAGGCGAACAGCACCGCCGCCGCCCAGGCGATCACCGTGCTGATCAGATTGGACAGTCCGGCCATATCGTACAGCAGACCGTAGACCACCATGTTCACCAGCGTGGTCAGCACTCCGAAAAACAGATAAGAGATCATCATCCGGTTTTTTCGGTACAGCTCCAAAAGTCGGTTCATACTTCGTTCCACTCCCAGTTTTTGATGGTTCCGCCCTCAACCAGAAAGGCCCTCGTCGCCAGCTGCGCCAGGGGCAGATCGGCTTTGGAATCGGAATAGAACTCCTCCACCTCTGCCCGGTCGTACCGTGCCCGCAGCCGACGCACCTTTTCCTCGCCCTTGCAGTTGGGCCCCTCAAAGCGGCCCGTACGCACATTCACCCGGGAGGCGATCAGGCCGCCCACTCCCAGCTCCCCGCAGATGGGAGCCAGCAGGAACTCCGGAGAGGCGGAGATCACCAGATCGTCTTCCCTGTGCCGCTCCGGGTACCAGGAGAATATCTTGTGTCTGTGACCTGCCCAGAAGGGCTCCAGCATAGCCTCGCCATCCACGCCCTTCAAAAAGCTGAAAAAATATTCCTTCAGCCGGGTGCGGTCAATGCGCTTCAGCCCATGCAGCAGAAAGCCCCAGGCCTGTTCCGGCAGAAACCGAACCAGAGAGGGCTTCCGTTTTAGACAAAACAGGAAAAAGTCCACGGTACTGTCCCCGTCGTAGAGGGTACCGTCAAAGTCGTAAATATTCATCGTTCCTCCTTACAGATACAGGAACCAGAACATCAGCAGCAGATAAGGAATCACCAGACCCAGCAGGATTCTGTCGTGGAGCAGCACCTCCACCGGGTCGCCGTCGGATTCGCCCTCGATATCAATGCTGTACCGCAGAGAAATCAGCAGCACAATGGGCGCGGTCAGGGTCAGCCAGCGGGTATTATAAAATGCAATGGTGGCCTCGTCCATGGTCCAGAGCACATAGAACACATTGGCCAGGGTCAGGCACATATACATGCTCTTGTCCAGAAAGCCCAGGCTGTACTCCTCCAGCACCTTTCGGGTCTCCTTGCCGCTGAGATTTCTCAGCTCGTTTCTGCGCTTACCGAAGGCAAAGTACAGCGCCATGGAAAACACGGTCAGATACAGCCAATTGGAGATCTCAACTCCGGTGATCAGTGCGCCGTAGAGCATCCGGATCAGAAAGCCCGCCACCAGAATGGCCACATCCACCAGCGGAATATTTTTCAGTCCGCAGCTGTAGCCCAGATTCAGCAGCAGATACAGGATCAACAGCAGGCCTGCGCTTCTGTGTCCGGTCACCCCGTTGAACACCAAAGCCAACACAGCCAGCACAAACCCCAGCAGCTTTGCCCGGCCGACAGAGACTGTTCCGGAGGCGATGGGCCTGCGGCATTTGGTGGGGTGCAGGCGATCCCGCTCCCGATCCTGAATGTCGTTGACGATATAGACCACCGAGGCCGTCATACAGAAAGCCAGAAAGCCCGCCGTACCGATCAGAAGCTTATCCAGCCGGAAGATCTGTCCGCTGCATGCCAGGGCTGCAAAGACAAGCAGGTTTTTGATGTAATGATGTACCCGCATCAGCTTGATATAATGTCTCATGGATCTGCCTCCTAAGCAGCGGAAATAACAGGGTCCGAGCAGGCAGGGCCTACTCCCCCCATATTGGCTCATTTTACCACAGATCCATGGTTCTTTCAACGAAAAAGCAGACGCCCGAAAGCGTCTGCCTTTTGTATTATTTACCCATTTTCCGATCCCGAATCAGGACGTAAGCCACATAACCGGTACAGATCAGCTTTGCCGCAAAGGCTGCCAGTGCCAGCACCTGAGCGGTCTTTCCGAAGAAATAATAGACGTCCAGATAGACGGCCATCACCAACTGAGGGATCACGGTCAGCACCACCCACAGCGCACCGCTGGACTGGATGGGCTCGTCCCAGCAGTAGTGATCCTCGTCTGCGTTATGGACGTAGATCTTCTTGCGGACAAGCACAATGGACATCATGGTGAACAGGGTCCAGAGAATAATCACCAGCTTAATATCCTTGAGCTTCAAGCTGACCAGGGAGGGGATCCCGCTGGCTGCTCCGAACCCCACAGGGTCCAGCATCAGCACCAGGCATTCCACGATCCCGATCAGAAAAATAGCATGCAGCAGACCGAAGGAAATTCTTCTGGTCTTTGCGTTCTGGTCAAGTGCCATTATGGTTCCTCCTGAAGACAATTATTGTTCTGTTTGCGCGTGTATTGTTACGATTATACGGCTTTTTTCCTATGAACGCAAGGAGATTTTCTTTCCCCCGCAGTTTTGATGTACGTTATGCACAAATTCTGTTTTCCGCCTTATAAAGCATCCGAAATAGGGGGCTCCGCCCCGTTTCAGCAAGGCTGGATGCAGTTTTCCCTTAACTTCCAATTCTATCCAGTCTTTTTTCATTCCGTTATCGCGCTCTTCTTCTCTCTGAAAAGTTCTCAAATTTCTCGGTTTCTGTTGTTTTTCAACCCGCACATTTTAATGTAATCTTTATCATAATTTTTTCGTTATAATCACCATTGACAGGTTTATATACAATGGTATAATACAGTGCTTGTCCGGAGAAACTTTTTCTTATGTTTTCTCCGGTCTGTGTTTGTATGAAAAGATTTATGAGGTGAAATGAAATGGACTATACATATCTGCTTTTGCTCGCCCTGATTCTGTTGGCTACCAAGGTGCTGGGTCTGGTCTCCGAGCATATCCACATGCCCCAGGTCGTGGGCGCTCTGCTGGCCGGTATCATCCTCGGCCCCAGCTGCATCGGCGTCCTGACTGAGACCGATTTCATGGTCAAGACTGCTGAGATCGGCGTCATCATGCTGATGTTCACCGCCGGTATCGACACCGACATGGCCGAGCTGAAGCGCACCGGCCCCAAGGCTCTGGTCATCGCCATCTGCGGCGTGTTCGTGCCTCTGATCCTCTGCGGCGGCCTGTACTTCATCTTCTTCAGCGGCGGTGAGTTCACCTTCGAGAACGTGCTGAAGGCTGCCTTCGTGGGCTCCGTCTTCTCCGCCACCTCTGTCTCCATTACTGTGGAAACTCTGAACGAGATGGGCAAGCTGAAGACCTCCACCGGCACCACCCTGCTGAGCGCCGCTCTGATCGACGACATCCTGGGCATCGTGGTCCTGTCTGTCCTGACCGGCCTGAGCTCCGGCGGCTCCAACCCTCTGATGGTCCTGCTGCGCATCGGCCTGTTCTTCGTCTTCACCCTGATCGTCGGCTTCATCATGTACCGTGTCTTCGGCTTCATCGCCGAGGAGCACTGGCACAGCCGCCGCGTGGCCGTGTGGGCTCTGGCCTTCTGCCTGCTGATGGCCTACTGTGCCGAGGCTATCTTCGGTGTGGCTGACATCACCGGTGCCTACTTCGCCGGCCTGATCCTCTGCAACGTGACCAAGTGCCGCAAGTTCGTGGCCAAGAAGTTCACCGTTGCCGCCTACATGCTGTTCACTCCTGTCTTCTTCGCCAGCGTGGGCATGAAGACCGACCTGACCTCCATGAACTCCAACATCGCCTTCTTCGCCATTCTGCTGGTGATCGCCGCTGTCCTGTCCAAGGTGGTGGGCTGCGGTCTGGGCGGTCTGTGCTGCCGTATGACCCGTCACCAGTCTCTGGTGGTCGGCATCGGCATGGTGGCCCGCAGCGAGGTCGCTCTAATGGTAGCCCAGAAGGGCATCGCCGCCGGTATGATCGACGGCGTGATCCTGCCCGCCATCGTGCTGAGCGTTATCGCCACCTCCCTGGTCACCCCCGTGCTGCTGAAGCTGTCCATCTCCAAGGGCCCCGCTCTGGAGTAAGCTTCTCCTGATCTGAACATAAAAAAGCGGACTTCTCAACTGAGAAGTCCGCTTTCTTTTTCAGGGATTCATTTCGGCTGCCTTACCCTCCAGCCAGTCCACCACCTGCTGCAGTCCCTCCTCGCTGAGGGGGAACTCGTTGGTGTCCAGGATCTCGCTGAGGGATTTGGTCTTGGGGCCGTGCCAGATCTCCACGGTCAGTACCTGCTGATCCGGCTGATCGTCGGGCATTTCCCGTTTGACAGGTTCAATGTAAAACCGGCAGTTTCCCTTGCTGCCATACCAGCTGTTCCCGTTTTCCCAGAACAGCATGGTGGGGATCATGATCTCGTTCACGTTATGCTCTCCTTAGTCCTCGTGCTCCGCCCAGTCCAGACTGCGGCCCACAGCCTTGTGCCAGCCCCGGAGCAGCTCTGCTCTGTGGCCCTGCTCCATATCCGGCTGATACTGCTTGGACAGGGTGCGCATGCTTCTGATCTCGTCCAGGTCCTTCCACACACCAGTGGCCAGGCCGGCCAGATAGGCAGCGCCCAGGGCGGTGGTCTCCCGGATGGCGGGACAGCTGACGGGCTTGTTCAGAATATCTGCCTGGAACTGCATCAAAAAGCCGTTCATGCTGGCGCCGCCGTCAGCGTTCAGGGCCTGCAGATCGATGCCCGTATCCTTCTCCATAGCCTCCACCAGGTCGGCCACCTGATAGGTAATGGACTCCAGGGCGGCACGGATAATATGGTCCCGGTTGGTGCCCCGGGTCAGTCCCACCAGAGCGCCTCTGGCGTACATATCCCAATGGGGCGCACCCAGGCCGGTAAAGGCGGGCACCAGATAAACGCCGCCGGTGTCAGCCACCTTGGAGGCGTAGTACTCAGAGTCCCGGGCCTCGCCGATGAGGCGCAGCTCGTCCCGGATCCACTGGATCACGGCGCCGCCCACAAAGACGGAGCCCTCCAGGGCGTACTGGACCTTGTCGCTCACGCCTGCTGCAATGGTGGAGACCAGGCCGTTGCGGCTGCGGTACAGCTGATCTCCGGTGTTCATCAGCAGGAAGCAGCCGGTGCCGTAGGTGTTCTTGGCCTCGCCGGGCTCAAAGCAGGTCTGGCCGAACAGGGCGGCCTGCTGGTCGCCTGCAATACCGGAAATGGGCACCTCCACACCCTGGAGGTTGGCGGTGCCGTAGATCTTGCTGGAGGTGCACACCTGGGGCAGCATGGACATGGGGATGCCCAGGGTCTTGCAGATGCGCTCATCCCAGCGGAGATTCTTGATATCATACAGCATGGTGCGGCTGGCGTTGGTATAGTCGGTGACATGGACCTTTCCACCGGTGAGCTTCCATACCAGCCAGGTATCCACCGTACCGAAGAGCAGCTCGCCCTTCTCTGCCTTCTCTCTGGCCCCGGGCACGTTGTCCAGGATCCACTTCAGCTTGGTGCCCGAGAAGTAGGCGTCCACCAGAAGGCCGGTGTGATCCTGAATGTACTCCACCAGATCCGCATCCTTTTTCAGTTCCTCACAGAGAGGGGCGGTGCGGCGGCACTGCCATACGATGGCGTTGTACACTGGGCGGCCGGTCGTTTTGTCCCAGACGATGGTGGTCTCGCGCTGGTTGGTGATGCCGATACCGGCTACCTCCTCCGGGGACACGCCGCTTTTGGCCAGCACCTCGGTCAGCACGGAGTACTGGCTGGACCAGATCTCCATGGGGTCGTGCTCCACCCACCCGGGCTTTGGGTAGCGCTGCTCGAACTCACGCTGGGCCATGCCGATGATATCCTGCTTCCGGTCGAAGATGATACAGCGGCTGCTGGTGGTGCCCTGATCCAGCGCGATCACATACTGTTTCATGGATTTTCCTCCTTAACCCCGTCGGCACAGCCAACGGGCGTCATTTTTCACAACTTCATGTCTTTCAGTATAAGCGATAACAGCATCTTTGACAATATACAAAAGAAGCGGCGTACCCAAATACGCCGCTTCTTTCTCTTTTACGATCATTCAGTTGGCATTCCGGTCCACCAGATAGGGGCTGCTCTTGGCATAGAGGATCTTCTGGGCACTGTAGAGACCGTAGTAGCCGGACAGGCGGTAGGACACAGCGCAGCACAGTGCGTACAGAGGCAGGCCTGTGCCGCCGAAGAGCTCATACGCAATGAGAATGGCACTGAGGGGGCAGTTGGTGGCGCCGCAGAAGGTGGCCGCCATGCCCAGGGCCCCGCCGAAGGAGTGGGGGATGCCCAGCAGGGGACCTGCCAGGCTGCCAAAGGCACAGCCCGTACACAGCACCGGCACGATCTCTCCACCCCGGAAGCCCGCACCCAGCGTCAGCGCGGTAAACAGGATCTTCAGCAGGAAGGCATAAGGGATGCTCTCTCCCCCCAGCAGGCGGCGGATCAGTGCGTCTCCCGCGCCGTTATAGTCCTGATTGCCCACCAGCAGCGTCAGCAGCAGAACCAGAATACCGCCTGCTGCGGCCCGGGCCATGGGGTTTGCGAACCACTTGGCATAGAGCTTGGAGGACAGGTGCATGGACATGCAGAACACAATGGACAGGAAGGCGCACAGCACGCCCAGAAGCGTCACCCGAATCATGGAGCTGCCGCTCAGCTCCATCATGCCGGTGACGGTATAGCCCACCGTGCTGTGCAGGCCGCAGCGGACTGCCAGCTGAAACGCCACCAGGGCGGCGATCAGGCTGGGCACCAGGGCGGCGTAGTACATCACGCCCACGCTGACCACTTCCATGGAGAACACGGCCGCGGTCAGAGGGGTTCCAAACAGGGCAGAAAAGGCAGCCGACATGCCGCACATAACCATAACACGTCTGTTTTTTGCATCCAGACGGAACTTGCGGCCCAGACCGGCAGCCAGAGAACCGCCCAGCTGGAGGGCTGCGCCCTCCCGTCCGGCCGAACCGCCCACCAGATGGGTCACGATAGTGGAAATAAAGATCAGGGGTGCAGTGCGCAGCTTCATGGGCTCTGCGTCACGGACAGCCAGCAGCACCAGATTGGTACCCCGGTCCTTTTCCATCTCACAGACCCGGTACAGCCAGATGATCCACACACCGGCAATGGGCAGCAGCCAGATGGCGTCGGGACACTCGGCCCGCAGCTCCGTGGCGTAGTCCACGCCGTAGTGAAAGGCCACACCGGCCAGTCCCACCACAACACCGATCACACAAGCATATATGATCCACTTCACAAAGGCCCATGCTGCGCAGAAGAATTCTTTTTCCTGCGTCCGGTCAGGTTTTACCCTCCACACGCTCTTCACGCTCCACATCTCCATTTCTCCCGTTCCGGGCAATCCATTTTATCCATATTGCGCCATTATAGCACAGTTTCGCTGCTTTTCAACCCATGGGGACGGGGTTTTCCCGAATTATATTTTACGACCAAAACCGGGCCGCCCCCCTTGCGGGCTTTTGGTATTTGTGCTATTATCGAAATGCTAAAACTTTTTTAATAGGTATATCTAAGGGGGAATTTCCGTGCCTGGGGACCGAATATGGCCCATTTTATTTGGCGTCAGCTTGCTTTTGAACCTTATCCAGCTGCTTTGGCAGCCGATCATGCGCCTGATTCACCGTGAGGACCGGGTGTCTGAGGATAACATCATGGCCATGGTGGAAGAGGGCGAAGAGGCGGGCGCGATCCAGTCCAACGAGAAGGAGCTCATTGAGAACGTCTTCGAGTTTGACAACATGACTGCCCACGACGTTATGGTCCACCGCACCGACATGGTGGCGCTGGACCTGGAGGACGACGAGGAGACCATTGTGGACACCATCCGGCAATCCGGTCTGTCCCGTTTCCCGGTCTATCAGGACGATGTGGACGATGTGGTGGGCGTACTGTCCACCCGCGAGTATCTGCTGAATTTCCGGGCGGAGGCTCCCAAGCCCATCCGGGATCTCCTGCGTCCGGCTTACTTTGTGCCCGAGACCGTCCCGGCGGATGTGCTGTTCCGCGACATGCAGAACAAGAAGATCCATATGGCTCTTGTGGTGGATGAGTACGGCGGCACCAGCGGTCTGGTCACCATGGAGGACCTGCTGGAGGAGCTGGTGGGCAACATCTACGA
>SAMEA104404103__coassemble_735_pt1 | contig 22623 bp, 27 predicted proteins | sample SAMEA104404103__metabat2_high_PE_047 | metagenome-assembled genome bin SAMEA104404103 (sample SAMEA104404103) | Balaenoptera acutorostrata | reverse complement strand
TGCTGGGCCTGAACGCCCCCATCAACGACCTGAGCCGCGGCTGCAACGCCCAGGAAGTTTACTCCATGGCTATCATCACCGCCGCTATGGCCTGAGACTGAGGGTAAAATTGAATTGGAAAAGGAGCGCTCTTCGGAGCGCTCCTTTTTTATGCCTGAGTGAAATACAATTTGTATTATGATCGAAATAAATTGCAATTTGTTGTGGAATATCTGCGGGGGGATCGCGTCTGCGGACGCGAAGATTCCTCGCTTTGCTCGGAATGACAGGAAATCGGGAACGCCTCCAAATTTGTCATTCAGAGGAGCGCAGCGACGAAGAATCTTTCTCCGCCCGCAGGCGAAACCTTTTTGCAGGCAGTTCCGAAAATCGCGGCCGCCATACATGGCAGCCGCCCGCAGGCGTCGTACCAAGGCTCCCCCGTGGGGGGAGGCTAAGGCGGGGGAAAGGGACGCAGAAAGAGCCTTCCCGGAGGAAGGCTCTTTTTTTATGCCTGATTCTGCGCCTCCACCAGCCGGACGCCGCAGTACTGCTTCCGCAGCTTTGGCTTTTCGATCTTGCCGGTGGGGTTCCGGGGCACGTCGGCGAAGATGAGCTTCCGGGGACGCTTATACCGGGGCAGGTCGGTACAGAACTGGTTGATCTCGCTTTCGGTACACGTCATGCCCGCCTTCACCTGGATGATGGCGGCGGCGATCTCGCCCAGACGGGGGTCGGGCAGGCCGATGACGGCCACGTCGTGGATCTTGGGGTAGGCGGCCAGGAAGTCCTCGATCTGCACCGGGTACAGGTTCTCGCCGCCGGAGATGATCACATCCTTCTTCCGGTCCACCAGGAAGATGAAGCCATCCCCATCCTGCCGGGCCATGTCGCCGGTGTGGAGCCAGCCGTTGATGAGCACCTCGTCGGTGGCCTTCCGGTCGTGGTAGTAGCACACCATGACGCCGGGACCCTTCACGCACAGCTCGCCCACCTGGCCCGGGGCCACGGGGACGTTCTGTTCGTCCACGATCTTGACCTCCCAGCCGTAGCCGGGTACGCCGATGGCGCCCACCTTTTCGATGTTGTCCATGCCCAGATGGACGCAGCCGGGGCCGCAGGACTCGGACAGACCGTAGTTGGTGTCGTACTTATGGTCGGGGAAGCAAGCTTTCCACCGGCGGATCAGAGAGGGCGGCACGGGCTGGGCGCCGATGTGCATCAGCCGCCACTGGGCCAGCGTAAAATCCTCCAGCTTAAGGTCCCCACGGTCCAGAGCCGCCAGAATATCCTGGCACCAGGGCACCAGCAGCCAGACGATGGTGCATTTTTCTCTGGAGGTGGCCTCGAAGATGGCCTGGGGGGAGTTGCCTTTCAGCAGAACGGCCTTGCTGCCGGTGAACAGAGAGCCGAACCAGTGCATCTTCGCGCCGGTGTGGTACAAAGGCGGGATGCACAGGAACACGTCCTCGTGGGTGGTCTGGTGATGGATGGCCTCCATGCGGGCGGACTGCATCAGCGCCGCATGCCGCAGCAGAATGGCCTTGGGGAAGCCGGTGGTGCCGGAGGAGTAGTAGATGGCCGCCTCGTCCTCGTCGTCCACCAGCACCTTGGGAGGCATGCTGGAGCAGTTGGCGGTGGCATGGTGGTAGTCCTCGGCAAAGGAGGGGCAGGAGGCTCCCACGAAAAACAGCAGATGATCCTTGCCCATGGTGGGGGCGATGTCCTCCACACGGCCGATGAATTCCGGGCCGAAGAACAGAATGTCCGCCTCGGCCTTATGGACGCAGTACTCGATCTCCTGGGCGGTGTAGCGGAAGTTCAGCGGAACGGCGATGGCCCCGGCCTTCAGAATGCCGAAGTAAATGGGCAGCCACTCCAGACAGTTCATCAGCAGCAGAGCCACCTTCTGTCCCTTGCGGATGCCCCGGCCCAGCAGCATATGAGCCACCCGATTGGCCTTTTCATCGAACACGGACCAGGTGATCTCCCGGCGGTAGGGCGCAGAGGCAGTGGGCTGGATCAGCTCATATTCCTTCCAGGTGACCCGCTGGGTCTCCTGAATTTCAGGATTGATCTCCACCAGGGCGATCTCCTCGCCGTACAGCTTACTGTTGCGCTCCAGCAAATCGGTGATAGGCATATCCATCGGTCCTTTCCTGCGGTGATGAAGTGATACTTCATCGGGATAAACTTTAGATAGCTAAAGATTACCCTAAAATCCGGAAGCTGTCAAGTATAAAAAAACAGAAACAGGTATTTACTGTCACGCTTTACTGTGTTATAGTTATGGAAAAGAGCCGACGTCCTGGGTCGGCAGCAAACAGTTTTACGGTTGACAGCGGCGGGGCCGCTGAAGCGAAAGGAGCCAATTTATGGGTAACGCAGGTAACAAGGAACGCAGCATGGCACTGTACGAGACCATTATGAAGCTGAAGGACGTGGACGAGTGCTGTCGGTTTTTCGACGACCTCTGCACCTCCACCGAGCTGCGCTCCATGGAGCAGCGTTTTGATGTAGCAGTCTATCTGCAGCAGGGTATGGTCTATCTGGATATTCTGGAGAAGACCGGCGCCAGCAGCGCCACCATCAGCCGCGTCCGCCGGTCCATGCTGGACAACGGTGCAGGCGGCATCATGCAGCAGGTCATTATCCGTGAGGGCTACGATAAAAAACCGGAGGACAAGGAGGCATAACGCCTTCCTTTTGAAGAAAGTAGGGAGCAACATGAAACAACTGATGCTGGGCAACGCTGCCGCTGCCCGCGGACTTTATGAGGCCGGGTGCTGCGTGATCTCCAGCTACCCCGGTACTCCCAGTACCGAGATCACCGAGGAGGCCGCCAGGTACGACGAGATCTACTGTGAGTGGGCCCCCAACGAGAAAGTGGCCATGGAGGTGGCCTTCGGAGCCAGTCTGGCCGGTAAGCGTGCATTCTGCGCCATGAAGCACGTGGGCCTGAACGTGGCTGCGGACCCCTTGTTTACCATGAGCTACACCGGCGTCAACGCAGGACTGGTCATTGCTGTGGCCGATGACGCGGGGATGCACTCCTCTCAGAACGAGCAGGACTCCCGCCACCACGCCATCGCCGCCAAGGTCCCCATGCTGGAGCCCTCTGACTCCGCCGAGGCCCTGGCCTTTGCCAAGCTGGCCTATGAGCTGTCCGAGCAGTTCGACACCCCGGTACTGCTGAAAATGTGCACCCGCATCGCCCACTCCCAGTCCCTGGTGGAGACCAGTGACCGGGTAGTGCCCGACATGATCCCCTACGAAAAGAAAATCGGAAAATACGTGATGATGCCCGGCAACGCCAAGGTCCGCCACCCCGTGGTGGAGGAGCGTACCCGGAAGCTGACCCAGTGGGCCGAGACCGCCCCCGTCAACCGGGTGGAGCTGGGCGGCACCGGACTTGGAATCATCACATCATCCACCTCTTACCAGTATGTGCGTGAGGTGTTCGGCGATTCCGTGTCCGTGCTGAAGCTGGGCATGGTGAACCCCCTGCCTGTGGAGCTGATCCGGAGCTTCGCCGCCAAGGTGGAGAAGCTGGCCGTGGTAGAGGAGCTGGATCCCATCATCGAGACCCACTGCCGCTGCATGGGTCTGGATGTGATCGGCAAGGATCAGCTGCCCATGATCGGCGAGTTCTCCCAGAACCTGGTGGCCGAAAAGCTGGGCGGAGAAGTCCACACCGGCCGGAGTCTGGAGGACGTCATTCCCCCCAGACCCCCTGTGATGTGCGCCGGCTGCCCCCACAGAGGCCTGTTCTACACCCTGGGCAAGAATAAGTGCACCGTCCTGGGCGACATCGGCTGCTACACCCTGGGCGCAGTGGCCCCCCTGTCCGCCATGGACATGACCCTGTGTATGGGCGCTTCCATCTCCGCCATCCACGGCTTCAACAAGGCCAGAGGCCAGGAGAGCGAAAAGAAGACCGTGGCCGTCATCGGCGACTCCACCTTCATGCATTCTGGTATGACCGGACTTGCCAATATCGCCTACAACCAGTCCAATTCCACCGTCATCATCCTGGATAACTCCATCACCGGCATGACCGGCCACCAGCAGAATCCCACCACCGGCTACAACATCAAGGGTGACCCGGCGGGCAAGATCGACCTGGAGGCTCTGTGCCGGGCCATGGGCTTCAACCGGGTGCGGGTGGTGGATCCCTACGACCTGAAGGAGACCGACAAGGCCGTGAAGGAGGAGCTGGCTGCCGACGAGCCCTCTGTCATCATCAGCCGCAGACCCTGCGCTCTGCTGAAATATGTGAAGCACAAGGCCCCCCTGCGGGTAGACACCAACAAGTGCATCGGCTGTAAGTCCTGCATGCGGATCGGCTGTCCTGCCATCTCCATCAAGGAGAAGAAGGCCCACGTGGACATGACTTTGTGCGTGGGCTGCGGTGTGTGCGAGCAGCTGTGCCCCGTCAGTGCCTTCCAGAGCACGGCAAAGGAGGACTGAAACCATGGAAACCAAGAATATTATGATCGTGGGCGTGGGCGGTCAGGGCTCTCTGCTGGCCAGTAAGCTGCTGGGCCACCTGGCCATGGAGCAGGGCTACGACGTGAAGGTGTCCGAGGTCCACGGCATGTCCCAGCGGGGCGGCTCGGTGGTCACCTATGTGCGCTACGGCGACAAGGTGTGCTCCCCCGTCATCGACCGGGGCGAGGCCGATTTCATCGTGTCCTTCGAGCTGCTGGAGGCCGCCCGCTGGCTGAGCTACTTAAAGCCCGACGGCCAGATCGTCACCTCCACCCAGCGTATCGACCCCATGCCCGTCATTACCGGCGCCGCCTCCTACCCGGAGGACCTGGTGGAGAAAATGCGGGCCGCCGGGGCCAGGGTGGACGCCCTGGACTGTCTGGGGCTGGCCGAGCAGGCCGGTTCCGTGAAGGCGGTCAATATTGTACTGATGGGACGGCTGTCCCACTACTTCGATCTGCCGGACGAGGCCTGGCAGGAGGCTTTGGAGGCCATGGTGCCCCCCAAGTTCCTGGAAATGAACCGCAGGGCCTTTGAACTGGGCAGAAACGCATAAAAGTCCGGGGGAGGCTTCCCCCTTACATCATTCCCCTTTGGGAGAAAGAAAGTGTCCGTTATGGAACGATATTATCAGAAGGAAATCGAATGTGCACCCCATGAACAGATCCGGGCCTGGCAGGACGAAAAGCTGGTGGAGCAGGTCAAAAACGTGTGGGAGAACGTGCCCTACTACCGCCATATGATGGAGGAGAAGGGACTGACCCCCGACGATATCAAATCCATCGACGACCTGCACAAGCTGCCCTTCACCACCAAGGCCGACCTGCGGGAGACCTACCCCACCGGCATGGTGGCCCGCCCCATGAAGGATATTATCCGCATCCATGCCACCTCCGGCACCACCGGAAAGCGGGTCATGGGCTTCTATACCAGACATGATATGGACCTGTGGGAGGACTGCGTGGCCCGTGCCATCATGGCCGCAGGTGGCAGCGACGAGGACATCTGCCAGGTGGCCTACGGCTACGGCCTGTTCACCGGCGGTCTGGGTCTGGACGGCGGCAGCAAGAAGGTTGGCTGTCTGACCGTGCCCATCTCCTCCGGCAACACCGAGCGCCAGATCACCTTCATGCGTGACCTGGGCGCCACCCTTCTGTGCTGCACCCCCTCCTATGCCGCCTACCTGGGCGAGAGCATGAAGGAAATGGGCCTGACCCCCGACCAGATCCCCCTGAAACGGGCCATCCTGGGCGCAGAGGCCTGGAGCGAGGAAATGCGCCGGGACATTGAGCACACCCTGGGCATCAACGCCTATGACATTTACGGTCTGACCGAGCTGTCCGGCCCCGGCGTGGCCTATGAGTGCTCCGAGCAGTCCGGTATGCACATCAACGAGGATCACTTCATCGCCGAGATCATCGACCCCGACACCGGCGAGGTCCTGCCCGAGGGCGCCAAGGGCGAGCTGGTCTTCACCGCTCTGGACCGGGAGGCCTTCCCCCTGCTGCGCTACCGCACCCGCGACATCTGCCAGCTGAACCGCTGCAAGTGCTCCTGCGGCCGCACCTTCATCAAGATGTGCAAGCCCATGGGCCGCTCCGACGATATGCTCATCATCCGCGGCGTGAACGTGTTCCCCTCTCAGGTGGAGACCGTGCTGATGAACTACGGCTACCCCGCCAACTACCAGATCGTGGTGGACCGGGTGAAGAACACCGACACCCTGGACATCCACGTGGAGATGACCCCCGAAATGTTCACCGACAATCTGGGCGAGATCAGCCGCCGTCAGAAGGAGCTGGTGGACGGCATGAAGGCCATGCTGGGCCTCAGCGCCAAGGTCACGCTGGTGGCGCCCAAGTCCATTGTCCGCTCCGAGGGCAAGGCCGTCCGCGTCATCGACAAGCGGAAAATCTGACAGGAGGAACGATCATGAGCATCAAACAGATCTCTGTATTTCTGGAAAATAAGCCCGGCGCCCTGTACGGCATGACCGGCGCGCTGGCACAGAACAACGTGGATATGCGGGCCCTGTCCCTGGCCGAGACCAAGGACTTCGGCATTGCCCGCATCATCGTGGACAATATCTACGCCGCCACCACTGTTTTGAAGGAAGCAGGCTATGTCCACTCCGTCACCCCAGTGCTGGGCGTGGCCATCCCCGATACCCCCGGCGGACTGAACAAGGTCCTCCAGGTCATCACCAACGCCAAGGTGAACGTGGAGTATATGTACGCCTTCCTGGGCGGTAAGAGCAAGCAGGCCTATATGATCTTCCGGGTGGAGGATGTGAAGTCCGCCGCCGCCGCACTGGAGGAGCGGGGCGTCCACACCCTGGAGCAGGACGAGATCGAACAGCTGTAATACAGCACCGGGGGCCGGTCAACGGCCCCCGGTTTTTCCGGGGAAGAGGCTTTACAAGCCCCCGGCCCCGGGTATATAATAAAACCAGTTTATGGGCCTGTAGCTCAGCTGGGAGAGCGTACGGTTCGCATCCGTAAGGTCGACGGTTCGATCCCGTTCAGGTCCACCATAAAGAAAGCCACACTCGAAAGAGTGTGGCTTATTTTTATGGTTACCGTGGGTCATTAAAATGCTCGGGCGGAGTGCCGATCGCCCCTCTGGGGAGCGGTCACCGAAGGTGACTGAGCAGGCGCAGAGGCAGAAAAATACATAAGAAATGCAAAAAGGAGCGGATTTCCACTCCTTTTTATAAATTTTCATCCATGGATAGCTTGAGCGCTGTAATAGTGGCCACGATGATCTTAGCCTCAGCGGTGCTGCAACGGTTTAGAACGGCGTCGATCTGTTTCCGTTCCAGCTGATCCTGTCCGCCGATCTGGCCCTTCAGCAGTTCATCGGCCCCTACCTTCAACGCAGATACAATATCGACAAACACCTGCAGGCTGAGCTTGGTTTTCCCGGTTTCGATATGACTCATATGGGTCGTGGAAATATTGATCCGCTCAGCCAGCTCCTCCTGGGACAGACCCCTTGCCTTGCGGGCGCGTCTGATCTGACGCCCGATTTCACAGTAGTCCATGCGCTCACCGCCTATATAGTAAAAATACACTTGAATTATATAGACATATTTGTTAAAATAACATAAACTGTATAGGCAAAAATATGCGCTTGTAGTTTAAGAAATGAACTGGAGGATATGAAAATGGAAGAAAAAGTGTTGCTACGAAGTGAGCAGTATGATGTGAAGAAAATCATCAAGAATATTTTGATCGCAGGCGCAATTTTTGCGCTGATCGTTTGCAATGGTACCGGTGGGCTGAGGACGATCCTTTATATGCTGGGGAGTGGTGACCTGGAGATCGTTTTGGTGATCCTTCTGTGTTTTATTTTGCCTTATAGTCCTTTCCTGATTGCGGCACTGCTCCTCAAATACTGGGTATCCAGGACGGAAATGGTCATTACGGAAAAAAGAGTATACGGAACCGCAATTTTCGGAAAGCGGGTGGACCTGCCTCTGGACTCTGTTTCTGCCGTGGGCCGCAGCTGGCCCAAGGGAATTGCCGTTGGCACCTCCTCCGGTAAGGTGGGCTTCCCCATGATCAAGAATGCGGACGAGATCCACCAGTGTGTCAGCGATCTGCTGATCGCCCGTCAGGAGGACGCCCGCAAGGTGAGCCGGACGGAAGAAGTCAAGCAGCCTGTGGTTCAGCGGCCTGTGGCTCAGTCTTCCGGGAGCAGCCTTGACGATCTGAAAAAGCTGAAGGAGCTGCTGGATTCCGGGATCATTACGCAGGAAGAGTTCGACGCGAAGAAAAAGCAGATCCTGGGGCTGTAACAGCAGCAGAATCGCACATATAAAACAAAAGGGGAGTCTGGATCATGAAAAAATTGTTGTCAGCAGTTATGGCGTTGGTAATGGTATTGTCCCTTACCGCCTGCGGAGATAATGGATCCGGAGATAATGAATCCGGGAAAATCAGTTCCATGCTGGAAGGCAGCTGGGTACAGCTTATAGAAGGGTCATCAAAAGATAAAACAGTTATATTTGGTATGAGCTATCAGTTTGGGGGGGAAAACAGTTATAGGCAGCACCTTCCTGGATATAGAGGGTGAAGAATCCCCGAGCGTAATTACGGCCGCGGTCGGAACGTATGAAATTATTGAAGAGGGAGAGGACAAGGGAAAAATCAAATGTTCCTGGGAGACTGTCGAGTTGCTGGACTCCGAATTTGATGAACCGCTGCCTCCTTATGAGGACCTGGACTATGTGATCGAGGGCGATGAACTGCATATTTATGGCCTGCGCGGCGCGAAGGATGAAGAACTGCATCGTCTTGACTGAGCCCAGATCAAGAGAATATATGAAATAAATAGGAGATAAGAGTATGAAAAAATTGCTGTCAGCAGTTATGGCATTGGTAATGGTATTGTCCCTTACCGCCTGCGGTGTCGGCGGTGCCGAAACCGAGGAGATCAGATCTGAACTGGAAGGTAGCTGGACGGTATGGTCCACAGGCGATTCGGATCAGGGAACGGAATTCACAGTAGGCTTTGTATACATCTTTGAGGATGACAAGGTTGACGGGATTACCTTCATGAAGAAAGAACAGGAGGACCTCAAGTTCTTCATGAAGGCAAGCGGTGAGTATGGAATTACGGGATCAGGAAAGATCAAGTGCAAGTGGGATGATACTGAACTGCTGCTGGAAGGATACCCGGAGGTGGTCCCTGAGGAGGAGCTGTCCTACAAATACAAGAGCGGCGAGCTGAGCTTGTACTGCTTTGACGAAAAACTTCAGCGGCTGGACTGATCCCTGCAGAAGAGTGCAAATAAATGCAGGAATTTTGAAGAGGAGGAATTTCAATGGGTAAAACCTTGAAAAAGAACGCGATTGGTCCAAAATAGGGGTGCTTGTAGGAGTGCTTGCTATTGTGGTGGGCGTCATCTTCATTTTCATTGCAAGAGGCCAGTACTTCTATGATGAGTCCGCGGTAAGTTCCCAATTTGGCGCAGATTTTTATACGGAGATCCATGAGGTCGCCGTAGGGATCTACCGGGTTGTGGGCAGAACCGGAAGCAAGGTATATGAACTGCTGGGGACCTGCTTTGGTGTGTTTATGATCTTTGCCGGGATGGTGGATATTTGTGTATTCAAGATCCTGGGGGATAAGCACAGCAAAGAAAGGGAACAGGATGCGGCAGCAGAACTGCCCGGCGAGGAGGAAATCGCGGGATAAAGCGAACTGCAGCAGACAGGATCGGCATCAAAGACTGAGAAAACCGGGTCACGCCCCATTGACGGGTTTGGCCGATCAGTTACGGTATCAGAAAAAAGGACGGGGCAGCCTATGATGCCCCGTCCTTTTTTTAAATCAGTCCTTGTCCAATGCAATCCTTGCCGCCCGGACGGCGTCCGGGTCGGTCTGCTGGATGTGCCACTCGTCCAGGCCGGGCAGGCCCATGGGGACGCCCTCCCGGCGGAAGGTCATGCCGCTTTCCAACTCGGTTTTGCCGCTCATATGGAAGCAGCGGGCCCGGGGATCAGCCTGCCGGAGCTGCGTGATGACGGGGGCTTTTACCCCTGCGCCGATGAGGACGTCGGGGCCGTTCAGAGACTCTTGCAGGGCCAGCAGTCGGCCGATGGTCTCCTGTCCCGCCAGGCAGCTGCCCGCCCCGCCGCTGGTCAGCACCGTATCAAAGCCCAGCGCGGCGGCAGCCCGGTAGGTCTCCTCCAGGTCACGGGACACGTCAATGGCCCGGTGGAGGGTCAGCCCAAGGCCTGTAGCCTCGGCCAGCAGAGGCCTCATGGCATCCCCGTCCAGAGCGCCTTCCGGAGTCAGGCAGCCGATGACAAAGCCGTCGGCACCGGCATTTTTCAGCGGCCCCATCTGGGCGGCTATCAGCTGAATTTCCTCCGGGGTGTAGAGAAAATCACCTGCCCTGGGACGCATGAGACAGCGGACGGGAATTTTGCTCTCCTGACGGATCTGGGCCAGCAGGGCGGCGTAGGGGGTCAGGCCCCCGGCGATCAGAGCGCTGCACAGCTCCAGCCGGTCCGCCCCTCCCGCAATGGCGGCACGGGCAGAGGCCAGACTGTCCACGCAGACCTCCAGAATTTTCATGGCGATCACTCCTTTTTCTCCATCATACCATATTTATCGGGGAAAACCCATCAAAAAAGGCAGCGCCGCAGGCGCTGCCTTTTGAGGTTCAGGGATCGAGCCTGACATAGTCGGCGGACACGTAACCCTCGATGGTCCGGACGTTTTGGCTGCGGTACAGAATATGATACCAGCCGTCCAGAGACTCCAGGATCTCCACCCGGTCGCCGGTGTGGAGTGCGCCCAGCACCTCATAGCCCGTACCGGGGCCGGAACGGATCCGCAGACCGTCGTCTGCGTCAAACACGGTACCGGTCCGGATCTGGGGCTCCGGTTCCGGCTTCGGAGGAGTGACGGGAGGGGCGAAGGTCATCAGCTTCTGCATCAGTGCGGCCATTTCAGCCCGGCTCAGATTGTCCAGAGGCACCAGCCCCCGGGAGCCGCCGGAAACCAGCCCCTGAGCCACCAGCGCCGCAGAGGCCTCCAGCGCCCAGCCGGAGATCTCGTCCCGGTCGGGGAACCGATCCAGTACGCTCAGGTCGGCGTCCGGCAGGGGACTGCCCATGACGGACAGGGTGTGGTACAGAATGGAGAAGGCCTGCTCCCGGAGGATCAGATCACGGGGACGGAACAGACCGTCGCCCACGCCTGCCGCCACGCCTGCGGACTTGGCCCAGGCAATGGCAGGGTAGTAGTAGTCGGAGGGGAACACGTCCTTGAAGGCGGGGGACTGGGTCGCCTCCGGCTTGCCCAGGGCGTTGTGGATCATGACCACAAAGTCTGCGCGGGTAATGGACAGGTCGGGGCCGTACAGGGTGGGAGAAATTCCGGCGGAGATCCCCTGCTGGTAACAGAACTCCACCGCGTCATAGGCCCAGTGGCCGGAGGGGACGTCGGTGTGGGAGTTGAGGAAGGAGAAGGGAACGGACAGGGTCTGCCCCCCTGCAGAGGCGGTGAGTGTGCCGGACCCGCGCTGACGGACGGTCAGCCGGCCGGAGCTGTCCACCGTACCCGCCCCGCCGGTGAGGCTCCAGCCCACGGAGGAGGGCTCGTGGAGAGCGGGACGATCCCAGTAGCTGCCGGTGACGGACAGAGAGAGCTGATCTCCTGCCCGGCCGGACAGAGACTTCACCGGCTTTCCGTCCACGGTCAGGGACAGGTCGGTCAGGTGATCCACCACATAGAGCTGGATCTCACCGGAGACGCCCAGACCGGGGGAGATGAGATGCAGAGTCTCCACACCGGGGACGGAGCCTGCGGTAAACACGGAGTTCTCCACAGAGCCCAGACCGGTTTCAGAGGTGATCTCCACCGGGCCGGGGTCTGCGCTGAGCACATTCAGGCCGTTGTCCAGGGCCACCGGAGCAGGCAGGGTCACCGAGGAGCCGGTCAGCACCACAAGGTCGGACCGGGGAAGGGCCAGCCGATGGGGAACGCCGTCGCCGGACTGGGGAGCGACCAGCAGAAGATAGGTGGCGCAGCCCCGGGGACTGCCCCCGGAGGGACGGCTCAGCAGCTGGGGGCCGGTCTGGCCGGGCAGCCAGACCGACATGGCGGTGGAACCGCCCCCGTCCAGATTCACCGCCCAGAGACAGCCCTGCTCCAGCAGCTCCTGGGCCAGATCCAGCTGGCCCAGACCGTCGGAGTAGTCCGCCTGGCGGCCGTCCACCGCATAGACCAGCAGCGTTCCGTCGGCCTTTACGCCCAGGGCGGAGCGGGGGGCCTTGCCGCTTTGGATATAGGCCCACCGGGAGGAGTCGGTGAGCTTCCCGTTCCGGATCATCACGTCCCCCGCGCCGGTGGCCCAGCGGGCGCCGGACAGGACGGGATCGGTGCAGGTCGTGGTCAGCGTGACGCGGTCCCCCTCCTGGAAGGAGCGGAACACCTCGGAATAGCCGGAGGCGTCGTCAGAGGTCAGCACATACTCGTCCGCCCCGATGGAAAGAGGCTGGTCGGTGTGCACCACCTGGAGGACCTCCAGCGTCAGTGTGCTGTTGACGCCCAGGGGAGCGGGGCCTCCCACCAGGCGGAACTTCACATGCCAGCCCATGGAGGAGGTGTGGGTGTCGGAGGAAAAATCCCGGTTCAGCAGGTAGAGGCCTCCGGTGCTGCTGCGGGCCTTGTTCAGATGGTGGGGAGAGACCACGCGGCCGCTGCGGCTGTTGGTCAGGGTCAGCGTTACCTGGGGCTCGTCCACCAGAGAAATGCTGCCGTCCCGGCCAATGACCACGGCGGAGCCCTGATAACCGGTGGATTTGTAGACTCCGTCCTCGATGGCGACGCCCAGAGGCACCCCGGTGGAGGCGGAGAAAAAGTCCGTGTTCACCGCACCCAGCACGTGATAGCCCTGGGCCTGGGCGTTCCGGACGGCCTTGTTGATGTCGGCGGCCCCGTAGACAGAGCCGGAGCCCTGGACGAAAATGGGCTGCACCGGGCTTTCCGGGGACAGCTCCAGGGCAAAGCTCTCCACCCGGCGGTCGTAATTTTCGGTGATGGTGTTGTGGAAGGTCAAGCCCTCCGTCAGCTCCGTGGAGGTGTGGAGTCTGGGCAGACCTGCGTTGGCGAACGCCGTGGGAAGGGTCAGGAGCAGCGCCAGAGAAAGGGCTGCCGCACGGCGCAGAGCTCCGGTAATTGAGGTGTGCTTCATAGGAAACTCCTTTGAGAAAATGAGGATGGGAATGTTGACCATTATATCAGTGAAAAGTTGCGGATTCAATGGAAATATAGGGAAAGTCAAGTGGAAATATCAGGAAAAAATAAAAAGCCGCGCCCCGGACAGGGGGCGCGGCGAGAAAAAATTCAGCATTTGACGGAGGTGCGGAGCAGGTCCCGGACGGCCCAGACAAAGCCGACCACAGCCAGCAGGACCAATGCGGCGGCCAGGACGGGGACATTGCCCATCATCCAGGGGGCGTCGTTGTTGAAGGACAGGATCAGGATCATAAACAGGGCGTACAGAGCCCAGCCCATCCTTGCGCCATAGCGCCGGATCAGAGCTCCGGCGGACAGTCCAATCAGCGCGGCGGCGAAGGGCGGCAGGATGAACCACCACCAGTGGACGGGGAAGAACTCCACAGACAGACCGGAGCCTGCCTCCGTAATGGCATGGAAGGAGTTGAAGCCCAGCAGGGCGGCCACCACTCTGGGGGTCAGGAAGCTGTCCAGCAGGTGGAGCCCCAGATACATCAGAACGGTCAGGACGGTGCACAGAAGCAGGTGGCCCAGAACCAGGGCCAGGGTCCGCTTCCGGGTGCAGCCGAAGGACAGGTTGACGTCGAAGCAGCTTTTGCTCAAGACCAGACCGTACACGCCCATCATCATGGGGGGGACAAAGAGGGCAAAGGCGGGGTAGACCAGCACCAGCACGTCCTTCTGCTTCACCAGGAGCATGATGGTCGGGGTGCCGAGGAACACCAGCAGCCACAGGATCAGGGGAAAGAAAAACAGGACCTGATAGTCGGCCTTATTCAGCTTACAGTATTTTTTCAGCATATCCATTACCTCACAGTCATGCGGAGGGAGCTCCGCCAGAGGATGCAGTCCAGCACAGCGGCTGCGGCAGCCATGCAGAGGGGGGAGATCCAGGGCAGATCGCCCAGGGTGTCGGAGTTATACGATATGAGCTGGGTGATGAACCCGGCCAGGGGCAGGAAGATCATGGAGCACACCACCAGGATGGCGCCCCAGACCTTGTTTTTCCGGTAGGCTCCCTCCCAGAGACTGCCCAGGAAGAAGGCGATCAGAGCCAGCAGCCACATGGAAGGGACGGCCAGCATGAGGGCCTCCGGAGCGGCGTCGGGGATGAGCTGCATGGCGGCGGCCTGTATCAACGAGACCAGAAGGACGGTGGCGGCGGCAGACAGCAGAGCAGAGACCTGGAAGCTGAGAAAAAGACCCTTCCGGGTGCCGCCCATGGACAAAGCGAGCTGAAAGCTGTTGTCAAAGACGCCGCTGCCCACAAGAGCCAGGAAGATCACGATGAATGTGGGGTTGGACCGGAGGATGCTGCGGGCTATGCCGCCCACCGCGGATGCGTCGGGAAACAGGGCCGACAGGGCGACGACCCCGGCGGAAAAGATTGCGATACCGGCCACACTGGGGAGAACGGTCTGCATCTGAAGTTTCAGACAGCGTTTCATAGACGGAACCCTCCTTATTTCTCGTCTCCGTGACCGCACAGAGCGACAAAGACGTTTTGCAGGTTCATGGGAGCCACATCCAGGTCGGCCCCCTCCAGAGCGGCCAGCTTCTGCCCGTCGGCCCGGACGGCCACGGTCTTGCGGCGGCCCAGCTGCTGGACGGACAGGACATTCATGCCCCGGGTGGCCTGGTCCACCACGTCCTCCCGTCCGGAGACGGTGCGGAACTGGTCCACCAGCTCCTCGGTGGGGGCGTCCTCGATGATGCGGCCCTTGTCCAGAATCAGCACCCGCTCAAAGATAGAGGCGGCCTCCTCGATGATATGGGTGGAGATGACGAAGGTGCGGCCTGTTTCGGCGTAGTCCTCCAGCACCAGCTGGTAGAACCGCTCCCGGGCCACCACGTCCAGTCCGGCGGTGGGCTCGTCCAGAATGGTGACGGGGGCACGGCTGGCCAGAGCCAGCAGGATGGTCAGGGAGGAGGCCTGGCCCTTGCTCAGCTGGGAGATCTTCTTTTTCCGGTCCAGCTTGAACTCCTCCATCAGCCGCTGGGCGTAGTCCCGATCCCAGCCGGGGTAGAAGATGGCGGCGGCCTTCAGCAGATAGTCCACCTTCTGGGCGGCCAGGCCGCTGCCGGTGGACTGGTTCAGCTCACGGGAGAAGCAGAGATGATCCAGCACAGACTGGTTTTCCCAGACGGGCTGCCCGTCGTAGGTGACGGAACCGCTGTCCAGGGTGTTCTGGGCGGTGAGGATGCCCAGCAGGGTGGTCTTGCCCACGCCGTTGCGGCCAATGAGGCCGTAGATCCGACCGGGCTCCAGAGTCAGATCCAGATCCTTCAGGACCTTGTGCTCGCCATAGGCCTTACAGACGGCCTGTGCCTTCAAAGTACCCACGTTCATTTCTCTTCTCCTTCCTCCATGGCTCTCTTTACCATGGCCAGCAGCTCGTCGCCGGTGACGCCCAGAGAGCGCCATTCCTTCACCAGCGGCTTGATAAAGCCGTCATAAAAGGCGGCCTTTCGTTTGGTTCGTACCAGGGCCTCTGCGCCGGGTGAGACAAACATGCCGATGCCCCGACGCTTATACAAAATGCCGTCGGCGGTCAGCAGGTTCAGTCCCTTGGCAGCGGTGGCCGGGTTGATGTGACAGACCCGGGCCAGCTCGTTGGTGGAGGGGACCTGCTCCTCCTCCCGGTAGACGCCCCGGAGAATATCGTCCTCGATCATCTGCGCGATCTGCAGATAGATCAGGGATTGATCGTTCAGCGTCCCGTGCATGGAAAACACCTCCTGTGTGGATGGGGTTTGCAGTTGGTTAAGTGGTTCATTACTTGTGTAACTAACCATAGCACCTAAAAGCGGAATTTGTCAAGCGGGATATGGATAGAAAATAAAAGATCGGTTTTTGGAAAATGCCATGACAGAGGGATAAAAGTGTGGTAAAATAAGCCCCGTGTCTGAAATTATGCACACAGGAGGAACAAATTGTGGAAAAATATTCCGTGAAATATAAGGGCTTCCGACCGGTCTGGCTGGTGCTGGCGGTGCTGTGGAGCCTCTTTATCTGGAGCAATTCCCTGCACACGGCGGCCCAGTCCACGGGTCAGAGCCTGGGGCTGATGGAGCTTCTGGCCCCCATCCTGGACCTGATCCCCCTGTCCCATGACGTGCTCCATGTGATCATCCGGAAGCTGGGCCACTTCACTGAGTTCGGCGTGCTGGGCCTGCTCTGGTCGGCGGCCCTGCTGGGGAAGGGGAACAGACGGCCCCTGCTGGCCTGGGGGCTGTGCGTGGCGGTGGCCTGCTGCGACGAGTTCATCCAGCTGTTCGTCCCCGGCCGGGCGGGCATGCTCATGGACGTGGGAATCGACTCCGCGGGAGCGGGACTGGCCGTACTGGTCTGCTGGGGGATTTTCACCCTGTACCACCGAAAAAGAGCATAAAAAAAGCGGGAACCGAAAATCGGTTCCCGCTTTTATCATTTCATTACTCAGCCTCAAACATATCCTTGGCAGCGCCGCAGATGGGGCAGACCCACTCTTCGGGGACTGCGTCAAAGGCAGTGCCGGGAGCAACGCCGTTATCGGGATCGCCCTCAGCGGGGTCATAGATGTAACCGCACAGACTGCAAACATACTTCATAACAAAATTCCTCCCTGATGTTCAGATATATTCACTTCTCCCGCAGGTGGGGGAAGCAGATCAACCGAAGTAACGCTTCAGCAGGCCCTCGAAAGCCTTGCCGTGACGTGCCTCGTCCTTTGCCATCTCCATGACAGTATCGCCAATGGTGTCCAGGCCGTACTGCTTACACAGCTTGGCCAGTTCGAACTTGCCCAGGGTTGCGCCGTTCTCGGCTTCCACACGCATCTCCAGGTTGCCAAACGGCTGCGCCGTTCGGCGCCGGGGACGCTTTTTCACACGAACCATCAGCTGCACATGTGCAACTTTTCACATGCTGAAATCCATCAGAACTTGCACCCCAAATTGCACACTCTAGGAGGCAAGAATATGGGAACCGAAAACAGCGCAAGTGTATTTCAGCTTGGAAGCGGCATGTGGGCATTTCGCTACACCTACACACGAAACGGCAAAAGGGTATCAAAACAGGTCAGCAAGGACGAAAATGGCAATCCATTCAAAAGTCGACGGACGGCAACCAGAGCGCGGCAAGTTGCCATTGATCGGGAACAGAATTCCCGCAAGCCCAAACCGACAGTGAGAAAAACCATTCAGGAGGTCTATCAGGAATACTGTGCCACGGGCCGCAGTGATCGGGCCTACAATACCATCCGCAAGCAGGACAGCTTGTGGAAAAACCATCTTTCCACTCGGTTTGGTAGGCGCTTTGTAGATGATGTCAGCGCGGCGGAGGTAGTGGACTATCTGACGGAACTTTATTGCGGGCAGGGCCTCTCCTATCGCTATGTGGAGAGCTTTCTAAAGCAGTTCTATTTGCTCTTTGGTCAGGCATATTCTCGGAACTACCTGGATGTGGATTCCTACAACAAGCTCTGTATCAACAAGGATACCAAAATCCACATGCCCAAACTAAAAACGGACGATGATCTGGATATTGTGGCGTTCAGCAAGGAAGAACTCACTGTATTGGATGATTATTTCCACGGAACCAATGCGGAAACGGCGTACTTACTGGGGCGGTATTGCGGTCTGCGAATCAATGAGTGTTATGGGCTGAAATGGTCAAATGTCGATGTGGTCAATGGAACGATCTTGATTGACCGGCAAATGCAATATCAGAATGGCCTTATCAAACTGGTGCCACTGAAAACCCGCAACGCCAAACGCACCATTTACATGTGCGATAAATTGAAAGTGTATTTTCAAAAGCTATCGGTGCGACGGGAACAAGATATGCTCCAATATACTGCCCTACGGGAACAGAACCAGCGTATCATAGAGGACTTGGACAGCAAGAATATCTCTTCCACGGAGCTTGTGAACTGTCTACCTAACGGAAAAATTCAGACAGTGAACTCCATGAAATATCCCTCGCGGGAACTCAAAAACAAGTATCACATCATGTTCAAATACCACTACTTGCGACACACTTACGGAACCATGATGGCAGAAATGAATACCCCTGCCCACCTTCTTTGCAACCAGATGGGCCACGGGAATATCCAGGTCACGCAGCGGTATTATATTGCATTATCCAGAACAGGTATTGATATTTTGCAAGATAATCTAAATCGGCTATAATTAACAATTCAAAGAAAGAAGGTAGCTAGAACCAACAAGTTTTAGCTACTTTCTTTTGCCTTTTAATATCTTTTCTTAAAAATATCTTCATTGTTAGGAATACTTATAGAAAGCATCTCAAAACGCTCAAATTCAGTCAACGTTTTTAAGTGATACTCTCTTTTTATTAACTCACTTAGTTCATCAATTTTGCTTTCGACCCATTGCAAGGCAACCAGTGTTAAGCGGTGGAGTGACGATAATCCTTCTATTTCTTCCTCGCTTTTGAATTTTTCTGCGATTGCTACTGTACTTACAATGTCTACAAACGGCGGAGTCTTATCGGTTTGAAGGATTACCCCTGTAAATACCTGTGCTAGCCTACTTTCGTCATGCACAATAAATTTATCTCTTAAATTCTTATAGTAATCAAAAACTGCTTTAGCTTCTGGTGGATAATTTGCTAAAATTTTGTCTTTTTTTAGAGAGTTATTTCGAGATTTGTTAGTTCCAAAACATTTGTAAAATACCACAATAGCATTTTGTGCCAAAGCCGTATTGATTATATCAGAATAATTTGAATTCATCGCTTCTAAACAGTTTTTGGCTTCCATTAAGTCATCCCAGTGTAGTAACATATCTTTTAATTGCTTAGTAAGGCAATCATCTGGTAGGGATAGTACTTTATTTGCGTTTGGGTAATCTAATATATGAATTTTTCCATCAACAACTTCAAATTGGAAAGATTTCATGAAACCACCTCTTCTATCTGTATTTTTCACTAATATCATCCAAAAACTTTACCATTCCATCTACAATCTCAGGCGGACTAATGATGATTGCTTTTTTCCCAAACCCACATACCCACGCAAAAAACTGATTGCTGATTTCCACATCTGCGGTCACAACAAAATGCGTTTCATCTTCCCTCCTATAAAATACATCGGGACTTGTTCCAAAACGCTCTACCGCCGCATCAAGCAAAGGATTGATAAATCGAACACTGACACGCTTCCGCTCGCCGCCAAACATGGAGAATACGCGGCGGGTATAGGTTTCCATATCTATCTTGGAAAACGCCTCTACACCTTCCCGTGGCTCTGAAAGTATCTTGACCTCCTTCATGCGATCAATTCGATATGTACGCATATCCTGGGCCTTATCATCAAACGCCAGCAGATAATAGTTACCTTCATTTATCAGCAGCTTGTAGGGGCTGACTTTGTAGGTGGCCCCTTTGCGGCGCTCTACCTGTGTTATTCCGTCTTGAAGTGTATATTTCAAATATTTGAAACTGATTTTCTGCGGGGGGTGGGGCTGGCCGTCTTTCCTGGTAGCCATAGCCTGGTTAATCTTTGTGATGATCACCATGGTTCCCTTTTGCGTTGTTTTCACCCGGTCACACAGGAACACCTCTCGCTGAAGCTGCTCCGCCTGGTAGGTACTGCAAAACTCGCCCAAAGTATCCACCAAATCTTTCGCTTGTCTGGCGGATATGAACTTGGCCGCATAGACACACTCGGCCAGCAGCCTCAAATCGTCAAACTCAAATTGGCGAGAAAGCAACCGGTATTTGCCGCCTTGCCCGCCGTCTATATCCATGCCAAATACATCTCGGAGTGCTGCAATATCACGGTAGATGGCGCGGCGTTCGGCTTCAAGTCTACATTCATTTTTTAGGTAGTCCACAATATCCCCAGCGGTAACTGGGTGGTTTTCATCTGAATTTTCCAGAAAGTATTTTGCCACATAGAGTGTCTTTAGTTTTTGATTTTCTGATTTTGCCATGTGTGCCGCCTCGCTCTTCACATATTATGGTTAGTGTACCATAAAATCAGAAAAAAGGCAGTAGCAAGCAGGAATGGGGGCACTCTATTGAGTTGCCCCCATTCTCTGTTAAAGAAGTTTTGTGTGGTTCTGGATTGCCGCTTCTATTCGATGTGGTTCGATACCTATATAGCGCTGTGTGACAGCGGCAGAACTGTGTTGTAAGAGCCGCTGCACAAGGGCTATGTCATAGTCATTTGCCTTGTATATCTCAGTTGCATACCACTTGCGGAAGCTGTGAGTGCTGATACCCTCATATCCTAAATAGTCACATACAATATGAAGTCGTTTTTGTATCGCACGTTCTGTGATCGGGAAAATCAGTGCATTTCTATCTATTCTATTCCGCAAGCAGTAATTTTCAATATACTGTTGAATTACAAGCGGAACCGTAAACAAACGGGACTTTCCGGTTTTCTGCTCGATAATCTCTAAGCGGTATCTGTCACCATCCCGGATAATATCACAGGGCCGGAGTTTCAATATATCACTGATACGCAAGCCCAAGTTTCCTTCCAGTACAAGGGCTGTGGCGATACGCTCATTTGGGCGGCAGCCACAAAAGCCCTCTTTTATCGTCTGTATGATTTCTTTATATTGCTCAGTTGTGAGTGCCTTGGTTTTCTTGTTCATGGTGTAGCCCCCATCGGTTATAGTTCTTATTTTCAGGCGAGAAAGTTCGCATATTTACCGCAGCAGCGTGGAAAGCCTGTAATCACTGCCTTTCGGTGTTCGTATTCCTTCACTTATACGAACTTGGAAAGACTGGGCGGGGATTTCTCCCCGCCCTTGTTCTTACTTGGCGAGTATCATCTGCACATTGCAGTCCAGACACGCGATATTGACCGCTTTTGTAGCGCGAACCGAATTCCCGCAGCACGGGCAAATATACTTCCTCGTGCTGGACGGGCGCGGTGGCTGGACGGTGTCTGTTGTGTTGCGCGTTCCTGTTCCAGCAATCTGAAATCCCATAAACTCGTTTCTGCTCATCAGAATATCGGTCAAGCCATTATTCAAAACAAAATCCAGTAATTCATCACTGGGGGAGGTATGCGACCATCCGTATTTATCGCTGTGCTTCACCACCAGCCCATGGGCCTCGGCCGCTTGCTTGAATCGTTTGTTGTGGTAGGTGCTGCCTCGGCTACAATCCTGCACCCCGTTTTCAAAGTTGTAGTAATGAACCATTTCATGGAGCAGGGTTGCAACGACTTCTTCAATGGGCCGGGCTAGCGTTCCTGCTCCAATGTTGATTTCATGGGTGCCGCCCAGTGTGGAAATCCATGTATCTTCCCGGAGGGAAAAGTGACCGTAAGCTTTGGGCGTAGACTGAATGGTGATAGTCGGTCTTGAAAGTGCATTTTCAAAGAATTCAGCGTTCAGCAAGTCGAACACTTTGTTTAAATACCCGGCAACCCTGTTATAGCTTGTCAACTGTTTCATATCTTTCTCTCCTGTCCTTGATTTTGGAGAGCGGGCAAGTTATACTGTTCTTGCCCGCTCCGTTGTGGTTTGGGTGGAAGTCCTTTGCGTGTCTACTTTGGTCGGTGTTCACGCAAGGGGCTTTTCTTATGCGCTGATCGTGAATCGGCGGCTCTGGCTTTGCTTGGTAAACGCCTTATACAGATCGCCATACATCTTCTTAAACGCGGTAGTATCAAAGCGGTTAGATAGTACCGAAGTCCAGCGGACGATGTACTGACCAGCAGCAAGTTCTTCGGTTTCCTTCTCCATCATTTCAGCCTTGATGCTATCTCGGATGGCCTCGGCTTCGGCCTTGGCTTCCTCAATAACGGTTTCCCACTCATGCAGAGTTTCGATCTTTGCTACCAATTCATTCTTGCTCATAATTTTATCTCCTTTTCTTCTGGGGTCTTCCCCTTAACTGATTATATATTACACCTTTTTTGGGTGTAATTCAATCCGCGATATGCACAAATATCGCACTTAAATCATGTGTAATATTGACACTTGAAAGAGGTGTAGTTTTGCAATAAAATAAGGATACTGGAAGAGAACAAATATTTTTCATACGACACGGAAGGAGACAAGCATGCCAATTAAGTACAAAATAAATGTGATTGCAGCGCTAAAGGGTGCGGGATACAATACCAATAGAATTCGGAAAGAGAAGATTATGGGTGAAGCCATGCTACAAAAAATTCGTGGCGGACAGATGGTATCTTGGGCAACACTGGAAACTATTTGTGAACTACTTAATTGCCAGCCCGGTGACCTTTTGGAATACACCAAAGAATGAAGCGGTGTTGCCATGTTTGAAAATTCAGATCTCCCATTGGCGCTTGTCATGGAAGAGATATTAGAATGGGAAAAGTCAATAGAACCCCCAAAACCACCGCAACCGTCTAATGACGCAAGTGCTAAGAACTTATAACAACAAAAAAGAAGTTGAGGGAA
>SAMEA104404103__coassemble_706_pt1 | contig 23207 bp, 22 predicted proteins | sample SAMEA104404103__metabat2_high_PE_047 | metagenome-assembled genome bin SAMEA104404103 (sample SAMEA104404103) | Balaenoptera acutorostrata | reverse complement strand
AAACCGCACCCATTTCATTGGGCTGCGGTTTGGTTTCGCCTGCGGGCGGGACGGGAGTGCGGCTGCCATATATGGCAGCCCTACAAGGTTTCATGCAGGCCCGCAATAGAAGCCGTAGGGCCGCCATATATGGCGGCCGCGTTTTCCCGAAGTGCCTGCGAAAAGATCCTTCGGCTGCGCAGCGCTCCGCTCAGGATGACAATGGAAGGGAATCTTCCTGCTTTTGTCATTTCGGGCGCGCCGCTCACCGCAGGATGATATTTTCCGAGATCTCACACAGGGCCTGGGCGGCCTCCATGTCGAAGCGGCGGCTGCGGGCCAGGTCGCTGAGGGACAGGATACCCACCAGCCTGCCGTTGTCCACCACGGGCAGGCGGCGCACCTGCTTTGCCGCCATGAGCCGGGCCGCCTCCTTACAGTCGTCTCCGGGGGAGAGGGTGGCCGGGTACCGGGTCATGATCTCCCGCACAGAGGTCTGGGCCGGGTCCTCCTCGGGCGCCACACACCGCAGGATAATGTCTCGGTCGGTGACCACGCCCCGGAGCCTGCGGTCGGAGCCGCACACCGGCAGGGCCCCCACATTGTTTCGACTGATCAATTTTGCCGCCAGGGCTGCGGAGGAGCCGGGCTCCACCGTGACCGGGCTGGGATTCATAAGTTCTTTGACTGTCATGGTAAAAAACCGCCTTTCGGGTAAACTGAGCTTAGGAAAGCTTACCCGGAAAGGCGGTCATTTATTCATATCAGCGGCCCAGCCAGGCAGAATATTCTGCGGCGGACTTTACACGGCCCACGGCGGACAGGGAGGCCTGGGAGGGGACGAAGATCTCCTGTGCCAGATCCCGCAGCTGATCCACGGTGACGGCGTCGTAGAGGTCCATAATATCGTCGATCTCCCGCACCTTGCCGTACAGCAGGGTGGAGGTGCCCAGATGGCTCATCCGGGACTGGATGGACTCGGTGCCCATGAGGACGCTGGCCTTCACCTGCTCCCGGACCCGGTCCAGCTCCTCCTGAGTGGGGCCGTGGTCGGCAAGCTCGGTGACGATGTTCCGGATGGTGTCCAGAGCCTCGCCCTCCTGCTCCTTGTTCAGACCGGCGTAAATGCCCAGCAGGCCGGTATCGGCATGGTCGGACACGTAGGAGTAGACGGTGTAGCACAGGCCCCGCTTCTCCCGGACCTCCTGGAACAGCCGGGAGGAACATCCGCCGCCCAGCAGGGAATTCAGCAGCATGATCTGGGGACGGCGCTTGTCCAGATAGGAGATGGCAGGGTAGGCCAGGATCAGATGGTTCTGCTCGATGGCCTTTTTCTTGGAGGTGACGGCGGGCTTATAGCGGCCGGGACTGGTGGTATTGGCAGGGCCGGGCTCCAGCTGGCTGAGGCAGGCGCACAGCTTGTCCACCTGGGCCTGGGTGAACCGGCCCGCCAGAGAGGCCACAATGGCGCCGGGGCGGTAGTGCTCCTTCTGCCAGGCGGCCAGGGAATCACCGGTGACAGGGGCCAGGGTGGCCTGGGTGCCCAGAATGGGGCGGGCCAGAGGGGTGCCCTTGAACACAGCGGTGTTCAGCCGCTCGGACACCAGGTCGTCGGGGGTGTCCTCGTACATGCTGATCTCCTCCAGGATCACGCCCCGTTCCGTCTCGATGTCCTCCTGGGCGAAGCGGGAGCGGAACAGCATATCGCTTAAAATATCCAGGCTGCGGTCCAGATGGGCCTCCAGAGTGCGGCCGTGGAAGCAGGTATGCTCCTTGGTGGTGTAGGCGTTGAACTGGCCGCCGATGGCGTCCATGTCCCGGGCCAGGTCGGTGGCGGAGCGGCGCTGGGTGCCCTTGAACAGCATGTGCTCGATGAAATGGGCAGAGCCGTTGTGGGCGGCGTCCTCGTGGCGGGAGCCTACGCCCACGAAAAAGCCCAGAGCGGCAGAGCGGGCGTAGGGGACCTCTTCGGTCAGCACCCGGGCTCCGTTGGGCAGAATGATCTGCTGGTGCATAATTACCTCCAAAACTGTGATTTTTAAATTACCGACAGTATATCACAAAGGATTCCCCAGGTCTACTGAAAACACGCGGGTATAAATCCGGCGGGGCATGTCCAGAATAGGCCGTGGAGGTGGTTTTCTTGAAAAACCGTGGAATTCTGAAACAGCTTGAAAGCTTCGTGCTGGGCAAGGGCTTCTACATAGCCCTGGTCCTGTGCGTAGCTGTCATCGGGATCTCAGGCTATTATCTGGCAGACACCGTTACTCCGGACGCCCCGGCGGGGGGCAAGGCACAGGTGCAGGTGCCGGAGCCCAAACCGACGCCCCGGGCCCAGCCCAAACCGGCTCCCAAGCCCGCCCCCAAACCGGAGCCCAAGCCTCAGCCCCAGCTGAAGGATCCGGAGCCGGAGCAGAAGAAGGACAAAAAGCCCGTGGTCTATACCTGGCCTGTGAAGGGCGCAGTGATCCGGGAATTCAACGTGGAGGCCCTGAGCCCTGACCCCACCATGGGGGACTGGCGCACCCACGAGGGCATGGACATTGCCGCCGAGGAGGGCAGCGAGGTGCTGGCCATCGGGGCAGGCAGAGTGAAGGAGTGCTATGAGGACGGCATGATGGGTACCACCGTGGTGGTGGAGCACGGGGACGGGGTGACCTCCGTGTACTGCGGTCTGGCCGAGGAACTGAAGATCAAGGCCGGCGATCAGGTGGAGACCGGCGCCGTCATCGGCACGGTGGGCAATACGGCCCTGGCCGAAAGCGGGATGGAATCCCATCTGCACCTGGAGACCTGGCGGGAGGGCGGCCCCACCGACCCCAGCTATTACCTGCCCATCCGGTAAAAAACAGCGAAAAAAACGGGACGCCGAAGGCGTCCCGTTTTGGTTTATTCTGTTTGTGTGCGCAGATTCCACAGCCGACCGATCACAGCCCCCAGCAGCAGAATGGTGCTGCACAGGTACAGCCAGACCAGAAGGATGATCAGACTGGCCAGCGAGCCGTAGACCAGGGCGTAGCGGCTGGACATGCCGATGAACCAGGAGAACAGACCGGAACAGCCCACCATGGCCACGGAGGTCCAGAAGGCGGGCAGCAGAACGGCTCTGCCGCTGGCGATCTTTTTTGGGGTGCCCACCCGGTAGATGATCAGCACCAGCAGGAAGAAAAAGCAGAACAGCAGCAGGTACCGCAGCCAGGACCACAGCTGGGACAGGGCGTCCAGAGGCATCTGCACCCGGATCTGCCAGGGCAGATTTTCCTCCAGCAAGTGGAAAAACCAGCTGCCGGTGAAGATGACCACCACGGACAGGTAGATGGTGGGCATGAGCAGGAAGGACAGGATGATGCTGGGCAGATAGCAGGCAACAATGCCGGGCCGGGGCAGACCGTGGAGATCCCGCATGGTGTGGAACAGGGTGCGCAGCCCCGCAGAGGCGGAGATGATGATGGTCACCACACCCAGCCAGAACAGAGTGGGGGACTGCACCTGGCCCACATAGCCCAGATAATCGCTGATAACGGCCATGGCTCCGGCAGGAAGCAGCTGGTCGATCTCCTCCAGCAGCCGGGTCAGATCCAGATGGAACAGGCCGATGAAATAGTTCACGCACAGCAGGAGGGGAAACAAGGTCAGAATGAGAAAATAGCTCAGGGCGGCGGCAGAGCGGGCCACGCCCACCCGGCTGTAGGTATCCACCAGTTCCAGCAGAAAAGCCAGTGGGGGGACCCGGGATATTTTTTTCAGCATGACGCCCCTCCTTTCCATAGGGTGAAACAAGTATATCAGAAACCAACGCAGAAAAAAAGAGAAACCGGAGGGGAAACTTACGCCCTCCGGTCCTGAGCCCGACATGCAAAAAGCCGTCTGTCAGACAGACGGCTTCAGCGAAGTCAATATGAAGAACTTAGCCCAGCTTGTTCAGCTTGATGGTCATGCTGGACTTCTTGTTGGCAGCGTTGTTCTTGTGCAGCAGACCCTTGGCAGCAGCCTTATCGACAGCCTTAACGGCCACCTTGTAAGCAACATCGGCCTCGCTGCGGTTGCCTTCCGCCACGGCGACATCGAACTTCTTCAGATCAGTCTTCAGAGCGGACTTAGCAGCTTTGTTCTCAGCAGTTTTGGTCTGGGACACCAGCACGCGCTTCTTGGCAGACTTGATATTCGGCAAACCAAACACCTCCTCCGATTAAAAAATAATTTTGAACACAGTACGCCTGTGCAGTAATGTATTTTAACATCACTTGCGGGAAAAAGCAACACCTTTTTTACTTTTTCCGGAACTTTTTTTCCGGATGGGTATAAGAGGGAAAAAGAGCAGGAAAAATAGAAGTCAGACGGGCGGAAACCCGGCAAAATCATACCATCCGGAGGAAATTATGGGGATCAGACGAACCGATCTGGCGGTGGAGGCAGAGGAGCTGTGGCGGGAGAGCGCGGGACAGACCACCCGCCTGTCCGGCGTGGAGGCCGTGCAGCGGCAGCCGGAGGGAATCCCGGTGACCACGGTGTGGGTGCTGAACCGGGAGGGGGAGGACGCCCTGGGCAAGCCGGTGGGGGTCTATGTGACCCTGGATCTGCGGGAGCTGAACACCCGGACCGGGGATGTGTTCCAGCGGTGCCTGAAGGTTCTTTCCACAGAACTGCGGTATCTTGTGGACAAATCCGCCCCGGAGGGGCTGGTCCTCTGCGTGGGACTGGGCAACCGGGCCATCACCCCGGATTCGGTGGGGCCTCTGGCCCATGAACATACCCTGGTGACCCGCCACCTGGTGGAGCAGATGCCCGACCTCTTCTCCGGACTGAGACCGGTGGCCTCCGCTGCGGCGGAGGTGCTGGGCAGCACGGGCATGGAGAGCTTTGAGCTGGTGCAGGCCCTGTGCCGCCAGCTGCGGCCCGCCTGTGTCATTGCGGTGGACGCCCTGGCCTCCCGGAGCCTGGACCGGCTTTGCACCACGGTGCAGCTGTCTGACACAGGCATCGTCCCCGGCTCCGGCGTGGGCAACCACAGGGCGGCCCTGGATCGGGACAGCCTGGGGATCCCCGTAATCGCCGTGGGCGTGCCTACGGTGGTGGACGGAGCCACCCTGGCCGCCGATCTGACCGGAGCGGAGGAGCCTCCGGCCCTGGGACAGGACCTGTTCGTCACCCCCAGAGACATTGACAGCCGATGCGCCGAGCTGGGCAAGCTCATCGGCTATGGGATCACCATGGCCCTTCAGCCGGAGGTGAGCCCGGAGGATCTGGAGCTGCTGCTCAGTTAATGCGATCAAGGAAAGGATGTGAGCGACATGGTCAAGGGGATCACCCGCCAGGTCATTCTGGTGAAATCTCCCGACCCCAGGCTCTTTGAGGAGGCCATTTTCATCGTCAGAGAGGAGGCCCTAAACCGGGAGGGGGTAGGGCCTGAGGAGGTCATCAAAGAGGCCAGAAAGGCCGCAGGAGGCTATCTGAGGGAGAACAGACGCTGGAACCGGAAGCTGCGCACACTGCCGGGGCCCCTGTGGGGGGCGGCGGGAGCGGCGGCCGCCTCAGCGGTCTGGGCCCTGTGCCTGCTGCTGTGAACAGAAGGACCCCCGGCAGGCGTGCCTGCCGGGGGTCTTCTGAGGGGTGGGAGGTTTTTATCTGGTGAAGACTACCTTACCGTTCATCAGGGTCATGTCCACGGACACGTCCTTGATGTGGTCGGGATCGATGGTGTACAGATCCTCGCCCAGAACCACCAGGTCGGCGTTCTTGCCCACCTCGATGGTGCCGGCCTCGTTCTCGGAGTAGGAGGCGTAGGCGGGGTACTTGGTGAAGAGCTTCACGGCCTCGGTGACGGAGACCTTCTCCTCAGGCAGCCAGCCCTCAGCGGGCTCGCCGGCCATGTTCTTGCGGGTGACGGCGAAGTAGATGTTCTCCATCACGTCGAAGCGCACCACGGGAGCGTCGGAGCCGCCGGAGGTGTGGACGCCCAGGTCCAGCAGGGACTTCCAGGCGTAGATCTTGTTCATGCGGCGCTTGCCGATGCGGGACTCCACCACGTCCATGTCCAGGTCGATGAACACGGGCTGGATGTAGGCCAGAATGTCGTTGCGCTTCATGCCCTCCAGGATCTCGGGATTGGAGATCTGGACGTGGACGATGCCGTGACGGCTCTTGGGGTTGTCCTTCCGGGAGGGGGAGGCCTCCACGGCCTTGATGACCATGTCCATGGCCCGGTCGCCGATGCAGTGGATGGCCACCTGCATGTGGTTATCGTCGCAGAAGCGGACGATGTCGTTCAGCTCCTCCTGGGGGAAGGTGATGATGCCCACGTTGTCAGGCTGTCCCTCGTAGGGCTCCAGCATGGCAGCGGTACGGGCGCCCAGGGAACCGTCCTGGATCAGCTTCACAGGGCCGATGGTGAAGAACTCACCCTTCTGGCCGGTGCGGTGACCCTCGGCGATGAAGACCTTCAGATCCTCATAGCGCTCGAACAGGCACTGCTCGTAGACGCGGGCGTGCATCTCGCCGGAGGCGTCCAGCTTGTGATAGGCCTCCAGAATGCGGCGCCAGTTCTTACCGGGCAGAGAGGCCAGGTCGTCGGACTGGATGCCGGTGATGCCGGCGCGGTTCAGATGGGAGATACCCAGCTTCAGGAAGTCCACCACCTGGTCCACGGCGGGCGCGTCCAGAATGGCGTAGAAGAACTGCACGGCGTTCTCCTTCAGCACACCGTTCTCCTCGTTGACCTCGGAGGCGATGTCGGGGAACTGGGGGATCTGCTTGAGCAGCTCCAGGCCCTTGCTGTTGCAGACGGCGGTGTGGCCGCAGACGCGGACCATGATGATGGGAATGTCCTTGTTCAGCGCGTCCAGCTCATCCTTGTGGGGATAGCGGGGCTCGGCGAACTTGTTCTCGTTCCAGCCGCGGCAGAACAGCCAGGGCATACCGGGCTTTTCGGCCAGGCGGGTGCGGGCCAGATCCATCAGCTCCTCCACGCTGGTGCAGTCGAAGAGCTTCACGGAGTTCTCGACAAAAGCGTAGTGGAGCATATGCAGATGGGAGTCCACAAAGCCGGGGAGCATCAGACGGCCGTTCAGGTCGATGCGCTCATCGGCGGACAGGGCGGCAGCCTCTTCGTTGGAGCCGACAAAGGCGATCTTGCCGTCCTTGATGCCCACAGCCTGGGCAAAGGTGTCGTGGTCGTCCTGGGTTCCGATTTTTCCGTTGTAAAAAATCTTATCCATAATATTACTTCTTAGCCTCTTTTTTCAGAGTGTCCTCATAGAACAGCTTCATGTCGGGATCGACCTTGCCCTCACCCAGATAACGGGCGCGGTAGTCCTTCAGCAGCTTGATGAAGGTGCCGCTCAGCATAAACAGAGTTGCCACGTTGAAGAAGGTGGGGAACACGGTGGAGAAGTCAGCGATGACCCACAGCTGAGCGGGGGTACCGCCGCCGTAAACGGTCAGGTAGGTGACCAGCAGGCCCCACAGGGGAGTGCCGATCAGCAGGATCTTGGAAGCGACGACCTTGATCTTCTCGTGGCCCTTCATCCAGTGGTCCAGCAGGACCTGGTAGTAGGTGAACCAGCCGGTGGAGGTGGTCAGACCGAACAGGAAGATGGACAGAGCGATCAGGATACGGGAGAAGTTGCCCATGACGGACTCGAAGGCGGTCAGGGTCAGGGCAGCGCCCTCCAGACCGGAGTTCCAGAAGCCGGTGGCGATGACGACCAGACCGGTCATGGTGCAGACGACCATAGTATCAGCAAAGACCTCGAAAGCGCCCATCAGGCCCTGCTTGACAGGGTGATCGGTGTTGGCAGAGGCGTGGACCATGGGAGAGGTGCCCCAGCCGGCCTCGTTGGAGTACACGGAACGGGCAAAGCCAAAACGCATGGAAGCAGCCACAGTGGCGCCGATGAAGCCGCCGGAAGCAGCCTGGGTGGTGAAGGCGCCCTTGAAGATCATGGCGAAGGTGCCGGGCAGAGCGTCAAAGTTGACCACCAGGATGAACAGAGAAGAAACAATGTAGAAGGTGCACATGATGGGGGTCAGGTAGGAGGCGATAACGCCGACCTTCTTGATGCCGCCGATGATGACCAGATAGATGCCGATGACATAGATGATGCCGGGGACGATGTAGGGCAGATCGAAGGTGCTGCCGATAGCCTCGGACACGGTGTAGTTCTGCAGGGTGATGAACCAGGTCATGAAGATGCAGAAGCCGAAGATGATGGCGAAGGGCTTCCAGCACTTCAGGCCCTTTTCCTCACCCAGACCCTTCTGCATGTAGAAGGTGGGGCCGCCGCGGTAGTCGCCGTCGGGGGTGGACTCACGGTAGTAGACAGCCAGGGTGACCTCGGCCATCTTGATGATCATGCCCAGCAGGGCTGCGACCCACAGCCAGAACAGAGCGCCGGGGCCGCCGGTGGCGATAGCAGTGGCAACGCCGGACATGTTGGACACGCCCACGGTGCCGCCGATGGCGATGGAGATGGCCTGGAAGGGAGTCAGCTTCTTGCCCTCATCGCCCACGCCGGCACGGCTGTCTTTTTTGAACATGTTGGAGACGATGTGGCCGAAGTGACGCACCTGGAAGAATCCGGACTTGACAGTCAGGAAAATGCCGGTGATCAGGATGACCAGCAGAAGCGGTGTTCCCCAAAGGAACGAGGTAAACTTTTCAAACAATGCAAACATTTTTTACACTTCCCCTTTTACAATTTTGGTAGGAAAATTGCACACGTTAATTAAATAAAGCAAACGGCGTGCCAACTTTCCGGGAGGAAAATAAACTTTTTCCGTGAAAAATATCAAAATGCGCTTGAACTAATAGGTTAACTATCCTATAATTATCCTATTACTACCATAAAAGGCGGGATCCGCCGCCGGGAGGGCCTATGAAGAAGATATACATCGTGTTTAACGATAAGGAGAAGCGGTACGTCTCCACCACCCTGTTCTCCAACCTGAAATATGTCTTTGGCGATTATGTGAAGCTCATCACCTGCTTTCTGGACGAGATCGAGCCGGAGGACATCGCCGACGGCGATCTGTTCCTGGTGCTGTACGACGACCGTGTCTACGCCATGAAGGAGTATATTTCCTCTCTGGACAAGGTCATTGTGGTGTCCCGCACCGTGCAGAAAAAGTACATGACGGAGATTTTCAGCATTCCGGACGGCACCGACGTGCTGGTGGTCAACGACTCCGACGAGAGCACCATCGAGACTGCCAACAACCTGTACCAGCTGGGGCTGAACCACCTGAACCTGATCCCCTACGTCAGCACCCGGGACAGACGGGATTATCGGGGGGTGAAGATCGCCATTACCCCCAACGAGGCCATGCGTGTGCCGGACTTCATCAAAACGGTGGTGGATATCGACGACCGGTATCTGGACACCGCTACCTTTATGAAGATCATCTCCCGGCTGGGCATCCGCAGCGAGACCATTGTGGGCAACCTGATCAAGTACAGCCAGCTCATCGCCGAGCCCGGCAGCAGCAGCAACCGCCGGTATGTGGAGGAGCGGCTGAAAAACGAGATGCTGAAAAGTGTGGTCAAGGGAGCGCCGGAGGCGGTGATCCTCACCAACCGCACCTATCACGTGGAATACGCCAACGACAAGGCCAGGGCGGTATTCGGCCCGGCCCTCACCGAGGGAGTCTGTCTGCGGGATCTGCTGCGGGAGCGGTTTGTGGCAGTCATGGGCCGGAAGGACTATGAAAGCGAGCTGTTCCGCTTTGACGACACCAACTACATGGTCAGCAAAACCGCCATCCGCATGGTGGATCAGGTGGTGGGCTACTCCGTGATCTTCAACGATGAGCGCGACATTAAAAATATCGGTGAAAATCTGAACCAGAAGCTGGCCAAATCCGGCCTGGTGGCCAAGTACTCCTTCGACCGGGTGCTCCATTCTTCTCCCGCCATGAACAAGTGCATTGAGCGGGCCCAGAAGGTGGCGCCTACTGATTATACCATATTGATCACCGGCGAGAGCGGTACCGGCAAGGAATTGATGGCCCAGTCCATCCACAACTACTCCAGACGGAAGAACTATCCCTTTGTGGCCATCAACTGCGCCGCCCTGCCCGAGTCCCTGCTGGAAAGCGAGCTGTTCGGCTATGAGAAGGGAGCCTTTACCGGAGCCTCCGCCAACGGAAAGCTGGGTCTGTTTGAGCAGGCCAGCAAGGGCACCGTGTTTCTGGACGAGATCGGCGACATGTCCCTGAATCTTCAGGCCCGGCTGCTGCGTGTGCTTCAGGAGAAGCAGGTCATGCGTCTGGGCAGCGACCGGATGATCTCGGTGGATATCCGCATCATTGCCGCCACCAACCGGGATCTCCCCCGAGCCGTCCAGGAGGGCACCTTCCGGGAGGACCTCTACTACCGCCTGTGCAACATCCCCATCCAGCTGCCTCCCCTGCGGGAGCGGAAGGGGGACGTGCTCCATCTGTTCCGGGCCTTCCTGGGGGACCAGTACGAGGAGCTGACCCCGGCGGAGCGGGAGAGTCTGGAGCGGTACCGCTGGCCCGGCAACATCCGGGAGCTGCGCAACGCCGCCGACTACTACCTGGCGCTGGGAGAGCTGCCCGTGACCATGGGAGCCGCCGCAGAGGTGGAAGAAGAGCCTGTAAAGGAGAAAAGCCTGACCCTGCGGGACCGGGTGCTGAACATGATTCGGGACAACACCTCGGAGCACTCCGGCATCGGCCGCACCGCCATCCTCTACCGGCTGCGGGAAGAGAACGTGAACGTCAGCGACGACCGTCTGCGGAAGCTGCTCAGCGAGCTGGCCGACGAGGGCGAAATCACCGTGGGCCGGGGCCGCACCGGCTGTATGGCCTGCCGCTGAGAGGAATTCTTGCAATTTACATAGGGGCAGAGTATGATAGACATGAAATCTTACTGCATATGATTGGAGGAGCAGGCTATGCGCCTTTTTGATACCCATGCACATTACGACGACGAGCAGTTCGACCAGGATCGGGAGGAGCTGCTGAACTCCATGGCCCAGGCCGGCGTGGAGCTGATCGTGAACCCCGGCTGCGATCTGGAGACGTCCACGAAATCTGTGGAGATCGCAAACCGATTCCCCTTCGTGTACTCCGCCGTGGGCTTCCACCCCGAGGAGGCCGGCAAGTGGGATGAGCACTCCGCCGACGCCCTCCGTCAGCTGGCAAAGGATCCCAAGGTAAAGGCCATCGGCGAGATCGGCCTGGACTACTACTGGGAGGAGAATCCCCCCAGAGAGGTCCAGCACAAGGTGTTCCACGCCCAGCTGGATCTGGCGGAGGAGCTGGATCTGCCCGTCATCATCCATGACCGGGAGGCCCACGGGGACTGCATGGACATTATCCGTCAGCACCCCAACGTGAAGGGCGTGTTCCACTGCTACTCCAGCAGTCTGGAGTATGCCAAAACCCTGGTGAAGATGGGGTGGATGCTGTCCTTCAACGGCGTCATCACCTTTAAGAACGCACGGAAGCCGGTGGAGGTGGTGGAGTGGATCCCCATGGAGCACCTGATGCTGGAGACCGACTCCCCCTATCTGAGCCCCGTGCCCTTCCGCGGCAAGCGGAACAGCTCCCTGAACGTCCATCTGGTGGCCGAGAAGGTAGCTGAGATCAAGGGGATGGACCCGGACGAGGTGGCCCGTATCTGTCTGGAGAATGGCAAGCGGTTTTACCGCATCGATCAGTGATCTGAAAAAGAACCCCCGGTGCAGTGTTCTGCATCGGGGGATTTTTTTCGTATTTGGAGGTGTGTCCCCCGTCTTAGCCTCCCCAGGAGGGGGAGCCTTGGTACGCCGTCTGCGGGCGGGCCGTGGTTTCCGGAAATGCCAGCGAAAAGATCCTTCGACTCCACTTCGTTTCGCTCAGGATGACAATAGAACGAGGCTTTTTCGTTTTCCTGTCATTCCGAGCGCAGCGAGGAATCTTCGCGTCCGAAGACGCGATCCCTCGTCTTAGCCGCCCCCGGAGGGGGAGCCTTGGTACGGCGCCTGCGGGCAGAACGCCATGTATGGCAGCCCTACAAGAGTTTAGGCGGGCTTGCAGTAGAAGCCGTAGGGCCGCCATACATGGCGGCCGCAGTTTCCCGATAGATTACCGTGGGAAGGATTTCGCCTGCGGGCGGGACGGGGAAAGATTCTTCGTCGCTGCGCTCCTCTGAATGACAGATTCGGAGGCGATCCCCTTTCCCTGTCATTCCGGGCCTAGTGAGGAATCTTTTTTCGGAAAAACTTACGCGGTCAGTTCCAGTTCTTCCCAAGCCTCCCGCTCGCTGTCGGCGGAGAAGCAGAACCGGCCTGCCCAGTCGAAAACCTCGATGTGTCCGCGTACCCATACCATGCTGTAATTCATAAGTCCTGCTCCTTTCTAAAGCCGTTATCTGAAAATTTGTTTTGTTTCCTCTGCTTGTTGTACTCATTATAGGAAATCAAATGTACGATAAACGGGACTTTTAGAAAGAAATAGAAGAAGGTGAAAGCCTCCCAAAAACGAAAGCAGCACCCCCGCAGGACGGGGGTGCTGTTTTTGTGTCAGAGGATGAAATTACTTGTTGCTGCGGCGCCAGATGTGCATCTTCTCGGCATCCTGGATCAGCTGCTCGCGGAAGTCGGGGTGAGCAATGCCAATCAGCTTCTCAGCACGCTCCCAGGTGGACAGGCCCTTCAGGTTGACCATGCCGTACTCGGTGACGATGTAGTGGCCGCAGGTACGGGGGTCGGTGCAGATGGAGCCGGGGGTCAGGGTGGGGACGATGCGGCTCTTGGTGACGCCGTCCTTGCCGGTGACGGTGGAGGCCATGCAGATGAAGCTCTTGCCGCCGTTGGACTTGTAAGCGCCCATGGCGAAGTCCAGCTGGCCGCCGGTGCCGGAGATGTGCTTCAGGCCGGCGGACTCGGCGTTGATCTGGCCGAACAGGTCCAGGTCAATGCAGTTGTTGATGGAGATGAAGTTGTCGATCTGGCTGATGACATGGACGTCATTGGTGTAGTCAACGGGAGCGGCCATGACCTCGGGGTTGTGGTTGATGTAGTCGTACAGCTTCTTGGTGCCGGCTGCGAAGGCAAAGACCTGACGGCCGTTGTCCAGCTTCTTGCAGCGGCCGGTGATCTTGCCGGCGTTGGCCATGTCCACGAAGGAATCCACGTACATCTCGGTGTGGACGGACAGGTCCTTCAGGTCGGACTGGGCGATCATGGCGCCGATGGTGTTGGGCATACCGCCGATGCCCAGCTGCAGGCAGGCGCCGTTGGGGATCTGGGAAACGACCAGCTCGGCCACGGCCTTGTCCACGTCGGTGGGAGCGCCGCCGCCGCCCAGCTCGGGGATGGCGGGGTTCAGACCCTCGACAACAGCGTCAACGTCCTTGATGTTGACCTCAGTGCCGTTCAGGCCGTTGACCCAGGGCATGTTGGTGTTGACCTCCACGATCACGTGCTTGGCACGGGAGATGATGGAAGCAATGTGAGAGCAGGCCAGACCGAAGTTGAAGTTGCCGTGCTCGTCCATGGGGGTGGTCTGGATCATGACCACGTCCACGGGATCCAGGTTCTCACGGTAGAACCGGGGCAGCTCGGAGTAGCGCATGGGGATGAAATAGCCCATGCCCTTGGAGATGATCTTGCGGTCCACGCCACTGCAATGCCAGGAGTTCCAGGTGAAGTGCTCGCCTGCGTCCTCGGCCTTGGCGATCTCGGGCATCCACATGGTCACGCCGCCGCGGATCTTCACGTCGTGCAGCTCGTCCTTGCGGGCAGCCAGAGCCTTGTCCAGCTCGATGGGGTGGTTGGTGCACCAGCCGTAGTCCACCCAGTCGCCGGACTTGACGACCTGGACAGCCTGAGCGGCGGTAGTCAGCTTCTGCTGATAAAGAGCCTGATAATCCATTGTATAGTCCTCCCAATTATATTTTAATTATAAAATACCGTTAGTATTGGAATCGCTGTGGGGTCACGGGAATCGGGGGCTCAGCGGCCGCCCAGATCCAGGTAGTAGGGCTTCATCAGACTGGGTTGTTCGGTGGAGTCCTTGGGGTGATTGCGCTGGGGCTCGGGGGGCATGCCGCGGCGGCCGCCGCTGCTGCGCTTTTTCCGGGCCTCGGGTGCGGGCTTCTGGGCGGGAGCGGGCTGACCCTGCTTCCGGTTCTGCTTCCGGCCCTGGTCAGCCTTGGCGTGCTGATCTCTGGCGTGGTCCTTCCGGGGCTGGTCATTCTTTCGGCCCTGCTTCTTTCGGGGCTGGTCGGCACGGATGACCTCGTTGGAATTGGCCTGGTGCTCTGCCTTGGACTGGCCTCGGCGGGGCTTCTTCTTCCGGTTCTGCTGACCTGCGGGACGCTCCTGACCTGCGGGGCGCTCCTGGCGCTCCTCCCGGCGCTCCTCCCGGCGGTCCTGGCCGGAGCCGGATCTCTTGCGGCGGCGGTCGCCGTCGCCGGAACGGCGGCTGTGCTCCATGCGGGGAGCAGGGGCTCTCCGGGAGCTGAGCAGACGGGCGGTGGCGTCCATGATCACGTCGCTGTCCAGAGGATTGGGCCGCTCAAACTCGGTGCAGGGCATGGCGTCGCCGGTGTCCAGCAGAGTGCCGGGGCGCACCATCTTGGGCTTGTAGTCGGCGGGGGTGTAGTAGTCGCTGGGGTCGAAGTCGTCCAGGATGGACTCCCCGTCGGTGTGCTCCTCCAGCAGAGGCTTCTGGGTGGCCTGCTCGGCGGCCTGAAGCTGCTGGGCCACCTTGCCCCGGGTATTGTTGTTCTTCTTGCGGCGAGGCTGCTTTTCGGCCTTGGGCTGCTGTTCAGCCCTAGGAGTCTCCTTGGCGGGGGAGACCATGGAAGCCACCTTGCCGGTGACGGTGTCCACAGCCTTTTTGGCCTCGTCCCGGGCCTTCTTCAGCAGACGGGCGGCCTCACGGGCCTCCGCGTCTTCCTCGTTGATGATCTTGCCGTGCTTGTCCCGCTTGGGGGCCTCGAACACCTCCATGGGGAAGGGATGATCCTCCACCACAGGGATCTGCAGACCCATGAGCTTCTGAATGTCCTTCAGCAGAGGCTTCTCGGAGAAGTCGCAGAAGGCGATGGCCTGACCCTCGCGTCCGGCGCGGCCGGTACGGCCGATGCGATGGACGTAGGTCTCGGGGACCTCGGGCAGGTTGTAGTTGAACACGTGGGACAGCTCTTCAATGTCCAGGCCACGGGCGGCGATATCGGTGGCCACCAGGCAGCGCAGCTTGCCGGACTTGAAGTCGGACAGGGCCTGCTGGCGGGCGGTCTGGCTCTTGTTGCCGTGAATGGCGGCGGCGGTGATGCCGGCCTTGCCCAGATCCCGGGCCACCTTGTTGGCGCCGTGCTTGGTGCGGGTAAAGACCAGGGCGTTGCGGACCTCCAGAGACTTGACCAGGTGGGCCAGCAGCCGGGTTTTGTTGTTGCGGTCCACCATGTAGACGGACTGCTCGATGGCCTCCACAGGGGAGGACACGGGGTTCACGGCCACACGGACGGGGGCGTGCAGGAGAGAGTTCACCAGATTGGTGATTTCAGGGGGCATGGTAGCGGAGAAGAAGAGGGTCTGCTTTTTGGCGGGCAGCCACTTGAGGATCTTCTTCACGTCATGGATGAAGCCCATGTCCAGCATGCGGTCGGCTTCGTCTAGGACGAAGATCTCCAGCTTTTCCAGGTCGATGAAGCCCTGGTTGTGGAGATCCATCAGGCGGCCGGGGGTGGCCACCAAAATGTCGCAGCCCTTTTTCAGCTTGTCCACCTGGGGGTTCTGGCTGACGCCACCGAAGATGACGGTGTGACGCAGCTTCAGATGGGCGCCGTAGCTGTCAAAGCTCTCGCCGATCTGGATCGCCAGCTCCCGGGTGGGGGTGAGGATCAGGGCGCGGATGGAGCGGCCGTCAGAGGGCTGCTCGGTAAGGCGCTGGAGAATGGGGGTGGCGAAGGCACAGGTCTTGCCGGTGCCGGTCTGGGCGCAGCCCAGCACGTCGCGGCCCGCCAGCGCGGGGGGAATGGCCTTCTCCTGGATGGGAGAGGGCTGCTGATAGCCCTGCTCGGTGAGGGCGGTCAGAATGGGGGCGGAAAGCCCCAGCTCGTGAAATGTCATGTGATACTTCCTTTTCTATGCGGAGCGGGTCTGATGACAAAGATCCGTCCGGCCCTCCAGAACCCCGGGGGCTGGGGATGGGTGAATCAGTGGGGCAGAGCGCGGAGCTCTCTGCGCACCAGCCGCACCGTCTCGTCCAGAGTCTGACCCACGGGGCAGTCGATGACGAGATCGGCGTATTTATCGTATAGAGGGGCGCGGAAGGCGTACACATCTGCCAGAGTCTGGCCGGGCTCCATGGCGATGCCGCGGGTGGCCAGATTGCGGATGCGGTTTTCAAGCTCCTCCAGAGGGACCTTCAGATAGACCACAGGGCCCAGGGAACGAAGGTGCTCTGCTGCACCGGGACGGCAGATCGCGCTGCCGCCGGGGGCGATGATACTGCCGGTGCAGTCCAGAGAGCGGACAGCGGCCTCCTCTGCGTCGAGGAAGGCGGCGGTGCCTCTGGTGTTCAGCAGATCCTGCAAAAGAGCGCCCTCACGCTGCTGGATGACCAGGTCTACATCTACGAACCCGTATCCCAGAGCCTTGGCGAGCAGAACGCCGACTGTACTTTTGCCCGAGCCGGGCATACCGATCAGAACAATGTTTTTCACTGGTCATACCTGCCTTTACATAATAAATCAAGTTACAGTATACCATGTTTCATCGTAAAAAGGAAGAGGTAAGATGAATGGCCGCAGGAGGAAAAAACACTGAAAACACAGGAAAAACCCCGGTTCCGACAGGCGGAACCGGGGTTTGGCTTACAGATTCAGAAGCTGGGTGGCGATGGCGAAGTACACCAGCAGGGCCAGTGCGTCCACCACGGTGGTGATGAAGGGGGAGGCCATAACGGCGGGGTCGAAGCCCAGCTTTTTGGCCAGCATGGGCAGGGTGCAGCCCACCAGCTTTGCCATGATGATGGTGACGAAGATGGTCAGGGAGACCACGATGGCCACGGCCACGCTCTTCCGGTCCAGGAAGATGACCTTGGCGAAGACCACCACGCCCAGAGTCAGAGCGCACAGCAGAGCCACCCGGAACTCCTTCCAGACCACCTTCAGGCAGTCCCGGAATTCCACGTCGCCCAGGGACATGGCACGGATGACGGTGACCGAGGCCTGTCCGCCGGAGTTTCCGCCGGTGTCCATGAGCATGGGGATGAACAGGGTCAGGGCCGCATTGGTGGCCAGGGCGTCCTCGAAGATGCCCAGAATGGTGCCGGTAAAGGTGGCGGAGATCATCAGCAGCAGCAGCCAGGGCACGCGATGCTTCCAGGTTTCGATGACGCCGGTCTGGAAGTAGGGCTTGTCCGTGGGCAGAATTGCGGCCATCTTCTCGATATCCTCGGTGGCCTCGTCCTCGATAACGTCCATTGCATCGTCGAAGGTGATGATGCCCACCAGACGCTCGTCGCTGTCCACCACGGGCAGGGCGCTGACGTCGTACTTGGAGAACATCTGGGCCACGTCCTCCTTATCCGTATGGGTATGGACGGACAGGACGTTGGTTTCCATAATGTCGCGGATGCGGGTCTCGTAGGTGGACAGCAGCAGCCGCTTCACCGTGACCACGCCCTCCAGAATACGGTTCCGGGTGACGTAGCAGGTGTAGACGGTCTCCTTGTCCAGACCCACCTGGCGGATGCGGGCAAAGGACTCCTCAACGGTGGAGTCGGGATGCAGGTAAATGAACTCCGTGGTCATCAGAGAGCCGGCAGAGTCCTTGGGGTAGTTCAGCAGCTGGTTGATCTTGCTGCGGGTGGATGCGTCGGTGTTGCGCAGGATTCGGGACACCACGTTGGCGGGCATGTCCTCGATGATGTCAACGGCGTCGTCCATGTACAGCTCGTCCATCACCTCGCGCAGCTCTTTATCGCTGAGTGCGCCGATCAGCTTCTCCTGGTCGTCGGAGTCCTCCAGATAGGTGAAGACCTCGGCGGCGGTGTCCTTGGGAAGCAGACGGAAAATCACTGCCTGCTGGTCGGGCTCCAGCTCGTCCAGGAAGTCGGCGATGTCGACCTCGTTCATTTCCTCCACCAGCAGCTGCTTCAGCTGGCGGAACTTCTTTTCCTCCAGCAGTCGGAGCAGAAGTTCAAAATCGTAATTCTCTTGCATGGGCTTTTTCCTCCTCTTTCCGTGTAGTGTTGCCATGGAAAGCGGGAAACAAAAACCACAGGCCCAACCACATTTTGAAACCGGCAACAAGGGACACTGCCCCCTTTGCCCTTTTCAAAATGTTATTGAGTCCTGTGGCTGTCACAGACCGGAACCGTCCGACAGGCGGGCGGCTCCCGGAAAAAATATCCGGTTACGGCAGCAGATGGGCCCCTGTAAACAGGCAGACGCAGTCTGCTGCCGGAGGTTTGTGGCAGCTGTTCTCGTTATCCCGGTTTCGACTTCGGCCGTCCATTCAGGACCCACCTCCTTCTTAGTAAGCTTGGTTTCACACCGGAAAAGCGGCCCCGTGCAAAGGGCGTTTTTGTCCGGAAAACTGATAATTGCGGCCCGGATCACGGGCCGCAATTATTATACTCTTCCGCCTTGTGCTTTGGCAAGATGCTGTTAAGATTTTTTACTTATTTTACATAACCCTCCAGGGTCAGCAGGTGTTTTTTGAGCTCTGCACCACCGGAATAGCCGCCGGGAGTGCCGTCGGCACCCACCACCCGGTGACAGGGGATCAGGATGGGCAGGGGATTGGCGCTGAGGGCTCCGCCCACGGCCTGAAAGCCCTCGGGGCAGTCCACGGCTTCGGCCAGCTCCTTATAGCTGCGGACCTGTCCGAAGGGGACGTGCTCCAGAGCCTGCCAGACCTTCTGCTGAAATGCGGTGCACTCCGGGGCCAGAGGCAGGTCGAAGGCCTTCCGGGTCCCGGACAGATACTCCAGAATTTCGTCGGCGGCCTTCTTCAGCAGAGGAGTCTCCCGGGGCATGAGCCGGGGCGTGGGGGCGTTGGGCAGGTAGACCCGCACCAGACGGTCCTCCTCGGCGGCCAGAGCCATATAGCCCACAGGAGTATCAAAGCAGTAAAAATCCATAGAGAATAAAGTTCCTTTCTGTCAGCTCACGATCACTTCCGCACTGCTGTCCACGATGTTGATGTAGCTGTGACCCACGCCCAGCTTCAGGGGCTTGCCCTGGGCGTCCAGGTAGGTCATGGGGGCGGAGTCGCTGTCCTTGCTCCAGGTGATGGCCTGTACAGTGCCGTCGCAGAAGAACTGGCCCTGGCCCTGTCCGGTGGTGCGGACGGTCTTGCGGCCCTCGGTATCGCCCTTCACATTGCCCACGTCGGTGTACAGCACCAGCACGTTTTTCACGGTGACAGGCTCGCCGGTGTTGCCGTCCACATAGGGACCGCCGTACTGCTGGATGCCGTAAAGGCCGGTGTTGGGATCATAGGTGAAGACGCCGGTTTTGTACTTGGAGAAGTGGACGCTGACGGACTTGGCGGCCTCGCCGACTGCGGTCTCGCCGTCGGCCATAAAGACCAGAGGTTCGGCAAACTTATCGGCGTGGGTCAGCTCCACCCGCTTGTAGGTGGGCAGCAGGGAGGAGACGGTGGGGCCGTCGGTGAGGACGGAGTGCTCCAGTCCGGCGTTTTTCCGGCGCTCTGGGTCGCGCCAGTACAGACTGCCCTCGTAGGGGCCGTTGACGCAGTCCAGAGCCGTCAGACGCAGCTGCTTGATTTTTGCATAGGCCTGGGGGCTGCCGCCTGCGTGGAGAAACACGGCGTCGTGGCCGCAGGCCAGGGAGACATAGTAGTCCCGGGCGGAGCGGACCGTGCCGATCTGGCCCACGCCCTCCAGAGACTGATAGAGGGCCATCATCCGGGTGATGCCGCCCTCAGCAGGCATTTCATAGATGAGGTCGGCCTGGGACACGCCCAGCTGGGGCATGGCCTTTTTCAGATTGTTCAGCATAACGGCGATGGGCCGGTTCCGGCCGATCTCCGTCTGGCAGCCCTGGCCGGTGAGAGGGTTTACATAGGGGAGGATGGGTTCCGGTGCGGGCTCCGGTAAGGGCTGGGGCTCCGGGACAGGCTCCACGGGAGCCACGGTGGACAGGTCTGCCCCATCCTTCAGCTTGACGTCAGAGCCTTCGGCTTTGCAGGCGACCAGAGCGACCGTGCAGGCCGCAGCCAATACCAATGTCAGAATCCGATTGAATTTCATACCCATTCCCTCCTGAGAGCACAGAATCACTGTTCTTATCATACCGTTTTTTGTCAGACTTTGTCAACTGCTTCGATAAAGTGAAGTGCAGCCATACCGGTCACCAGAGGGGGGCCACCTCCACCCCGGAGTAGTACCAGGTGAGGATCTCCCGGAAGCCCTTCCCCTGAGCCGCCATGGCGTTGGCTCCGTACTGGCTCATGCCCACGCCGTGTCCGTGGCCCACCACGGAGAAGGTGAAGCTGTCCCCGGCAAGGTCCACCGTGAAGGAGGCCGACCGCAGACCGAAGAGCTTCCGCACCTGTCCGCCGGTGAGGGTCAGGCCGCCCACCGTAAGCTCGGCCACGCCCCCGCCCACACCGGGGACGGGCGCACCGAACCAGGCCTCGGGAGGGCCGGACAGGTCGGCGCCGGGATACTGGGCCAGCACGGCGGCTTTGACCTCCTCCGCCGTGAACACCGCCTGGCTGCGGTAGTTGGGCACCTCCTCCCCCTCGGGGCTGTCCACACTTTTCAGATAGTCCACCGGATTGCCCCAGACCTCCACCGCATCCACCGTTTTCCCGGCGGCAGAGGAGAAGAACAGGGCCTGGATGGGCTTGCCGTCGTAGAGGATGCCCAGAGAATCGGTTTCAGCCACGGCGGCGGTGATCTTCTCCGTGCAGGCTCCGGCGCTGAGGCCCCACCGGGCCTGGGCGTCCGCCCTGGTGATATAGGCCTGACAGCAGTGGCTGTCGGTGCAGACGTCGGCGTCCGGGTGTTTTTTCTCTCCGGCGTTCTGCCGGATGAGGGTATAGGTCCGGGCGGCGCAGGCCTGGGCCTTCAGGGCCTCCCCGTGAAAGGAGGCCGGCATTTCCGCCGCCACTACCCCCCACAGATAGTCGGCCATGGTAAGCTCCGTGACGGAGCCGTCCTGCTCCAGCAGCCGGACGGTGCGGCTGCTGTCGGCAGAGGGAGAGGAGCCCCCGGGCGGGGGAGGGGGCGTCTCCGGCCCGGCCGCAGGTAGCAGGAGCAGGGGCGCAAAAAACAACAGCAGGGACAGCAGCAGGGCGGCCGCCACCGCCTGCCTGTCCCCCGGTGTGAAAAATGTGTGCATGGTACCGCCTCCTTGTCCCAATACCCTATGCCGGGAAGGGGGGCGGTATGAATAAAAAAACAGGCAGATCCCTCTGCCTGCTTTCTCCTATTCTCTTACAGGAATTTCACGGCGGTACCGTAGGCGATGACCTCGGCGGCGCCGGACATGACGGCGGCGGAGCCGTATCGCAGATTCACCACGGCGTCGGCCCCCATGCCCTCGGCCTCGTCCACCATGCGCTTGACGGCGATCTGGCGGGCCTCGTTGAGCATTTCGGTGTAGTCGGTGAGCTCGCCGCCCACCAGGCCCTTCACGGCGGACATGAAGTCCTTGCCGAAGTTCTTGGAGTAGACGATGGTGCCCTTGGCCATGCCCAGAGCCTCAAACTCCCTGCCGGGGATGTGATCGATATTGACGATTAACATAATAATTCCTCCAAACACACAATTTCAGGGAAACCTTAATACTTTTTCGCCTCTTCGGCCTCGCCGCTGTCCAGCTCGTCCTTGCGCTTTTTCAGTGCGATCAGGGAGCAGACGGCCACGCCGGAGGCTGCAGCGATATAGACCAGGGCGAAGACGGTCAGAAAGCCCATGCCCACCTTCATTGCGCAGAGCATGGCGAAGATGATCAGGCCCATGATGAGCTCCAGAACGATCACGGTGATCACAGGGGCCGCCATGGCTTTCTTAGTATTTTTTTGCATCATCCACCTCTCCTTTCCTGATTTCATGGATGCGCTGACGGAGCGCCAGCCAAAGCACGGGAATGACGGCGGCAAAGCAGCCGATGATGAAACACAGCAGAGGCCAGGGCGGAGCCTCCTGGGGGTCCGTGTGGGCGGCCCACAGCAGCAGGGAAATAACCCCCACCGTCAGCGCAGAGAAAACCAGCGTCACAGCCACCGCGCCGAAGTACCGCCGGGGCTTCATGTCGCCGCTCTGCTTGTCCTGGAAGGCGGTGCCGCCCTCCTCCATCCGGGCCATCTCCTCCAGGAAAACCGAGGCGTCCAGATTTTCCAGGCGGCACTCCCGGTCGGACAGCCGGCGGCACAGGAGCATGGACTGCTCCACGTTCTGTTTTTCCCGGCCCAGCTCCACCAGATGGCGGCGCATGCCGTCGGCCACGGTGATGGTACCGGCCTGCATTTTTCGGATCTCCTCCAGGGGCAGACCCAGCTTCCGCATCAGCTTGATCTGCTTCAGCACGGCCACCTCGGCCTCGCCGTAGTCCCGGTAGCCGTTGTCCGAGTTGCGACGGGGGGACAGAAGCCCCTGATCCTCGTAGAAGCGGATATTCTTTTTTGTGATGCCCACCAGGGCCTCCACCTCGTTGATCTTCACGGGCTCTCCCTCATTTCCGGCCTCAGTTTATACCTTCCACAAGGGGGAAGGTCAAGGATATTTCAACAAAATATTAAAATAATACAAAAAGCCGCAGACGGTCTCTTCCGCCCGCGGCTTCCGGACGCCTGCTTACCGGTTTACGGAGCAGACGGTCAGCTGATCGCCCTCCACCCGGAACTTCACGTCCATACCGCCGAAGGTCATGCCGTAGACCCGGTCGGGGTCGTCCTGGTAGGAGGGGCGGGGGTCCTGGGCCAGCACTCCGGTCAGGGCGGCCCGCTTTTCCTCCGGCACCTGCGCCAGCAGGTCGTCGGGGAAGTGGACGGTCAGGGTGGCCTCCTTGGGCTGGGAGGCAAAGCCGCCCACCGCGTCGGGCTTACAGTCGGCATAGGGGATGTAGGGCTTCACGTCATAGATGGGGGTGCCGTCCAGCAGGTCGGCTCCCGCCACCCGGATCACCGGTCCGTCGGGGGTGTGCAGATCCACTCCCAGCAGCTTCACACAGCTCAGTCCGATGGGGTTGGGCCGGAAGGGGGAGCGGGTGGCGAACACGCCCAGCCGCTGGT
>SAMEA104404103__coassemble_696_pt1 | contig 23469 bp, 20 predicted proteins | sample SAMEA104404103__metabat2_high_PE_047 | metagenome-assembled genome bin SAMEA104404103 (sample SAMEA104404103) | Balaenoptera acutorostrata | reverse complement strand
GCCAGCACCTGGTCGATGATCTGGTCGATGGTCTGCTGCTTGATCTCCTTGCCGCAGATGGGACAGTGAGGGGTACCTACTCTGGCCCACAGCAGACGCAGATAGTCGTAGATCTCTGTGACCGTGCCCACGGTGGATCGGGGGTTTTTGCTGGTGGTCTTCTGGTCGATGGAAATGGCCGGGGACAGACCGTCGATATAGTCCACGTCGGGCTTTTCCATCTGGCCCAGGAACATGCGGGCGTAGGAGCTGAGGGACTCCACATACCGGCGCTGGCCCTCGGCGTAGATGGTATCAAAGGCCAGTGAGGACTTGCCGCTGCCGGAAAGTCCCGTCAGCACCACCAGCTTGTCGCGGGGAATATCCACATCGATATTTTTCAGATTGTTCACACGCGCCCCTCGGACGCTGATATGAGTGTGCATGGGACTTCCTCCTCTCAGGGCTCCACAGTGACGTCGGCGGTGGATGCGCCCACCAGCTCCATCAGAGCGTCCGGCGCCAGCTCCACCTGCAGGCCGATCTTACCTGCGGAAACCATGATGCTGTCCACAATTTCTGCCGTCTCGTGGAAAACGGTGGGGTACTGCTTTTTCATGCCGATGGGAGAGCAGCCGCCCCGGATATAACCGGTCAGACCGTTGATTTCCTTCACGGCCACCATTTCAATGGATTTTTCCTTTACGGCCCGGGCCGCCTTTTTCAGATCCAGGCTTTCGGCCACGGGGATGACGAACACATAGATTCCCTTGGAGGCCCCCCGGGCCACCAGAGTCTTGAACACCTGCTCCGGATCCTGGCCCAGGCTGCGGGCTACGGTGACGCCGTCCACAGCCACCCCCTCCTCATGCTCGTAGGCATGGGGGGTATAGGGGATCTTCTGCTGCTCCAGCACCCGCATCACATTGGTTTTTTCTTCTTTTTCCTTATGCTTGGACATAGAAACCTCTTTTCAACTCAGAGAACATACAGGGCCAGCAGAGACAGCACCAGGATATGCACCGGGTAGAAGGCATAGCAGGCGTACTGAATGGCCTTGCTGTGGGGGCCCTGTTTTCCGTTATACAGCCAGATGGGGATCAGGGCCAGCAGCGCAAAGCCCTGCTGCACCAGATCAAAGTGATGACCCAGCACCTCCACGGGGATGGTCATGCCGCCGATCATGTTCACATTGATGATCCACAGCCCGGCCAGCTGAACAAGCCAGCCCCAGGACTTGCCGTGGGCCAGATAGAACACGATGACCATGAGCACACCGAAGCCGTAGTAATCCACAAAGGTCAGGAAGCCCAGTGCGGTGAACATCAGCATCACCAGGGGCAGCGCTGCCCAGAAGGCGGCCTTACCCTTGCTCCGGGCCCAGTCCAGCACCCGCAGCGCCAGCAGACCCAGCACAAAGGTGAACATGACGTTCTGGCCGAAGGGGTAGATCACCCCGCCGTTCATCATATTATATGGAATTTCCGAGATCAGAGCAAATAAAAATAACCGGCCGAGATATTTTTTATAGTTATGGGTCTTGAAATAACCCTCCGCGATCTGAAAGGCGAAGATGGGAAAGGCCATGCGGCCCACATTGGTCATCCACTGGGCGCCGGGGATCACGGTGGCCCACATGTGGTCCAGCAGCATGAAGGCCATGGCCAGCAGCTTCAGGTCCAGGGCGTTGAGAATTTTAAGCTTTTTCATAGGTTCCCTGTTCCTTCCGGCTCAGATAGTTCAGCACGCCGTCCCGGAGCAGCAGAAGGTTCTCCTCCTGCATGACTGTGTCCCGGTCGGTGTGGATGCGGTCCATATAATAGCCCACAACAGGTTTTTTATTCAGGAAGCACACGCCCACGCCCCGGCTGAACTGCTTCTGGTCAGAGGGGTACCAGCCGAAGCCCCGGTTGACGGCGCAGTGCTTTTCCCCTGTGGAGAGGAATGCCTGCTCCAGCCCGGTCAGCACGGCTTCCTCCTTCTTTACCCGCTTGTTGGGGAAGAACCACAGGTAATTGCCGTCGGAGACGCAGTCGAAGTTCAGGTTCAGCACCTCCTGCCGGGCCTTTTTGTGGGCCGCGGCAAAGGCGGCGGAGCCGAACAGGCCCTTCTCCTCATTGTCGAAGAACACAAAGCACACCCGGCTTCTGTCCTCCCGGGGCAGGGCCCGGGCGATCTCCAGAAGGGTCATAACGCCGCTGGTGTTGTCGTTGACGCAGTGCCTGTTGGCCCTGCCCGCCAGCATCCACCAGATGCAGAAGATCATGGCCGCGTAGACCAGTCCGATGGCCAGCCACATGGGCGCGTCCTTCCACAGGGTCAGAAGGAGCACCTCCGGGAGCACGGACAGCACGATCATGCCCAGAACCAGCACCAGCTGCCACAGGATCAGCAGGGGAAGATTTCTGGGGGTGATGAAATTGGGGACGGGCAGCACGGCACAGGTATCGTAGTGGGCGGTGAGCAGCAGCTCGCAGCGGTCGGGATCCCCCGCTACCACGTTATTGCTTTTGACCAGTCTGCCGCCGGACTCGATCTTAGGCTCGTAGCCCAGCTCGCGCAGCTGTCCGCACAGCCAGTTTCGGAAGGACTCCTTCTGTGCCTTGCTCTTGCGGATGGGAAAGTCGGTCATGACAGACCGGGAAAGGGTACTCAGTTCCATGCTTGTTCCCTCTTTTCTCTTTATTTGCCCCGCAGCTCGATGATCTGGTCCCGGAGGGCGGCGGCCAGCTCGAATTCCAGCATCTTGGCCGCCTCCTTCATCTCCTTTTCCAGCTTGGCGATCTTCTCCGCCCTCTGCTGCTTGGTCAGCTGGGGGGCGTTCTTCCCCCGTCTGGGGGCCTCGTCAGAGCCGTCGGTGGAGATATCCAGCAGATTGCGCACGGATTTGATGACCGTTCTGGGGGTGATGCCGTGGGCCTTGTTATAGGCGTCCTGCTTCTCCCGTCTCCGCTCCGTCTCGGTGATGGCCCGGTTCATGGAGGGGGTGACGGTATCGGCGGACATGATGACCCGGCCCTCTGCATTTCGGGCGGCGCGGCCGATGGTCTGGATCAGAGAGGTCTCGCTGCGCAGGAAGCCCTCCTTGTCCGCGTCCAGAATGGCCACCAGAGACACCTCCGGCAGATCCAGACCCTCACGCAGCAGGTTGATGCCCACCAGCACGTCGAACTCGCCCAGGCGCAGGTCCCGGATGATCTCCATGCGCTCCATGGCGTCGATGTCGTGGTGCATATAGCGGACCTTGATGCCCGTTTGCAGCAGATAGGCCGTCAGGTCCTCGGCCATGCGCTTGGTCAGGGTGGTGACCAGCACACGCTCGCTGCGGGCGGTGCGGGCGTTGATCTCTCCGATCAGGTCGTCGATCTGGCCCTCCACCGGGCGCACCTCGATCTCGGGATCCAGAAGGCCCGTGGGACGGATGACCTGCTCCACGATCTGGCCGGAGCGGGTGCGCTCGTACTCGCCGGGGGTGGCGGACACATAGACCACCTGGTTGATCCGCTCCTCAAATTCGGGGAATTTCAGAGGGCGGTTATCATAGGCGCAGGGCAGACGGAAGCCATAGTCCACCAGGCTCTGCTTTCTGGCCCGGTCGCCGTTGTACATGGCCCGGACCTGGGGCAGAGTCACGTGGCTCTCGTCGATGAACATGACGAAGTCCTTGGGGAAGTAATCCAGCAGGGTCTGGGGGGCGGAGCCCACCGGTCTGCCGGAGATCACCCGGGAGTAGTTCTCGATGCCGGAGCAGTAACCCAGCTCCTGCATCATCTCCACGTCGTACATGGTGCGCTGCTTGATGCGCTGGGCCTCCACCAGCTTGTTCTCCCCCTCGAAGAAGGCCACCCGCTCGTCCAGCTCCTGATAGATCTCCTGGATGGCGTCGTCCATCTTGTCCTTGGGGGTGACATAGTGGGTGGCGGGCCAGATGGGGATGTTGGTCAGCCGGCGGATGGGGCTTCCGGTGACCACATTGATCTCGCTGATCCGGTCGATCTCGTCCCCGAAGAACTCCACCCGGATGGCGGTGTCCTTCCAGTAGGCGGGCCAGACCTCCACCGTGTCGCCCCGGACCCGGAACATGTTGCGCTCAAAGGCAATATCGTTTCGCTCGTAGCGGATGTCCACCAGCTTTTTCAGCAGGTCGTCCCGCTCCATGGTGGCTCCCACCCGGAGGGACACCATCATGGCCGCAAAGTCGTCGGGCTCGCCCAGACCGTAGATACAGGACACGGAGGACACCACGATCACGTCCCGCCGCTCCAGCAGAGAGGCCGTGGCCGCCAGACGCAGCCGGTCGATTTCCTCGTTGATGGCAGAGTCCTTTTCAATAAAGGTGTCCGTGTGGGGGATATAGGCTTCGGGCTGGTAATAGTCGTAGTAAGAGACGAAATACTCCACGGCGTTGTTGGGGAAGAACTCCTTGAACTCAGCGCACAGCTGGGCCGCCAGAGTCTTGTTATGGGCCAGCACCAGAGTGGGGCGCTGGACCTGCTCGATGATCTTGGCCATGGTAAAGGTCTTGCCGGAGCCGGTAACGCCCAGCAGGGTCTGCTCGTCCAGTCCCAGCTCGATGCCCCGGGACAGCTGCTCGATGGCTTCGGGCTGGTCGCCGGAGGGCTTGTACTCCGAAACCACTTCAAATTTTGCCACGGTCTTCCCCTCCTTTGCCTGTGTGATCACAGTATTTCCGGAAATTTCACAATCATTATATCAGAACAAATGTTCTCTTACAAGCAGGATTCGCTCCCTCCCCGTATTTTTCCAATATCAGGGAAGGAGCGATCCTTTTCAAAGCAGTTGATATACGGGACGGTGGCCGGAGCCCTCCGACTGGTTCAGAGAGACCATGTCCCCGTCCACAAAGATCAGATGGTCCACCAGCTCCAGATCCAGGGCGGCCAGTGCTACCCGGAGGGTGTCGGTGGTCTGCCAGTCCGCCGCAGAGGGGAAGGGCAGGTTGCTGATGTGGTTGTGGGCCAGATAGATTTTGGCGGCCCGGAGGCTCAGCGCCTCCTCGGCGATCCGGCGGATATTGATGTCCGCCGCGTGGATGCTGCCCTCGGCCACCTTCCGGACGCCCAGAAACTTGTTCTTGCCGTCCAGGGCCAGCAGGCACACCATTTCATTCCGCGCCCCGTAGAAGTGGGCGGACAGGATGGCGCCCGCCTCCTCGGCGGAGTGGACAAAGTTGCTCAGGTCCATCCGGTCAGCCAGATACCGTCCGTTGAGGGCGGGGATCAGCTTTAACAGAACAGCGGTGTGGTCGCCCACGCCCTTTACCTTTTTCAGCTCGGCGGGCAGAGCGTCCAGTACGCCGGACAGGGAGCCGAACCGCTCCAGCAGCTCGTGAGCCAGATCGTTCACGTCCCCCTGGGGGATGGCGTAGCAGAGCAGCAGCTCCAGCACCCGGGCGTCGGGCATCCCCTTCAGTCCGTTGGTCAGAAATTCAGTTTTCAGCCTCTGCCGGTGTCCGGAGTGGTCCGCCACGGCCCGTCCCTCCTGTCAGTGTTTGATCAGGCCTTTGCGCCGTACTGGGCCAGATAGGCCTCCATGCGGGCCTTCATGTCGTCGTCGATGTAGATCTTGCCGTCCACGGGGTTGTTGTGCAGGAAATCGATGACTTCACGGACGGTGACGATGGGGAACACCTTGATGCCGTAGTCCTGGCGCAGCTCGTCCAGGGTGGAGCAGTCACGGGTGCCCCGCTCCATGCGATCCACGGACACGAACAGGGCCTTCATGTTGACCTTGGCCACGTGCTTGAACAGCTCGATGGACTCGCGGACAGCAGTACCGGCGGTGACCACGTCCTCGATGATGGCCACGTCGTCGCCGTCCTGAGGCTTGTAGCCCACCATGGAGCCGCCCTCGCCGTGATCCTTGGCCTCCTTGCGGTTGAAGCAGTAGGGCAGGTCGCGGTCATAGTTGCGGTACAGGGAAGCAGCGGTGGAAACAGCCAGAGGGATGCCCTTGTAGGCGGGGCCAAACAGGCAGGTGATGCCCTCGGGCAGGTTCTCCTGGACGCAGGCGGCATAGTAGTCGCCCAGCTTGGCGGCCTGAGCGCCGGTCTTGTAGTTGCCGGTGTTCACGAAGTAGGGGGTCTTGCGGCCGGACTTGGTGGTGAAGTCGCCGAAGGTCAGCACGCCGGAGCGCACCATGAAGGTGATAAATTCCTCTTTATAAGTCATGATCATGGCCTCTTTTCTTATATTTGATCGGCACAGCCGAAAATGTATCGTAATATTATACCATTTTTCTCCCAGCAGCACAAGAAAACCGCTCTGTTTTTTCGCTGAATTTTAAGGCGCCGGGGGCGGGGCCCCGAACCTGCCCGGTCATCCCGGCTCACAAAAGAAAAGCCTGCCGGGAAGGCTCGTCCCGGCAGGCTTTGCAGGTTCTGCTTACACGTTCACGTAGAGGTCGCCGCAGGCGGTGAACTCGATAACGCCGCCCAGGACCAGACGCTTGACGCCCTTTTCCCAGGTCACATCCACGTGCAGGTCGCCGCCGGGCTGGCGGATCAGGATATCCTCCAGAGAGGCGTCGGCCCGGTGGGCCAGTGCGGTGGCCAGTGCGGAGGTACCGGAGCCGCAGCTGTTCTCCCACACCAGGGTGTTGGACTCCTCCACGTCCACCAGAGGACGCATGAACCGGCGGCTGCCGTCATAGTACATCAGACCGAAGGCCTCGGGCATGGGGCCGACGACCTTCAGGAACTCTCTGGCCTTCTCCACGTCCCCGTCCCTGGGCTCCCGGTTGAACAGCACCAGATGGCTGATACCCTCGAAGATCACCAGGCTGTACTGGCCGAACCAGGGGTCGTTGCCGCTGAGCACCCGCTGGGGCAGGGGCATGTCCACGGTGACATAGCAGCGGTTGTCCTCCTCCATCCGGGTCAGATGGGCGGTCAGAGGATGGGTAGCGCCGGACACGGAGATCACGGTGTCCCGCTCCTCCTCGGCAAACCTATGGGGTGCGCCCCCGTCGGGGCACAGGTTCAGCCAGGCAGCAAAGCTGCGGGAGGCGTTGCCGCAGAACTCGCCGCCGGCCATCTCCATCCGATAGCCCGCAGGAACGCTGTCGTCCTTCACGATAAAGGCCACCTGCTCGGCGCCCACATTCTCATATGCCATCACAGCGGCGCCCACGGCGGGGTACTGCTCCTTCGCCACGGGATCCAGAATAAAAATCGTTGTATTTCCGCTGGGGTTTGCTTTGATAAATCTCAGTTTCATCGTAAGCCCTCCTGGTTTATTTTTCATTATGTAGAAAATACGCGGTTTCCGACCGCATTTTTTGTTTACTTTAGTATATCGGACCCCCATATGCTTGTCAATAGCCACAGAGCACGGGCCTCCAATCCCATTTATTGGTGATATTTTGTCAAATAAATGTGAACTTTCCCGAATTCCTCTGGACAAATATGGGGGGAATAGATATGATTAGATGATCAGTCGGGCCATCGGCCTGACCTCTTTTCATGCCATCTTTACCGTTATCGACGGTTCTGTTTCCACATATTTCCTTTCCGGCTTCCTGCTGCCGGGGAATGGGAGGTCGACTCATGAAGCATAGGTTCTTCGGCGGTGTTTGTCCCGCCCCCAACAAAAACGCAACCCAGAAAAGTCCCACCACCGCCCTGGAGTTTCCTCCGGAGCGGCTTTACATCCCCCTTCAGATGGGCTGCGGCACTCCCGCCCTGCCCCTGGTAAAGGCCGGCGACCGGGTCCTGGTGGGCCAGCCCATCGGCCAGGCACAGGAGGGCGGCGTCCCCGTCCACTCCGGCGTGTCCGGCACTGTGGCCGGCATTGAGGACCACCCCCACACCTGGGGCGGCTCCGCCCCCTGCGTGGTCATTGACAACGACATGCTGGACGAGGAATGGCCCCACCGCCCCCGTCCTCTGGGTCTGGGCGAGATCGACCTGGACTCCATGATCGCCCGCGTGGAGGAATGCGGCGTGGTGGGCATGGGCGGCATGGGCTACCCCACCGCCAAAAAGCTGCGGGAGTACGCCAACCAGATCAGCACCCTGATCGTCAATGCCGCCGAGTGCGAGCCCTTCGTCACTGCCGACCACCGTCTGCTCATCGAGCACAGCGACCAGATCCTGCTCTGCGCCCGCGTCATGGCCAAGTGCCTGGGGGCCTGCCGCACCGTGGTGGTCACCCAGGGCGACAAGCTCAACGCCGCCGAGCTGCTGGAGCGCCGCCTGCGCCGGCTGAAGGACGGCGACGAGCTGATCACCATCCACTCCCGGTACCCTCTGGGCGCCGAAAAGCCCATCGTACAGACCGTCACCGGCCAGGAGATCCCCAACGGCGGAAGCCCCATGGACGCCTCCTGCCTGGTGCTGAATCTGTCCACCGTCTACGCCATTGAGGAGGCCCTGTTCAAGGGCCACGCTCTGACCCACCGGGAGATCACCGTCACCGGCGGCGGCGTGGAGCGGCCCCGGAACCTGTGGGTCCCCATCGGCACCCCCCTGAACAATATTTTAATGGAGGGCGGCGGTCTGAAAGACGGCTGCTCCCAGCTGCTCACCGGCGGCGTCATGCGGGGCTATCCCGCCGAGGACCTGTCCGCCCCCGTGGTCCACGACACCGACTGTCTGGTGGCTCTGTCCGATGAACAGCGCCACGACAACGCGGTGGAGACCACCTGCATCCGCTGCGGACGCTGCGTGTTCTCCTGCCCCATGCACCTGACCCCCATCTTCATCGCCCGGGCCGTCCGGGAAAACAATGCGAAGGCGCTGGCGAAATTCCACGTGGAGGACTGCATGGCCTGCGGCTGCTGCTCCTTCGCCTGCCCCGCCAACATCCCCCTGGCTGAGCTTGTGGCTCAGGCCAACACCATGCTTACGGAAGGAGGCGTCCAGCCTTGAACCCCAATGCAAACAGACTCCCTCCCCGTCTGGTCAGGCCCGACACCACCGCCACCATGATGTTTACCGTGATGGTGGCCCTGGTCCCCGCCCTGTGCATGGCCATTTTCTTCTTCGGCTTCCGTGTGCTGGTGCTGACCCTGGTGTCCATGGCCTCCTGCGCTGGCTTTGAAGCCCTGTACCGCCATCTCACCCACCAGAGCCAGACCGTGGGCGACCTGTCCGCCTGCGTCACCGGTATGCTGCTGGCCATGTGCCTGCCCGCCGCCGCACCCTACTGGGTGCCCGTACTGGGCGGCGCCTTCGCCATCATCGTGGTCAAACAGTTCTACGGCGGTCTGGGCAAGAACTTCATGAACCCCGCCCTGGCCGGGCGGATGCTGCTGGCCACCTTCCCCATGCTGATGACCACCTGGTCCGCCCCTCTGGTGCATCTGCCCCTGATCGGCGTGGACGCAGTTTCCTCCCCCACCCCCATGTCCTTCCTCCACGAAGGCGTGCTGCCCCCCAACACCATGGGGCAGCTGCTGCTGGGTCAGCATGGCGGCAGCCTGGGTGAGGTCTCCTCCTTTATGCTTCTGCTGGGCGGCGGCTACCTGATCTTCCGCCGCATCATCTCCCCCCGCATCCCCGTGGCCTTTCTGGGCTCCGTGGCTGTGGTGGCCTTCATCTTCCCCAAGGGCGGCAACCCCTTCGCCTGGATGACGGCACAGCTGCTGTCCGGCGGCCTGCTGCTGGGCGCCTTCTTCCTGGCGCCCGATCCCACCACCTCCCCCGTCACGCCCAGAGGTCAGACCGTTTACGGAATCTGCTGCGGCCTGCTGACTATGCTGCTGCGGTACCACAGCTCCTACCCCGAGGGTGTGGGCTGGGCCATTCTGGTGATGAACTGTTGCGTGTGGCTGCTGGTTCGCTTCGGCATGCCCCGCCGCTACGGCCAGGCCAACTTTGTGGTGGCCGGCCACTTCCTGCGCCGGGTCCGCGCCAGCGCAGCCAAAATCAAATTCGTCAAGCCTCCCATCCCCCAGCTGAAGGCCGGCAAGATGCCCGGCGAGGAACACCTGGACCTGATCCGCGCCCAGGCCCGTGCCTTTGCCAAGCTGGGCGCTGTGATGCTGGTCACCGTGCTGGTGATCTTCGGCGTTCACACCCTGACCGATCTGGACACAGCCCGCACCGCGGCAGCCCAGAAGCAGGAGCTGGTCCAGCAGGTCATGCCCCAGGCTGTCACCCGCTCCGAGACCCCCTATCAGGCCAACGGCGCCCTGTCCATCGCGGCAGGCTACAGCGCCGATAACCAGCTGGTGGGCTACTGCGTGGAGGTCCAGGCCCACGGCTTCGGCGGCGTGATCACCATGGTGGTGGGCGTGGATCTGGACGGCAAGGTCACCGGCGTGGCCGTCACCGATCACCACGAAAACAACGGCGTGGGCACCGAGGCCATGACCCCCTCCGCCCTGAGCCGCTATGTGGGCCGCTCCGGCACCATCCGCACCTCCGGCGTCAACTCCGTGGACGCAGTCAGCGGAGCCACCGCCACCTCCAAGGCCCTGACCTCCGGCGTCAACCGCGCCCTGGCCATTGTGGCCGGTCTGGACCCCGACGAAATGGAGGTCAACCCGGATGGTCAGCTTTAACTTTGTATCTGGTTTGAAAGGAGGCACCCGCCCATGATCCTATCCGTTGAACTGGCAGGCGTGGCCCTGGCCGCCCTCCTGTCCGAAAACTTTATTCTGGTCAACTGCATGGGCATCGGCACCCACGTGAATTCCTTCCGGAATCCCCTGGATGCCCTGCGCACCGGCTACTGCCTGACGGCGGTGATGCTGCTGTCCATTCTCTTCGTCTGGCCCATTGACCGGTACCTGCTGTCCCCCTTCGGACTGCAGCACTTCCGCCTGCTGATCTGCGCCCTGCTGGTGCCCGGCGTGATCTGGCTGCTGAAGATCTTTGTGAAATACTGTGTGCCGGAGCTGTACCGGCGCATGGGAGAGCACCTGGCCGCCATCTCCACCAACTGCGCCGCCCTGGGCGCCACCCTGCTGGTGGCTCAGCGCAGCTACGGCCTGCTGGCCGGTCTGACCTTCGCCCTGTGCGGCGGCATCGGCGCCACTGTGGCCCTGGCCAGCTTCGCCAGCCTCCAGAACGAGGTGGATCTGGAACGCTGCCCCAGATGCTTTCGGGGCATCCCCATGCAGCTCATCACCGCAGGCCTGATGGCCCTGTCCCTGGTGGGCTTCTACGGGCTGAATCTGAACTGAACAGCGCAAACGGACTGCAAAACAGCAGGCGTCGGACCCTTCCGACGCCTGCTGTTTCTTTCTGCCCTTCTATGTTTAATATCGGTAGCGGGATCGGTTTCTCAGCAGACAGCAGACCCCCAGCAGCACCGTCATCAGTTCCGCCGTCCCCACGGAGATCCAGATCCCGTCCAGCTTCAAAACCAGCGGGAGCAGAAGCACCGCCGGGATCTGGAAGACAAATACTCTGCACAGGGAAAGAACGGCAGAGATCAGGCCGTTATTCAGCGCCGTAAAAAAGGACGAGAAAAAGATGGACAGGCCCGCAAACAGGAAATTGACTGCAAACAGCCGGAACCCGTGCACGCTGAGTCCCATCAGCTCCGCATCCCTTCCCGCATAGCTGGCGGCGATGGGTTCTGCCAGAAGCTCGGACAGTAAAAACATGGCGCAGGAACAGCTTACGATCAGGACAATGCTTTTTTTCAGAAGGCTGTGCAGCTCCCCGTGGTTTTCAGCGCCGTAGTGAAAGCTGATAATGGGGGCTATGCCCGAGATATAGCCCCAGAAAACAGCCGTAAACAGAAAGCTCACATAGGTCATGATCCCATAGGCGGCGATCCCGTCAGCTCCCGCATAGGAGATCAGCTGAATGTTATAGACCAGACTGACCACGGAAATGGAGACGTTATTGACCATTTCCGAGGAGCCGTTGGCACACATCCGGAGCAGATCCCGGCCATGAAACCGTCCTTTCACCAGACGGAGCCGGCTGTCATTCTTCCGGCTGTAGAAAATCAGCGGGAACAGCCCGCCGATCCACTGGCTGAACACCGTGGCAATGGCGGCGCCCGCCGTGCCGAGGGAAAAAACGGCAAGCAGCAGCGCATCCAGCAGAATATTGGCAAGTCCGGAAAGCACAGCCGCTTTCAGCCCCAGCCGGCCCTTTCCCGACGTCTGATACAGCGCCTGGAACTCAAACTGTATCAGGCAGGCCGGTGTGCCCAGCAGATAGATCCTTCCGTACAGAAGGCTGTTTTCCAAAAGCGCCCCCTCCGCTCCCTGCAATAAAGCCACAGGCTCCAGAAACAGCTGGCCGGTCGCCGACAGCAGAAGGCCGGTGCACGCCGAAGCCAGCACCAGTGTGGAAAAGGTCTCGTCGGCGTCGGTGTAGTTCTGTTCGCCCAGCATTTTGGCAATGAGCGCACTGCCGCCGGTTCCGAACATAAAACCGACGCTGTTGAACATCATCAGGTAGGGCGTGATAAAGCCAACGGCTGCGAAGGCCTCCTTGCCCGCGAAGTTTGACAAAAACAGTCCGTCCGCCACCCCGTAAAGGGAGGTAAACACCACCATAACGATGGGGGAAACCACGGCTGCCAGTATTTTTCTGTAGGTAAAGTGCTGCGAAAACTGCATATTCTGCTTCTCCTGTCTCTGTATTCAGAGAGAAACAGGCATAAAAAAAGTCTCTATGCCCCTGCTCTCCGGATCACACTAAAGCAGGCCGCATAAAGACGGCAGGACGATCCTCACAGCGGATCATCACAATAGTATTGTCAGAATACGAAAAAGGAACGGTTTTGTCAAGCATAAAACCGGCACGATCCTGAGATCGTGCCGGTCAGATACCGGGTCGGCTTACAGGAAAATCTTGGTCTCTGCGCGGCGGCCGGCGTACTGATCCTCCAGCTCGTGCTGGTGGTACAGATAGCCCTCGTGGTCGAAGTACTTGGCGCCGGTGGGGCAGCGCTTGACACAGGCACAGCACTTGATGCACTTGCCCAGCACTTCGGACACGTTCTCGGGGTTGATGGAGCCCATGGGGCAGATCCGGGCGCACAGGCCGCAGTGGACGCACTTGTCGGGATCGGTGACGGGCTTTGCCTTCAGGAAGTCCTTGATGGGCTCGCCGTGGCGGTCTCTGGGGGTGTAGTAGGGACGGATGGGGTCGCAGCCCTCCACCTCAACAGCCTCGGCAGGGGCCTCGGTCATGGTTCTGACCTTCTCCAGCACGCCCTGGCCCAGCTTGGCCACCAGAGCCATGTCGTCGGCGTCGGGACGGCCGGCGCCCAGAATGGTGGAGAAGGAATGCTCGCCCACCACAGCGGCTCCGCCGATGGGATGGAAGCCGTTATCCCGCAGCAGATTGCGCAGCTCCATCAGGCCGTCGTCAAAGTTGCGGTTGCCGTACAGCACCACAGGCACAGCCAGAGCGCCGTTGCCCTTGACCAGGTCGCGGATGAAGGGCATGATCAGGTTGGGCACGCGGCCGGCATACACGGGCACGCCCATGACCACCAGGTCGTCGGCGGTGAAGCTCTTCTCCTCCTTGCGGACGGCGGGCGCGTCGAAGGTGAACTCCTTATACTCCGCGCCCAGACCCTCGGCCAGAGACTTGGCCAGCGTGGTGACTACCTTTTTGGTGGTACCGGTGGCGCTGAAATAGGCGCCCCAAACAGTCTTGATTTCCATAATGTATAGATCCTCCCTAACTTGGTTCCTCCGGACGCTTACCGTCCGCTCCTCTTAAAGGTCAAATAGCCCTCCAGGATCAGGGACGTAGCCACTGCGTCCACCACCTTCTTCCGCTTCTTGGCGTTCTTCCCCGCCTCGAAGAGGATCTGGTGTGCGTCGATGGTGGTCCGCCGCTCGTCCCAGAGCACCACCTTCATACCGGTGAGCTCCTCCAGACGGTGGGCAAACCCCTTGTACAGCTCGGCTCTGGGGCCCTCGGTCCCGTCCATGTTACGGGGGAAGCCCATGACCAGCTCGTCTACGCCCCGCTCCTTTACCAGCTTTGCAAGTTCCTCCAGCACCACGTCGGCCTTTCGGCTGTTGATGGTGGTGGTGGTGCCCGCCAGAAATCCGGTGGGGTCAGAGATCGCCACGCCGGTGTGGGCGTCTCCGTAGTCAATGGCCATGATACGCATGGGCGGCACTTCCTTTCCTTTGATGCGCGCGGGCCCACAGGAAAGGCCGGTGCGCAGTTATTCATATTAACTATATCGTAAAACGTCGGAAAAGACAACACGGAAATGGTTTTTTCCCCGTTCTCACGCTGACAGAGGGCGGAAAACAGGCTATAATGGCAGTAACTGCAAACAGAAAGGAGACCTCTTCTCCCATGAAATTTTACGGTACTCTGGGCGCTTCCTGCTGGAAGGCCGGGACCTTACTGCATATGTTCCGGGCCGGGATGACCGGTATGCGGCTGAACCTGTCCCACACCACGCTGGAGCAATGCGGCGGTATGCTGAAGGAGCTGTACTTCCCCGCGGCCCGGGCCGCCGGGATGGAGCAGCCCCATCTGATCATTGATCTGCAGGGGCCCGAGCTGCGGCTGGGCGACCTGGCAGAGCCTGTGGAGCTGCGGGAGGGCGGCCGGGTCCTGCTGGGCCGGGGCGGGCTTCCCGTCCCCGCCCCCGTGCTCTCCGCAGCCTCTGTGGGCGGCAGGATCTCCATAGACGACAGCGCCCTGCTTCTGGAGGTCTCCGGTCTGGGACACGGTCTTCTGGACTGCACGGTGCTGCGGGGCGGTCTGCTGAAAAGCCGGAAAAGTCTGGCTCTGCTGGGGGTGGAGGTGGACTCCCCCACCCTGACCGGCGAGGATCTGGCCAACCTGGACCGGGCAAAGGATCTGGGTGTGACCCACGTGCTTCAGCCCTTCGTCCGGGGCCGGGAAGACGTGCTGACCCTCCGCCAGGAACTGGACAAGCGGGGACTTAACCAGGTGAAGATCATGGCAAAGATCGAAAACAAACGGGGCCTGGACCACCTGGACGAGATCATTGCCGCCGCCGACCGGATCTGCATCGCCCGGGGGGATCTGGGCAACTCCATGCCCCTGTGGGAGCTGCCCGCCGTCCAGAAGGAGATCTCCCGGAAGTGCGTGGAGGCCGGACGGGAGTTCTGTCTGGTGACCCAGCTGCTCTGGTCCATGGAAAACCGTCCCGTACCCACCCGGGCCGAGGTGGCCGACATTTTCAACGGAGTTCTGGACGGGGCGGGCTCCCTGATGCTCACCGGCGAGACCGCCGTGGGCAGGTACCCCGCCGAGGCCATGGACTACCTCATCAAAACCGCCCGCTCCGCCCTGGCCTATCAGGGCCGGCCTTTTTGATTGCCCGCACCGGGGAATGGTGATATACTGAACCGGATATGATATTTACCGAAAGATTGGAGGACTTCCTATGAAACTGATGGTCCTTGATGGCAACTCCATCGTAAACCGCGCCTACTACGGCGTGAGCCAGAACCTGACCACCCGGTCCGGTCAGCCCACAAACGCCGTGCTGGGCTTTCTGAATATTCTCAACAAGCTGCTGGACGAGGTCCGGCCCGACGCCCTGTGCGTCACCTTTGACCGGAAGGCCCCCACCTTCCGTCACCTGGCCTATGAGGGCTATAAGGCCCAGCGCAAGGGCATGCCCGAGGAGCTGGCCAGCCAGATGCCCATTCTGAAGGACGTGCTGGCCGCCATGAACATCCCCATGTACGAGCTGGACGGCTGGGAGGCAGACGACCTGCTGGGCACTATCTCCACCAGAGACACCGCCGCCGGCTGGGAGACCGTGGTGGTCACGGGAGACAAGGACTCCCTCCAGCTGGTCACCGACTCCACCACCGTCAAGCTGGTGTCCACCCGCATGGGCCGCACCACCACCAAGGACATGACCCCCGACGCCTTCCGGGAGGTCTATGGCTTCGACCCCATCCACATCATCGATCTGAAGGCCCTGATGGGCGACGCCAGCGACAATATTCCCGGCGTCAAGGGCGTGGGCGAAAAGACCGCCATGGCTTTGATCCAGCGGTACGGCTCCATCGACGACCTGTACGCCGCCATGCCCAATCCCGAAATGGCCGAGGGCGTCCCCGCCAAGCCCGGCGTCATCAAAAAGCTCACCGAGGGCGAGCAGGACGCCCGGTTCTCCTATGATCTGGCCACCATCCGTCTGGATGCTCCCATTGAGTTCAAGCCTGAGGACAGCCTGCGGAAGGAGCCCCAGAACGACAGGCTCTATCAGCTGTTCCTGGATCTGGAGTTCTCCAAACTCATCGACAAGTACCACCTGACCGCCCCCCAGGGCGAGGGCCCCGCAGAGGAGTCCCCCCTGCTGGAGACCGAGTGCACCAGCGAGGTGGTCACCGACCAGGCCCGGATGGAGGAGCTGCTGGCCCGGTTCCGCAGTGCCGACCAGGTCTGCGTGCTGGCTCTGCCCTCCCTGGATGTGGTCTGCGTCCGGTACTGCCCGGAGGAAAACAAGGCCCATGCCGCCCTGTTCTTCGCCGACAAGCTGGACTGCTACAACGAATTTTTAAAGGAGTTCTTCGCTCCTGACGTGAAAAAGGTCTCCCACGGGGTCAAGGAGCTGTGCCGCGCTCTGCTGGAGGAGGGCGTTCAGCCCGGCGGCTTCCTCTTCGACACCGAAGTGGCCGCCTATCTGCTGGCTCCCACCGACGGCAGCTATGACCTGGAAAAGCTGGGGCTGACCTATTTCTCCCAGCAGTTTGAAAAGGCCGAGGCCTATCTGGCAGAGGGGGCCTTCGGCCCTCTGGCCGACCCCGCCCTGCCCACTGCAGCCCTCCTGTCCCACTGCGGCCTCATCGGCGCATTGAAGGAGACTCAGGAAAAGCGGCTGGAAGAGCTGGGCATGACCGGGCTTTACAACACCGTGGAGCTGCCCCTGTGCCAGGTGCTGGCCGAGATGGAGGTGGCAGGCTTCTACATCGACCGGGGCGCTCTGGCCGACTTCGGCGAGATGCTCTCCGGCCGCATCGACAAGGCCCAGTCCGCCATCTACGAGCTGGCCGGGGAGGAGTTCAACATCAATTCCCCCAAGCAGCTGGGCGTGGTGCTGTTTGAAAACCTGGGTCTGCCCCCGGTGAAGAAAACCAAGACCGGCTATTCTACCAACGCAGAGGTGCTGGAAAAGCTCCAGGGCAAGCACCCCATCATTCAGGAGATCCTGGACTACCGCCAGCTGACCAAGCTGAAATCCACCTACGTGGACGGTCTGGGCAAGGTCATCGACCCCGACGGCCGTATCCACTCCTCCTTCCAGAACACCGTCACCGCCACCGGCAGACTGAGCTCCACCGAGCCCAATCTGCAGAATATCCCCGTTCGCACCGAGCTGGGCGCGGAGCTGCGGAAGATGTTCGTGGCAGGCCAGGGCAAGGTGCTGGTGGACGCGGACTACTCCCAGATCGAGCTGCGGCTGCTGGCCCACATGGCCGACGACAAGGCCATGATCGAGGGCTTCAAGTCCGGGGAGGACATTCACGCCATCACCGCCTCCCAGGTCTTCGGCGTGCCTCAGGCCGAGGTCACCCCCCTCATGCGCCGATCCGCCAAGGCCGTCAACTTCGGCATCGTCTACGGCATCTCCCCCTTCTCCCTGAGCCAGGACATCGGCGTCACCGTGGCCGAGGCCAAGGAGTACATGGAGAAGTACTTCGCCCACTACGCCGGCGTCCACGCCTACATGGACAGCGTGGTGGTAAAGGCCAAGGGGGACGGCTATGTGTCCACCCCCATGGGCCGCCGCCGCTGGGTGCCGGAGCTGAAATCCTCCAACTTCAACACCCGCTCCTTCGGTGAGCGAGTGGCACTGAACGCCCCCATCCAGGGCGCTGCCGCCGACATCATCAAGCTGGCCATGATTCGGGTCAGCGACCGGCTGAAAAAGGACGGCCTCGCGGGCCGTCTGGTGCTCCAGGTTCACGATGAACTGATCGTGGAGTGCCCCGAGTCCGAGGCCGAGCAGGTGGCAAAGCTGGTCCGGGAGGAAATGGAGGGGGCCGCCGCCCTGTCCGTTCCCCTGCTGGCCGACACCGCCTGGGGCAGGAGCTGGGCCGAGGCGCACTGAACACAGATTCCAAAAGCGGGCAGGCGAAGGCCTGCCCGCTTTTTTACCGCCCGTCCCGCCCCAATGACCGAGTATCCGGATTCCCTTGTCCTCCTTTCCCCCCTCTGCTATGGTAAGGGTACAAAGGAGGCTTTGCTATGGAACTCACTTTGTCTTTGCTGTTCATCGCCGCCGTGGGCGCGGGTGCCGGTCTGGGCCTGCGGGCGCTTCTGAAAAAGTTCTCTTTCTCTGACCGATGGGCGGGCTGGTTCTTCCTCTGTCTGGCAGGAGGCGGGGTGAACTCCCTGGCGGCCGTGGCCGGCACGGGCGCCCGTTCCATTCTGAGCACCACCTCCGGACTGCTGGCCGGGGACTTTCTGGACGCTCTGATCAACTGTATTCTGCTGGTCTGCTTCGCCCTTCCCGCCGCTCTGTTCTGCGGGATCATGCAGCGGCGGTGTCCCGCTCCCGGTCAGCCCGTGAAGCCCTGGATGGGGCTGGTCTTCGGCCTGGCCGTCAGCCAGAGCCTTCTGGCTCCCGCCGTCCTGCTGTGGGAGAGCTGGTTCCCCGGTCTGTGGGACCCGGCCTCCCTCCTGTCCTACTGCTTCCTGATGCCGGCGCTGACCTTCGCCCTGGCCATGGTCTTCGGGCGCAAATGGGGCGGAAGCGCCCGCGCCGCCGTGGGCTTTACCGCGGTGCTGGTTTTCGCCGACCTGGCCGGTATCCTGTTCATGTTCCTCCAGAATACCGGCCCCATCTGGGGACTGGCCCTGGCCCAGACTGCCGCCAGTGCCTTCTTCACCCGGTGGAATCTGGCCGCTGCCATGCTGCTGAGTACCTCCCAGACTGTGGTTCCGGTGACCCCGTCCCTCCTGGTGGGAGCCAGCCTGCTGACCCGGCTGGCCTTCCTGGGGGGATGGTACTGCGGCGGCCGGAGAAAAGAACCGGAACCTCCGAACATCTGATTTTCAGAAGGTGATCCATATGAAAAAAACAACGGTTCAGCTCCTGTGCGGTCTGGGCATCGTACTGCCTCTCGTCCTGCTGCTCTGGCCCATGCCGTATATAATGTGGCGTCCTTCGGTGGCGGCAATGCTTCGCATCATACCCGCCGTTTCGGCCCAGGTCCTGCTCTTCCGGGTTACAAAATCTGTGTGGCTTCGGCTCGCACCTCTTATTCTGACCGGATTTTCAGCCTGCCGGGGGACCTTTCTTTTCTTCACCTCCGAGGCCTGGGCAGGTTCCGGCTTCTCGGGCCTTCTGGCAGACTATGTTTCCCCGCTGATCGGCTGTATGCTCGTATGGGGTGTCCATTGCGTTCATAAAAATCAGACCGCTGACAGCCCCTCCGCGTGACCGGAACCCCTGACGTCTTTGCCGGAGCAGGGTCCCCCCGGGACCCCGCTCCGGTTTTTTCGTCCGATCACAGGCAAATTGAAAAATTTTCTTGATAAAATGGAAAGAATATAGTAAAATACAAAATAGCCTGTTCCCCGCTTCGGTGTGGAGCAAGGCCGCACTAGTTGGGGAGTTAGCGGTGCCCTGAACCCGCAATCCGCTACAGCGGGAATGAATCCCGGCCCCCGGACGCATGATGTGCCGTCTGACCCAGATAAGCAGTGATGATAGATCGGTCCTGCGCAACGCAGCTCCGCGAACCGTGTCAGGCGGGGAACCGAGCAGCACTAAGCGGCCCGCTGCGTGTGCCGCAGGGATACTGGTCTTGAGCCGGCTGTCTGGGTAACGGGTATACCGTGTGTTTCAAAGGCCGGTGTGCGGTCTTGCTTTATGCCGAAGCATTTTTATTTTTCCTCAGGGACAATAAAAATGCTTCGGCATATCCTATTGAACGGCAGGAACCGGCGTATTTACTTTGATTTTAGAGAGGTGATCGGATGTATCAGGCCCTGTACCGCAAATGGCGGCCCCGTACCTTCGACGACGTGGTGGGTCAGGCCCACATCACCGAAACCTTAAAACAGCAGGTGGCCTCCGACCGGCTGAGCCACGCCTACCTCTTTACCGGCACCCGAGGCACCGGTAAGACCTCCTGCGCCAAGATCCTGGCCCGTGCCGTGAACTGCGAGCACCCGGTCAACGGAAACCCCTGCAATCAGTGTCCCTCCTGTCTGGGCATTGAAAACGGCTCCATTCTGGACGTGCTGGAGCTGGACGCCGCCTCCAACAACGGCGTGGACCAGGTCCGCGCCCTGAGAGACGAGGCCGTGTACACCCCCGCCGCAGTGCGGAAGCGCGTGTACATCGTGGATGAGGTCCACATGCTGTCCACCCCCGCCTTCAACGCCCTGCTGAAGATCCTGGAGGAGCCCCCTCCCCATCTGATGTTTATTCTGGCCACCACCGAGCTTCATAAGGTGCCCGCCACCATCAAAAGCCGCTGCCAGCAGTACTCCTTCAAGCGGATCCTGCCCGGCGAGATCGCCCAGCGGCTGGGCTATGTGGCCCACGAGGAGCAGATCGACCTGACTGCCGAGGGCGCAGCCCTGCTGGCCCGACTGGCCGACGGCGGCCTCCGCGACGCCATGTCCCTGCTGGATCAGTGCTCCGGCGGCGGGCAGACCGTCAACGAGCAGACCATTCTGGACACCCTGGGTCTGGCAGGCAATCTCGAGACCGCCAGCCTGATGGAGCAGATCTCCGTCCACGACACCGGCGCCGCGCTGGACACCCTGTCCCGGCTGTACGCCAACGGCAAGGACGTGGGCGCCGTGCTGGGTGAGCTGGCCGGTCTGGCCCGGGACCTGCTGCTGAGAAAGACCGCCCCCCAGGGCGGCTCCGCTCTGCTGGCCGGCGGCTATGACGAGGCCACCATGCGCCGCCTGGGCGAGCTGCTCACGGCCCAGCGGCTTTTGCAGATGCTGACCCTCCTCCAGAACACCACCGCCGACCTGGCCCGCAGCAGCAACCGCCGCACCGACGCGGAGCTGTGCCTGATCCGTCTGTGTGATGAACAGCTGGACGAGTCCTTCGCCGGACTGTCCGCCCGGATCGCACGGCTGGAGGAAATGCTGGCCAAGGGCGTGCCTGCGGCTCCCGCCGCTGCCGCTCCTGCGGCTCCCACCCGGCCTGCTCCTCCCGCCAGACCTGCGCCGACCAGACCCGCGCCTCCTCCCGCTCCCAGGCCTCAGCCCGCCCCCAAGCCCGCCGAGACCTTCGACGAGCCCCCCTGGGACGATGACCGTCCCCCTCTGGAGGAGCCCCCCGAGGAGCTGGTCCCCGTCTTTGATATTCCCGATGCAGAGCCCGCTCCCATGCCGGAGCCTCCTGCGCCAGTCTCCCGGCCCGAACCGGCCCCGGAGCCTGTCCCGGCTCCCGCTCCGGCCCCCGCTCCTGCGCCTGAAGCCCCTGCGGCTGTCCCCGCCGACGACCACGCCGACCAGTCCTTCTGGCCCTCCTTTGTGGCGGGACTGCATGCCTATGTGCCCGCTTCGGCCTACCCCTATCTGAACAACCCCAGCAAGGTCTCCGGCGTGTGGCAGCACGGACTGCTGACCCTGTGGACCGACACCCGCTTCACCCAGGCCATGCTGAACAAGCCCGCCGTGGTGGAGGGCGTCAAGCAGGCCGCCGCCAACACCTTCGGCGGTCACCCCAACGTCCGCGTGGTGGTGGGCAAGCCCCCCGTGGATCCCTCCCCCTCCTCCGGGATGGGCGCGGTGAACGTGCCTCCTCCCGCTCCGGAGAAGGACGCACTGGACGAGCTGCTGGCCTTCGGCGCTCAGTTCGACAACATCATCATTAAATAAGCTTCATAAACTGCAACGAAAAGGAGAATCATAATATGGCAAAAGGTTACGGCAGCCGCGGTATGGGCGGCATGGGCGGCGGCATGAACATGAACATGATCAAGCAGGCCCAGAAGATGCAGCAGGATATGCTGAAGATGCAGCAGGAGCTGCAGGAGAAGGAGTACTCCGCTACCGCAGGCGGCGGCGTGGTCAGCGCCACGGTCAACGGCGCTCACGAGCTGAAGGCTCTGACCATCGATCCCGAGGCTGTGGATCCCGAGGACGTGGAGATGCTGCAGGATATGATCGTGGCCGCAGTCAACGAGGCCATGCGCTCCGCCGACTCCGACGCCAGCGGCTCCATGCAGAAGCTCACCGGCGGCCTGGGCGGTCTGGGCGGCCTGTTCTGAGCCTAAGCTGAAGCTACCCTATGTAAGCCGGCGGCCTGAGAGCCGCCGGCTTTTTCAGGGCTTCTTTACCTCGTCCATCACATCCCGGCCCGCCTTTTTGGCGGCCCGGCCGATCTCGTGGGCGGCCCGGCCGGTGGCCTTCCCCACCCGCTTCATGCCCTTTTCGGTGTCCTTCAGAATATCCTTTGCCTTTTCTCCCATGTCTCTGCTCATATTCTCGCGTCCTCCCTTGACCCGTCCGTCCCCGTCGGCCCGGTAGTATCCGTCCGCCATAAAGTCCCGGGTCGCCCGGTGGATCTCCAGGCTCACCCGGTCGGGGTCGTCGTTCTGTTCCAGATAGCCCTTCACGTTCTCCGGGGTATCGGCCGGGCGATCGGCCTCCATCCCGCCGCAGCCGGTCAGCAGTCCCGCAGTCAGGGCCGCCGCCGTCAGCAGGGTCAGTCCCTTTTTCATCCGTTCCACACTGTTCCTCCGTTTCTGCGGCACGTTCCATCCGATCTCAGTATGTCCGGAACTTGTGAGAAAATACGCTGAAAAACGCAAAGACTGACGATTTATCCCTATTTTAGCGACCCGGAACTGGGATTTTTGGAAGAAACTTCACGGGTTTCCCTTGCAATTCCGGGGCGGTTATGCTATAGTGGATGTGTAATTAGGTAGTATTGGTAAGAGTGGGGTTGCGGCTCCGCTCTTTTTGATTGACTAAATGGGTCTTACCCCCTGTTTTTCAAGACCCGCGGGAGGTATTTTATGGCAAAAGTAACCGACGTTGTGGCTTCTCTGGCTCAGCCCTTTGTGGAGGCCGCAGGCTGTACCCTGTGGGACGTGGAATACGTCAAGGAGGCCGGTCAGTGGTTCCTCCGCGTCTATATCGACAAGGAGAACGGCGTGTCCATTGAGGACTGCGAGGCCGTGTCCCGTCCCCTGTCCGACAAGCTGGACGAGGCCGACCCCATCGAGGGCAGCTACACCTTCGAGGTGTCCTCCGCAGGCGCCGACCGTGTTCTGAAAAAGCCCGAACACTTCGCTCAGTTCATGGACGCCGAGGTGGAGGTCAAGCTCTACCGTCCCCGTGAGGGCCGCAAGGAGTTCGTGGGTATGCTCAAGTCCTATGAGGACGGCAATCTGACACTGGACGTGAACGGCACGTCCGAAGCATTTGAAAAGAAAGAAATCGCGCTGGTACGCCTGTACCCCCGCTTCTGATTTAGGAGGAAACCGCTGTGGCTAAGAGAGTTACAAAGAAAACGAACAGCACCGAGCTGGACGGCAAGGAGTTCTTTGCCGCCATTGCTCAGATCGAGCAGGAAAAGGGCATCAAGCCCGGCTATATGATGGAGAAGATCA
>SAMEA104404103__coassemble_647_pt1 | contig 24537 bp, 19 predicted proteins | sample SAMEA104404103__metabat2_high_PE_047 | metagenome-assembled genome bin SAMEA104404103 (sample SAMEA104404103) | Balaenoptera acutorostrata | reverse complement strand
GTGCTTACAAACGGAAAAACGGCGTGACCGAAGTCACGCCGCTTCCCGAGAACATCCAGTTCTCATGATATTTTGAATTTTACTGTTTTACGGCCACCGAGCATTCGGGAGCCGCCTTTTTTCGCCTGCGGGCGAGGTACTTTGCCCACGGCGGCAAAGTACCCAAAGCGCCGCCGGGTGTTCCCGGACCCCAGGAACGGGGCGTTCTATTAAATTGGCCCGGTGGCGACGGCGGTGGTTTTCATGGGGGCCTGCAAAATCTGCCAGCAGGTAGGCCAACGCCCCACCCCCGGCAGAAATGTATGGCTATACGGGGGTTACTGATCCGCCCGCTCTGCGGTCTGCAAAGACAAGATGGCAGACGCGCACCAGGATACTGCGCCCTCCGGCGCCGCACGGGGTGCGGTGGGTGTCGCCTGCGGGCGGGTTCGCTGCGGCGGGACGGGGGATGCGGCTGCCATGTATGGCAGCCCTACATGGTTTCAGGTAGGCCCGCAATAGAAGCCGTAGGGCCGCCATATATGGCGGCCGCGGTTTCCCAGAGTGCCTACGAAAAGATCAAAGAATTTCCGGGCGGCACCGGCGGGCGCAGTCCGTTACAACCTCATACCTTCAAATTTTGCAGGCCCGCACAGCGGGCTACAAGTGATCCCCCGTAAAAACCAAAGTTTTCAGAGTGTGTGGTGCGGTGATCTCCTGCTTTCAGATTTTGCATGGTTCTTAACACTCGATGCCGCAGACCGTACTCCGGGGTCCGGGGTGAAGCGATTTGCGGCGGGTACGCCGCTCAGCGAACCCCGGCGATCTTTTAGTTCCTTTTCAATCGTTTGAAAAGGAACCCGCCCCGCAGGGCGGAACCCCAAAAGCCGGCAAAAAGAGCGTACCGGGTTTTCGGTACGCTCTTTCTGCGCTATGAGATATTGTAAAGGAGAGGGAAAGTGTAATCAGCGGCGGAACCAGGCCTTCATGGTGTCGCAGATGCGGATCAGGTCCTCATCAGACATGACGTAGGGAGGCATGGTATACATAATGTCCAGGAAGGGGCGGTTAAAGACGCCGCGCTCCAGGGCGAAGTCCTTGAAGCCCTCCAGGGTCCTGCGCTCCTTGACCTGGACGGCCATACAGCCGCCCATGACCCGGACCTCCTCAATGCGGGGGTCCTCCAGGTCGGCCATCTGTTCCTTCATCAGGGTCTCCATGTGGTGGATCTTGTCCAGGTAGTGTCCTTCCTCGAACAGCTCGATGGACTTGAGGGCCACGGAGCAGGCCAGGGCGTTGCCCATGAAGGTGGGGCCGTGCATGAAGGCGTGGTCGGGGTTATCGCTGTAAAAGCCCCGGTACACCCGCTCATTGGCCACGGTGACGGCGTGGCCGATGTAGCCGCCCACCAGGGCCTTGCCCAGCACCAGAATGTCGGGCAGCACCAGGTCGGCCACGAACCGGTTGCCGGTGCGGCCGAAGCCGGTGGCCACCTCGTCGAAGATCAGCAATACGTCGTACTGGTCGCACAGCTCACGGGCCCGCTTCAGGAAGGAAATATCGTACATCTTCATGCCGCCTGCACCCTGGAGCAGGGGCTCCACGATGAAGCAGAAGAAGCGGTCGCCCTGCTCGGCAAAGGCCTGTTCCAGGGCGGGGATGTTGGTGTCGATGTGGCGGACGCCCTCTTTGTTGGGGAAGGCCACGTGGTAGTCCTCGTCGTCGCCCACCTGCATGCACTTGTAGGTGTCGCCGTGGTAGGAGTGGGTCAGGGAGAGGATCAGATCCCGGTGGCTGCCCCGGTTCACGTTGAACTGCTGGGCCATTTTCAGAGCCACCTCCACAGCCACGCTGCCGGAGTCGGAGAAGAAGGAGTAGTTCAGGTCGCCGGGCAGCCACTCCTCCAGCTTTTTGGACAGCTTCAGCACGGGCTCGTGGGTGAGGCCGCCCAGCATCACATGGGCGAAGTGCTCCAGCTGGTCGGTGATGGCCTTGTCCAGCACGGGGTTATGGTAGCCGTGGATCACGGACCACCAGGAGGAAATGGAGTCGATCAGATCGCGTCCGTCCTCGGTGTAGAGGTGGACGCCTTTGGCGTCCGCGATCTTCAAAGGGGCGGCCATGGTTTTCATCTGCTCATAGGGATACCAGATCATTGCAATTATCTCCTTTATTCATAGAAAGACAGCAGTTTTTCAAGTTCTATGTCCAGATCCTTGTCTCCGTCGGAGACGGTGGCGACCACCTCCAGGCCGGTCATGTACTCGCACATGCGGAGGTTGTCTTCCTCCATCACGTCGCCGGGGTGGAAGTGGTTGAAGATGATCCCCCGGACGGGAATGCGGTGGGCTTTCATGTACTCCACAGTCAGCACCACGCTGTTGATGGTACCCAGGCCTGCGTCGGCCACCATGAGACAGCCCAGATCCAGGGTCCGGATCACGTCCTCCAGCTGAATTTTCCGCTCATCGAAGCACAGGGGGCAGAGGATGCCGCCGCTGCCCTCCAGGGTCAGATAGTCATAGTGGGGGGCAATGGCGCGGAAGTTCTGCTCTACCACGGTCAGATCCACGGGATGGCCCTCCAGCCGGGAGGCCAGGTGGGGGGAATAGGCGTGCTCGTACACATAGGGGCACATCTCGTCCAGCTCCTGGGGGATGCTGGACACGGTTTTCACGCACAGGGCGTCCCCGGGGATCAGCTTTCCCCGGTCGTCCCGGACGTTGCCGCTCATGGCGGCCTTGTAGTACCCGGCCCGGAAGCCCGCTTCGTGGAGCTTTTTGACCATCAGGGCAGTGACATAGGTTTTGCCCACGTCAGTGCCGGTACCGGTGATGAACAGATTTTTACTCATTGTTGAAGCCTCACTTCATAGCCCAGCCGATCCAGCAGCTGCAGATCGGTTTCGATGGTGATGCCCGCGGTGGTGAGCATGTCTCCGGAAATGGCGGCGTTGGAGCCGCCGGTAAATAAGCCCTCGCCCTTGTCGGCCATCAGGCCCCGGCCTCCGGCCAGACGGATGGAGGCCTCCGGGATCAGGAACCGGAAGATGGCCACGATCCGGCGGCGCTCCGGCTCGGGAACGGGGGCGTTATGCTCATAGGGAGTGCCGGGGATGGGGTTCAGGAAGTTCACAGGAATGGACTTCACGCCGATGTCCCGGGCGGCCAGCACCATATCGATGCGGTCGGCCATGGTCTCGCCCAGACCCATGATACCGCCGGAGCAGACCCCCAGACCGGCCTTCTGGGCGGCCTTCAGGGTCTCGATCTTCTCCTGGAAGGTGTGGGTGGTGCAGACGGTGGGGAAGTAGACAGGGGAGGCCTCCAGGTTGCAGTGGACCCGGGAGGCTCCGGCGGCCTTGATCTTTTTGAACTGCTCATAGCCCAGCAGACCGAAGGACACGCAGATCTCGATGTCCACGTTTTCCCGGATGGTGTGGATGCTTTCGCAGACCTGATCCACCTCCCGGTCGGAAAGCCGCTTGCCGGAGGTGACGATGGAGTACCGCAGAACGCCCCGGTCGGCGTTGTACCGGGCCTCCTTCATCAGGGCCTCCGTGTCCAGCAGGGGATAGCTTTCCACATGGGTGGGGTAGTGGACGGACTGGGCGCAGTACTTGCAGTCCTCAGAGCAGCGGCCGCACTTGGCGTTGACAATGGTGCACAGGTCAAAGGAGTTGCCGCAGAACCGCTCACGCAGCTGATTGGCGGCGGTGCACAGCTCCTCCAGAGGGGCGTCGATCAGGGAGAGGGCCTCCTCCCGGCTGATCTGACCGCCCTGCAGGATCTTTTCTTTTAATTCCTCCACACACGACATGAGTTAGACTCCCTTTCTCAGTACGGGGATCAGACGCTTGCCCAGCACGGCCGCAATGAAGCACAGCAGGATGTCTCCGGGGACGGCCAGCAGGAAGCAGTACAGGAACAGGGTCCACAGACCGATGCCCTCGCCCACATAGAAGGTCATGATGGCCCAGTAGTAGACCATACCCATGGCGTAGACGATGGCCAGACCGGCGAAGTTGGCCACCAGCATCCGCTTCATGGAGGGGGCGGGAACGGCGTTGGCGATCCTGCCGGTGACATAGGCGCCCAGGGCAAAGCCCAGCAGATAGCCGAAGGTGGGCTGGAACACATAGCCCAGGCCGCCGCCGCCGGTGAACACGGGCAGACCGGCCAGGCCCAGGAAGATATAGGTCAGCACGCTCAGGCCGCCCAGCTTTCCGCCCAGCAGGATACCGGCCAGCATGGTGAACAGCAGCTGCAGGGTGAAGGGCACCACCGGCACAGGGATCCGGATAAAGGCGCCCACAGCGGTCAGGGCGGCGAACAGGGCCATCAGCACCAGGCTGCGGGTCTTGGTCGAGTGTTTTTCCATAATTGTAAACCTCCGTACAAACACAGTTTACGTATATCATAGACCAGTGTGGAATGATTGTCAACGTATACTTTTGATAAGTTTACAATTATTAAACAGGCGGTTTACCGCAGAAAAACGGGGAGCGGGAGGGGGTACCTCAAAAAATAAAAAATGCGCGGGAAAGCACAGCTTTCTCGCGCATGGGGAACGGATTCATTCTTCGGTCACGTTCAGCAGGACAGGCGTATAGGGGCAGGTCTCGGTGGGGGTGAACCGGTCGGCCAGATCGGGGGTCACGATCAGCTGACCCTCCTCGGTGACCAGGATCATGCCGAAATCCCGGCGGGCGGCCCAGTATTCAATGGCTTTTTCCGGGCCCATGATAAAGGTGGCGGTGGAAAGGGCGTCGCAGCGGAGGCCCTCCTTTCCCACGATGGTGGCGGAGATCAGACCGTTTTTGGCGGGGGCTCCGTCGGCGGGGTCGATGATGTGCCAGTAGATCTGGCCGTCCTCCCCGGTGAAGTACCGCTCGTAGCCGCCGGAGGTGACCACAGCCTGGTCGTCCACCTCCAGGATCCCCATGTAATCCGTGCTTTTGGGGTCCTGGATGCCCACCCGCCAGGGGGAGCCGTCGGGCTTTTTGCCCACAGCCTGTACGTTGCCGCCCAGGTTCATCAGGGCGGAGGTGACGCCGTTATCCCGGAACAGCCCGGCCAGCAGGTCGCCGGTGTAGCCCTTGGCCACGGAGCCCAGATCCAGCATCATTCCCTGGGGAATGGAGATCCGGTTCTCCTCCAGGGAGATTTTGGTGTAGTCCACATGGGTCAGCAGGTCGGCCAGCTCCTCCGGAGCGGGGATCCGGTAGCTGCCGGTGGTGAAGCCCCAGGCCCGGACCACGGGGTAGATGGAGATGTCCAGGGTACCCTGGGTGTCGGCGCACAGCTCCAGAGCCCGTTCCGTCAGCGCGGCGGCGCCGGGGGACAGCTGGGCAGTTCCGTTGCGGTTCAGTTCAGACATGGCGCTGTGGGGGTCGGTGGTGGAGATCTCGGCCTCCAGCTGCCGGATCAGATCCTCGGCCTCCTCCAGCAGGGCGTCGGAGCCCCCGTAAATTTTAAGGCTCATATCGGTGCTCATGGCGTTTTCCACCATGAGGGAGTGTTCCTGGCCGGGGTCGTCCGGGGCAGGTGCAGAGCAGCCCGCCAGCAGCAGTCCGGACAGGCTCAGAGCAAGGAGCTTACGAAACATAAGACGCCTCCAAAGGTTAGATTTTTCTAATGTAATCAGTAAAAAGTATCTATTTTGCATAAAATTGAGTATAAAATAGCTTAATACGGCAGAAAGGATTTGTCAAGGGCGGCCGCCGGCCGGGGCCGAAGATTAAAATTGCCATAAAACGGCTGTTCACGACTTGACAAGACCGGAAAAATCGTATATTCTACAGACGCAAATAGTGATAACTGGAGTGTTCTTGTTATCTGCTTTTTCGGTTGGGAGTGAGGAGCCGAAAGGGCAGAAATGAGAACTTTATTTGGCCTATAGGTTAGCATTTGCTAACGTAAAGGAGGAAAATGCCCAGTATCTGTTTGCGTAGGAAGTTCCTGCCCTGAGGGCAGGAATTTGTCTTTCAGCAAAGGTTAGCCTTTGCTAATGTTTTGATCTTTCCCTCCCTGCGGAGGTTAAGATACCAATATAATAATAGGAGGTACCAAAATGAATCAGACGAAACGCTGTGCAGGCCGCCGTATCGCTGCCATGCTGCTGTCTCTGGTGATGCTGGTGAGCATGCTGCCCACTGCCGCCTTTGCCGCAGCCGCACCCGACTATAAGTTCGGCACTGCACAGACTGTACTGACTCCGGGCAAGTACGATCTGCCCGTCAGCCTGATGAACGCATCGAAGCCCGGCAAGCCCTCTATGGCTGCCAGCTGCATCAAGGGCGGTGAGCTGGACGTCATGCGTGACGGCTCTGCTGCCCTGACCGTGAAGCTGGGCCCCGTCAGCATGATGGGCATTACCGCCTGGGGCAAGGACTGGAAGGTCTACAGTAAGTACGACCTCACCTCTCCCGTGACTCCTGCCGAGGTAGTGAGCCAGGACAAGGACGGCCATGTGACCGCCATTCGCTTCCAGCTGCCCTACACCGACCAGGATGGCGTGTATATCCAGATGATCGCCATGGGCACGAATCCCTCTGAGGCCCTGCTGGCCATGGACTTTGCCGCCGCAAATAAGATCGGCGAGCCCGAACCGGCTGCCGAGTTCCCCTTCGGCTCCGCACAGACCATGCTGAAGCCCGGTGTGTACGAGCTGCCCGTCAGCCTGATGAACGCATCGAATCCCGAGAAGCCCTCTATGGCTGCCGACTGCATCCAGGGCGGCACTCTGGAGGTCATGGAGGACGGCACCGCCTTCGTAAACGTCAAGCTTGGCGTGAAGAAGATGGGCGCTATGGAAGGCTGGTCCAGCAAGTGGGAGGTCTACAATGCGCACGACACCGGCTCTGCCGTTACCCCCGCTCAGGTAGTGGCTAAGGACGCGGCCGGTCACGAGACCGAGATCCGCTTCCAGCTGCCCTACACCGACCAGGACGGCGTATATGTCAAAATGTACGTTGAAGTCGTGAACATGAACCCCGACGGCTATCTGGCCATGGACTTTGCCTCTCTGGTCGGCGGCTCCAAGCCTGAGCCCCAGCCCCAGCCCGAGGTCAAGAACGGCTCTGCCGACGTGGCCTTCGGCCCTGAGAAGGCCTACGGTGTTACTGCCGCAGTCTCCGTGCTGGACGGCAAGATCACCGGCGTGGAGCTGAACCATGACGCAGCCGCCTCCGGCCATGAAAACAGCGTGTCCTATGCGGACAACGCCAAGGCCATGGCCGCCAAGTTCACCGGTCTGGCCACCAACGACAAGACCGCCATCGAGGCTGTGGACGTGGTTTCCGGCGCTACCGTCACTTCCAACGCCTACAAGGAGGCCGTGCTGAAGGCACTGGGCCTGTATGTGGCTCCCAAGCCCGCAGACTTCACCTTCGGTTCTGCCAACACCGAGCTGAAGCCCGGTGAGTATCAGGTTCCCGTGTCCCTGCGCAATGCAGGCAAGCATGAGAGTTCTTCCATGGCAGCCGGCGCTTTCCCCGCCCTGGCTACCCTGACTGTGGCCGAGGACGGCACCGCCACCCTGACCACCAATATGCAGGCTGTCACCGTGGCCGATATCCAGGATATGGCCCACAGCGTCCTGATCTATCAGGAGGATAACTTCCTCACCGAGAAGACCGTGGCCGCCACCGTTCTGGAGACCGTCAAGAAGCCCGAGCCCATGCCCGGAGCAGGCAAGGACGTTCCCACCAAGATCTCCTTCGAAATCCCCAACAACGACTGGGACGGCGTTTACCTGAACTTCACCGTGGACGCTATGGGCCCCGGCTACCCCGATGGCTGGCTGAAGATTGACTATGCCCGTGCCGGCGCTCCCGGCTCTGCCGTGACCTACCCCGGCTCCGCCGGGGTGGATCAGTTCGGTAAGTACACCATTCATACTGACGTGTCCGTGAAGGACGGCGTCATCACCAACGTGGCTGTTTCTGCTGACAACTTCATCAGCGAGACCCACCGCCCCACCAACGAGATGAAGATCGCCCAGGTCACCGAGGCTCTGAAGAGCGCCTGGAACGGCATGGAGCCCACTCAGGCCAACGCCGAGGAGATCTTCTACAAGATCATGAAGCCCGAGAACCGTGACGAGGTCATCGACACGGTCTCCGGTGCTACCTATTCTGCCAAGGCCGTCCGCGACGCCGTGATGAACGCCTTCGGCCTGGAGTATCAGGACGAGATCATCAATGTCCCCGAGAAGGTGGAGCCCGGCGTGTACCAGGTCGAGATCGGCTACTACTCCGACGTGGTGTGGCACAGCCTGGTGGAGAACACCAAGACTCTGGCACAGCTGACCGTCAACGCTGACGGTACCATGTTCCTGGACTTCGAGACCAAGTCCGGCACCGAAAAGGAGCCTCTGTACATCCTGGGCTTCAACGGCGTCTACGAGAACAACGACCGCGCAGGCAAGCTGACCATTGACGGCTCCAAGGTCGACATGGGCCTGAGTTCCAACGACTATGAGGACGAGTTCTTTGCAAAGGGCACCCAGGTGGTCAACCACCTGACCATCCCTCTGCTGGGCGGTCTGGACAAGGTCTATAACACCAACTGCCGTATGTACGTGCCCGCCATGAAGAGACTGAACGGCGAGCTGTCCGGCATTTACTTTGAGAACGGCACCTTCAACGCCGACGTCTTCGCCAAGGTCTACTGGGACACCATGAAGCCCGAGCAGCCCGGCCAGGTCGTCAAGACCGGCACTGTGGACGTGGATATGCTGGTATCCGGCAAGGACAAGCCCAGCATGTGCGATGTCATGTTCGGCCGGCAGGCCGGCGTCCGGATCCTGGATAACGGCATGGCCGAGCTGGAGCTCCTGGTGGCAAACCCCATCCCCGGTTACCCCGATCAGGGCAAGGACGGTACCCTGAAGGACTTCACCGTTACTTACCAGGGCAAGCAGTATGTGGCTGAGTCCCAGCTGGGCACCGGCCGCATGATGACCGCCAAGGCCAACAACCCCATGTTCGGTCTGGTTGCGGGCCAGGAGTACCCCGCCCAGGTCCTGACTGTGACCCTGCCTGAGTCTGCACTCAATGAGACCAAGCTGGCCACCAGCGCCTATGTGAATGTGGTCATGAACAGAGTTCAGGACTTCGATATAAAGCTGAGCAACCTGATCCTGGAGAATATTCCCGAGCCTGTGGCTCCCGACGCTCCTGTGATCCTGCCTCAGTCCGGCGAGTTCACCGATTCTGTTACCGTGACCATCAACGCCCAGGCCGGCGCTGAGATCTACTACAGCATCAACGGCGCAGAGCGCGTCAAGTACACCGAGCCCTTCGTTCTGACCGAGACCGCCCAGGTGGAGGCTGTGGCCGTGATGAACGGCCTGGAGAGCTCCGCCGTGACCGCCTCCTTCACCAGGAAGGCCGCCGTCAAGCCCGTTCTGCCCGAGGGCAGCTACTACGTGCCTGTGGTCTCCCTGACCAGCGGCGCTCCTCTGCCTCCCGTGCAGGAGGCCTTCTCCAAGGCCTTCGGCCAGGAGATCCGCCTGGATGTGACTGCTGACGGTCAGATGACCGCCACCATCGTTCCCCAGCATATGGTGGTCGATATGGCTGCCATGGGCGCTTACCACTGCAACGTTCTGACCGTGGAGGGCGCTTCCTACCCCGAGATGAAGACCGAGCTGGTCACCCCCAAATTCGGTATGGCCGATCAGACCCAGAAAATCGAGTGTCCTGCGGTCATCGTGGTCCCCATGCCCAAGGCCAACGAGAAGGGCGGCTATGTCTTCACCCTGACCGTTGACTTTATGAACAGCTTCCTGGGCGGCGGCCTGGATAAGCCCTATCCCACCGACGTGACCCTGACGCTGGACTTTGACAACGCCCGCAAGATCGAGGAAGTCCCCCAGCAGAAGATCGAGGACGGCAACTACTATGTGGAGCTGGGCCTGTGGCACGCCAGCAAGGATCAGGCCTCCATGGGCGATGTTGCTCTGGATAACAACAGAAAGGTCCTGGTCACCGTCACCGACGGCCAGGTGGTCCGCGTTCAGGCTGCCACCAACCCCGTCCAGATGGCAGGCTTTGTCAGCGCCGTGATCGCTATGGAGGTGGACGGCAAGCCCGTCGACGTTCAGGAGTACGGTTTGATGTTCACCCATACCGGCAACCAGTATGATTACCTGAAGCTCTTCAGCTTTGAAATGCCTGAGGCTTCCAGACCCACCGAGCTGTCCGGCGTCACCTACGCCCCTGTCAGCTTTGTGGTTCCCGATACTCCCATGGGCCCCGATCCCATCGACGCCCGTCTGAGATTCGACTGGTCCACCGCCCAGAAGACTGAGGATACCCAGCTGGTTCCCAACGGAGACACCAGCGCCGACAACAAGCCCGTGGAGCTGCTCCACGAGCAGACCGGCATCAAGCTGAACAGCAACACCCTGGTGGTGTCCGATCTGGCACAGCTGGCTGTGGACAAGATCACCTCCGGCGAGGCCTATGACGCCGCCGTCAAGGCAATGGCCGACCTGAAGGGCTGGGAGCTGTACCACATCGCCACCCTGCTGAAGGGTCAGGAGACCGCCCCCAAGGGTCAGGTCACCCTGTCCATCCCCTGCGGCCCCGAGGGTCTGGAGATCTACCGGATCAACGATAACGGCAGCAAGGTCAAGCTGGTGGGCGAGGTTCAGAACGGCTACTATGTGGTCAAGACCAGCAAGCTGGGCAACTTCGCCATCATCGGCCATGTGGGTCAGCCCGAGGTCCACTTCGTGGACGTGCCCGAGAACCACTGGGGCCGGGACTTCATCTACAAGTCCGTGGAGCTGAACATTTTCGCCGGCTATGACGCCACCCACTTCGGCCCCGACGACGAGATGAACCGCGCCATGTTCGTCACCGTCCTGGGCAAGATGGCCGGTGTGGACGTGAACACCGCTGAGAAGAGCGGCTATTCCGACGTGGATCAGGACGCCTACTATGCCCCCTATGTGGCATGGGCCGAGAAGGCCGGCATCACCGCCGGTGTGGGCGGCAACCGCTTCGCCCCCGAGGACCCCGTCACCCGCGAGCAGATGGCCATTTTCCTGGTCAAGTACTGCAACTACAAGGGCATCGAGCTGAAGAACGGCGACGATCTGGTCTTTGCCGATGACGACGAAATCAGCGGCTACGCCATGGACTATGTGGCTCTGGCCGTCCGCGGCGGCCTGATGGCCGGTATCGACGGCGGCAAGTTCGGCCCCCAGCTGGTGGCCACCCGTGCACAGGCCGCCACCGTGCTGGTGAAGCTGGTCCAGAACTATTCCCTGTAAGAAGTAAGAACATGACCTGACTGCCGGCGTGGGCAGAGGCTCTTTCCGGGCCTCTGCCCATGTCCGGCGTCTTGTGCTTTGTAAACCAGTTGCAGAAGAGGTGGATTATGGAGAAATTGACCCGCAGACAGGAGGAATATCTGCAATTTTTTGCAGAGCGAAGCGGCCAGACCGCTTCCATCACAGCCGCCAGCGAGCAGTTCCACGTGGCCAAGCCCACGGTGTCCAAGCTGAGCAAGGCTCTGGAGGACATGGGACTGATCCGCAAGGGGGCCTACGGGGAAATCGAGCTGACGGAGCTGGGCCGCGCCCACGTCAAGCCCCAGATGACCCGTCAGCCTGAGGCGGCCGAATGGCTGGTCAGCGCCCTGGGTCTGGAGCCCGACCTGGCCGATCAGGAGGCCCGGACCATGGTCACCCATCTGCAGCAGGAGACCGTGGACGCGATCCTGAAGGATTGGAGGGAGCACCCCCGTGAGACGGAGCTCCCTGCCGGGGACGATCTGTTTCCCGGACTGGCAGTGGGCAGCTATGAGGTGCCCTTCTCCGTCCGGAAGCGGGGCAGCCGGGAGCTGTCCATGGGCGACCGGGGCTTCCGGAAGCCTGCCCGGCTGATCTGCGGCCCGGAGGGCTGCGCCTTCCGGCTTTACACCATCCCCATCGAATATAAACCCCTCCGCCGGAGCTACCACGGCAGGCTGGCCCGCCTGTGGTACCGCTGCGGCGGCGTATGGACGGAGTCCGTGGAGGAGCCCGACGGCAGCTACGTCATTCCCGGCGCAGTGGTCATCCGCAGCGACGAGGGCCCCACCGGCATGGTACCCATCCGGGTACGGGCTTCGGTGAATCAGTGGACCATGCCCGAAAGCGAGGCCGACCTGGTCATCGACCTGGCCGGCGCTACCCCGGTCGGGACACTTTAAGGAGGACAAAGAGAGATGAAACTGAAACGAATCAGCGCATTCCTCAGCACTCTGGCCCTGACGCTGGGCCTGATCTGCCTGCCCGCGGAGGCTGCGGCCCCCAAGGACGGCGTTTATAAAGCAACCATGCTCACCCATTACATCAACCCCGACACCGGCAAGCCCGACGATACCGGCGGGTCTGCCAACGCCGCTATGGGCGAGGGCATGTGCCGCTCCGCCGTGGCAGAGACCTGCCTGGTGGAGGTCCAGAACGGCCAGATCTGGATCACGGCCCGGCTGCTGCTGCAAAGCAGCACCAACGGCGTGGAGTTCAAGCTCCGCACCGGCAGCAACAAGTATTCCTCTGCCGTGGCCTACGACGTTACCGCTGAACACAGCGCAGACGATTCCGTGGACTACCGCTTCAAGGTCAGCAGCGTGAATCAGACCATCAAGGCCGCCATGTATGTGGGCCCCATGAAACGGGACGTGATCTGGTTTATGAACGTGGATCCCTCCAGCCTGGTGGCCGGCCAGGGCGACTTTGAGCCTGTGATCAAGCCTGTGGCCCCCAAGCCCGAGCCTGACAAGCCCGCCCCCCAGCCTGAGAAGCCCGAGCCCAAACCCGAGCCCAAGCCTCAGCCCCAGCCCGAGGCCAAGCCCGAACCCAAACCCGAAACTTCCGTGAAGCCTCAGAAGCCTGCCAAGCCTGACAAGCCCGCCAAGCCTGACAAGAACGAGCCTTCCGTTGCTCCTGATAAAGAAGATCCTGCACAGTCCGTGGTCAGCCCCGACCAGTCTGTGGAGAAGCCCGACCAGTCCGTGGAGGCAGACAAGTCCACTGAGGGCGACAAGTCCACCGAGAGCGACAAGTCCACCCAGACCGACTCTTCTGCTGACTCCTCCGCAGAGACTGAAACCGAAACCGGAGAGAAGGGCAGCATGGTCATGCCCATTGTCCTGATCCTGGTGCTGGTGGCCGCAGGCACAGCCGCTGCCTTTGTGGTCGTAAAGAGAAAGAAGTAAACACATGAAAACACTGAAAATTCTGCCTGTGCTGGCCTGTGCTCTGCTGCTTTGCGGCTGTGTTGACCAGCACCCCGAAAACGAGCCCGGCTCCGGTTCCCAGGGCGAGCCCCGCATCATCGCCACCTCCACCGCCACCCAGGACATCTGCGCCCGGCTGGATCTGGATCTGATCGCCATCAACGAGACCGACGAGCCCATCGAGCGGTACAAGGGTCTGCCCACTGTGGGCAGCGCCATGGGCCCCGACGCCGAAGCCATCGCCCTGCTGGAGCCCACCGACGTGATCGGCCCCGACACCCTGGCCGAGGGCATCGAGCCCACCTATCAGGCCGCCGGCATCCCCTACACCTTCATCGACCTGCAGAGCGTGGAGGGGATGTATGAGGGCATCCGGATGCTGGGCGAAAAGTATGACCGGCAGGAGCAGGCCCAGGCCCTCATCGACGAGTACAAGGCCACCATGGACGCCTTCGAGGAGGAAATCGCCGGGCTGAAGCACCCTAAGGTGCTGGTGCTCATGGGTCTGCCCGGAAGCTACATCGAGTGTACCCCCAACTCCTATGTGGGCTCCCTCATTGAGCTGGCCGGGGCCGAGAACGTGGCCAAGGACGATTTCCTGAACTTCGTGTCCTGGAACACCGAGGAGCTGCTGAAGCTGGATCCCGACGTGATCCTGCTCACCGCCCACGGAATGCCCGAAATGGCCATGGACATGTTTGCCGACGAGTTTGCCACCAACGACATCTGGCAGCACTTCCGGGCGGTCCAGGACGGCCGCGTCTACCGGCTGGACTATGACGCCTTCAACATGAGCTGCACCTTTGACTGGCCCGAATCCCTGGAAACTCTGAAGGAGATCCTGTACTTCGACAACGGCGAAGTCTTTGATACGGAGGCGAAAGACACTGAAAACGCAGCGTAAAGATTTCTGGAAGGGCATGGGCGGCTGCCTGATCCTGGCAGCTCTGATCTTCGCTCTGGCCCTGACCGCCATGAAGCTGGGCAGTATCTCCATCACCTGGAAGGAACTGTTCGACGGCCTCTTCGTGGCCTATGACAAGCGGGTCGCCACCATCTACGACCTGCGCTTCCCCCGTATTGCCGTGGCCCTGCTGGGCGGCGCGGCCCTGTCCTGCTCCGGCCTGCTGTTCCAGGCCGTGCTGAAAAACCCCCTGGCCGACCCCGGTATCATCGGTATTTCCGGCGGCGCCTCCCTGGTGGCCACCCTGGTGGCAGGTCTGTTCCCCATGCTGTATTTCTCCGTGCCCCTGTTCGCCTTTCTGGGCGGCCTGGCGGCCTTTGCCCTGATCTACTCCCTGGCCTGGAAGGGCTCCCTGGATCCTGTGCGGATCATTCTGGTGGGCATCGCCGTGGCCGCAGTGTTTACCGGAGCGGAGCAGGTGCTGGCCAGCATCACCGCCCGGGGCGGCGTGACCGTCAATGTGGGCGGCCTGTCCCAGTTGGTCTGGGGAGACGTGAAGCTGCTGGCGGTGTACACCGTCATCGGCATCGTGGCCGCCCTGATCCTGGCCCCCGCCTGCAACATCATTGCACTGGACGACAAGACTGTCCGGGGCCTGGGCGTGAATGTGGACCGTCTGCGCCTGGTCATCTCCTGCGCCGCAGTGCTGCTGGTGTCCGGCGTCACCGCCGTGGTGGGTGTGGTGGGCTTCCTGGCCCTGATCGTGCCCCATATGGCCCGCCGGATGGTGGGCTCTGACCACCGGGTGCTGGTACCCTTCTGTGTGCTGCTGGGCGGCTTCGTCCTGCTGCTGGCCGACACCGTGGGCCGGTGCATCGCGCCTCCCATGGAGATCCCGGCCGCTGTGGTCATGAGCATCGTGGGCGGCCCCTTCTTTATTATTCTGCTGAAACGGGGGGATCGAAATGCTGACCGTTGAACACCTGTCCTTCAGTTATGACAAGACCACCCCTGTGCTGAAGGATCTGTCCGTCACCATCAAGGACAAGGCCATCACCACCCTGCTGGGGGCCAACGGCTGCGGCAAGACCACGCTTTTGCAGCTGCTGACCAAGAACCTGCGCCCCGACAGCGGCAGTATCAGACTGGACGGGGAGGAGCTGGACCGCATCAGCCTGAAGCAGTTTGCCCGCAGCGCCGCCATCGTCCACCAGAAGAACACCGCCCCCGACGACCTGACCGTGGAGCGGCTGGTGAGCTACGGCCGTCTGCCCTACAGCTCCATTCTCAGATCCGGTCTGGACGAGGAAAACCAGGCCCAGGTGGAGCGGGCTCTGGCCCTGACCGACCTGACCGACCTGCGGGAGCGACGCCTGGGCAAGCTGTCCGGCGGCCAGCGCCAGCGGGCCTTCATCGCCATGGCTCTGGCCCAGAACACCAGGACTCTGTTTCTGGACGAGCCCACCACCTTCCTGGATGTGCGCTATCAGGTGGAGATCCTCCGCCTGGTGGAAAAGCTGAACCGGGAGGAGGGCATCACCATCGTTATGGTCCTCCACGACATCAACCAGGCCCTGGCCTATTCCGATGAGGTCATCGGACTGCGGGGCGGAACGGTGGCCTTCCAGGGCAAGCCCGACCAGGTCATCACCTCTGAAAGCATCCACACACTCTATGGCATCGACCTGCCCGTGCTCCGCGCCGAGGGCAGACTGTGCGTCATGGCCGTTTAAGGAGAAACGCGAATGAAAATTTTCTACATCGTCCTGGGCTTCATCACCCTGGGCCTGGGCGCCGTGGGCGTGGCTCTGCCTGTGCTGCCCACCACTCCCTTCCTGCTGGTGTCCGCCTTCTGCTTTGCCAGAAGCTCCGAAAAGCTGAACAACTGGTTCCGCAGCACCAAGCTCTACAAGAACAACCTGGAGACCTTCACCAGAGGTCAGGGCATGACCAAAAAGGCCAAGCTGCGGATCATGACCACCGTGACCGTGATCATGCTGATCGCCTTTATCGCCATGCGGAACACCGACATCGGCCGGATCTGCATTTCCGTGGTGTGGGTGGCTCATGTGATCGCCTTCACCTTCTTTATCAAGACCTGCCCCGAGGAGCAAGCCGCTGCCATGGAGGGCTCTGCTCATGATGATCAATAAGCGCCTTATTTCCATGGTCCCCGAGGCCAAGGCCCTCATCATCCGCAAGGTCATTGTCAACTGGCTGTCCCTGCTGGCCGGCATTGTGCTGTGGTTCTCCATCGCCGGTCTGCTGGACAACATTGTGGACCACGGAGCCGTGCAGTCCGAGGTGATCTCCGCCTTCGGCGTGGCCGTGGTCTGCGTGCTGGTGCGGATCCTCATGACCCGCCGGGCCGCCTTCCTCACCCAGAAGGCCATCGGCTTTGTGAAGATGCACCTGCGCACCACCATCTACGACAAGCTGCGCCGTCTGGGCGCCAGCTACACCGATTCCTTCTCCACCGCAGAGGTGGTGCAGCTGGCCGGTGAGGGCGTGGAGCAGCTGGAGTCCTACTTCGGTAACTACCTGCCCCAGTTCTTCTACGCCATGCTGGCCCCCCTGACCCTGCTGTTCGTCTTCCTGCCCCTGTCCCCCCTGACCGGTGTGGCCCTGTTCATCTGCGTGCCTCTGATCCCCATTGCCATCGCCTCCGTCCAGACCTTTGCCAAGCGTCTGCTGGGCAAGTACTGGGACGCCTACGCCAATCTGGGCGACAGCTTCCTGGAGAACCTCCAGGGTCTGACCACCCTGAAGGTCTACGGCGCTGACGAGGCCCGGCACAAGGCCATGAACCAGGAGGCCGAGAACTTCCGCGTGGTCACCATGAAGGTGCTGACCATGCAGCTGAACTCCGTGACCATCATGGACTTTGTGGCCTACGGCGGCACCGCTCTGGGCTCCATCCTGGGCGCACGGGCCTTCCTGCTGGGCAAGGTCACTCTGGGCGGCGGCATTGCCATGATCATGCTGGCCAGCGAGTTCTTCCTGGCCATGCGCGCGCTGGGCAGCTTCTTCCACGTGGCCATGAACGGCATGGCCGCCAGCGACCGCATGTTCCGTCTGATGGATCTGCCTGAGCCTCCCCAGGGTCAGCAGTCCGTGGCAAACGGCGACATTGTGGTGGACAAGGTCTGCTTCTCCTACGACGGCAGCCGCGACGCCCTCAGCGACGTGAGCTTCACCGTGAAGCAGGGCGAAATGACCGCCCTGTGCGGCGAGAGCGGCTGCGGCAAGTCCACCCTGTCCAGCCTGCTCACCGGCAACCGCACCGGCTATACCGGCAGCATCCGGGTGGGCGGCGTGGAGCTGAAGGACGCCTCCGCCAGAAGCGTCCGCAGCCTGATCACCGTGGTATCCTCCAACAGCTACCTGTTCAGCGGCACCGTCCGCAGCGCCCTGCTGGAGGGCGACCCCCAGGCCGACGAGGCCAAAATGTGGAGGGCCCTGGAGCAGGTGAACCTGAAGGAGTTCATCCAGACCCAGGAGGGCCTGGACACCGTCCTCACCGAGCAGGCAGGCAACCTGTCCGGCGGTCAGCGCCAGCGCCTGGCTCTGGCCCGGGCTTTGATGAAGGACAGTCCCGTCTACATCTTCGACGAGGCCACCAGCAACATCGACCCCGACAGCGAGGCTGTCATCATGGATGTGGTCCGGGGTCTGAGAGGGGCCCACACCGTCATCCTGATCTCCCACCGCCTGTCCAACATCACCGGCGCCGACCAGATTGTCTTCCTGGAAAAGGGCAGACTGACCCAGCTTGGCACCCACGAGAGCCTGATGGCTCAGGGCGGCGGCTATGCCGACGTGTTCAATGCACAGAAGGAACTGGAACGGTTCAACGGTGAGGAGGCTGCACGATGAGACGAAGCGGAATCAAAATTATGATGGGCCTTGTGAAGCTGGTCAAGCCTCTGGCCCCCATTATGGTGGCCTGCATCACCCTGGGTACCCTGGGCTTCTTCTGCGCCATCGCCATTACCGTACTGGGCGCCAACCTGCTGCTCACCGCCATGGAGGCCTCCCCCTGGGGCCTGACCTTCGTGGGCGGCGCTGTGGTCATGGTCGTCTGCGCCCTGGTCCGGGCCGTGCTGCGCTACGGCGAGCAGACCTGCGGCCACTACATTGCCTTCAAGCTGCTGGCCATCATCCGTGACAAGCTATTCACCGTCCTCCGCAAGCTGGCCCCCGCCAAGCTGGAGGGCAGAGGCAAGGGCGACCTGATCTCCCTGATCTGCGGCGACATTGAGCTGCTGGAGGTCTTTTACGCCCACACCATCGCACCTGTGTGCATCGCCATTCTGGTGTCCCTGGGCATGTCCATCCTCATCGGCACCTTCCATCCCGCCCTGGGTATCCTGGCCGCCGTGTCCTACCTGCTGGTAGGCTGCGCCATCCCCCTGGGTACCTCCCACATGGGCCGGAAGCAGGGCATCGAGGCCCGCGACAAGATGGGCGCCATGAACAACTGCTTCCTGGAAAATATGCGCGGCATCAAGGAGACCCTGCAGTACGGCTGCGACGAGGAGCGGGCCCGGGAGATCGTGGACAAGACCAACGAGCTCAACGGCCTGCGTGCCGACCTGATGAAGCACGAGTCCACCGCCTCCTCCTGGTCTACCGCCGCCGTTATGCTGCTGCCTCTGGTCATGCTGGCCGCCGGCCTGCTGCTGGAGGTGGAGTTCCCCGTGCTGCTGCTGACCACTGTGATGCTGTCCGCCTCCTTCGGCCCCACCATCGCCCTGGCCAACCTGTCCGCCACCATGACCGCCGTGCTGGCCTCCGGCGAGCGCGTGCTGTCCCTGCTGGAGGAGGAACCTGAGACCAGAGAGGTGGAGGACGGCCTGAGCCCCGAGTATGAGGGCGCAGAGGTGAAAAACCTCAGCTTCTCCTACGGTCAGGAGGAGATCCTCCACGACCTGTCCGCCCAGTTCCCCAAGGGCAAGATCGTGGCCGTTACCGGCCGCTCCGGCTCCGGCAAGTCCACCCTGCTGAAGCTGCTCATGCGGTTCTGGAACGCACCGGAAAACAGCGTGCTGATCTCCGGTCAGGACGTGGGCCAGATCAAAACAAACCATCTGAGAAAGATGGAGAGTTATATGATCCAGGATACCGACTTGTTCCACGACAGCATTGCCGACAACATCCGTCTGGGCAAGCCCGGCGCCACCCAGGAGGAGGTGGAGGAGGCCGCAAAGAAGGCGTCCATCCACGACTTCATCCTGACCCTGCCCAAGGGCTATGACACCCGGGTGGGCGAGCTGGGCGAGACCCTGTCCGGCGGCGAGCGCCAGCGCATCGGTCTGGCCCGGGCCTTCCTCCACGACGCACCTCTGATGCTTCTGGACGAGCCCACCAGCAACCTGGACAGCCTGAACGAGGGCGTGATCCTCAAGGCGCTGAACGACAGCCGCAAGGACGGCCGCACCGTCATTCTGGTGTCCCATAGAAAGTCCACTCTGGCGGTGGCCGATGTGGCCTATACCGTGGAAAGCGGACGCCTGAGCTGAACCCAAGTCCCAAAGAAGTCCTCCCCACAGGGGGAGGACTTCTTTTTTATCCACAGGATCCCCGCAGAAGGTGGAATATTTTTGGACTGCTTAATAAAATCATAAGAATTGACCGGGAACTTTCTGTTCCCTCAGCCGTCTGACCAAGTGTAAGTGATTTTTTGAACCACATGAAAAGGAGATCGACTGATATGAAAAAGATCCTGTCCGCCCTTCTGGCACTGACCATGCTCCTGTCCCTGGCCGCCTGCGGCAGCAAGGACCAGCAGCCCGACCAGAGCGCAAAGCCCGACGCAAGCCAGGGCGAAAATTCCCAGAAGCCTGTTGATCTGAAGGCCTTTTACGAGGGCTATATGGAGCAGATGCTCCAGGATAAGGGCGAAGAGAACACCCCCCAGATGGCCGAGCTGGAAGGGGAGATGATGGACTTCCTGTACCCCGGTCTGAAGGAGCTCCCCTGCAAGCAGCTGGTGGCCTACAGCCCTGTCATGTCCTCCGTGGCCTTTGAACTTGTGCTGGTGGAGGCCGAGGATGCCGACGCCGCCGAGGCGGTCAAGGCCCTGTTCGAGGAGCAGAGAGAGTACCAGATCAGCGAGGGCGCCTGGTACCCCGCCACCGTGGAGGTCTGGGAGAATTCCCAGGTGGTGCAGCACGGCAACTATGTGGCCCTGATCGCCACCGGCGAGGAGCAGGTCAAAACCGTGGAGGCTTATAACGCACTGTTTCAGTGAGAAATCAAAAGGCAGAGGCATAGCCTCTGCCTTTTTTTGCCCTCAGATGATCACGGAGTCTGCGTCGCAGCAGACAAAGTCCGTATCGGCGTAGTTGGCCAGCACCCGGGCCCGGAAGGAGCGCCGGGCGCAGAGGGAGTCGCTGTTCTCCGGCACCACAAAGCTGATGCACCGGAGGGTCACGTCCCGGCACTGATCCCCGGTCAGCACCGGCACCGCCACCGTCTTCATGCCCCGGTTATATTCGGCCCCGTCGGGGCCTACCTCCGTCAGGATCACGGCTGCGGCCAGCTCCCGGCCGGGACACACGTTCCGGATGACCGCGTCCACCTGGACGATCCGCCCCAGAGACTGCAGACTGGTCTCCGGCAGCTGCACCCGGGCGGCGTCCCGGCAGCCCTCCACCTGGAACCGGGCGGGAGCGGGACAGCTTTCGGGGAACACCGCCGCACCGGAGCAGGTCACGGTCAGGGTGGCGGCGGGGAAGACCAGCTCGTTACCGGCCCGGTCCTGATAGGTGGTGGACTGGCTGAGGAGCTTCAGCCCCCCGGTGCTGCCTGTGTGCATGACCTGGAAGGACAGGGACACGGGGGTGGGGTCGGGCGTCAGGCCCACCGCATCCATGGTCCACACCAGAGAGCGGGGGCCGGTGACCTGCACCCTTCCGTCGGTGGGGACGCCCATGCGGATGATCTTGAAATCCGGACTCAGGGTTTCATGCAGCACCACGTCCAGCGCCCCCGCCAGCACCACCTCGGCGGCGATCTCCCGGAACATCCGCTCCAGCTGGAGAGGATCCTCGTGGGTGACCGTGTGGGACTGGGCGGGCTCGCTGGCCCAGCTGCTGAGCATGGTCAGGTGATCCCCCAGACCGATGCAGTACACCTCGATCCCGTTGGTCTTCATTCGCTCCGCCACGGCGGAGGGATCGCCCCCCGCAGTGGTAAGCCCATCGGTAAACAGGACCGCCACCCGGCGCACTCCGTCTCTGGGGAGCAGCAGAGCCTCGGCGGCCTCGAAGGCGGCGGTGTGGTTGGTGGAGCCGCCGGGCTGCAGTCCGGCAACGGCGGCGTGGAGGGCGGCGGCGTCCTCCGTCAGCGGGCTGTCCGCCAGGGCGTCATCGGAAAAGCTGATCATACCCATCCGGCTCCCGCCGCCTCCGGCGGCCATGACCAGGTCAATAAGCTGATCTGCTGCGGCCCTGGCATACTCCAGCCGGGGAGAAGCCATACTGCCGGACCGGTCCAGGATCAGAGCCAGGTCGACAGGCTTTGCAGAAAGGGCGGAGGAGGCGTCAAAGCTCAGGGTCACCGTGGCGGTGCCGCTGCAGCTGATGTCTCCGGGAGTCACCGTGGTCATCGGGTTTGCAATATACATAAAACATCCTCCAAATCATCAGAAAAGCAGGGGTGAGCCCTGCCCCCCATTCTATTCCCTGCCGCCGTCCCTGTGCCGGAACCAGACAGGCACGGAGAGAGGAAGACTGCATAGGATGAACGGGGAGGGAAGCCTCCCCCACTGCAACGAGAGTAGGAGGACATTTATGTCTGTTTTGAACCCTGAAAAGCTGATCACACCCGAAAAGCTGGACTGCCGGGGAACGGCGTCGGTGACCCTGCGTTTTTCTGCCGCCGCAGGGCTGGAACAGGACCCCATGGACCTTGTACTGATTATGGACCGATCCTACAGCATGGATCTGGGGAAGATGGGCAACGCCAAACGGGGCGCCGGAGCTCTGCTGAACATGGTGGCGGAGGCCAGCAGCGGGGATCCGGCCGGCGATCTGGGCAGCGGCAGCCGGGTGGGCATGGTCAGCTTTTCCAGCACCGCCACCCAGGACGTGCAGCTGACGGAGCGTCGGGCCCCCATGAGAACGGCCATTGCCAGCCTGCGGGCCGGGGGAGAGACCAACCACACCGCCGCCTTTCAGGCCGCAGAAAAGATCCTTGGCCCCAAAGGGACCAACCGGCAGGTGGCGGTCATGTTTACCGACGGCATCACTACCACGGGCGGAGACGCCAAAGCAGTGACCGACCGGCTGAAGGCCGCGGGAGTGGAGATCTTCTGCATCGGCCTGCTGGACGACCCGAAGCTGCTGAACAGCTGGGCCAGCGCGCCGGTGGCAGAGCACGTCGCCTATACCACGGATGAGAAAAAGCTGGAGGAGCTGTTCCGGCGGGTGGCCGCCCGGACGGTACAGGCGGGAGCCGAACAGGTCAGGATCCGGGAGATCCTCTCCCCGGAGTTCAGGATCGTCTCCATCCAGGCCCCCAGCTTCGGGACCGCACGGCTGGTGGGTGAGCAGGAGCTGGAGTGGACCATGGACTACGCCGGAGCCAGCCTGGCCGCTGAGACCTACTCCCTCACCTTTGAGATCGCCCACATCGGAGCGGGAGGCGGTGTGAAGCACTTCAACCGGGAGGTGATCTATGAGGACCGGGCAGGGATGGCCCTGACCTTCCCCAGTCCCACGGTGGAGGTGATCTGTCCCGGTCTGCCCATCTACCCGGAGCCCTGCCCCGAGCCCACGGAGGTCTCGGTTCCCCACTGTAAGGACTCCGCCCGGTGACCCTGAAGGATGTGGAGCTGTCCTCTCTGGGGCGGATCGTCCAGCTGGACGTGACCGTAAAGGCAGTCTGTCCCGGCAAACGGGTGGCGGTCAGTGTGATCCTTACGGAGACGGCCGCCGACGGCTCTCAGATCCCGCGGGGGGTCAAGCACCTGCTGATCCCCGCCCAGACCGGAGATTCCTGCCGGGATCTGATGCTGAACTGCATCCGTTTCTCCGTACCGGAGGCCCTGGACGCAGACGGAAGCACCGCCTCCATCTGCAATACCCGCACCTTCCGGGCCCAGGTCATCGCCAACTATGTGGACACGGAGTTTGTCTGCTGCGACCCCCAGACCGTGACCATCTGATCCGGAAAATAAAAGAGCAGAGGCGAAAGCCTCTGCTCTTTTTGTTCAGCCCTGAAGGGGCAGCTGCCGGCCGGTGTGGTCGATCTGATAGTCTGCGCCGTATTCCCCGGGCAAGATCAGCTGGGAGATGGGAACGAAGGTGTAGCCCTCCCGCAGAAGGGCGTCCAGGATCCCGGGAAGGGCCTCCGGGGTATGCTTGGCCGCGTTGTGAAACAGGACGATGGAGCCGGGCTGCACCTTTGAGGTGACCCGCCGGGTAATCTCATCTGCGGGGATATCCTTCCAGTCCAGGCTGTCCACGTCCCACTGGACGGGGATCATCCCGATGGAACGCACCGCATTCACCGAGGCGTCGTCGTAGTCCCCGTAGGGCAGCCGTACCAGGGTGGGGCGCACCCCGGTGACATTCTCCACCTTGTCATTGCACCGGTTCAGCTGGCCGATGACCTCCTCCGGGGACAGCTGGGGGAAGTGGGGATGGGTATCGCTGTGGTTCATTACCTCATGCCCCGCCCGGTGCAGGGCCTTCACCGACTCCGGGTACTTGTCGGCCCACTGGCCCACCACAAAAAACGTGGCCCTAACCCCGTACTTGCCCAGAATGTCGATGAGCTGCTGGGTGTCCTCATTCCCCCAGGCGGCGTCGAAGCTGATGGAAATTAACTTCTGGCCGCCCCGGTCCACGCAGTAGATGGGCAGCTGGCGGGAGGTGGAGGCGGTCTCCACAAAGGGCGGGTTGGCCACCACCAGGAATATGGCCAGGGCCAGACAGGCGGTGAGGGCCAGCTGCCACCAGGCTTTCGGGATGCAGAAGATACGGATGGGTTTTCGGTTCATGCGATCATCTCCTAAATCGATGTTGGGAAAGGGAATATGAAAGCATATGAGGCCGGGGGGCGGGGAAATGAAGGTGCGCAGTAAAATTGTGGATTATCACTAAAACAGGAGCGGAAGAGAAAGGAGACCACGGCGAAGCCAGGCAGCATATATCGTGTGCAGGAGAAAAAGGCGGTTACAGCGAGCAAAATATGCGGTGAGGCCGGAAAATAAGGGCCCTGGAAACAAAAAAGCACACTCCTGACGGAGTGTGCTTTTTTCATGCTGTTTTCCTTAGAAAATGAGATGTGCGGCCAGAGCGATCACAGGCAGGGTGACGATGGTGCGCTCCAGGAAGATGATGAACAGGTTCTTCAGGGAGACGGGGATCTTGCTGCCCATGATGATGCTGCCGATCTCGGACATGT
>SAMEA104404103__coassemble_615_pt1 | contig 25302 bp, 25 predicted proteins | sample SAMEA104404103__metabat2_high_PE_047 | metagenome-assembled genome bin SAMEA104404103 (sample SAMEA104404103) | Balaenoptera acutorostrata | reverse complement strand
GAAGTATCTCCTGCAATTGTACGAACGATAGGATTAGAAACAATATTTTCCTTGTTTCTGGCCAAGTCGCTGTACATATTGATTTTCAAGAAAGAGAACAGGCTGAGTCCTACTTCAGATGTTACCGTCCAGTTGTTGTTTTTTACCGTTTTCTGAACTGCATTCAGATAGTTTTGTAACCCGAGCTCTTCATCAAATTCTGGGAAGGTCAATCCGAAATCGTTCTCCATCTTGTACTTTAATGCCGGATTTACCACAATTTCATCATCGGTCATTTGCAACACAAACGGAGAGGAGATGGACTCTACAGTCAGACTGACAGGGACAAGCAAAAGCGGTGATACGATTTGCTCGGTACTATAATCAGCTTCACTCCATTTCAAAAAGCCAAAGGCCAGGTACAGGATGTTTATGCCCTGTTCTTCTATCGCCATTTTCGCTTTATTTCGGAGATTTCTCAGAGTTCGCTGCAACTCTTTTACACTCTGATTAGTTGTTACATCAGAAGATGTAAGGAAATCGTTGTCAATATCATTTTCTACATCCGTTTCTTCTTGGGGTTCACGATAATACGGGAATTCCAACGGATTGTTATTCTCCACAAAACTCTCCCAAAGCTCAAAAATTTCGGGAGTCTTGATAGATAGCGTAGACCGCTTCGTTTCACGATAATTGATAAGGCGATTCCGCTTTCCTAAATCAAGTAATTTATTTTTCCAAATTTCAACTTTTTGATCTATCCCTGCCGGCATCGTAGCCATCCTCCATTTTGTAAATACTGTTATTCCAGATTTGCTTCCGCCTTTTTGCTGGGGATTATTTCCATAACATCACCTACATCGCAACCAAGAGCTGTGCAAATTTTAACTAAAGATTCGGTGGAAACATTTTCATTTCTGCCTAACTTTGCGATCAATGCCGGACTGACACCAGACAAGAGTTGCAAGTCCTTTTTCTTCATATCACGATCAATGAGCAGCTTCCAAAGCTTTTTATAACTGACTGACATAATTGACACCATCCATGTAGAATAAAACACATACAATATTATAACAGGAAAATTCTGTAACGGCAATATAACTATATGGACGTGAAGAAAAATTTTGAGATAATCTAATGGATGATAAAGATTATATTTATTGTGTCGAGGGCACGACACAGTTACAGGTTATTTTAGATATGATCCATCGAGAGTTAGTTACCTTGCTGTATTTGCTCTACTTCAAATCATTATGTATCAAGGCTGTTACCTGGGTTAAGCCTTTGCGCTCTCTCTTTATTGCATATTCCAGAAGATATTTTGCATTGCTGGCGGGGTGCCACGCATAGGCAATGAGAAAATCAGTATGATCGACCATATACCGATTTGCCCGAGCAATGGCAACCTTACGGGGTACACTTTCCATGCCCGGAGGATAATAGGTGCTGTCAAATCCATCTGATACAGGAATAGGGCGCTCTGCTGGATGGTACGGAAGCAATAAGGTCAGTTCGACTTCTGGATGGTTTTGTTTTGCGATTTTTACAGCTTTTGCCGCAAGACCCTCAAAACATCCATAACACCCAACAATAAATTCAGTAACACCATAGCGGACTATATGCGCTTCAACAGCGGCGCATAGCACTGGATAAATTTCTTCCGATGCTTCTCTATGTCCAATAAAGAAACAGCTCTTCCTGCTCATTGCAATCATCTCTCTATAGTTATGTATATCGTTAAAATTATACGATTAAAATGATTAAAAGGCAACGATAAACAAAAGTATAATTTACGAAGAACACAAGCAAAGAGGTGATGCAGGTGAAAGATATTCTCTCTGCCATAACCGCATATCGAGAGGATCGGGGCTGGACAGAGTATCAGCTTGCAGAACGCTCTGGTTTGCCGCAATCCACGATTTCCTCGTGGTACCGCAAGAATATGGTTCCTACTATTCCATCCTTAGAAAAAATTTGCATGGCTTTTGGCATTACGCTTTCTCAGCTATTTGCAGAAGAAGATGCACCAGTTTCTCTGACTGATTCACAAAGGAAGCTCCTGGAACGATGGTCGAGATTGAGTGAAGACCAACAAGCCGCAGTATTTGCTTTGATTGACAAAATGTAAAAAAGCCGCCAGAAGCAGCATCTCATGGATGTGCCTCTGGCGGCTTTGCTTATCAATCGAAATCTGACTGTGGTATCTCCATGACAGTTCGCAAGTATTCTTCTGGAGCACCATCCAAAATCAATTCCGCATAGGATAGCGGATCATTATAGATGAGCCAGTCCAGTTCAGACCGCTGGAAACGGCTATTCGCAACTTCGTCCTCTACAGCGGTACAGTTAATGGAAATCATGCTGCCGTCAGAATATCTTAGTTCAACGCAGCCGGTATCCATGTTGAATTCACAGGAAAGTAATGTCTTCATAATTCTATCCTCCAATATAGGCTCTGTTAACAAGAAAAACTCCCGCCCAATTCCTGTTAGGAATCAGACGGGAGTTTCGTATGCACCCGAAAACCGTCAGCTAACAGTTGATAAGTGATTTGGTTCCTTATCACTGTTAAGCTAATGGTTTGCGGGATTTTTGACTTTTGGTTAACCCATCGGTTAACCCGGGAAAGCCGGAAAACAGGCCTTTTGGGACTGTGGCGCAAATGCCCGCTCCACAACACCGAGCAGCTCATGGGGCTTGTTATATTTGACCTGTGCATAAACGTCCATGGTCATCTTGCTGTTTTCGTGCCCGGCCAGATACTGCACTGTTTTGGGATCCACCGAGGCGGCGATAAGATTTGTGATGTAGGTGTGTCTCAGCTGATGAGGGGTAACGGAGAAGTCCAGGCTGTACACAACATGATTGTTGTGAAAGGCCTTTTCACCGAGAACAGGGGTGACGGTGTGAACAATTTTTTCACCGTTGCAATATCGTGTGTAAGTGCGCTCTTTGACGGTTCGTATTACGATGAAATCCCACAGACATTTGAACTGACTGTAGGAAAGAGGATTACCCTCCTTGTTTGCGATAACATAGTCGGATGTGGATTTAGCCTTCGCCTCAATCAGACAGTTCTTCAGATTGGATGGGAGAGGAATGTTGCGTCTGGCCGCCGGGGTCTTCAGCTGGTCGGATATGACCGGGCGATTGTGTTCGCAATGCCAGGCCCGCTGAACAGTCAGATAGGGAGCCTTTCCATCAAGAAAGACACAGTCCCACTTCAAAGCCAGAATCTCCTCCCGGCGCAGCCCGGCGTAGAGTCCGATCATGACGAATACATAGGGAGGGAGCCCCTCAATGGCGGCCAGCAGCTTGTCCACCTGCTCATCGCTGAGAGATTCCCGCTTTTTCTGAGGCCTGCCGCCCTTCACGGATATTTTGGTACAGGGAGAGGAAATGAGAACATTGCTCTCAACGGCGGCTGAAAATATATTTTTATAAAGAGTTACGACGGTGCGATACACAGAAGCAGATAACTGAGCAACAGGGATCAGAGCCAGTTTGACGTCATCAGCAGTTACCTCGGCCATGAATCTGTCGCCCAGGGGAGCAACGATGTATTTGTTGACCATGGATCTGTAATCGAGCATGGTCGTATATTGCAGCCGGGCGGCCTGAATTTTCAGCCACTTTTCACAGTAGTCGGCCACGGTAGGAGTTTTCCGACGGAAAATGCACTCCTGGATCTGCTGGTTTGCCTCCTGGACCTTTGCATAGAGCTCCTCCGGAGTCCTGGCATACAGAGCAAACCGCTTACCGTCTGCGTCGCTTACACGGGTCCTGTAGTAAAGCACTCCCTTTGATGTGACCGTGCCGTACTCCGGTAGGATAAGTTTTCTTCGAGCCAAAGCTTTCGCCTCCAATGAAATTGTTCAGCGCTGTTGTTATTGTTTTATCAAGTTACATGAGAATTCACAAGGATACGGATTTCAGGCACTGGAGTTCCGGGGTCTGCGATAGGTAGTCCTTTTGTCAGCGGGTTTCGCAGGATGCGTGCATCTGGAAATATATTCCATAATCGCCTTATCGGAGAAATACACGCATCCGTTTCTTACATATTGAACATAGGCAATCAGACCGCTGTTTTTTGCAGCATCGAGAGTGGCAAGCTGATGCCTAAAATTTTTGCAGTTTCCTTTCTGGAGTGTAAAGGGGTCATACTGTTATCCTCCCTTGACATTTTGATGAAGCCAAACATCCGGCCTCGCTGTAAGTAATCAGATATGCACGGTGCGGCCTGTTTTTACAGGCCGCACCGTGGTTCGTTTTATAGAACTCCTATTTGTCCCTGACACCCCGGAATATTGGGAAATCATCGAGCGGCCGGCTGCTGACCGGCTCCATAGGAATTTCACCTCCCCCGGGTACGCCGGAGGCTGCGTACAGAAGTATCATGATCACTCTGTGCCTGTCATGGCCTCGCCGATGGCAATTCGGCGGTCATCATGTAAGTGGAATCGCTCGTTCCGGTTGGAAGTCCCGGCGCACTCACGAAACTGGCTTGGGGATGTTCCCAGCACAGAGAATGTACTCGATGAATGTGTGTTCCGTTGTCAAGGTGCAGAAAATTGCAGGACAAGGAGAATCAACGGAAAATTGAAATAATTCGCTGATTGCCCTTTTCACCTTACAACGGACATTTTTTGACGGCTTTTTAACCCTACCCTGTAAAAAAATTTTTGGAGAAGAAAGAACAGAATATTGAGAGAATAAAATAAGCCCCATGTGCAGAGCATTTAAATGTTTCACACATGGGCCTTTTATTGTTGACAATTTTAGTGGCGGGGAGCTTTTTCAGAGCTGGGGACCGTTATCTTTGTACAAAGTGTACAAGGGACATAAATCAGGACTGGGACGGCTTCAGATCAAGGACGTAGATCACGATGGGGCGGCCCCGGCCGTTGAGGTTTCTGTGGCCCACGGCCCTGGCGATGCCGGAGCGCTCCAGGCTGGACAGGTACTGGTTGGCGGTGCGGAGGGATATGCCCAGATAGCTGACCAGCTCGGCGGAAGAAATCTGATCGGTGTTCCCGTAGGCGAGGACGCCGATGATCTTGCGGATGGTGTGCGCGGGGAGACCGGAGCGGTCTGCGATCCGATCCACATAGTCTGCGGGGACGTTGTCCATCCATTTCTGCTCCAGCCGTCCGGAGTCCGCCAGACAGGTGGGCATCTGGTTTCAGTCGATGAGGTAGCTGCCGCTGTTTTTGTCCGCCTGCTGACTGCCGAAGTGCTTTGCCCGGAGGGCGTTGCCCCGGGCACTGTAAAAGTCTGCACCGATGCCGTAGCCGATGGTGCCGTCGAACTTCATGTTTTTTGCAGACACTCTGACTATACGGACGATGAATTGGACGATGACAATCTTGATGATGACGATTGAGGCCGCTTGAGTGTCGGCAGTCCCTTTTTTGCGGATAAATAAAACCCAAGGGAGGACGGAGCGATGCTCCGATCTCCCTTGGGCAAGTCGGGGGGTTACTTGTTTGATACACGGAAAGTAAAAATGACAATCTGGCACGGGTACCATCCAGACTGGAGGCGAACTTGCCATAACTGCATCATAGCACAGTAATAATATTTCTGTACAGCATACCATATAGGAATATTAAAAATTGCAAAAATTGACGTTCTTCGTAGCGGACCTTTTTACTGTGAGCAGTTCAATATAAAGTTCAAAACAACCCTAGGTACATCATGACGCAGACCAGGAAAAAGACGCTGAAGACGGACAAAAGGCTGGTCCAGATCACCAGCTGCGTGCCCAGCTGTTCATCAGAGCCCATTTCACCCGCCATCACGCCGCTGGAGACGGCGACGGGGGATGCAAACAGAGCGATCAGGGCGGCGTACTCGCTGGCGCCAAAGGACAAAATGCCCAGTCGGCTGAGCAGAACGGCACCGCCCAGCCCGATTAGCGGGGCCAGGATCAGGCGGAACAGGGTGGAGGCGGCAATCTCCCGGAACAGGCCCCGGACCGATGAAAAACGGAACTGCCCGCCCATGACCAAAAGGGCCAGGGGGGATGCGATGCTTTTCAGATTTCTCAGAGCGGTGTAGAGAAAGGGGAGGTCCTCACGGAGGGAGAGCACAGCGCTTCCCCAGAGCGAGACCTGCAGAGCACGCAGGGCCAGACAGAGAAGGCCCAGCACCACGCCGATGATCAGCGGGTTGCGTACCACAGCCTTCACCACAGAGGACAGCCTGCGCCGGTCGGTTCCGTCGCCCCTGATATAAAGGGACAGGGACACCACCGCCAGAATGTTGAACAGAGGAATTGTAAAGGCGGAGAGCACAGCCGTAACGGCCAGAGCGGAGTCCCCTGCCAGGGCAGAGGCCAGAGACATGCCGATAATGGCGAAGTTGCTGCGGAAGGTACATTGCAGGAACACACCTCTTCGCTCCGGGAAGGGAGTGACGAGGGGGGCGGACAGAAGTCCCAGAGCAAATATGACCAGAACGGCAGCACAGCCGTAGGCTACTACGTCGGCCCGTACCTCGGTCAGCATGTGGATGTCGTAGACGTTGACAAAGAGCATACAGGGCAGGCAGACGCGGAATACGAGCTTGTTGCCCACGCGGACAAAGTCCTCGGACAGAAATCCTACCAGTCTCAGGTACCAGCCCAGGGCAATCAGCAGGACAATGGGCAGCACCGCATTGGCGGCAGTAAAGAAAATATGGATCATAAATATGACCTCCATACAGAGCGTCCGGAGCATGGGGACGCATAAAAGGTGATCTCCTCACCGTGGAGCATACAACGGTGGGGGGATCGAACGAGGGAGGAGATTACTTCAGGAGCTCGCGGTTGATCAGGGCCTTGGGAGGATTACCGGCCAGAACGTGGACGGCCTCCTCAGCGGCCATGCGCTGCACGTCGGCAATGGCCTGCTCGGTGAACCAGGCCATGTGGCTGGTGGCGATGACGTTGGGCAGCTGCAGCAGGGGATGATCGGCGGTGATGGGCTCGGACTCAAACACGTCCAGAGCGGCGCCGGCCAGCTCGCCATTCTTCAGAGCCTCGACCAGATCGGCCTCGCAGACACAGCCGCCGCGGGCGGTGTTGATCAGGTATGCGGTCTTCTTCATCTTGGCCAGGGTATCCTTGCAGATCAGGTGCTTGGTATCCTTGGTCAGGGGGCAGTGGACGGAGACAAAGTCGCTGTTGGCGAACAGCTCGTCCAGGGAAACGGGCTCGGCGCCCAGCTCCCGGACCTTGTCGTCGGGCATGAAGGGATCGGAAGCCAGCACACGCATGCCGAAGGCTCTGGCCTTGGCGCAGACCTGCTGGGGAATACGGCCGAAGCCGATCAGACCCACGGTGGTGGTGCTCAGGCGCTGCAGGGTGGGGCAGCTGCCGTAGCCCCAGACGCCCTCCTTCAGCTGCTTGGTCAGAATGGGCAGACCGCGGGCGCAGCACAGCAGGAAGGTGAAGGCATGGTTGGAGACCTCCTCCACGCCATAGGCGGGGACGTTGGCCACATAGACGCCGTACTTGGTGGCGGCCTCAACGTCGATGTTGTCCACGCCGATGCCGTACTTGATGACCACCTTGCAGTGCTCCATATGAGCCAGAACGTTTTCGGTGATCTGGCAGTACTGCACGATCACGGCGTCGGCGTCATGGGTGGCGGCGATCAGGTCCTCTTCGGTCTTGCACTGGAAATCGGCCAGCTCTGCGCCAAACTCGGTGACAATGCGGCGCTCGCTGTCGATGTCGGTATACTGGTAGTCGGTAATCACGACTTTCATATTGATAGCTCCTTTAACTTCAATCTTTCGCCTGCAGATCGGCGACGATGTAGGCTCCCATGGGGGAGAGGGGGAGGCTCTCCTCAGGCTTGAAGGTCAGAACATTCTTGAAGAAGTTTTCGTGCTCCAGAATGTCAGAAATGGCCTGACGGAGGGGGTTCTTACCGCTGACGATCACGCTGGTCTCAGGGCTGACAGACAGGGCGGAGGAGTTCTTGATGGCGGCGATATCGCTCTGCAGGCAGACGCCCAGGATGTAGTTTGCAATCTTGGTCTTGTCATCAATGGCAAACTGATTCAGAATACGTGCGGAGAAGCAGGCTCTGCCGATGCCGCACTTGGCAGCGTTGTCATAACCGGCCAGCAGCATATCCTTGTCATAAGTCTCCATCTCCACGAACTTGCGGCCCACAGCGTCGGCGATGATGGTGTCGTTGGTGATGGAGGAGATCAGCTCGCCGGTGATGCTGGTCAGACAGCCGGTCATACGGCCCTCAGCGTCCACGGAGACGAACTTGGAGTGGCTGCCGGGCAGGACCAGCAGATAGGGCTGGCCCTTGGGGAAGTGGTGCAGCACAGCGACGCTTTCGACTTCCTCACCGCGCATGATGTCCATGGCCTCGAAGTTGTCAAGGTCGATCTTGCCGCCGGAGTTCTTCATGCCGGGGATGAAGTTGAAGGGGATGGGGGCGATATCCTCCAGAAGGATGGACTTCATGCCGTCAGCCAGATCCTGGGCGGACACAGGAGCCACCAGATGAGGCACCTCGACCAGACCCACGTTAGAGGTGATCATGCCGCTGGCAATAATCTTGGAGATGTTGTCATAGGCCAGGCTGTGCTTCTTCAGCAGAGTCTCCAGACAATCCTTAACAGCGCCCTTCAGACGGGTATTGTTTCCGTCAATGGCGGTGTTGCGGACGCCGACGGAAGCCTTTTCGCTGTCAACAAAGTTCCGGCTGCTGTCCCAGAGGATGACCCGGGTGTTGGTCGTGCCGGTATCTACGGTAAATACATACTGTTCCAATTTGGTGAACCTCCCACTTATTACCACTCGGCAATGGTCCCATCATAGTTGCGCCAGATGGGGTTCTTCCAGGTGGGTGCATCTTTGCTGGCCTCGCGGAGGAAGTCCTCGTTGACGTCAACGCCCAGACCGGGGCCGGTGACGGCGTCCAGGAAGCCGTCCTTGTACTTATAGATGGAGGGGTCCTTCAGGTAATCCAGAAGGTCTCCGTCCTTGTTATAGTGAATGCCCAGACTCTGCTCCTGGATGAACACGTTGGGCGTGCAGATATCCAGCTGGATGCAGGCGCCCAGGGCAACGGGGCCCAGGGGGCAGTGAGGAGCGACAGCCACGTCATAGGCCTCGGCCATGGCGGCGATCTTCTTGCACTCGCTGATGCCGCCAGCGTGAGACAGATCGGGCTGGATAATGTCCACGTAGCCGTCCTGCAGCAGGTTCTTGAACTCCCAGCGGCTGAACATGCGCTCGCCGGTGGCGATGGGGGTGGTGGTGGCCCGTGCGATCTCGCGCAGGGCCTCGTTATTCTGGCTGAGGACAGGCTCCTCGATGAACATCAGATGGAACTGATCCAGCTCCCGGGCCAGCACCTTGGCCATGGACTTGTGGACACGGCCGTGGAAGTCCACGGCAATATCCATATCGAAGCCCAGGGCGTCCCGGATGGCGGCCACGCGGTCACAGACGGCCTGGACCTTTTTGAAGCTGTCGATATAGTGCATCTCTTCGGTGCCGTTCATCTTCAGAGCGCGGTAGCCCTGATTATAGGCCTCGATGGCGGAGGCACGGATGTCGTTGGGACGGTCGCCGCCGATCCAGCGGTAGACCTTCAGCTTGTCCCGGCAGGCTCCGCCCAGCAGGTTATACACAGGGGTGTTGAAGTATTTGCCCTTAATGTCCCACAGAGCCTGGTCGATGCCTGCGATGGCGCTCATGACCTCGGGGCCGCCGCGATAGAAGCCGCAGCGGTACATGGTCTGCCACAGATCCTCGATATTCATAGGGTCCTTGCCCAGAAGGAGAGGACGGAACTCCTCAACGGCGGTGCGGACGGTGTCCGCACGGCCCTCAATCACGGGCTCGCCCCAGCCGCTCAGACCCTCGTCGGTATCAATTTTCAGGAAAAGCCAGCGGGGAGGAACTTTATACATGGTAAGATTGGTGATCTTCATACGGGGCTTCCTCCTAAATTTGTTCGGTAAATTTCTTTGCAAGAGCAGTCAGCTCATCGTAGCGTCCGGCATGGATCAGGTCGGTCTTGGCAATGGCGGAACCGACGCCCACCGCCTCGACGCGGGCCAGGTAATCCTTCACGTTGTCCACGTTCACGCCGCCCATGGCCAGCAGGGGAATGTGGCTGATGGGGGCCTTGATGGCCTTGATGTATCCCAGACCCAGGGCGTCGCAGGGGAACAGCTTGACCAGATCGGCACCGTGCTCATAGGCACAGGCGACCTCGCTGGGGGTCATGGCTCCGGGGATCGTGCCCATGCCCAGCTCCTTTGCTCTGGCCAGCACCTCAAGGTTCAGGTTGGGGGAGAGCATGTAGGCGGCTCCGGCCCGGTGTGCGGCCTCCAGATCCTCAAGGGACATGACGGTACCGGCTCCGATATACATTTTGTCACCCATGGCCTCCCGGATCGCAGAGATCGTGCGGGAGGTGTCCTCCAGCTTGGTGGGGGAGGACTGATTGAAGGTGATTTCAAGCATACGGATGCCGCCCTCATAGAGGGCGGTCGCAGTCCGCATACTTTCTTCCATGGTCAAACCACGCAGCGCAACAATGATGCGGTGCTGTTTGGCGATTTCCAAAAGATTATTCATAAAAGGCTCCTTGTAATCAGAAGCACATGTCGATCAGCTCACGGAACAGCTCACGGCTGACGGGGCGGGGGTTGGTCTTGATGTGGCCCATGGAGGTCTGGATGTTGTCCAGCATGCCTTCCATGTCGAAGTCCTCACGGGTGACATAGGGAGTCAGGCTGACAGGGGCCTCGATCTCGCGGCGCAGGGCGTCCAGCTTGTCGATACCGGCCATGGCGTAGGCGCGGTCGTCCATGTCGGCGGTGCGCTCCACCTGCAGGACCTTGGCCACGTCACAGTAGTCCTTGGTGCAGTAGTCAACGTTCAGCTGCATGGAGGGGATCAGGAAGATGGTGCAGGCGTCGCCGTGGGGGATGTGGTACACAGCACCCAGAGGCTGGCCGACAATGTGGGCCAGAGTGGTACCGGCGGAGATGGCGCAGCCGGCCAGATAGGAACCCAGGAGCATGTTGCTGCGGGCCTCCAGATCGCCGGGGTTGCGGTAGACGCGGGCGATGTTCTGGGACAGGATCTCCAGAGCCTTCATGGAGTACATTCTGGAAATGGTGTTGGCGTTGTTGGAGACATAGGACTCGATGGCATGGGTGATGGCGTCCATACCGGTGGCGCAGGTCACGCGGGGAGGCAGACCCACGGTGGTGATGGGATCGAGGATGGCCACCTCAGCGATCATGGAGTTGTGGTACAGAGCCTTCTTGAAGCCCTTGTTGCCGTTGTAGATGACGCTGACCTTGGTGGCCTCGGCGCCGGTGCCTGCGGTGGTAGCGATGGCCACGAACAGCAGGGGGATCTGAGTGACCTCACGGCCGTTCAGCTGATAATCCTCAGCGCAGCCGCCGTTGGTAACCATCATGGAGATGGTCTTGGCAGTGTCGATCACGCTGCCGCCGCCGATGGCGACCACTGCATCACAGTCGTTCTCCTTGCACAGAGCGGTGCCGTTGTCCACAACGGTCAGGTCGGGCTCGCCGACGATCTTGTCGTAGACAACATAGGGGTAGCCATTGTCCTCCAGCAGCTTCTCAGCAGCCTTGACGCAGTCGGCGTCCTTGTTGAAGACGACCAGGAAGACCTTCTTCTTCTGATACCACTTCAGCACGTTGGGCAGCTCGTTCAGAGCGCCTTCACCGACCAGAACACGGCGATTGGTAACAAAATCCAGCATAATAGAGACGACCTTTCATGTAATAAAATTTAAATGATTTGAGTAGAAACACTGTGCCGAAGTCCATTGGCTTCAAATACGGCACGGATGGAGTCGCCCTTGTCCAGAAAGACGGGGGCGACAGGGGAACCGGACAGCACGTAATCTCCTTTTTTCAGGTGCATGCCGCTTCTGGAAAGACGATTCGCCAGCCAGACCAGGGAGCTGATGGGGGAGCCGTCCAGAATTTCAGCCTCAGTCGCCTGAGACAGAAGCTGCTCGCCGCAGTAAAAGTCCACCTTGATCCCTGACCAGCCCTCCATGGGGAGCGGGGGCTGGGGGGAGCCGCAGACCATAGCGCCAAAGGACATATTCTCGGCAATCTCACCGGCCAGCTCGTGCTCTTTGGGAGAAAAGCAGGGCAGAACCAGTTCGAAACCGGGCATCCAGGCCTTGACGGCCCGCAGGGCCTGGTCAGCGGTGACATTGGGGCCGGACAGATCAGAACCCAGAAGAAAGATCACTTCCGGCTCGGCTTTCAGAACAGTTTGAGCAGAGATGGAGAAGGGGCTGCCCGAGGGCAGGACCCGATCCGAGGTGATCTGTCCGAAGCAGGGCTCCCCGATCCCGAAGCGGGAGCGGGTGGCGCTGCTGGTGTAGGCGATTTTGTAGCCTGTCTTCTCATGTCCGTGGAGCTGATGAAGACGGATGATCCTGGACTGGATCTCATAGGCGTCATCGGCAGTCAGACCGGGGCAGAGCTGAGAGAAGGAGCCCAGTCGCTGTCTGCCGGTCTGTGCCTGATACACCGCCTCAGCGGCGGCGTTCAGGACAGAATCCGAAGCAGAGAGTCTCACTTGGAAAGTTCCTTGATCTTCTCTGCAATCTGAGCGGCGCGGGCGGTCAGAACATCCTCAGCGGGGAAGTCGGGGTTGCCGTTCATGTCGAACTGGCCGCCCCAGCAGAACTCGCCCTGCTTCTTGGGGATGACGTGATAGTGCAGATGGGGCACGCCGTCGCCGAAGATACCGTAGTTGATCTTATCAGCCTTGAACAGCTCCTGGATGGCGTGGGCCACAACGGCCACGTCGTCGGAGAAGTCATGCAGCTCCTGTGCGGTCAGCTGGTACAGCTCGGTCTTGTGATCCTTGTACTGAACCACGCAGCGGCCGGGGAAGTTCTGGTTGCGGACCAGATGCACCCGGGAAGCCTTCAGCTCGCAAACGGGGATCATCAGATCGTTGAGCTTTTTGCCATCTTCACAGTAAAAACAATCCATGATTACATTTCCTTTCTTGGTAAACACACATACGCTGTACTCAGGCAGCGGGTTCGACTTTGGAATTCTTTCTGGAGCGGATAGCCTTGATCACGGGGACGCCCACGGAGACCACGGCCAGGACCAGCAGAATGACGCAGATAGGCTTGGTGTAGAACAGGGAGTAGCCGCCGCCCAGCTGGACAGCACGGCGGAAGTTGGATTCTGCCATCTTACCAAGTAGCATGCCCAGAATGATGGGGCCCAGGGGGCAGTTCATCTTGCGGAAGACAAAGCCCAGAACGCCGCTGACAGCCATGACGATCAGGTCCACATAAGAGGAGTTCATGGAGTAGGCGCCGATGGCACACAGAACCAGAACGGTGATCCAGATCATCTCACGGGGCAGGTTCAGCAGAACGGTGCTGTACTTGGCGGACAGCAGGCCCAGAACCATGATGACCGCATAGGCCAGCATCATCAGGCACATGAAGGTCAGCACGAAGGAGCGGTTTTCAGTAAACAGGGAGGGGCCGGGGTCCATGCCGTACATCATCAGGGAGCCCAGCAGCACAGCGGAGATGGACTCGCCGGGGACGCCCAGGGTCATCATGGTGACCAGAGCGCCGCCCATGCAGCAGTTGTTGGCCAGGCAGGTGGCGGCCACGCCCTCGACGGAGCCCTTGCCGAACTCCTCGGGATGCTTGGAGACCTTGCGGGACTGCTCCCAGCCAATCAGACCGGCAATGTCGCCGCCGGTACCGGGGATAGCGCCCACGATGACGGAGATCACGGAGGTGATCAGGGAGCCGGGGACGCAGCGCTTGAACTCGCCCCAGGTGGGGAGCACGCGGCCCAGAGAGGTGATCTTCTCAGCCTTCTGACGGTTTTCGCCGTCAAACATCTGAGACAGAACCTCGCCCAGACCGAACAGGCCGATCATAACGGCGATAAAGGAAACGCCGTCCATGAACTCGGTGATGCCCATGGTGAAGCGGGGGATGGCGAACATGGGATCGCTGCCGATGGTGGCGATCAGAACGCCGAAGAAGCCGGTCAGCAGGCCCTTCAGAATGGACTGCTGGGACACGCTGATCATCATGCTCAGGCCGAACAGAGCCAGAGCGAAGAACTCAGCAGGGCCGAACTTCAGAGCAAAGCGGGCCAGAGGGAAGGCAGCCAGGATCAGAACCAGGGTGCCGAGCCAACCGCCGATGCAGGAGAAGATCGTATTCAATCCCAACGCCAGACCCGGTTTTCCCTGCCTTGTCATGGCGTAACCGTCGAATGTAGTGGAGATGGATGCGGGGGTACCGGGGGTGTTGATCAGAATAGCGGAAATACCGCCGGCGAAGATGCCGGAGTTGAACACGCCGATCAGCATTGCGAAGCCCTGGGCTTCGGGCAGCCAGAAGGTCAGGGGCGTCAGCAGAGCAACGCCCATAGTTGCGGACAGACCGGGCAGAACACCGATGATATAACCGGCGACCGTACCGACGGCCAGATAAAACAGGACCATGGGGTCCAGACAGGCGACAAACGCCTGGAACCATTCAGCCATTGATGACGCCTCCTTAGTTCAGAATGATCTTGAATACGTGTGCGAACAGGTAAAACAGGCCGCAGGACATGATTGCGGAGTAAATAACGGCAAACTTCCAGCTGAGCTTCAGCACATAGCTTTCAGCCAGCAGGAAGACAATAGTCAAAGGAATGAAGTGGATCAGCTTCCACAGACCAACATACAGGGCGAACAGAAGCAGGGTCCAGGCAAACATCCGGACGTTTGCCTTCTCGGTGCCCTTGGAGAAGTAGGACTCAGGGTAGCGGATACCCTGGATGATCAGCAGGACGGCCATTAGACCGACCACGATAGCCAGCATACGGGGGAAGAAACCGGCGTCGATACCGCCGGAGAAGGAGAAGTCAGCCAGCTGTTGGCCCATAATAAAGAACCAGATACAGACAGCGAGAACGACGCCTCCGAAGATGACATCACCGTTCAATAATTTGCGCATTTCAGAACCTCCCAAGTTCTTTTCCTCATGGTGCGTATAGATGCGAAAGATAGGATGTTTCGGATGAAAGAACGTGGGCAGCTATGCTGGACAAGCATAGCTGCCCACGTAATTGGCAGAAGTTAAGCGATGTTCAGAGAAGGAATCAGTTCCTTATACATATCGTACTGGGACATGACAAACTCGGTGAACTCAGAAGCGTTGCGATACTTGCGGGTCAGGCCCTTCTTGTCGGTGAAGTCGACGTAGGGAGCACCCTCAACGCCGGCCTTGACAGCGGCTTCCAGAGTAGCCAGAACGTCAGCGTCCAGGCCCTTGGGAGCGTACAGGCCAACCCAGGTGTAGTACTCAACGTCATAGCCCTGCTCGATAGCGGTGGGGACGTCGGGGTACACGGGGCTGCGGTCCTTGCCCAGGATGCCCAGGATCTTCAGATCGCCGGAATCAACACCGGCAGCGGCGGCCAGAACACCGATGACGCCCACGTCAGCGTGGTTGCCCATGATAGCGGTGAAAGCGGGGCCGGAACCGTCGAAGGGAGTGTAGTTGAACTCGATGCCGGTGGCACGGGCGAAGATCTCAGAGCCAATGTGCATGGTGGAGCCGGCGCCGGAAGTGGCGTTGCGGACCTCACCGGGATGAGCCTTGCAGTACTCAACGAACTCGTCCAGGTTGTCATAGGGAGCGTCGGCACGGACGATGATGGCGGAAGGAGTCTCGCAGGCGCCGCCGATGAAGTCCATGTCAGTGGGGTTCACGTCGGACATGCCCAGAGGCTCGACCATTGCGATCTCAGCGGGGCAGATGCCGATGGTGTAGCCATCAGCCTTCTGCTGACGGACGTACTGGAAAGCGACAGCACCAGCTGCACCGGGCTTGTTCTGGCAGACAACGGGAACACCCAGCTCCTGCTCCATGGTCTGAGCGATCAGACGGCCAGTGTTGTCGGACTCACCGCCTGCAGCGGCCTGAATAATCAGGTTGATCTGCTGTGCGGGGAATGCGTCCTTGTCACCCTTGGAAGCATCGGGGGTGGAAGCGGAGCCGCTGCCGTCGGACTTAGTAGCGCAGCTGGCAAGACTCAGAGTCATGCACATTGCAAGAGCCATAGCGAGAAGTTTTTTCATTTCAAATCCTCCAGTTTCTATAATTTTAAATCTCAGCGCAGAACCAAGATTTATGCGACAGGAACAGATCTTTCGTCAAGTGATATGATGTATGATGTAGGACAACTTTGAACCAGAAAAAAGGAAAATCAAATTTTCCTTTTTGTGGAGATCAGATCTCCGGGGTGAAGAACTCAGCGTATCTCAGTTCGTTGTAATCCCCCATTTTCTGCAGGGCGCTGATGGCCCCCTTGGGATCGCGCTCAAAAATCTTTGTGGCGACCCGCTGGTGACACTCATACCCGAAGGGACGGCAGCCTTTCAGCTTGTTCAGCTCCAAAAACGTTCCGAACAGCAGATCCTTGCAGCCGTTGCAGGCCTGGATCAAAAAGCGGTTATGGCTTGCCAGAACGATGGAATAGTGGAACTGATAATCGGCCTCTGTGTAGGCTACCAGGTTGTCGGCGCTGGTTTTCATTCCCAGGGCTGCGGAACGGATGCGGTCAAAGTCCTGCTCGGTTCCGTACTTGGCGGCCAGCATGATGGCTTTATTTTCCACGCAGCTGCGGAATTCGTTCAGTTCGCGGAATTTTTCAGCACTGATGTTCATGGTGTCTTCAGAGCCGTCTCCGGCCAGAGTGTAGTTGTTGGGGTTGGAGATATAGGAACCGGAACCCTGACGGGTGATGACGTAGCGTTGTGCCCGAAGCATCTGAAGCGCTTCCCGGATCACAACTCTGCTTACGTTGAACTGGTCTGCCAGACGGTTTTCGGAGAGGAGCTTTTCGCCCTCTTGCCACACGCCGGAGAGGATCATGTTGTACATCTGATTGTACACCTCGTCGACCAGGTTCTTCTTTTCGATTTTAACGATTGCTATTGCTTACACCAACCTTCAATCGAGTCGTTGCAACCTGTAAGCTGTATGACAACTGCAAGTTGTATTACAAATATATCACACAAAAAGTGAATGTCAACGGGTGAAGCGTAATTTCCATATTATGCATAGTTAAATAAAAATAAAATGTCCATAATGCACAAAAAGAAAGTCTGAATTCGTAATATAGGGCGGAAAAAGATGAGCTGAAATTGTAGATGTAAAATGTTGAACGGGGGGAAAAAGAGATGGGAAATAGGAACGTAAAATAAAATAAAGTTGGTGGTGAATATGAGGGGCTGATCATCCGAGAGGATATTATGGACTGGAGGAGAAATACCAATGGATCAAAAAAACGGATGTATCGGTGCCTTGGAAGAGCGTTATCTTTATAAGAAAAATACCAACACAGATCCGAAGAAGCGCTCGCGCTCACTGTTTGCGGAGGCAGTTAACGAAGTCTGTGTTCAGAATGAATACATAAGATGGTAATCGGTTCGGACTTTGGTAGGAATAATAAATAAAGGTTCCCGGTACTTCTGTGCATCTGATTTGCCGTGATCGATCCTGCGGGGAGGCGCTCTGTCCTCATAGGCCACACCAAAGTCGGAAGCAAGTTTCTCGGCGGCATCCTTGGGGGACAGAGTGAACAGCCGGGCGGTAAAGTCGATCACATCACCATCGGCACCACAGCCAAAACAGTGAAAGCGGTGATCGACCTTCACGCTGGGAGTCCGGTCATTATGGAAGGGACGGCAGGCCATGCCGCTACGCTTGACTGTTATGCCATAACGTTCAGCAGCCTGCCGGGTGCTGACGCCTTCTTTCACAGCGTCAAAAACGTTCAAAGATCATCCTCCTAAAAAAGAAGCACCTGATTTTTATTCAGGTGCTTTTTAACGTTCCATGTTTTGATGTTTGCGTGCAGGCTTATCTTTTTTGACCGGTGCAGGAACAGGTTCATGGAGTCGCGCAATAACAGACTGTCTCCGGGGCTGCTCTTTGCTCTCCGGTGTGCCGGGTGTGGCCTTGCGGGCCCAGTATCGGATATCCCGCAGCTGCTTCAGATCAGCCTGCATCTGCTCCATGGGTTTGGTCTCGGCGAGGATCTCTGCAGCCAGCGTGTCACGCTCGGCCTGGAGGTCTTTGCGGGATACAACTTGACCGGCAAGCTGCTTATCAAGAAAGGTTCTGGCACGGAAGTATTTTGCGACCTCGGGGTGCTCCTGCTTGAACTTTTCTTTGGATTTCTTCCACTTGATGGCTGCGTATTTTTCATAGAGAGGGTGGCACGCCTTCAGGTCATCGAGGGAGAGAAAGATGCGGTCGATCTCCTTGATGCGATTCTTCTTTTGGGCAATACCGGAGTGAACAGCTTTGGACTTCTGATCGGAGCGCTCAATGTGCGCCTCCAGATCATCTACAGTGCGCAGACCCAGCTGTTCCAGGTAGACAATCGCAGCGGACACTTTATGAAGATCCTCAACACCGGCTTTCTGCTGACCATATGCCGACCAGTCTCTGCGTTCCTCATCCCGTATATGAACATATTTCATCAGAAGGTTCGGCAGTCTGCTGGCCTCCTGAGCTGCCTGCTGGGCCTTCATCTCAAGTTCTGCCCTCCGGAGATCTACGATGCAGTCTTTCAGATCCTTGATGAATTGCTTGATGGACTGCATGATGCGGTTCAGCCTGCGGATCTCACGGTTGAGGTTTCCGATGTCAGTGTGGATGTGTCTGCGCTCCATGGCGGTGACCGCAGGCCCCATGTGTACGGTGGGGATCTGATCGATACCCTGCCGCTCGTAGGAACGGAGATCCGCCCGCTCAGGACGGTTGTTACGTTCCAGATATCGGTTCTGCCAGTCGGCCCATCCTTGACGCCAGATCTCGGCATTGGACTGCTCATTCCAGTCCACGGTGTTTTCCTTGTGACTCTTCCAGCTTCCGGAGGGGAGCCGGATGCGCTCGCCATTTTCATCCAGGTCGTAGACCTTTCTGGACTTGGGGAGCCACTTGCCGTTCTCGTCCATGGCCCTCATGGTCAGCATCAGGTGGGCGTGAGGATTGTGACCGGGTGGATGGGGATCATGGATCGCAAAGTCCACGCACATCCCTTTGGAAACAAAAAACTCCCGGCAATAGTCCCGGACAAGATCTGCGTACTGCTCCACAGGGATTTCCCTGGGGATGGCAATCTCAAATCTTCGGGCCAGCTGGGAGTTCCATTGGCGTTCAATTTTCTCGACCGAGTTCCAAAGCGTGTTCCGGTCAGCGTACTCCGGTGGTGCATTAGGTGGTAACAGGATCTCGGAATGAAGGATGCCCCGCTTCTCGGGATAGTTCTTGACTGCTCGGTCATACTCACTGTAGAGCTTCTCACCGCTTTGGTAGGCAGCAGCGGCAACAGATGACTGACCGGCACTGCGCTGAATGATCTTCATTCCCAGGTGTGGGTTGGGCATGGGCAGGCCCTCCTTTCGTTCATTGGAAAAGGGTAGCTGTCGCAGACAGCGCAGGGAAAATTTTCCCCTGTATGATTTGAAGCGGCCTATGGCTGCGGAAAAGCATCAGCTCCCCGCAGGGGGTCTCCGGCACTGCACCCGCAGGTGCGTTTCGGAGCACAACCGCCGCAGGCGGCTCTTGGTGCGGAGATGGACGCAAGGCACCGGTCTAACCGGTGTATAATTGCGCCCTTATTACATAAGGGACCCCCGCGCTTCGCTTTCGGTCGTCAACTCCGCAATCGCTTTCTCGGCCTGAGCCGTATGCATCACGATTTTCAGCAGGCTCAGAACCTCGTCATCCGTCAACAGCTCCGGGGCAGGTAGGAAGGTCTCCAGCGTGGCTCCTCTGGTGCAAAGCCTGTGGGTCCTTTCGTTCCTCGTGAGCTTACTGATCTGATGCTCCAGGATCTTCTTACGCTGCTTGGCTTTCCTCAGCTCCTCCTGGGTTTCCTCCTGCTCGGCATAAAGTTCCTCCAGCGTCTGGGGCTTCTTCTTTCTCGGCATAGTGTTCGCCTCCTTTCGTGACAGCTGCCTTTTATCATCGCTCCCGTTCCTGGCCTTTGTCGTAGAGCAGATGACCGGCACGCACCCTAGCGTGATTGAGGATCTTGATATTCCCGGCGGAAGCATCTGCCAGAGCCTTGATGTAGCCATCGTCGGACAGGTAGAGCCGCATCCGGTCTCCCTTGTCGCCCACCTTTGCATCCCAGGTCAGGACATCAAAGATGATCATGTGCCGGGTGTTCTCTTTGAACCGTGCCAGGTCCATGTAGTCATGGCCCTTGTAGTTTTTTGCTCTGGCTTTCTGGCGGGCTTCTTCCATCAGTTCAGATATTGTTTTTTCCATAGTGAACGCCTCCTTACGGACGGTTGAAAATTTCTACACAGAGTGTTGTGAAAACATCGCTTCTTTCGCTTCGTTTTGAGGGAGGGGATTGAAGGGAAGGGAAGGATAGAGTCAGTAATTGGTTATTCAGTATTTTATCTATCCGTACTTTGTCAGTCAGTACTTTATTGCGTTCGGTTTCACGTCGTCATGAGTTCCGTTGCCGAATTTTCCGACAACGATGAGCTCGACGCCGAAGAACCCAGTTCCGGATGGATCCCGGGCTTCTCCCGGATAATATACTCATTGACAGAGAACTTCTTCCTGGCATCAAAAGTCTGATGCCGGGTCAAATACCCGGTACGCTCCAATTCGTTGACGGCCGAACGGATGGCGGTCTTACTCTCCTTGTTGATATGGGCAAGTCCAGACAGGGTGTAGTCCCAGTCTTCGGGAAGGGAGAGCATCTGGGACGGAAGCCCCTTTGCTTTCAGAGAAAGTTGCTTGTCTCTCAGATGAAAGTTGCTCATAACAGTGAAGTTGTCAGTTTTCTCCACGCGAAATACGGCCATGGTTCATACTCCTTTCTGATTTTGGGTATAAAAAAACCACAACATGATGTTGTGGGCGTACATGGTTCTGCCGGGCCTTGGGAAGGTCCGCAGGAAAGATTTACTTTTTCAGCGCTCCATATCGCGGCGGCGCTTTCGCTGCCATGCATCCAGGAGCTTGAGGATCGTATCCTCCATTTTCTTTGGCGTGTAGTGATCGGGAAAATATTTCCGGAGAGTATCATAGGACAGGATGATCCGGTCCAGATCAGACTTCTTTTCCTGTCCAAGCACGGTGCGCATGATGTCTGCCGTCAGCAGGCCCGCTTGGCTGAGCTTTTTGAATTGCTGAGCCTGGGACAGAGAGGGGGTGACCTGCTCGCTGTCCATGGCGTCCAGAAGCTGTGTCTGCTCTTCCGGCTTGAGGAATGATAGTTCATAGGCAGGATTGAATGCGATCTTCCTGGCGTCTGTCAGGGCCAGCAGAGGGGGGATCAGCTGGGTCAGGTGGATGTAGCGCTGAATGTTCCTGGCGCTGTCGCCCGTCTGATCTGCCAGGATGTCACGGGTTTTCTGTTTCGATAAATGGTGGCCAACTTGGCCACCATTTTCTTTGCGTGGTCTTCCGGCCTGTCGTTTCATAGCATCCAGTTTCATCTTGTAGGCAAAAGCCCGCTCACTGGGCAGGAGATTTTCCCGCTGAAGATTGCTGTCCACCATGATCACCGTGGCAGTATCATCGTCCAGGTCCCGGACAATAGCCGGAAGGAAAGTGAGTCCCGCCAGCTGGCTGGCCCTGTGTCTCCGATGACCGGAAATCAGCTCGTAACCGCCCTCCGGGGATGGGCGAACAATAGCGGGGACCAGGACACCGTGCTGCCGGACGCTCTCCGCCATCTCCAGCATGGCGTCGTCGTCTCTGACCTGGAATGGATGGTCTTTGAAGGCATGGAGCTGAACCAGAGAAATTTCCTGGATGTGCTCTGCCGGGGAATCTTCAGGGGACAGCACCGCGTTCGTTTTACTGCTTTTCAAATGTTCTAGCCTCCTTTGGAATTGAATCAATGTGTGTTGGAAATTGCAGGGGAAGGGAGGGGGAAAACAGTCGGCCGGGCATAAATCAGCCCTCTCAGATGACCCATCAGATAACCCACATAGTGCTTTTTTAAGTTGAGTTAACCCTTTTTTGGCCCTCTCAGGAGGGGTTAAACCATGTCAAACTTGTTAAAATGAGGTAAAATGATATCAGAGAAATTAAAAGAAAAAGACCCGAAATCGCAAGATTTCGGGTCTTTTTTGAAAAATCTGATAAGAAAATCAGCGCTTGGAGAACTGGGGGGCACGACGTGCGGCCTTCAGACCGTACTTCTTGCGCTCCTTCATTCTGGGGTCGCGGGTCAGGAAACCAGCAGCCTTCAGAACGGGGCGGTACTCCTCGTTGACCAGCAGCAGAGCGCGGCTGATGCCGTGGCGGATAGCGCCGGCCTGGCCGGTCACGCCGCCGCCGGTGACGGTGCAGACGATGTCAACCTTGCCCATCAGCTCGGTGGCCATCAGAGGCTGACGAACGATCAGCTTCAGGGTCTCCAGGCCAAAGTACTCGTCGATGTCACGGCCGTTGATGGTGATGGAACCAGTACCGTTCTGGAAAACGTGAACACGGGCGACGGAGGACTTCCGGCGGCCGGTGCCATAGAAATAAGGCTTCTTGCTCTTATACATGATCTAAATCCTCCCTTTACTCAGCGTCCCAGAGCACGGGCTTCTGGGCGGCATGCTCATGCTCGCCGTTGCGGGAAATGTGCAGGCGGGTCAGAGCGGTCTTAGCCAGGGTGTTCTTGGGCAGCATACCCTTAACGGCCATCTGCATAGCCATCTCAGGCTTGGAAGCCATCAGAGTGCGGTAGTTGATCTCCTTCAGGCCGCCGACCCAACCGGTGTGGTGACGGTAGAACTTCTGATCCAGCTTCTTGCCGGTCAGAACAGCCTTCTCGGCGTTGATGATGATGACGAAATCGCCGCAGTCAGCGTTGGGAGTGAACTCGGGCTTACGCTTGCCACGCAGCAGGTCAGCAGCGATGGCAGCGGTCTTACCCAGGGGCTTATCGGCTGCATCCAGGATGTACCAGGAGCGCTCGATGTTTCCCTTGTTGGCCATAAAAGTGGACATAGGTGAAACCTCCATTTTCCTTTACATATCTTAAACCGTAGGTTTGTGATAAAATTCCTGCTCCTACTGTACAAGTGGAGCGTTTTGTATTATAGTACGAAGGAACCTGGGTGTCAACGGATTTTCATAACATTTTTACGAGATAATATGATATCTCCCGTTTTCTCCCGAATGCTCTGTTTGTCTCCTGATATCTCACTTTCAATTTACATTTTAGGATCGCTTGAAAATGTGGGATTTCGGGCAAATCCTGAGAAAAGCAGAACAATTCTGCGTCAAACTAAAGTACAACTACATGAGGAGGCCCACACATGAACAAGATCGTCTCTCTGACCCGCCGCTGTGTGGAGGATTACAAAATGATCGAGCCCGGCGACCGGGTGGCAGTCGGCGTGTCCGGCGGCAAGGATTCGCTGGTTTTGCTGATGGCTCTGGCAAAGCTGCGGGAGTTTTATCCCGACCCCTTTGAGCTGGAGGCCATCTCTTTGAATATGGGCGCCCCCGACGGCACCAAGCCTGCCGATTTTACACCGGTGGCCGAGCTGTGCAAGGCGCTGAACGTGCCCTACACCGTCATTGATACGGAGATCCAGCACATTATTTTCGACGTCCGCAAGGAGAAGAACCCCTGCTCCATGTGTGCAAAAATGCGCCGGGGCGCCCTGAACAACGCCATCAAGGAGCGCGGCATCAACAAGATCGCCTTGGGCCACCACTACGACGACGCGGTGGAGACCCTGTTCATGTCCCTGATCTTCGAGGGCCGTCTGTCCTGCTTCCAGCCCGTCACCTACCTGGACCGCTCCGGGGTGACCCAGATCCGGCCTCTGCTGTACTGCGGAGAGAACCTGATCCGACACACCGCCCAGCGGCTGGAGCTGCCCATTGTGAAGACCCCCTGTCCCGCCGACGGCAACACCCGCCGCCAGGAGGTCAAGGAGCTGATCTTTGAGCTCCAGGGCCGCTACCCCGGTCTGAAGGCCAGAGCCTTCGGCGCCATGCAGCGTCTGCCCCTGCCCGCCTGGGGCCCGGTGGAGCACCGCCGCCGTCCCCTGCCCGAAGAGATCGGGGAGGACTGAATTGTCCAAAACTTTTCGGACTGTATCAATTCATACAGATCCATATAACTCCCCGGCAAAAGGGGGAGTCGAACCGGTGAAAATGAACCATGTAACAAGACAGCAGGCAGCCTCACAAAACGAGTGAGACTGCCTGCTTTTTCTGTGTGTTTAAAATGGGGAAAACATTCCCTGGTTTGTTCATAAACAAGAGAAGAAAGAGCATTTCTTACGGATGCCCGGAAGAAAACAGATAGGACAGGAATACGATCAGCACCAAATAAATCATGCTGTAGGCCATAAGCACACCACAAGTTACCCGAACTGCTTTCCTGCCCTTGCTTTTTACAAATACCACGACGGAACAAAGCAGCAGGATTGCGGTTCCAATCATTGCGCCCCGGCTCAAGAAAAGCGTCAGCAATGAATCGAATACACCAATTCCAGAGGACACAGAGATCACCTCCTATATTTTGGACTTAGGCAAAATAGATGGTTTCTTGTAATATCCTGAGTTTTCTCGCTGTTCAGACTGTTGGAATAGGTCGAACACTTTCTGCTTCTTCTATTTCAATAGTTTGGGTAGATAATAGAGCGACGCCAGAACAAATATGACTTTCAAAAATGGAACTGTGAGCATTAAGAATTTCCCAGCATCGATCATGCAGAAGACTGTCATTCCTCCAATGAGAATATTTACAATACTGATGATCAAATAGATGCTTTTGGCATTACTCTTTAGTGTGAATGGCTCACGAAGACAGATACGGCTTCCTCCGGATGCCGTAATTAACTTAACAGTAAAGATATTGAGCAGTAAGGAGACAGCTAAAATAGCTGGGAGAATAAGCCAACTAAGCTCTTTTCCGGGGGTGTTGACGGGCTGTAGCTGCCTTCCCAGATAGTGTTCCAAAAGAATCAGAACATTGATCCCTATCAGGAAAAAATTAAATCGACCAATATCAGAGGTAGGCTTTGTTTCCATCATATTTGCCCCTTTCTATATCTACGCAAACTTCCTTTCAGTATAGTTGATACTCGCTTAAGCTGTCCTGATTTTACACTACTTAGCTAAAAAATCTATATATTTTGAATGCTGCTCGCAAAGAGAGTGTTAGATTTCTTCCAATCAGTCTAACACTCACATCCACTGTGGCGGACGAAATCGTTCAGTTCCGCTTGCAGCTTGCCGATCTGCTCCCCGA
>SAMEA104404103__coassemble_563_pt1 | contig 26511 bp, 17 predicted proteins | sample SAMEA104404103__metabat2_high_PE_047 | metagenome-assembled genome bin SAMEA104404103 (sample SAMEA104404103) | Balaenoptera acutorostrata | reverse complement strand
ACTCTGGCTCTGGGCTTCATGGGCTGCATGGTCCAGTCCAACTCCATCGGCTCCACCTTCCAGACCGCTTTCCACATTCCTTCCTGGATCGTGGGTATCGTCCTGGTCGTGATCTGCGGCTTCATTTTCCTGGGCGGCGTGCAGCGTCTGGCTGCCGTCACTGAGAAGGTCGTTCCCGTTATGGCAGTCATCTTCCTGCTGGGCGGCCTGGGCATCCTGATCGCCCGTATCCAGTACCTGCCCGAGACCTTCGGCATGATCTTCAAATATGCATTCCAGCCTCAGGCTATCCTGGGCGGCGGCTTCGGCTATGCCATTAAGGAAGCCATCAGCCAGGGCGCAAAGCGCGGCCTGTTCTCCAACGAGGCCGGCATGGGCTCCACTCCCCACGCACACGCCCAGGCCAACGTCAAGAACCCCCACGAGCAGGGCGTCGTCGCTATGGTCGGCGTGTTCATGGACACCTTCGTTGTTCTGACTCTGAACGCTCTGGTCATCATCTCCACCCTGTATACCCACGACGGCCCCTTGGCTGAGGGCTACATGGGCGCTGTGACCGAGTCCATCGGCAAGACCAACCTGGCTCAGACCGCTTTCGGTACCGTGTTCGGCACCGACCTGGGCAACATGTTCGTGGCTATCTGCCTGTTCTTCTTCGCATTCTCCACCATCCTGAGCTGGAACCTGTTCGGTAAGATCAACATGGTCTACCTGTTCGGCAAGAAGATCGTCGGCGTCTACTCCGTCATTGCTCTGGGCTTCATCTTCATGGGCACCGTCACCAGCAGTGACTTCGTCTGGGAAGTGACCGACATGTTCAACAACCTGATGGTCATCCCCAACACCATCGGTCTGTTCGCTCTGTCCGCCATCGTTGTCCGTGTGGCCAAGCATGCCCACGATCCCGAAAACGAGATGGCCAAGCGCAACAAGGCCAAGAAGTGATCCAAATACTGTTCAGAAAGGGTGTGCCCACCGGGCGCACCCTTTCTTTTTTTGCAGGTTCTCACACTTTACCCCGGTGGGCATACATGGTATGATAATAGGAAGAAAGTTGAAGAAAGCGAGGCAGGGACGGATGCAGGGTTGGCAGAAAAACGCGGTCCATCCTCTGGACATTACCGGCTACACCGCCGAAGGCATGGGCGTGGCCCGGCTGGAGGGCAGAGTGGTCTTTGTGCCGGACACCGTCAGCGGAGAACGCTGGATGGTGCGGCTCCAGAAAGTGAATAAGAATGTGGCCTGGGGCAGGGGCGTGGAGCTCCTGACCCCCTCTCCGGAGCGGCGGGAGTATGACTGCCCTCTGGCGGGCCGCTGCGGCGGCTGTCAGTACCGCCATATGACCTATGAAGAGGAACTGAAGGCCAAGGGCCAGCGGGTGGCTGACGCCCTGGAGCGTGTGGGCGGCGTCCATCTGGAGCTGCCTCCCGTGCTGGGGGCCGAGGAGCCTCTGCGCTATCGGAACAAGGTGCAGTTCCCTGTGGCCATGGAGAAAAACGGCCTGGCCGTGGGCTATTACCGGCCCCGCAGCCACGATGTGCTGAACGCGGAGGACTGTCTGCTCCAGCCTGAGGCCGTGACCAGACTGCGGGCCGCCTTCAAGCAGTGGATGACGGAGCATAAGATCCCCGCTTATGATGAGAGGACAGGGAAGGGACTGATCCGTCATCTGTATGTCCGCACCAACAGCCGGGATGAATCTCTCTGCTGCGTGGTGGCCAACGGAAAGAAGCTGCCCCAGGAGCGGGAGCTCATCGACGCCCTCCAGGACGCCCACGCAGGACTGAAGGGCGTAGTGCTGAACGTGAACACAAAGGACACCAACGTGATCCTGGGTGACACCTACCGCACCGTATGGGGCCAGGACTGGCTGGAGGAGGACCTTCGCGGCATCAATTTTCGGCTGTCTGTGCCCTCCTTCTTCCAGATCAACCGGGCCCAGACTCAGCGGCTCTATGGGGTGGCACTGGATTTCGCCGATCTGAAGGGCGACGAGCTGGTGCTGGATCTGTACTGCGGCATCGGAACGATCTCCCTGGCCCTGGCCCAGAAGGCCGGCAAGGTCATCGGTGCGGAGATCGTACCTCCCGCCATTGAGGATGCAAAGAAGAACGCGGAGCGCAACGGGATCACCAATGCGGAGTTCTTCTGCGGCGACGCTGCCGACGTGGCCGGAAAGCTGGCCGCCGAGGGTACTCGTCCCGCCGTGATCTGTGTGGACCCGCCCAGAAAGGGTCTGTCCGCTGAGGTACCCGGCCTGCTGGCCAGCATGGAGCCGGAGCGCATCGTCTATGTCTCCTGCGACCCCGCCACCCTGGCCCGTGACGTGAAGCGCCTGGAGGAACTGGGCTACCGCGCCGTCAAGGCCCAGGCCGTGGACCTGTTTCCCCGTACCGCCCACGTGGAGACGGTTGTTCTTCTTTCCAAACTCCAAAACGCCGAGCATCATATAAAAGTAGAACTGAATCCGGAAGAACTGGGCATGATTTGACCCAAAGCCTTGATATTGCGGTCCTGAACCAATGGATACAAATGAAATCGCCGATGTGAGCAAGCTGCCCACATCGGCGATTTTATTTTACCCGGTATCCGATCTGTGTACATTCTGGGGGACGGGCTTTTGAACCGCGCCTCAGCATGGATGGCTGAGGCGCCTTTTTATGCGCGGTTCAGCACATTCCCGCCAGAAATTCCGACTGCTTCATGTGGTCGATCACATGGTCGATAAACAGCTGGGCCACGGAGGAGGGGGTGCTGTCCTTGTTGACGGCAATGCCCACCTCCCGGAAGTGGGTGATGTCCAGGGGGCGGCGCACCACGTTATAGCGCATGGGCCGGAGGCTCAGATCGTGAACGATGCTCATGCCCAGACCGCACTCCACCATGGCCAGCAGGGCGTCGTCGCCGGTGGCCTCGTAGGAGACCTTGGGGGCGGTTTCCAGATGATCCAGAAACCGGTTGATCTCATAGTCCTGGATCTCCTTGAGCATGATGAAGCTCTCCTGGGGCAGGCGGCTCACCGGGTAGCAGGGCTGGTCGATCATGGGGGAGTCGGGAGGCAGAACGGCCACCAGGGAATCCTGAAAGAGGAAGGTGGCCTCGAAGGAGGACAGGGTGGGCAGGGGAAGAAAACCGCAGTCGATCATCCCCCGCCGCAGCCAATCGGAGATCTCGTTATACTCTCCGTTGAACAGCTGGATCCTGATATTTGGGTATTTTTCGTGGAAGGGCCGCAGTACCAGCGGCAGAGCGCTGGTGGACAGGCTGGTAAAGCAGCCCAGCCGCAGCAGACCCGACTGGACCCCGTGGAGCTCGGAAACGGCGAAGGTCAGGTCGGAGTAATTCTTCACGATCTTTTGAAGATGGGGCAGCAGCTCCCGCCCCTCTGAGGTGATCTCGATGCCTGTGTGGTTCCGGGTCAGCAGGGTGAGCTTCCACTCATGCTCCAGGTCGGAGATCATCTTGCTGATGGCGGACTGGGTGTAGCCAAGCTCCCCGGCGGCCTGGGTAATGCTCCCGGTCTCCACAGTCCGGAGGTAGGCGATGTACTTGCGGATGCTCATGGTAGGATGTTCACACCTTTCATACATTCCATTTTGGAATGAACAGTGAAAATATAATTCGCTTTTCTATTTACTGACAATACTATACAATAAATCCAAAGTAATAGCAACTTTTATTGTGTAAAAATTACTGAAAAACCATAATATGTCAGAAATGGAACAAAAAGGAGGAAACATAATGATTCGTTATTCTATCATCGGCGCCACTGGTTACGTGTGCGGAGAACTCCTGAGGATGATGGTGAACCATCCCCAGGCTGAACTTGTGAACACGCTGGATTCTTTCGCAGTCGGCACCAAGATCCAGGAATCCCACCCGGCTCTGCGGGGTTTCTATGACACTGAGATCGTGGAGCTGACCCTGGACAATGTCCGGCTGGCCGCACAGAAGAGCGACGTTGTCTTTATTGTGGCTCCTTCCGGTGATGTGTCCCAGTACGCCGAGATCATTCTGGCAGAGGGGAAGAAGGCCATCGACATCGGCGCCGACATCCGGTTCCGTGATGCGGCGGTCTGGGAGAAGTGGTACAACGCCAAGCATCCCAACCCCCAGCTGACCTATGACGCCGTCTACTGCATCCCCGAGATCATGCGCGACCTGGCCAAGGGCAAGAGCCTGATCGCCAACCCCGGCTGCTATCCCACCGCCACCACTCTGGGCCTGCAGCCCATGCTGAAGGCCGGGAGCATCGTGGAGAACACCATCGTGGTGGACGCCAAGAGCGGCTACACCGGCGCAGGCCGCCGTCCCGCACTGAACAAGCTGCTGGCTGAGGCCGAGAATAACTTCTGTGCCTACGGCCTGGGCGGCGGACACCGCCACACCCCCGAGATCGAGCAGAACATCGCCTATCTGACCGGCAAGAATCTGATGAAGCCGGAGACCTGGCAGTTTGTCAACTTTCAGCCCCATCTGCTGCCCCAGGTGCGCGGCATTGAGGTGACCATCTACGCCACCCTGAACCGGGAGTACACCAACGAGGAACTCTATCAGATCTACGCGGACTGCTACAAGGACGAACCCTTTGTAATGGTGTATCCCTCCAACCAGCCCGTCCAGACCAAGTGGGTCTACGGCACCAACCTGTGCGCCATGACCCCCTCCTATGACCGCCGCACCCACAGACTGATCGTCAGCTCGGTCATTGACAACATCGGCAAGGGTGCCGCCGGACAGGCCATCCAGAACATGAACCTGATCTGCGGACTGCCGGAGACTATGGGCCTGCTGGTACCTCCCATGTACCCCTGATCGAACCTATCGGGCATTGCCGGACCGGCGCCGGATCGGGCGCTGATCCCACTCAGAGAGGAGACATACATGACCTACGAAAAGATCGACGGCGGCGTGACCGCCCCCAAGGGCTATACAGCCGGGGCTGTTTACGCCGGGATCAAGAGCCGCAAGACGGAAAAACCTGACGTTGCGATTTTGTATTCGGAGTTTCCGGCCTCCTGTGCGGCGTGCTTTACCACCAATAAATTCTGTGCCGCCCCCGTGATCCTGGACCGCGAGATCCTGAAAAAAGGAAAAGCGCGGGCCGTGATCATCAACAGCGGCAACGCCAACGCAGCCACCGGCGAGCAGGGCCTTCGGGACGCCAAGCTGGTAGAGACCGAGGCAGAGAAGCTGCTGGGGCTGGGGGAGGACGAAGTCTTTGTCTGCTCCACCGGCGTCATCGGCCAGCGGCTGCCTGTGGAGAAGGTGCTGGACGGCGTCCGCCGCATCGTCCCCAACATGTCCCCCGAAAAGGGCACGGACGCAGCCTGGGCCATTATGACCACCGATACCACCCGGAAGGAGACGGCCTATGAGCTGACCCTGTCCGGCGGCACCATCCGCATCGGCGCCATGGCCAAGGGCTCCGGTATGATCCACCCCAACATGGCCACCATGCTGGTCTATATCACCACCGACGCCAAGGCTGAGTCCGCCGATCTGCAGAAGATGCTGGCGGCAGCGGTGAACGAGAGCTTCAATATGTGTACGGTGGACGGCGACACCTCCACCAATGACTCCATTTTCCTGCTGGCCAACGGCGCCTCCGGAGTGGAGATCAGCACGGACGAGGACAAGGCGGCTCTGGCAGAGCTGATCCTGTCCATCTGCATCGACATGACCCGCCGCATCGCTTCCGACGGCGAGGGCGCCACCCACCTGATCGAGGTGGAGGCCTACGGTCTGCCCACCGAACAGGACGCACGGCTGGTGGCCAAGTCCATCGCCGGCTCCTCTCTGTTCAAGACGGCGGTGTTCGGCCGGGACGCCAACTGGGGCCGCATTATGGCGGCTGCGGGCTACTCCGGTGCGGACGTGGATCCTACCCGGGCCGACTGCATCATCCGCAGCGCAGCGGGCGAGGTCCGGGTCATGAAGGACGGCGGCGGAGCCTTCTTCAGCGAAGAGCTGGCCAAGGCCATCCTCACCGAGCATGACATTACCGTCATCGTCCGCTTCTATCAGGGCGAGGGCCAGGCCAAGGCCTGGGGCTGCGACCTGACCTATGACTACATCAAGATCAACGGCGATTACCGCAGCTAAAGGAGGCACACCCATGCGTGATGTTTCAAGCAAGGTAGAGACTTTGATGGAGGCCATGCCTTACCTGCAGAAATATGCCGGTAAGATCATTGTCATCAAGTACGGCGGCAACGCCATGATCAACGAAGAACTGAAAAATGCGGTCATGCACGACGTGGTCATGCTGAAGCTGCTGGGGATGAAGCCGGTCCTGTGTCACGGCGGCGGCCCCAACATCAACAGTATGCTGACCAAGCTGGACATTCCGGTGAAGTTCGTGGGCGGTCTGCGCTATACCTCCAAGGAGATCATGGAGGTGGTGGAAATGGTGCTGATGGGCCAGGTCAACATTGAACTGACCGGCTTCATCAACAAGCTGGGCGGAAAGGCTGTGGGCCTGTCCGGCGTCAGCGGAAACATCTACCACTGCCACCAGCGCAGCCCGGAGCTGGGCTTTGTGGGCGAGGTGGATCAGGTGAACACAGAGCCTGTCCTGGCCCTGCTGGATGCGGGCTATATCCCCGTAATCGCACCGGACGGCACAGACGGCCTGGGCAACACCTATAACATCAACGGCGATACCGCAGCCGGCAAGCTGGCCGGAGCGCTGGGTGCCGAAAAGCTGGTGCTGCTGACCGATATTGAAGGACTCTGCAACGACATCAAGATCAGAGATGTGATCAGCTATCTGAACATCTCCGATGTGCCCATGCTGAAGGAGTGGGGCGTCATCGCAGGCGGCATGATCCCCAAGGTGGACTGCTGCGTGGACGCCATCCGGGAAGGCGTGGGGAGCGTGCACATCATCGACGGACGGAAGCCTCACAGCATCCTGTACGACGCATTTACCGATGAGGGCACCGGAACCACCGTAGGAACGGCACAGCCGAGCAAGGGAATCAAAGATCCAAACGAGATATAACGATATATAAAGGGGGCTAATCAAATGATTGAACTGTACAAGTCCAATAAGGAAGTCATCGAAGCCGGCGACAAGTATTTGTATGGAAATCACGTCCGTATGCCGCTGTCCATCGAGCGCGGCGAGGGCGCCTATGTCTTTGACAAGGACGGCAACAAGTATCTGGACTTCATCGGCGGCGTAGCCGTCAACGCCCTGGGCCACTGCCACCCTGCGATTGTCAAGTGTCTGCAGGAGCGGGCCGAGACCATTCTCCACTGCTCCAACTACTTCTATAACGAGCCCGCCGTTCAGGCTGCCAAGCTGCTGGTGGAGAACAGCTGCTTTGAGCGGGTCCTGTACGCCAACTCCGGCGCAGAGGCCAACGAGGCTCAGATCAAGCTGGCCCGCAAGTACGCCAAGGACCACGGCCACCCTGAGCGCTATGTGGTCATCACCATGAAGAAGTCCTTCCACGGCCGCACCCTGGCAACCTGTACCGCCACCGGTCAGTATGTGGTGCACCGCTACTTCGAGCCTCTGCCCACCGGCTTCCGCTATGCGGAATTCAACAATCTGGAGTCCGTCAAGATGGTGATGGACGAGTACGTCTGTGCCATCCTCACCGAGCCCATCCAGGGCGAGGGCGGCGTCCGGCCCGCTGACAAGGAATTCCTCCAGGGCCTGCGGGATCTGTGCGACGAGAGAGACATTCTGCTGATGTTCGACGAGGTCCAGGTAGGCTCCGGCCGTACCGGCAAGCTGTTTGCCCACCAGAATTACGGCGTTGAGCCGGACACCTGCTCTGTGGCAAAGGCCATGGGCTCCGGCGTGCCCGTGGGCGCCATCTGCGTCCGTGGCGAGGCCACCAAGACTCTGACGCCCGGTACCCACGGCTCCACCTTCGCAGGCGGCCCTCTGGCCTGTTCTCTGGTGGCCACCACGCTGGATGTGCTGATCAACGACGGCCTGCTGGAGCACTGCACCGAGATGGGTGAGTACTTCCGCAAGCAGATGCGCGACGTGATCGCCGCCAGGCACCCCGATGCCGTGAAGGAAGTCCGCGGCATGGGCATGATCAACGGTATTGAGCTTACCCAGCCCAGCGGCCAGCCGGTCGTGGACCTGTGCTTCAAGGACAGCAACGTCCTGATCAACAACACCGCCGGCAACGTGCTGCGGTTCATTCCTCCTCTGATCGTGACCGAGAAGGAGATCGACATTGTGGTCAAGGCGGTTGACGACGCCATGACCAAGCTGGGCTGGTAACAAGCGGACCCGGACAGCGAACCCCGCAGACCCTTATATCATTACTGATCATCCTGTCATTTCCTGATCCCTCCCCGAAGCTTCGGGAACCGGACCGTGACAGACAACGCAAAACCAACACACGCTGTTTTGCTGTCAAAGCAGCGTGTGTTGGGATATTTTTAAACCGGGATCCCGACGAACCCTGACGGCAGAGACCCTGAGCTGCCGGAACAATGAAGACAAGAAGAAATCATCCAATTACCGTAAAAAGGCAAAACCTGAACGAACCTATTTGCGATCCTAACATCGACTCATTGAAGAGAATAGAAAGGGTTGGTAAAACGATGAGTACAGAAAATAAGGGGAAAAAAGAACCCAGGATGCCGAAGCTATGGGAAGCGCTGCTGACCATGCTGTTCCTGATCGTAGTACTGGCTGTCGGCATTATTATTTACGGCGTTGACCCCCACGTCCCCATGTTTGTGGGCGTGATCGGAGCCGCGCTGATGGCATTCCGTCTGGGCCATAAGTGGGAAAGCATCGAAAAGTTCATGCTGGACGGCATTTACAAGGCCCTCCAGTCCATGATCATCCTGACCATTATCGGCATTTTGATCGGCGTGTGGATCGATGCAGGCGTGGTGCCTTCCATGATCTACTACGGCCTGAAAATCCTCAATCCCAGCATCTTCTTCATCGCCGCTCTGCTGATCTGCTCCATCACCTCCCTGGCCACCGGTACCTCCTGGGGCACCATGGGCACCATGGGCGTGGCTCTGATGGGCATCGGTATCGGTCTGGGCATGGACCCCGGCATGACCGCCGGTGCAGTCATCTCCGGCGCCTACTTCGGCGACAAGATGTCTCCTCTGTCCGACACCACGAACCTGGCTCCCGCCATGGCCGGTACGGACGTTATGACCCACGTGAAGTTCATGATCCTGCCCACCGCCTTTGCGTTTGGCGTATGTCTGATCGTGTACGGTATTTTCGGCGTGATGCAGTATCACGGCGAGACCGCCGACATGAGCCAGGTGGAGGTCCTCTCCGACGCTCTGGCCGGTATGTTCCATGTGAGCCCGCTGCTGCTGCTGCCTCCCATCATTGTTATTGTGGCGGTGGCCTGTAAGGTTCCCGCCATTCCCGGCATCACCCTGGGCATCCTGTCCGGCGCCGTGTTCGGCATGATCTTCCAGCCCAACTGCAATCTGGGCTCTCTGTTTGACTGCGGCATCAACGGCTTCGTCTGCGAGACCGGCGTTGCCTCCATCGACGATCTGCTGTCCTCCGGCGGCCTGCTGAATATGATGTTCTCCGTGTCCATGACCATGATCGCCATGATGTTCGGCGGCATTATGGAGGACACACACCAGCTGGAAGTTATCGTGAACAAGCTGAAGGGCCTGGCCCGTACCCCCGCTTCTCTGGTCACTCTGACCGAGGCCACCTGCGTACTGTCCAACGCCACCATGCCTGAGCAGTACATCTCCATCGTGGTGCCCGGCCGTATGTACGCAGAGGAGTACCGCAAGCAGGGGCTGCATCCCAAGAGCCTGTCCAACGCTCTGGAGGGCGCAGGCACCGTTACCTCGGCACTGATCCCCTGGAATACCTGCGGCGTGTTTATCATCAGCACCCTGGGCGTTTCCGTTGCCGAGTACGGACCCTACGCTGTGTTTAACTGGCTGATGCCCATTACCGTTATCGTGATGGCCTTCATGGGCCTGACCGTCTGCGACCAGAACGGCGTCCGCCTGTACAAGAAAAAGAAACTGGAAAAAGCTGCAAAACAGGGAAAGTAATTCAGTATAAGGAAGCAAAATGATGTCTGCAAAGCAAAATCGTTGTCCTTTTTTAGAAATTGACCTTGATAAGCTGGGAGAGAACCTGCGGACGCTGACAAGCAGCTGCGGGGAGTTCTCCACCGAGGTTGCCGCTGTGGTCAAGGGAATCAGTGCGCTGCCGGAGATCGTTCGGCTGTACGACGACTGCGGGGTGAGCTTTATTGCCACCTCCCGGATCGACCAGCTGCGCTCCATCCGTCAAATGGGGCTCCGGACGCCGCTGATGCTCATCCGCATCCCCATGCTGTCCGAGCTGGAGGATGTGGTGGCCCTGAGCGACGCCAGCCTGCAAAGCGAGCCCGAGGTGCTCCGCGCCCTTAATGCAGAGGCCCTGCGCCAGCATAAACGGCACCGGGTCGTCCTGATGATGGACCTGGGGGATCTGCGGGAGGGCTTTTGGGATCCGGAGGAGCTGGTTTCCGCAGCGCTGGAGATCGAGACAAGCCTGACCGGCCTGGAGCTGATCGGCGTGGGCGTCAACCTGGGCTGCTACGGCTCGGTGAAGCCCAACGTCAGAAACATGCAGGGTCTGGTCAGCCTGGCCGCCGATGTGGAAAAGGCCATCGGACGTCCGCTGACTTATATCAGCGGTGGGGCGTCCACCTCTGTACAGATGGTTCTGAACGGCACCATGCCCTGCCGGGTAAACCTGCTCCGACTGGGAGAAATCGTCCTGCTGGGCGGGATCAACGGCTACTATCCCGGTTTCACCCACAGGGATGTATTTACCCTGAAGGCCGAGGTGGTGGAGTGCCGGGACAAGCCCAGCTTCCCCGTGGGGGAGCTGACGGTGGACTGCTTCGGCGTTCAGCCTCAGTATGAGGACAGAGGAATCCGCCGCCGGGCGCTGGTGGCCATCGGCCGGACCGACTACGGCGATTTTAAGAGTATTACCCCAAAACTGGACGGAGTCCGGATTCTGGGGGCGTCCTCCGATCATACCATCCTGGATGTGGAGGAAGTCAAGGACCGGATCCGGGTCGGTGACGTACTGGAGTTTGAGGTCAGCTACCCCACTCTCTTATACCTGACCAACACCCCCAGCGTACAGATCGTATTCCGGGAGCAAAAAACCAAATAAGCTTTGTTTTATGCAGCAGAAGGCCTCCGCCGGAAGGGTGGAGGCCTTCTGCTTTTCCATGGGAGAGGGGAAGCGAAACAGAAAAAAACGGAACTAATATCTGCATATTGAAGAAATAGAAAATTCATTCGAAAGCAGAGAAGAAAAAGGAAAAGAAACGGATGATTTTCCAGAAAGTGAAACAATGATCCCCATGTAGCGGTTTAGCCGGCTGCATGGAAACAGACAAAAATTAGCAATAGTTAACGAAAACAGTGGACAATATTGACACAAAATTAACATCAGGTATATCATAGCCGTATGTGTTATTGCTTATGCGAATAACAATAACGAATGGTTAGCCTAGGCTAATTATTGAATGCCCGGACTGTGTTGACCGGGCGAGATCAAAGAAAAGGAGAATCAAAATGAAGATGCAGCCGTTTAAACGGATCCTTGCGATGCTGCTGGCCGTCTCTCTGGCGTCGGGCTTTACCGCTCCCGCACACGCCGTGAATGAGACCTCCGGCAGCATTGGCACTGCATCCATCCAGAAGGTGGATGACAGTGAAGTTTCTGTATCGCTTCTGCACAGACCGGAGGAACAGGCTCCGGAGGTGCAGCCCTACGGAGAACACGACAAGGTCCGTGTATCCATTGTGCTGAAGGAGAAGCCCGCCCTGGAGGCAGGCTACAGCACCAAAAATATTGCAGAAAATCCCAAGATCCAGTCCTACCGGAACAATCTGGTTCACAAGCAGGACAAGCTGATCGACCGGATCGAGGCCAGACTCCATGATCATGTGGACGTGGTCTGGAATCTGACTCTGCTGACCAACCGGATCTCCGCCAACGTGGAGTACGGCCAGATCAAGACGATCGAGCAGGTGCCCGGCGTGGAAAAGGTCGTCCTGGAACAGACCTACAAGCTGCTGGACTCTGTCAAGAGCGCAGAGAATAAGCCCAACATGGTCATCTCCTCCCAGATGACCGGAGCCAACCTGGCCTGGGACAGCGGCTATCACGGAGCAGGCACCCGGATCGCCGTGATCGATACCGGTCTGGATGTGGACCATCAGTCCTTCGATCCTCTGGCCCTCCAGTACGCCTATGAGCAGGAGGCCAAGGCCAAAGGCATGAGCTATGAGGACTATGTGGCCTCTCTGGATCTGCTGGACAAGGAGGAGATCGCCTCCAAGCTGAACCAGCTGAACCTGCACAAGCTGATGCCTGAGATCACTGCAGAGGACCTGTATGTGAATATGAAGGCCCCCTACGGCATCAACTACATTGACCGGAACAAGGACATCACCCATGACAACGACTCTGCCAGCGAGCACGGCTCCCACGTCTCCGGCATTGCCGCTGCCAACCGCTATCTGAAGCAGGGTGACAGCTATGTGTCCGCTGCCGACGCCGTGTACACCCTGGGCAACGCTCCCGACGCTCAGATCATTGTGATGAAGGTGTTCGGCGCAGACAGCCCCACCGACGCCGACTATATGGCTGCTCTGGAGGACGCTGTCGTTCTGGGCTGCGACGTGGTCAACATGTCTCTGGGCGGTTCCAATCCCGGCGGTACCGTCAGCCGGGACTATGAGGACATTATGGAGTCTCTGACCAGATCCAATACCGTGGTGTCTATCGCCAACGGCAACGAGGGCCCCTGGAGCGCTCATTCCAGAGGCGTGGTCCCCAACCTCTATGTGGAAGACGTGTCCATGCAGACTGCCAGCGAGCCTGCAACCTATACCAATTCTCTGGCTGTGGCCTCCGTGGACAACAACGGCATGGTCACCACCAGTCTGGTGTTTAATGGCCGCCGGATGGGCTATGTGGACGGCCAGAGCGACTGGTGCGAGCCTCTGTCCAGTCTGGACAAGGGCGGCAAGGGCTCCGAGTATGACTTTGTCTACCTGACCGGCGTGGGTCAGCCCGGAGACTATGCGGGGATCGACGTCAGCGGCAAGATCGTTCTGGTCTCCCGCGGCGAGATCAATTTCACCGATAAGGCGGAAAACGCCGTCAAGAACGGCGCCATTGCCACCCTGGTCTACAACGACCAGGTGGACAATACCCGTATGGTGCTGGAGGGGTACTGGGACAGCGAGCCCTGTGCCATGATCTCCAAGGCCGACGGTGACGCCATCAAAGCGGGCTCTGTGCCTGCCGTTACGGAAGCCGGCGTGACCTACTACACCGGCAAGATCACCGTGGACGGCAAGCTGTCTCCCGTTCCCAACGGAAATAAGTTCCACACCATGAGCGCATTCTCCTCCTGGGGTGTACCCGGCGATCTGAGCATGAAGCCCGAGATCTCTGCACCCGGCGGAAATATCTACTCTGTCAACGGCGCTGTGCCTGACACGGACCAGTACGAAACCATGTCCGGCACCTCCATGGCCGCCCCTCAGGTGGCAGGCCTCAGCGCTCTGCTCATGGAGCGCATCCACAACGATAAGCTCTCTCAGAAGGGCATGACCGACCGCGCACTGGCCCAGAGCATTCTGATGTCCACTGCCGATCCCATGTTTGACGAAGCCGGACGCTATATCTCCATTCTTCAGCAGGGCGCCGGTCTGGCCAATGTGCTGGACGCCGTGACTGCTCAGTCCTACCTCACTGTGAACGGACAGGACGACGGTAAGGTCAAGGCAGAGCTGGGCGACGATCCCCAGCGCACCGGTGCCTACACCATCTCCTTCCAGCTGCACAACCTGGAGGCAGAGGAGCAGACCTACAAGCTGTCCGCCGACCTGTTCACCCAGGACGTGTTCCGGGACTATGCCAACATGGAGGCGCAGAAGGCCGGAGACGAGTCCCGGATGGTGGACTACATGGCCTATTACACCCGTCCCCTGGCAGAGAACGAGAACTGGAAGGCAGACGGCGGCAAGCTGATCAAGACCACCAGCAAGCTGGACGGCTGCGACTTTGACGGCAGCCGGGTGGTGGACCACCGGGATGGCCAGGCTCTGCTGGACTTCGTGACCGGCAAGCGCCAGACCATCGAAAATGAGGAGAAGGCCGACCTGAACAACGACGGCCGCATCACCTCTCTGGACGCCCATCTGTTCCTGGCCGCCTATGATGAGTGGGCTGTCACCGTGCCTGCCAACGGCACTGCCAGCCTGACCGTGACTCTGACCCTGACCGCTGAGGAGAAGGCTTATCTGGACGCCACCTACCCCAACGGCGCCTATATCCAGGGCTATGTCTATGCCCAGGAGGCCGCTGACGCCGAGGGTGCAGCAGGCACCGAGCACAATATCCCTGTGCTGGGCTTCTACGGCAGCTGGACGGATCCCTCCATGTTCGAGCTGGGTACCATTCAGGACAAGCTGACCGGCAAGGAGATCCGCACCACCTACACCGGCGAGGGTGAGACCGAGACCGCCGAGGGCGAAGCCACCGAGCCTGCACCTTATAACACACTGATGGTGGAATACTACAACGACCCCGGCTACTACTACCTGCTGGGCGGCAACCCCATCGACCCCAGCGAAAAGCCCGATCCCCAGCGGACCGCCATCAACAATCAGAACGGCGACAAGATCCAGAGCTACAAGTTCAGCCCCATCCGCAACGCAGCCTCCAGCCGCGTGCAGATGACTGATGAACAGGGCAAGGTGCTGTGGCAGCGCTTCCCCGGCGCCTATGCCGGAGCCTATTACGGCATTATGATGTTCTTCCCCATGTGGATCAACAGCAGCTACAGCTACTCCATCAACTACGTGCCCAAGGAGCTGGCCGAGGGTGAGCGCTTCACCACCTCCGTCACTCTGGCTCCTGAGTACAACACCAATATGCTGGAGGGCAAGGCCGACTGGGATTCTCTGGGTCACGGCGCCACCCTGTCCAGCACAGTCCGGATTGATAACACCGCTCCCGAGCTGCTGGACGTTCAGATCGGCGAGGGCCAGCGCCCTGCCATCACCGTCCGTGCCAGGGATAACCAGTATATCGCAGGCGTGGCCCTGTTTGATCGCTCCGGCCGCACCCTGCTGGACTCCACCGGCTCCGTTGCCGATGCACAGCCCGGCGATACCGACGAGTTCACCCTGACCACCCAGAAGGCCAACGGCAAGAAGTTCCTGGTCCAGGTCTTCGACTACGCCAACAACGTCAGTACCTACGAGATCTCCCGTGAGATCGGCGATCCCGTTCCTCTGCCTACCTTTATGGCACAGGATCTGGAGTACGTCGAATACAGCCCCGCCTACTGGGTGGGCTTCGACCGGAATTCCGACTATAAGAACCTGGGCTCCTACGCCAAGTCCGGCGTGACCTTCCACGCAGCTACCATGGCCGACCCCTATATCTACGCCTATGCCGATAACGGAGCCATGTACGTCCTCCACAAGGAAGACCTGCTGAACCCCATCCGCGTGGGCGTGACGGGTGAAAAGCTGTCCGACCTGGCCTACAGTGCCAAGGACGGCAAGCTCTATGCGGTCTATCAGAACGGTCAGGACGAGTCCGTTCTGTGTACTGTGGACAAGATGACCGGCGCGATCACCGACGTGGGCAAGCTGGGCATCCGGACCAACACTCTGGCAGCTACTGCCGAGGGCATGTTCTACAGCAACGAGCTGGGCACCAGCAAGATCTACAAGTACACCCAGGACGCACTGGCTCAGCCCACCCTGGTGGGCGAGGCTCTGGGTGAAGGGGACAAGCCCTTTGAAGCCAAGGGAGTCCAGAACATGGAGTACGACCCCAATACCGGGAATGTCGTCTGGCTCAGCTTCACCTCTACTCCTTCCAGCTGGGGCGGCACCAATGACTGCGCCTATCTCTATGAGGTCAAGCCTGATGACTCCATGATCCGCCACAACGACCTGCGCCACCATCTGTCCGCCCTGGTCATCCCCTATGTGGATGCAGACAGCCAGGAGGTGGAGCCTGTGGAGACTGCCTCTGCGCTGAACATCACGGATGAGACTGTGTTCCTGATGAAGAGCCAGAATTACCAGCTGACCGCCGATGTGCTGCCCTGGAACGCCTCCGACCGCTTTGTGTTCTGGGAATCCGACGATCCCAGTGTGGTCTCTGTGGACGGCAAGGGCTATCTGGAGGCAGTGGGCGTGGGTACCGCTGTCATCACCGCCAAGTCCCGTCTGAACCCTGAGCTGACGGATACCGTGACCGTCCACGTCACCGATGTGAAGGTCACCGTCAACGGCCTGCTGATGGACATTGCAGGCAAGACCAGCACCTTCTCCTGGAACCTGGAGAAGGCCAATGACTGGGAGGTCGGCTCCGAGCTGGATACCGATTTCATCTCTGCCACCGCAAAGGATGACTACACCTTCTTCGCAACCTCCGGCGACGGCACTACCATGAAGCTGATCGATCTGTTCGGCGGCTCTCAGGTCCTGTCCAGCTGGACCCGCCCCATGAGCGACTTGGCCTACTCCACCGTATTCTCTGGGGAGAAGGATCTGGTCCATATGATCTACAAGAGCATGTGGATGCCCTGCAAGGATCTGAGCGCTGCACCTGACGGAGCCGCCTGGGATCTGATGGCGCCCATGCAGGAGGTCAACCCTGATTTCAGCGAGTTCATGGCGATCGCCTCCGGCGGAGCCGCCCAGTACACCGAGGCTGACGGCGTTGTCCACCCCTCTGAGGTGCTGTACCTGGTGGACGACGACGGCGGCATTGCCAAGCTGTACGCCTATGAGGCGGACAAGAGCAGCCCCGATTACGATCCTGAGTACCCCTATAACGCAGGTCTGGAGTATTACCCCAGCGATTTGCTGGCCGAGGGCTATCAGGTCGCCTACAGCAAGGATCACCCCATGTGCTCCATGGTGGTGGGCGACGACGGCAACCTGTACTTTGCAGGCTTCAACGGCACCTCCACCGACCTGTATCAGCTGATGTTCAATCCTGAGACCAAGAGCTTTGATGCAACTGCCTTTGCAAACCTGGGCGAGGGCGTGTGGCCCGTGGCTCTGACCAAGGTCACTGCCAATACCCAGGAGGCCTCTGTGGCTGCTGCCGCCCCCGCAGCAGAGCAGATGGCCCGGCGTTCCACCGAGAAGCCGGTGGCCGTACTGGCCACCGCAGCCCCCGAAGCCGCCAAGGACGTGGAGCTGTCTATCCCTCTGCCTGAAAGCTCCACCAATGGCCTGGTGACTGTGACCTATGATCCCGCCAAGCTGACTTTGAAGAGTGCTGTGGGCGCTGCAGAGCTGACCTCCCGCGTAGAGGAGGAAGGCAAGGTCACCTTCGGCTATGCCAATGCTCTGGCTGCTCCTGTCTCCCTGACCCTGACCTTCACGCCTGCCTTCGGCGAGACCACCGATGTGGTCGTGGCCACCGCCCAGCGTGACGAGGCAGTGCTGGAGCCCGCTGAGACTGAGACCGTCACGGTCAGGCTGCCTGCGCCTCCCGAGAAGCCCCAGGTGGACTTTGAGGATGTGAACGAGAACGACTGGTTCCATGATGCAGTGGACTATGTGGCCTCTCATAACCTGTTTGCAGGCGTGGGGGAGAACCATTTTGCCCCCGAGCTGCATATGAACCGCGCCATGATGGCCACCGTGCTGCATAACATGGACAAGCAGATGGAGAGCCCCAAGCCTGTTCTGGGCCCCGTGTCCTTCAAGGACGTGGCTGAGGACGCCTGGTATGCCCCCTACGTGCTGTGGGCCGGAAGCACCGGCGTGGTCAAGGGAATCGGAGCGGATCGCTTCGGCCCCGATCTGGACGGCACCCGCGAGCAGCTGGCCGTCATGCTCTGGAATTACGCAGGCCAGCCTGCCTCTGAGCATAAGCTGACCTTCACCGATACCGACCGGATCTCCGATTGGGCCGTGGAAGCCGTTTCCTGGGCCGTGGAGAAGGGGATCATCAGCGGTACGGGCAGCAACATGATGGAGCCTCAGGGCACTGCCACCCGTGCGCAGGCCGCCTCCATGATGATGAAGTACCATCAGCTGATCACCCTGCAGTAAGCAAGCTCCCGCGCGTTTCAAGGCCGCCCGTACCGTCCGGTACGGGCGGCCTTTCTCATACTGACAAAAGCCGGGATCTGTGTTACAATGGGAAAACCGAGCAATAATGACCCTGTGACCGAAAGGAAGGGAACTGATATGAAACTGGCAGAAGCCCTGATCCTCCGCGCCGATCTGCAGACCCGGCTGGAGGAGCTGAGAAACCGACTGAATCTGAACGCCAAGGTGCAGGAGGGGGAGAAGCCCGCCGAGGAGCCCGCCGACCTGCTGAAGGAGCTGGACGAGCTGCTGACCCGTCTGGAGGATGTGATGGGTCGGATCAATCTGACCAATGCCGCCACCGTTACCGACGGCACCAGCCTCACGGAAAAGCTGGCCAGACGGGATTGCCTCATGCAGCGCATCTCCATGCTGCGCAGCCTGCTGAGCTCTGCCGCAGGCACCGTCATGCGGGGCAGCCGCATGGAGGTCAAGGTCTACAGTACCGTGAACGTGGCCCAGTTGCAAAAGCAGGTGGACAAGCTGTCTGAGGAGCTGCGCCTGCTGGACACGGCGATCCAGGGACTGAACTGGACCACCGATCTGAAGTAAATTGAATGATGGTTCGCCGAGCCGGGTGGACGCGACCCTTTTTCGGTCGGGGCAAGGACCGAATGCATTGGTTGCGCGGCGGGGCACGCGCAGAGGGTTCGAATCCCTCTCCTGATGAGCCCGTCACTGTTACACCTGCAATGATACCGTTCACAGTTTTTACCGTGCGTCAACGGTTCGGCAAGGGTGGGTTTGGGGAAACGAAAGCGCCGTTCTCGTATGAGAACGGCGCTTTCTGCACATAAAAAACGGGCTGGCCGTAAAAGACCAGCCCGTTTGGCTTACTTGGTGTAGTTGTCGAAGTAACCCTGGACCAGGATGACAGGGGTGCCCTTGTCACCGGAACCGGAGGTCAGGTCGCACAGAGAACCGATCAGGTCGGTCAGGCGGCGGGGGGTGGTGCCCTGAGACACCATGCTGCCCTTCAGGTCCTTATCCTTGTTGCGGATATACTCGGAAATGGCTTCCTTCAGCTCATCACCGCGCAGGTCGGCGAAGTCGTTGTCAGCCAGATACTTCAGCTTGACCTCGTTGGGCTGGCCCTCCAGGCCGGGGGTATAGGCGGGAGAGACGACAGGGTCGGCCAGCTCCCAGATCTTACCGACGGGATCCTTGAAGGCGCCGTCGCCGTAGATCATGACCTCGACGTTCTTGCCGGTCTTCTCCAGCAGACGGGCGTGAATGCCGTCAACCACAGGCTGGCAGTCGCGGGGGAACAGCTTAACGGTGTCCTCGGTGGCCTTGTTGGTGCCCAGCAGGCCGTAGTTCTCGTTATAGCCGCTGCCGTCCACGGAAGCGGTCAGGATGTCGTCCATGCCCATCACGATGTTGGCGCCGGCCTTCTTCAGCAGACGCTTGGTGCGGGCGCGGGTGTGAATATCACAGCACAGCACGTTCTTGGTGTAGTTCAGGATGGCGCGGCAGTCGTTGGCCAGGATGATCTCCACCTCACAGCCGCACTCCTCGATCAGGTCACGGAAGAACTGGATGTAGTCCATGCCGGTGAAGGGGTGCAGGGGGTGACCGAACAGCTCACGGAACTTCTCCTCGGTGAGGACGTCGGTCCAGGGGTTGATGCCCTTCTCGTCCAGGAGATCCAGGTCGATCAGGTGGTTGCCCACCTCGTCGGCGGGATAGCTCAGCATCAGGACGATCTTCTTGGCGCCCTGGGCGATGCCCTTCAGGCAGATGGAGAAACGGTTACGGCTGAGGATGGGGAAGATCACGCCCACAGGCTCGTCGCCGAACTTGTTCTTCACGTCCTTGGCGATCTGATCAATGCTGGCGTAATTGCTCTGGGCGCGGGCCACGACAGACTCGGTCACGGCGACCACATCGCGGTCGCGGAGTGCAAAGCCTTCGGACTCGGCTGCGGCGATCACGCTGTCAGCCACGATGTTAATAATGTTATCCCCCTCGCGGATGATAGGGGTTCTGATGCCTCTGGATACAGTGCCAATCAAACGTTCCACGGTAAATCCTCCAGTATTTGAAATGTGTTCTGCTCAATCGCCTAGGGTACAACTGCGAACATAATATTATACATTTGTCTTGGGCAGATTTGCAATAGATTTCAGGAAAAAACTTTCTGTACATTAACCAATCTTGGGGCCCGGCGGACAGGCCGGGGGCACAGAATTGACAGGGGTACAGCCGGAGGGAGGCAGACCCACCACTCCAATGCAAAGTGTACCACACTTACCTATCATTCGTCCATAGCAATTATAAAAAATGGAAACGGAAAACGCCCCGCACCGGGATCGGTGCGGGGCGGAAGCTTGCGAAAAAGTGGTGCCGCCACTTTTCCAGACGATTGGGGGTGGTTGCGTACTGAAATCTCGGAATAGGAAGGTTAATCGTTCTCGTGGAGCTTCTTGCCCACCTGAGCGATCACGTGAAGCATGGTCAGGGCTGCCAGACGGCAGGTGCAGCCGGTGGAGTCGAAGCCGGGGGCGACCTCGACCATATCCATTGCGCAGACCTTACCGGTCTTGCAGATGGCGGTCAGCATATCGGTGGCCTCGTCCCAGGTGATGCCGCCGGGCAGGGGAGCGCCGGTGCCGGGAACCAGGGTCATGTCATAGCCGTCGATGTCGAAGGTGATGTAATAGGCCTCGGCGTCGGGGATCTGATCCAGGACCCACTGCACGCCGTTGTCGTGGAGCTGGCGGGCGGAGATCAGGCGGCTGCCGTAGGCGCGGGCGTCGTCATAGTCGCTCTTCTTGCCGCTGCCCATACCGCGCAGACCAATCTGCACCATGTCGCCGATGTGGTCCATGTTGGACATGTGGCGCATGGGGCTGCCGTTGCTGTAGAACTGGGGGCCCACATTCTTGGTCCAGTCCAGATGGGCGTCGAACTGAATGACGCAGATCTTCTTGCCGTACTCCTCCAGAGCACGGGCCACGGGGATACTCACGGAGTGATCGCCGCCCATGACGATGGGGATGGTGCCGGCGCGGATGATGCGGCGGACAGCGCGCTCCACAGCGGTGAAGGAGAACTCACGGTCACCCTGCAGCACGTCTGCGTCGTTGCAGTCCACAATGGAGATGGGAGAGGCGAGCATCTGCTCGTCATTTTCATAATCATAATAGCCGATCTGACCGCGGCCGTACTGGGTGGAAGCCTCGCGGATACGGCGGGGGCCCAGACGTGCGCCGCTGTGGTAGCCGGCGTCCATATCGAAAGGAACACCCAGAATACCGAAATCGGCGTGGAGCTGATCCAGATCCTGGACGATGGGGTAACGGCCAAAAGAACAGATACCGGTGATGGGTTGGTTAATCAGGTTGAGCTGCATGACAATTCCTCCTCAATAAATGACGTCATAGCGCTAAAATCGCACCATATCTACCTTGTTTGATTGTTCTTTGCGTTTTTATCTCACTACTTTCTACATCCAGATTATAGCACAGCCGCAATGCTTTGTGGTACTGTTTATGCGTAGAATCGCAAAAAGAATGAAAGCGTTTGCCCACGAAAAGCCGTTCTTTTTCAAGTGGTGCATTTTTGACGAAAAAGTGAGGCATTATGCCCGTTTAAAGGGTAATAATATATATAAGGTAAGAGTTATGGCAGATTCAGACCAAAAAAGGGTTTACAAACGGCAGGGGGGAGTTTATAATGTGGAACCTGTGGGGAATGAAGTGCTCCCCTGGGAAACCTAAACCGCCTGATCGGCTGATGACTTCTGTGACTTGAGTGCACAGGGTCACCAGCTTTTTTTGTGCAATTTTGGAGGTTGAGTTTATGCTTACATCACTGTCCCTGATTCTTCTGGTGGGTCTCGCCATGGGCGGGATCTGCCGCTGGCTGAAGCTGCCCCGTATTATCGGCATGCTGTTTACCGGCATTCTGCTGGGCCCCTGCGTGCTGAATATGCTGGATGGCAATATTCTGCTGATCTCTGCTGACCTGCGCCAGATGGCCCTGGTCATCATCCTGCTGAAGGCCGGCCTGTCCCTGAAGCTGTCCGACCTGAAAAAGGTCGGCCGGCCCGCTCTGCTCATGTCCGCACTGCCCGCCGCCTTTGAGATCCTGGCTTTTGTGCTGCTGGGGCCCACCTTCCTTCACATCACTCCTGTGGAGGGCGCTGTTATGGGCGCTGTGCTGGGCGCCGTCTCTCCCGCTGTGGTCATCCCCCGTATGGACCAGCTGATGGACGAGGGCTACGGCATGGATAAGAGCATCCCCCAGCTGATCATCGCAGGCGCTTCCTGCGACGACATTTTTGTCATCGTGCTGTTCTCCACCTTCCTGGGCATGGCCCAGGGCGGCACCGCGCAGGTGTCCGACTTTATGGATATTCCAGTGTCCATCGTCCTGGGTGTGATCCTGGGCGCTCTGGTGGGCTGGTTCATGTGCAAGTTCTTCGAGAGCTACTTCGCCAAGGGCAAGCACATCCGCAACAGCACCAAGGTCATTGTGGTGCTGGGCGTATCCTTTATGCTGCTGGCTATTGAGGATGCCACCGAGGACGTGGTGGCGATCTCCGGCCTGCTGGCCATCGTCAGCATGGCCTGCACCCTGAACATGACCTGCCCCGAGAAGGTGGTCAAGCGGCTGAGCGAGAAGTTCGGCAAGCTGTGGATCGCCGCCGAGGTGCTGCTGTTTGTGCTGGTGGGCGCTGCCGTGGATATCCGCTACACCATGCAGGCCGGTCTGGCCGCTGTGGCCATGATCCTGATCGGTCTGGTGTTCCGCTCTGTGGGCGTGGTGCTGTGCCTGCTGGGTACCAACCTGAACAGGAAGGAGAGACTGTACTCCATCCTGGCCTACCTGCCCAAGGCCACCGTCCAGGCCGCCATCGGCTCCGTGCCTCTGGCCATGGGCCTGCCCTGCGGCAATATGGTGCTGTCCGTGGCCGTCCTGTCCATCCTGATCACCGCGCCTCTGGGCGCCATCCTGATGGACGTGAGCTACCGGAAGCTGCTCAATCACACCGATCCCGCTTGACGGGGGACCTTCTGAGGATTAGACTGAACACATAGACTGATCCACGGAGGTGACATGCAGTGAACAAGCCCATCGTTGCGCTGATGTACGATTTTGATAAGACTCTTTGCACCAAGGATATGCAGGAGTACGGCTTTATTCCGGCCCTGGGCATGAGTCCCAAGGACTTCTGGTATGAGGTGAACGCCCTTACCGACCGGGAGGAAATGGACAATATTCTGGCCTACATGTTCCTCATGGTGGAAAAGAGCCGGGAAAAGAAGCTGCATATTTCCCGGGAAGTCTTTCAGAAGCTGGGCGCCGGCGTGGAGTATTTCAAGGGCGTTGAGACCTGGTTCGACCGGATCGACCGATTCGGTGAGAAACTGGGGGTGAAGGTGGAGCACTACATTGTGTCCTCCGGCATCAAGGAGATCATCGAGGGTACTCCCATCGCCGACCGGTTCAAGAGAATCTACGCCTGCGAGTTCATGTACGACGGGGACGGAGCCATCCAGTGGCCCAAGTACGCTGTCAACTATACCGCCAAGACCCAGTTCCTGTTCCGGATCAATAAGGGTGTGCTGAATATCAACAGCAGAAGCTCCGACGAGCTGAATCGGTTCACGCCGGAAAATCAGCGCCGGGTGCCCTTCCGGAATATGATCTATGTGGGGGACGGACTGACGGACGTACCCTGCATGAAGCTGGTCAAGGCCAACGGCGGTCAGTCCATTGCGGTCTATGACCCGGAGCGGGGCGGCACAGAAGCCCGCGCCCTGCTGAATGACAACCGGGTGAATTTCGTGGTACCTGCGGATTACAGCGAGGGCCGGGAGGCCGAGCAGGTGGTCCAGACCATCATGCGAAAGATCCAGGCAGAAAACGCTCTGCTGGGTACCCCCAGACTGTTTTGAAACGCAAAAGAAACCCCTGTGTTCCCAATGGGAGCACAGGGGTTCTTTTTATCCCCAGCCGCCGGAGAAGGGAGGCCTGCTGCCGGGGACGGGGGCCCACACGACCACCGCCTCATAGAGTCGGCACAGCAGGTTCCAGGCGGTCAGATCCAGCACGCCGGATTCCTCCAGACCGCAGACCCGCTGCAGCCACTTTACATTATCCACCCAGCAGCCTCTGTGGCAGCCGTCGGCCTCCCCGGCGGTCAGGCCGGAGAATACTCTGGACAGTACCTGGAACATGGTCTGGGGAAGGATGAGGAACAGGGCTTCTTCACCGGGTTCTGCCCGGTAGCCCTCCTCGGGAAAGCCTCGGACGGGGCGGCAGAGGGACAGCTTCTGCTCCGCCTCCAGCCACAGCGCCCGGATGGCGGTAAAGGTGTCCCGGTCCACCACACCGGTGACCGGGGGATGCTGCTCCCGCTGAAAGATCATGACGGCCTCCAGGGTCTTCTCCCCGAACACCCCGTCCACGGCGGGAGCAGGAAGCCAGGGATGGATCAGAGCCAGACGGCTGAGCATGTGCTGAAGACTGCGGACGGGCTTTCCGGACAGCTCCCGCTCCAACTGACGAAGATTCATTCTTCCACCTCCTGTTCCGGGTCCTGAGCGCCCAGGGTCAGATCTGTGTCCAGATCGGGGGCGGTCAGGGCGGACAGACCGCCCCTGGCAGCCCGAAGCTGTTCCCGGACCGGGGAACGGCTGGCGAGGGTGAAGTGCTCCCGGAGAGAGCGCCAGGTATTCCGGCCGGTGAGTCCGTCGGGCGCCAGACCGGCCTCCTCCTGGTACTGCCGGACCGCCAGGGTGGTGCGGGGACCGTATATGCCGTCGATGTCCAGAGGCAGGAGGGCGGCGTCAAATTCCGCCAGCATGGCCAGCATATATTGCAGGGCCCGGACCTCCTCACCCCGGGAGCCCTCCTTCAGCAGGCCGGGATACTGAAATTCCAGGGCGGTGAAGCCCTGTCCCTTGCTGATAAGCTCGGACAGCTGCCGCACGCCCACATAGAGGTAGACCAGCTTATACCAGGTGGCCTTGCCCACGACGCCGTCCACAGACAGCCCGAAGGTCTTCTGGAATACCCTCACGGCGGCCTCGGTCCCCTTGCCGAAGATCCCGTCGGCAGGACTGATTTTCGGAATAGCCGGGTAGCTCCGGCCCACGCCGTTGAGCATAGCCTGGAGGATCAGTACATTTTCCCCGAAGGAGCCCCGCCGCAGAGGCTTGCCGGGGTAGGAGTTGGTGATCTCCTGAATGGGGGCGTCGTCCACCACTTCGATATTTTTCCCGTAGTAGTTGTACAGAATATCCATGGTACCCTTGCCCTCCTGGGCCATCCACTGGCTGCCCCACTGGGAAAGCCCGTCGCAGGTGGAGGTGGTGCCGTTGCAGAACTTGGCGGACAGGGGCTCCACATAGTCCGCTCGCCTCAGATAGCTGTCGAAGAGATCGTCCACCACCCGGCTGATGTTTTCAAAGATATTCCGGCCCCGGATGAATTTCTGATCGTAGGCGGTGGTGGAGGTGATCTGAAAATCATAGCCCCGGCTGGGATAGAACTCGGTGTACACCCGGTTCAGGGCAAAGGAGATGATGGCCAGCACATTGGCCCGGATGGCGGCGGGCTCCCAGGTGGGATAGATCTCGCTGGAGGCCACGTTCTTCACGTAATCCGGAAAGCTGACGGTGACGTTCTCCGCCCACTTGTTGGGAGCGCCCAGGTGAACCGTGATGGTTTTGGGGATGTAAGGTGTGATAATGGGCATGGCTCACCTCACAGAAGCTGGGATGCAATATCCCGGACGGTCCGCTGCTGTAAGCTGCTCTCCCCCTGGGACAGGGGCAGCAGCCGCATTTTCTGTAAAGTCTGCACGCCGGGGAATACCTGCACGCCCTCCACCTGGAGCATGGCGTAGCCGGGGTGCTCGGCCCAGACGGAGCAGAGGGCGCAGGGCTGCTCTGTGGAGCCGTCAGGCAGGGGAGCGGTGCTGTCTCCCGGGGGCGGAGTCTGCAGCTCAATGGGCTGGATCAGCCCGCTGGAATCGGTGACCTGGAGGCTGAGCAGCTCCAGCCGGCCCTCCGGGTCTCGGCGTGTGACAATGACAGTGGCGTCCTCAATGGGCAGCTGGGCCTGGGAGGTGAACACGCGCACCACCAGGGTTCCGGTATCTGACATGGGGATCCCTCCTTCAAACAGTTTCTCCATGCTATGAAGGAGAAGGGAAGAAGGTGAAAAAACCGCCGTGGAATTGCTTCCACGGCGGTTTTATGTACCAAAAACGGATCAGACCCAGCTGGTGTCGGACTCGGAGCGCTTCTCACGGCTCATCAGACCGGGCACCACGCTGGCTACGTCGCGGCCCTCGTACAGGACCTGATAGGCGGCCTCGGTGATGGGCATTTCCACACCGGCCTTTACGGC
>SAMEA104404103__coassemble_557_pt1 | contig 26751 bp, 26 predicted proteins | sample SAMEA104404103__metabat2_high_PE_047 | metagenome-assembled genome bin SAMEA104404103 (sample SAMEA104404103) | Balaenoptera acutorostrata | reverse complement strand
GTCAGCGGCAAGGGCGGCGTCGGTAAGAGCACCGTCACCGCTTCTCTGGCCGCCGCCATGGCCAAGAAGGGCCTGAAGACCGCCGTTCTGGACGCCGATATTACCGGTCCCTCCATCCCCACCGCCTTCAACATTCACGAGCGCGCCACCGGCACCGACACCGGCATTGATCCCGCTGTCTCCAAGACCGGCGTAAAGGTCATGTCCCTGAACCTGCTGTCCGCCAACGAGACCGACCCCGTCATCTGGCGCGGCCCCGTCATCGCAGGCGTGGTGACTCAGTTCTGGACCGACGTGGTCTGGGGCGACGTGGACTATATGTTCGTGGATATGCCTCCCGGAACCGGCGACGTGCCTCTGACTGTGTTCCAGTCTCTGCCCGTTGACGGCATCATCGTGGTCACCTCTCCCCAGGATCTGGTGTCCATGATCGTCACCAAGGCCGTGAACATGGCCAAGATGATGAACATCCCCGTTCTGGGCCTGGTGGAGAACTACAGCTACTTCCAGTGCCCCGACTGCGGCAAGAAGCACGCCATCTTCGGCGAGAGCAAGCTGAAGGACGTGGCCAACGAGCTGGATACTCCTATCCTGGCCCGCCTGCCCATCGACCCCCAGCTGGCCGCTCACTTCGACGCCGGCGACATCGAGGGCGTGGAGAACAATCCTCTGGCTCCCGTGGCCGACATTCTGGTCGGTCTGGACGGCTAAATCCAACTTGTGAAATCGGCCTTTCCGGCCCCAACAGGGGCTGGAAAGGCCTTTTCTGTTCCTTTGACTTCTGTTCGCTCAGCGTCTACAATAAGCTCACAGGAAGGGAGGGGCCGCGATGGACATTCAGGGCCTGCAAAAGCTGACGCTGCTGGACTACCCGGGCCGGGTGGCCTGCACAGTATTTCTGGGGGGCTGCAATCTGCGCTGCCCCTTCTGTCACAACGGGGATCTGGTGCTGAACCCCGGTCCCGGGCTGCTGGACGACGGTGAATTGCTGTCCTTTCTCACAAAGCGGAAGGGTCTGCTGGACGGGGTGTGCATCACCGGCGGAGAGCCTCTGCTTCGTCCTGACCTGCCACGGCTGCTGGAGCATATCAAGGCTCTGGGCTACCCGGTCAAGCTGGACACCAACGGCGGCTTTCCCCAAAGGCTGATTGGGATGTGCAAAGCCGGTCTGGTGGACTATGTGGCCATGGATATCAAAAACTCCCCCGACCGCTACGGGGAGACGGTAGGTGTGCCCGGACTGGACCTGACCCCCTACCGGGACAGCGCAGACTTTCTTCTGTCCGGCACGGTGGACTACGAATTCCGTACCACGGTGGTCCGGCAGTTTCACGACCTGGCCTCCTTCCGGGCCATCGGCCCCTGGATCTGGGGCGCAAGGCGGTATTTTCTCCAGTCCTTTGTGGACCGGGATACGGTGCTCCGTCCCGGACTGACCCCCTGTACGGCAGAGGAGCTGCGTTCCTTTGCCGACACCGTCCGTCCCTTTGTTCCGTCCGTAACGCTGCGGGGGATCTGATCTTCTTTTTCTGCGAGGGTGACAAAAGTCACCCTCGCATTTTGTGCAACAATATATTGTGGTTCATCATAATATAAATAACAACATATTGACTTTATCGTGCTGAACTGTTATCATATAGAAGCAGCGAAAGATCCGGCAGCTCCGGGTCGCGGTGCAAAAACTGTATGGAGGGATCGTTATGTATGACGTCATCAAGCGGGACGGGACCGCTGCCGCCTTCGAGCTGAACAAGATCGGCGCGGCCATCACCAAGGCGTTCCGGGCTCTGGGCAGGCAGTATCACCCCAGCGTCATCGACATGCTGTCTCTCCGGGTCACCGCCGACTTTGAGCCCAAGATCAAAAACGGTCACATTGCCGTGGAGGATATCCAGGACAGCGTGGAGAACGTTTTGTCCGAAGCCGGCTACGCCGACGTGGCCAAGGCCTATATTCTCTACCGGAAGCAGCGGGAGAAGCTGCGCAACGTGAACAGCACCCTGCTGAACTATCAGGAGCTGGTGGATAATTATTTACAGATCAACGACTGGCGGGTGAAGGAAAATTCCACCGTCACCTACTCCGTGGGCGGACTGATCCTGTCCAACTCCGGCGCCATCACCGCCAACTACTGGCTCAGCGAGATCTACGACCAGGAGGTGGCCGACGCTCACCGCTCCGCCGCCATCCACATCCACGATCTGAGCATGCTCACCGGCTACTGCGCGGGCTGGTCCCTGAAGCAGCTGATCCAGCAGGGACTGGGCGGCGTACCCGGAAAGATCACCTCCTCCCCTGCCCGGCATCTTTCCACTCTGTGCAACCAGATGGTGAATTTCCTGGGTATCATGCAGAACGAGTGGGCGGGGGCCCAGGCCTTCTCCAGCTTTGACACCTATCTGGCTCCCTTCGTCAAGGTGGACCACCTGAGCCAGAAGGAGGTGGAGCAGTGCGTCCAGTCCTTCGTCTACGGGGTGAACACTCCCTCCCGCTGGGGTACCCAGGCGCCCTTCTCCAACATCACTCTGGACTGGACCTGTCCCGGGGATCTGGAACAGCTGCCCGCCATTGTGGGCGGCAGGGAGATGGACTTTACCTACGGGGACTGCAAGCAGGAAATGGACATGGTGAACAAGGCCTTTATCAACGTGATGATCGGCGGCGACGCCAATGGCCGGGGCTTCCAGTACCCCATTCCCACCTACTCCATCACCCGGGATTTCGACTGGTCGGACACGGAGAACAACCGGCTGCTTTTTGAGATGACAGCCAAATACGGCACTCCCTACTTCTCCAACTACATCAACTCCGATATGGAGCCCTCCGACGTGCGTTCCATGTGCTGCCGTCTCCGTCTGGATCTGCGGGAGCTGCGGAAAAAGTCCGGCGGCTTCTTCGGCTCCGGGGAGTCCACCGGCTCTGTGGGCGTGGTCACCATCAACCTGCCCCGGATCGCCTATCTGGCTGCCGACGAGGCCGACTTCTACCGCCGTCTGGACAAGCTGATGGACATTGCGGCCCGGTCCCTGAAAACCAAGCGCACCGTCATCACCCGACTGCTGGAGGCCGGACTCTACCCCTATACCAAGGCCTATCTGGGCACCTTCCGGAACCACTTCTCCACCATCGGCCTGATCGGCATGAACGAGGTGGGGCTGAACGCCGGCTGGCTGGGCCAGGATCTGACCCACAGCGCCACCCAGCAGTTTGTCGAGGACGTTCTGAACCACATGCGGGACCGGCTCAGCGACTATCAGGAGTTGTACGGCGACCTCTACAACCTGGAGGCCACCCCCGCCGAGTCCACCACCTACCGCTTCGCCAAGCATGACAAGGAGCAGTTCCCGGACATCATCACCGCCAACGAGGGCGGCACCCCCTACTACACCAATTCCTCCCACCTGCCCGTGGGCTATACCGAGGATATTTTCTCCGCTCTGGACATCCAGGACCGGTTCCAGACCCTGTACACCTCCGGTACCGTGTTCCACGCCTTCCTGGGGGAGAAGCTGCCGGACTGGCAGGCCGCTGCCGCTCTGGTGCGGAAGATCGCGGAGCATTACAAGCTGCCCTACTACACCCTGTCCCCCACCTACTCCGTCTGTGCCGAGCACGGCTATCTGACCGGAGAACAGCACACCTGCCCCATCTGCGGAAAGGAGACCGAGGTCTACAGCCGGATCACCGGCTATTACCGGCCGGTGAAGAACTGGAACGACGGCAAGGCTCAGGAATTCAAGGATCGGAAGGTCTATGATCTGCACCGTTCTGCCCTGCACAGGGCCGGACAGGCCGGAGCCCAGGTCACCGCAGACGCCGCCCCGGCAAGTCCCCCAGTCAGCGGGGAGCTGCTGCTCTTCGCCACCCGCACCTGTCCCAACTGCAAGCAGGCGGAAAAGCTGCTGGACCGGTCCGGACTGGCCTACCGGAAGATTCTGGCCGAGGAACAGCCGGAGCTTACCGTCCGTTACGGTGTGCGGCAGGCGCCCACCCTGGTCATTGACTCCGGCGATGCTCCGGAGAAGCTGGTGGGCCTGGGCCCCATCCGGAGCTTTCTGGAAGAAACTCAGGTAAATGCCGGCTGATGATTGTGCACATTCCATTAAAGTAGTATAATAAAGACGGCCCCGGACACGGGGCCGTCTTTACTTTTGAATTTCATCAACGAGGTGAAGTCCTATGTATGATATGATCGTAATCGGCGGCGGCCCTGCCGGACTGACCGCTGCTCTGTATGCCGCCCGGGCCGGCAAAAAGGTTCTTGTCCTGGAGGGCGAGGCCACCGGCGTGACCCGCAGAAAGCTGGGTCTGGCCGGGGAGGACAGTCTGGTGGGGGCGGGTCTGTCCTACTGCGCCGTCTGTGACGGAGCCTTCTGCGCCAACTCCCCCGTGGCTGTGGTGGGCGGCGGGGACACTGCGCTCCAGGACGCCCTGTTCCTGTCGGAGCGCTGTTCCCAGGTCACTCTGATCCACCGCCGTGACACCTTCCGGGGCCAATACGCGCTGGCAGAGCAGCTGCGGGCGAGGCCGAACGTAAGCTTTCTCATGGATTCCACCGTGGAAAAGCTGGAGCAGGACGGGGACGGTCTGACCGGCCTGGTGGTCAGGGACCGGAATACCGGAGCGGAGACCCATCTGTCCGTAGCCGGTCTGTTTGTGGCCGTGGGCCTGGAGCCCCGGACGGAGCTTTTTTCCAACCTGCTGATGACCGACGACCGGGGCTATCTTCTGGTCAATGAAAACTGCAGCACCAGCCTATCCGGCGTCTTTGCCGCCGGGGACTGCCGCCGGAAGGAGGTCCGCCAGCTGACCACCGCTGTCAGCGACGGAGCCGTGGCCGCCCTGGCTGCCTGCCAATACGTGGACAAGTGGAGATCCGGAGCCCGAGCGTGAAAGGAGTGTCCTATGGACGAAAAAGCCCTGCAATTCGACCGTGAAAAGCACGTCTGCTACTCCCCGGAAATGAAAGCCGTCATCCGGGAGCGTCTGCTGCTGCACCGCTCCCCGGAGGAGGCCGAGGCCCTGTGGGAGAAGTTTCAGCTTCAATATGTGGAATTTCTCTCCGATCTGCCCTATCTGGGCGGAGCCAAGTGCACCCATAACGGAGTGGGCGGCACCTATGACTGCATCGCCATGTTCGCCTATTACGAGGTGCTGGACCCCAAGCCCAGCCTGGATGAGATGGAGGAAATGCTGAACACCGTCCTGCTGCCCCCCTTCCGGAAGATCGGAAAGATCGGCAGTCTGGACCACCCTGTAACCTTGCGGATCGCCGGCATGATCTTCCCCAGGGTGGCCGGGCGGGACAAAAAGCTGGAGGCCACCTGCCCCACCGGCTACATTATGGACGTGGCCCCCTACGACAAAAAGACCGGCGTTCACTATAAATTCCACCGCTGCCCCATTGCGGAATTCGCCAAAGCCCACGGCTATACCCATATCATGCCCGCCTTCTGCAACGGGGACTACCCGGCCATGGAGGCCATCCACGCGGGACTGATCCGCCAGTACACCTGCGCCAACCATGATTACTGCGACTACTGGATCGTTGGGGAGAGCAGCCCCTGGCTGAAAAAATACCCCACCGTCAAGGATGAAAACGGCTACCTCCGCAACTGGATCGACCCGGAGGAGACGTAAACCGCCCGCAGCAGCAAACATAAAACCCGACCGACAGAAGCGCTTCCTCTGTCGGTCGGGTTTCATTCTGTTTTCAGGGCAGCCCCGCATTGTTTCAGACAAGCCTTCAATAGAAGCCGTAGGGCCGCCATATAGGGCGGCCGCGTTTTCCCTGAGTGCCTGCGTAAAGATCCTTCGACTCCACTTCGTTTCGCTCAGGATGACAATAGACCGGACTGCCATCTTCTTTTGTCATTCCGAGCGCAGCGAGAAATCTTCGCGTCCGCAGACGCGATCCCCCGTCTTAGCCTCCCCCCACGGGGGAGGTGGATTGCGAAGCAAGACGGAGAGGCGATCCCGTGGGTAGGTTTCGCCTGCGGGCGAGGTACTTTGCCCACGGCGGCAAAGTACCCAAAACGCCGCCGGGAGTTCCCGTACCCCAGGAACGGAGCCGGTTATTGAATCGGCTTGGCGGGAGCGGCGGTTATTTCCAGGGAGGCCTGCAAAATCTGCCGGCAGGTAAGCCAACGCACCAGGCATGGCAGAAAAGTACGGCCATACGGGGGATACTGACACGCCCGCTGCGCGGCCTGCAAAGACAAGATGGCAGACGCATACCAGGATACTGCGCCCACCGGCGCCGCACGGAGGTGCGGTTGTTTCGCCTGCGGGCGGGACGGGGGCGGCGGCGGCCATGTATGGCGGCTGCGGTTTTTGGAACTGTCTTCCAAATCCCTTTACAGCTGCTCCAGCAGACAGGTACAGCCCTCCAGCACATCCTTCCAGGTGGCCTCGAAGTTGCCGGTGTACCAGGGGTCGGCCACCTGATGGGGGCTGCCGGTGTAGTCCATCAGGGCATGGATCTTATGCTCCGGATCTCCGCAGCAGATCCGCCGCATGTTCCGCAGGTTGCTGTCGTCCATACCGATCAGCAGGTCGTACTTCTGATAATCGCCGGCATTCATCTGCCGGGCGTGCTTGCCCTGGCAGCTGATACCGTGGCTGGCCAGCATCTTCCGCGCGGGAGGATAGACGGGGTTGCCGTGTTCCTCATCGCTGGTGGCGGCGGAGGCGATCTCAAATTCGGCGCTGCGGCCTGCCCTGGCCACCAGATCCTTCATGACAAACTCCGCCATGGGGCTGCGGCAGATATTTCCCAGACATACAAAAAGAATTTTCATAAGGCGCTCCTTCTTATTCCAGATAGCCCAGGACCTCGTCCCGGTCGGGCACCGAAGTCAGTCCGCCGTACCGGGTGGTGCTGAGGCTGGCGGCGGTGGAGGCATACTGTCCCACCCACTTCAGCTCCTCTGCATTCAGCAGCTCGGGCGACCGATCCAGCTCCAGCAGCCGTGCCATGGCGCTGCCGCCGAAAATATCTCCCGCTCCGGTGGTGTCCACCGGCTTTACCCCGGGCGGGGTCACGGTGCAGCAGGCGGTCCTGTTTTTCAGCAGGGCTCCCCTGGCCCCCAGCGTCACCATAGCCAGTCGGATGGGGAATTCCTCCAGCAGACGGTCTGCGCCCTCCTCCGGGCTGCAGCCCCAGAGGAAGTCCACCTCCTCGTCGCTGATCTTCACCACGTCCGCCTGCCCAAGTCCCCACAGGATCTCTTCTCTGGCCCGCTCCATACTGTCCCACAGGGGTTTTCTCAGGTTGGGGTCAAAGGAGATCAGCTTTCCCTTCTCTCTGGCGTAGGCCACGGCCCTTCGGGTGGCGCTGCGGACAGGCTCGTCCGTCAGGGACAGGGTGCCGAAATGGAACACCCGGCTTTCGTCAATGAAAGACAGGTCCAGCTCCTCCGGACGGAAGCAGGTGTCCGCTCCGGGCTTCCGGGCAAAGCTAAAGGACCGGTCGCCGGTGCTGTCCAGCGTTACAAAGGCCAGGGTCGTGAACACAGACCCATCACTGACCAGTCCCTGTGTTCCGATGCCTGCCTGTTCCAGGCTCTCCCGCAGCAGACCGCCGAAGGCGTCCCCGCCGACCTTGCCCATGAACACAGTGTCCTTTCCGTATTTCGCCAGGGCCGCCAGGAAGTTGCAGGGGGCTCCACCGGGGTGGGCCGCCATGGTGGGGTAGCCCCCTTCATCCACAGACACGGTGGAAAAGTCAATCAAAAGCTCTCCGAATGCGGTGACGTCATGCATGAAACGCCGCCTCCTTTTCATCTTTTCCCCATTTTATCACAGGGCTGGGGATGGTTCAACGGGCAGCAGCCTTACCGCTTCCCGCAGAAAAGTCCTTGTTCACCAGGTAAATGCCCACGCACACCAGCAGCAGGGACAGGAAGCCCTGCATGGTGAAGGCCTGGTTCTGCTCCCTGAGCAGAATGGCGCTGAGGGTCACGCCGAACACAGGATTCATAAAGCCGAACACAGAGATCCGTCCCACCGGGTTGTGCTTGAGCAGGATGCCCCAGATGGAGTAGGCCACCGCAGAGATCATGGCCATGTAGAGCAGCAGCAGGGTGGAACCCAGGGTGAAGCCGTGCAGCCGGCCGCCCATGACCGCGCCGATGGCCGCCATGATCAGGCCGCCCATCAGGAACTGCCAGCCGCTGAGGGTCACGGGATTTTCCTTTGCGCCGTACATCTTGATCATAATGGAGGAGGCCGCGTAGGACAGGGTGGACAGCAGAATGAAGCCCTCGCCGAAGAAGGACATGCCGCCGGTGAGGCCGGAGCCGTTCAGGTTGATGAGGACCACGCCTGCAAAGCCCAGGATACAGCCCAGGATCTTGAACTTGCCCAGCTTCTCCGTATGGACGATCAGGCAGGAGCCCAGAATGGCGAAGAACACGTTGGAGGACACGATAATAGAGCCCTTCACGCCGCTGGTGTTGGCAACGCCGATATAAAAGAACAGATACTGCACCACGGTCTGGGCCAGGCACAGCCGTGCCACCATGCCCCAGGAGGTCTTTTTCGGCACCAGCACCTGATGGCTCAGGGCGCTGCCCAGGATAATGGTCAGGATACCGGCCAGGGTGAAGCGGGCGCCGGCGAACAGGATCTGGGAGGCGGTATCCTCCGAGGCGATGTTCAGCATGGCGTAGCCGATCTTGATACAGGGGAAGGCGCTGCCCCACAAAAAGCAGCACACCAGGGCCAGCAGGGCCACCACCAGACCGTTTTGCAGTTTATCTTCTGATTTCATCATTTCATTCCTCTTTTCTCGGTTTTCAGAGGCTGAAAAGCAGCCGACGCCTATCATATCACAGGTTTTTCCATTTTGGAAGTCTCCCCTCCGGTTTTCCCCGCAAACCAACTCTTTTTCCTGGAATAACCTGAAAATTACACAAGTTTTTCTGAAAATACAGCCTTGTTTTTCATGGGCAGGTGTGATAGTATTTTCTGGTCAAAGGGAGTAACCGGCACAAGAAGCTGTGTTTGCAGGGCCGTCAATACGGCGTACAGCCCGGTCTGCAATGAATTGGTGAGACTTTGCCGCACAACAGGAGCGGCAAAGTCTTTTTTGTTGTTCTGTCAGGGGGAGATAGGTATGGAAATTCTGTTACAGTTATTTTTGGTCGCCGCAGGCTTTTTCTTTCTGGTGAAGGGAGCCGACTGGTTTGTGGACGGAGCGTGCAGCGTTGCCGACCGGTTCCACATCCCCCAGCTGATCATCGGTCTGACCATTGTGGCCATGGGCACCAGCGCCCCCGAGGCCGCCGTCAGCCTTACTGCCGCCGTCAAGGGTGTGGCCGACATCACCGTTGGCAACATCGTGGGCAGCAACATTATGAACGTGCTGATCATTCTGGGGCTGACCGCCGTGATCCTGCCTTTGAAGGTGGCCGCTTCCACCGTCAATGTGGAGATCCCCTTTATGATCCTGATCACTGCTCTGCTGTTTCTCATGGGGATGGACGGCGTTGTGGATTCCGTCGACGGCCTGCTGCTGACCCTGTTTTTCCTGGTCTATCTGGGCTATCTCTGCTTCATGGCCGTAAGACACCCGGAGCAGGATCCCGGCGAGCCTATCCGGCAGCTGAAGCTTTGGCAGGCTCTGGCCGCTCTGGTAGGCGGTCTGGCCCTGGTGCTGGTGGGCAGCGATCTGGCCGTGGACGCCGCCACTGCTCTGGCCCGGATCTTCGGTCTGAGCGAGCGATTCATCGGCCTGACCATCGTGGCGCTGGGCACTTCTCTGCCGGAGCTGGTCACCTCCATCACTGCCGCCCGGAAGGGCAGCGCCGACATTGCCATCGGCAATATCGTGGGCAGCAACATCTTCAATATCCTGTTTGTGGTGGGCCTTTCCAGCCTGCTGATCCCCGTTCCCTTTGCAGCTCCCTTCCTGCGGGATACCCTGGTGGCCCTGGCCGCCGCCCTGTTCCTGCTGCTGGCCTGCCAGAGAAACCACGTGCTGTCCCGCAGCGCCGGTATGCTCATGCCGGGAGGCTACGCCGTCTACTTCCTGTTCCTGCTGTAACATCATCTGTACGGCGGGCGCCCGCCCCCCCCGGACCGGCTCCCGCCTTCTGCCTCCGGGCAGAAAAAAAGGACATGACGCTGTCATGTCCTTTTTTTACTGCTCTGCCGGGGCTCAGGCCTCTTTCACCACAATGGATTCGATCACGGGCTGATTCTCAGGGAGAACGGTTCCGTTGTCATCCTCGGTCTGCGCAGAAGCACAGATGGCGTCCACCACCTCGATACCGGCGGTCACATGGCCAAAGGCCGCGTACTTGCCGTCCAGTGCAGGGGCGTCCTGGTGCATGATGAAGAACTGGGAGCTGGCGCTGTCGGGGTTGCTGGTGCGGGCCATGGAGATCACGCCCCGCACGTGCTTGATGGGGTTCTCCACGCCGTTCTCGGCAAACTCGCCTGTGATCCGGTCCTTGGAGCCTCCGGTGCCGTTGCCCTTGGGGTCGCCGCCCTGGATCATAAAGCCCTCGATGATCCGGTGGAAGGTCAGGCCGTCATAAAAGCCATCCTTCACCAGCTTCAGAAAGTTCGTGACCGTAATGGGTGCGGCGGTGGGGTCCAGCTCCACCTCGATCTGGCCGTAGTCCTTCACAGTGATGATCACCGCGGACTTCTCCAGACTGCCGGGATCCACGGGAGGCTCCTCCTCCTGCTTGCCGCAGCCGGCCAGAACGGTAAGCATCAGTGCTGCACTGAGCAGCATAGCGATCCATTTTTTCATAATATCCTCCATAATTCGGATGTGTGAACCGGTGGGTTCTCTGTCAGTGTAGGGTATTTTCCCACCGCTGTCAACAAAAAACAGGACGGAAGCGACGCTTCCGTCCTGTTCTGCCGCTGTATTACTGTGCCACCGCCCGATAGAGGAAGGTGACGATCTGGGCCCGGAGGCAGTCATCCTCAGAGCCAAAGCGTCCGCCGCCCACACCGGAGGTGATCCCGTTCTCCACCGCCCAGCGGACGGAGGCATAGAACCAGTCGGTTCGGGCCACATCGGTGTAGGACACCTCGGCCTGGGCCTCGGGCTTGTCCAGATACTTCCACAGGAAGGTCATGGCCTGAGCCCGGGTGCAGACCAGTTCGGGGCCGAACTGACCGTTGCCGATGCCGGCGGTCACATTCTGCTCCACCGCCCACATAACAGGCTTGAAGAACCAGTCATTCTCATCCACATCGGTGAAGGGGCTGACCGTGGTTTTGGGCGTAGGCTGGCCCTCCTTGTTCCACAGGAAGGTAACGATCTGGGCCCGGGTACACTCCAGCTCCGGGCCGAATTCAAAGTCGTTGATCCCGGCGGTGACCCGCTGATCCACCGCCCACAGAACGGGCTTGTAGAAATAATCGTCCCTGTGCACATCCCGGAAGGGGTTGGGGCCGGCATAGTAGCGGAAGCCGCCCAGTCTGACTCCGTTGGCAAAGACCGTGTAGACGCCGTTGGACAGGCTGCTGGGATAGGGGCACCGGCTGTCCACCGTTACCACCCTGCCGTCGGCTCCGGCTGTGTACTGATCCACATAGACTGCACCGGCCAGATCGGGCTTTTCCGGCTCCCCCTTACAGACGGCCACAAAATACATCTGTCCCGCCTGGCCCTGAAATTCCAGTCCGAGCCGGACCGCGTCGGGATAAAACTCCTGATCGGCGCCTCCGATGGACGCAGCAGTCCCGGAAATCGCGGCTGCATCCTGCCTCCTCGGGGTCAGGACCGCGTCCATGGACTCAGACCACAGCCCGTACATGCCGGGAACCTCCGCCTTTGCTGCCGCAGAGGCGGGCAGAACGGACAGCGCCGTCAGTGCCGCCAGGAACAATGCCAGAATCTTACGTTTCATGCCGAAACCACCCTTCTGATCCGATATACGGCTCCGCAGTTTTGCAGACCCAGTCAAATATTCTTACCTTTAATATACCAAACCGCGTTCACTTTATCAAGCTGCATTCCTGATGTTTGCCTGTTTCCGCTTTCTGCGGGTCTTCTTTCTTTGTTCATGAAATCCGCTCCGGAATATGGTAAACTGGCAAAAGAATCTATTTTACCAACTGTTGAGAGGCTTCCTGTATGAACAACATTCTGATCCTTTCCCTGCTCCTCACCGCTCTGTGCTGCCACTGCGAGGCCCGGTTCCTCCATCAGCGGGACGCCGGCCGGCACTGGCCCGCCTTCTTCCTGAAGGGGCTGGCCTCCCTGTCCTTTGTGGCTGTGGGTCTGGTCATGGCCCTCTACGCCCACCGGGGCGGAGCTGTGGTCTGGGGTCTGGTCTTCGGTCTGGCAGGCGACGGGCTGCTGGCGCTGCGGAAGATCTTCCCCGCCCATCACGACCTGACCTTTGTGTCCGGCGCTCTGGCCTTTTCCGTGGGCCACTTCTGCTACATGGCCGCCCTGCTGGGGGCGGAGGACGGCCTGCTGCTGCCCGCCCTGCCCCTGTTTCTGCTCCTGACGGCCGGTTCTGAAGTCTTTGCCCACAAGGCCGGTTTTTCCTCCGGCTCCATGCACTGGCCCGGGCTGCTGTACATCGCCATCGAGGCCGCCATGTGCGCCCTGGCTCTGGTGCGGCTGTTCCTGGCCCCCAGTCTGGCCGCCGGACTGTTCGCCGCAGGCGGCGTCTCCTTCCTGGTCAGCGATAACCTGCTGTGCGCCTACAGCTTCGGCAGCATGAAGACCAGCTCCGTGGACCGCTGGCTCCATCTGACCTATATCGCCGCCCAGCTGCTGATCGCCTGGTCCATTGCCGCCTGAGAAACACCTCCTTTCCGCTTGAATATGTACAGGTTTTGTGGTACTTTTTAGATGGGTATTAGCCAGTGCTAACTTTGGAAAGGAGACTTCCATGAAAAAGAAATATTTCTCCCCGGAACAGGATGGATTTTACGGCTGCTACTACCCCGCTCCCCAGGGCAGCAAAAGCGTCCTGATCGGCATGCTGGGGGATTCCTCGGACGACTACATGGCTGTCAGCTTTGTGAAATGGCTGCACCCTCAGGGCTGCGGCGTGCTGGCCATGTCCCCGGATGTCAAGGACTACAGCCACCACAACCTCCCTCTGGAGCGCTTTGAAGCCGCCATCAAATGGCTGAAAGCCCAGGGGATCGAGAAGATCGCCATTGCGGGAGCCTCCACCACCGGTATGCTGGCCCTGCTCGTGGCCTCCTATTTTCAGGACGTGACCCTGACCATTGCCTTCTCCCCCTCCGACTTTGTCATGGAGGGCTTCTATCAGGGCAAGCGGGACGGGGCCAGGGAATGGCCCGGCGAAAACGAGTCCACCGTCTCCTGGCAGGGCAAGCCTCTGCCCTACCTGCCCTTTGCCTACCGCCACCCGGAGTATTGGCAGAAGATCCGGGAGGAGTCCAAACGGGGCAAAAATATGGTGGCCAGCCGGGAGCTCTTTGACCAGTCCGAGCGGCTCCACCCCCTCCGGGAGGAGGAGCTCATCAAGGTGGAGCAGATCCGGGGCAAGCTTCTGTTTGTGGGCGCAGAGGACGACTGCCTCTGGGACACCTGCAGGTACATCCGCCGCATGAAGGACCGTCTGGCCCGGCTGAAGGGCCCCGCCCAGGCGGAGTATCTGGTCTATCCCTACGGCACCCATTTTATTTTCCCCGACTCCATGCTGACCCACGCCCTGCCTCTGCTGTCCGTTCTCTTTGTGAGCCTGTGCTTCCGCTCCGCCAAGGAGCACCCGAAGGAGTGCAAGGCTGCCCGTGTGGACGTGGACCGACGGCTGAGAGCCGCCATTGCAGACTGGCTCCGCCACTGAGCTGGTCATATCCCCGCCGTTGTGCTATACTGGGGAAAAACCATCCCGGCTTTGAAAGGAAACATCATGTCTGATTCTGTGAATTATAAAGAGATCCACGCCTATATGCTGCAAAAAACCTCCGAATACTACCGCTGCCCGCCCGCTGTGCTGGTGGAGGCCATCATGGACGAGCGCAGGGCCGACGGCTGCCCCGTCTCCTATGAGGAGGCCCGCAAGCTGGTCACCCCCCTCCAGATCCAGCGACTGGTCAAGGCGGAAATGCAGGAGAAGTGGCCGGAGTTCATGCAGACCATTCCCTCCAATCCCCTGCGGGTCAAGGATCAGTAACTTTTAAGGGAGGCGCTTATGAACCAGAGCATCGTCGAGGTGGATCTGCACGGCTTCACGGTCTGTCAGGCACAGGTCGCCATCGACGCCGCACTCCGCCGCAGTAAAAACGTCTACCGCATCCGCCTGATCCACGGCTATAACCGGGGGACCGCTCTGCGGGACATGATCCGCAACCGCTACAGCAAGCACCCCAAGGTCATCCGGCTTGAATTCGGCATGAATCAGGGCGAAACCGACCTGGTCCTGCGGGAGCTGTTCTGACTGAATGCCGCCCTCAGGGAGGCGAAACCCAAGAAGAAAAGACGCCATCTTCGATGGTGTCTTTCTTTGTAATCAAGCTGGCAATATGGATGCAGCATTTTATAACCGCCCAAAAGGCGGCGGCGCGTTTGCGCCATAAATTCGGAGCACAGCGGAGAATTGCGCAGGGGCGGCTTCGCCGACCCCGAGCATTTTAATAAACCCCTGGTTACCACAAAAATAAAAGCCACACCTTTCGATGGTGTCTTTCTTTGTAATCAAGCTGGCAGTATGGATGCCGCATGTTATAACCGCCCCTCCGGGGCGGCGGCGCGTTTGCGCCGTAAATTCGGAGCGCAGCGGAGAATTGCGCAGGGGCGGCTTTGCCGACCCCGAGCATTTTAATAAACCCCTGGTTACCACAAAAATAAAAGCCACACCTTTCGGTGTGGCTTTTATTTTTGTGGTGGAGGCGGGGAGAGTTGAACTCCCGTCCGAAAACGCATCCACAGAAACTTCTCCGGGCGCAGGCGGTTATCCCGGGAGTCTTGCTCTCCCTGTTCCCCTCTCCCCCGGCAAGCCGTCACGCCGAGGGGTCGGGTAAGCTTCATTGTTCATGGTGCGCTCAAAGCTTTGCGCACACACGTGCACCACTAATCGACGCCTGAATCCCGGCTCGTGGTCCTTCCGGGTCAGACGGCCGCCTTTAATTAGGCAGCGTAAGCGTAGTTATTGTTGTTCTTTAATTTATAAAGAATGTCCGTTTTAAGGTGGTCAGACTCCACCGCCCGCTATTCCTGCTTCAACGTCCCCGTCGAAACCGGTACGCCCCCCTGTCGTCGCAAGCTCCGTATCCTTCGCAGTCCCGCACGCGGGGCCGCTCAGTCACTTCGCTGCTCCTCCTCTCCAAACCGGACCCGCTTCGCTGGGCTCCGTTTCGGGATTACGAGGGAATCATGTCAGCTACGCTTTTTATATTCACCGGCGGGGCGGAGCCCCGCCGGTAAACGATCGATCAAATCAGCACTTCTCGGGCTCGGCGTACTCCACGCCGAAGGTCTCCACGGTGACAGTCTTCATACGCTGGTCCTCGCGGGGGCGGTCGTTCCAGTCGCGCTTGGCAGCCACGATCTTGTCGGCCACGTCCATGCCCTCGATGACCTTACCGAAGGAGGCGTACTGGCCGTCCAGGTGAGGAGCCTTATCCACCATGATGAAGAACTGGCTGCCGGCGGTATCGGGAGCCATGGTGCGGGCCATGGACAGAACGCCGCGGTCATGGGCCAGGTCGTTCTTAAAGCCGTTGCCGGTGAACTCGCCCTTGATGGAGTAACCGGGGTCGCCCATGCCGTTGCCGTTGGGGCAGCCGCCCTGAATCATAAAGTCGGGGATGACGCGGTGGAAGATCAGGCCGTTATAAAAGCCCTTCTTCACCAGGCTGACGAAGTTGTTGACGGTGTTGGGGGCGACCTCGGGGTACAGCTCGGCCTTGATGACGCCGCCGTTTTCCATTTCAAAGGTAACGATAGGATTCTGCATTGGAGTTACCAACCTTTCATTTTTTATCGGGTTTTCATGGCCCGGTCCATCATGCGTTTGGCGTCCCGCTTTGCGGCGGCCTCGCGCTTGTCATAGAGCTTTTTGCCCCGTGCCAGTCCAATCTGAAGCTTCACTCTGGGGCCCTTGAAGTAAATGGACAGGGGAACCAGGGCGTAGCCGTCCTGCTTGCACTTCTGATAGAGCTTCAGGATCTCCCGCTTGTGCATCAGCAGACGGCGGGGACGGCGGGGGTCTTTGTTAAAGATGTTGCCCTTTTCGTAGGGGCTGATGTGCATACCCAGCACGGACATCTCTCCGTCCTTGACCAGACAGAAGGAATCCTTCAGATTCACGTTGCCCATGCGGATGGACTTGACCTCGGTACCGGCCAGCTCGATGCCCGCCTCGTACTTATCCTCGATGAAATAATCGTGGAAGGCTTTGGGGTTCTTGGACACGATTTTAATGGCTTCTCCCACTGCGGGCACCTCCTTTCGGTGAGGTAGTAGTTAAATTTAGCACAGTTTCAGGGAAAATGCAAGGGAATTCTGTCTTACTCCTGCCACAGACGGGGCATCAGGGAGTAGAAATTGCCCTTCTCCTGCCACATGAGCACCAGGCTGCCCTCCCGGACAGAGATAGCGCCGGCCTCGCCCAGAAACTGGTTGCTGACGCCGATGGGACGGTCGCCGGTCATTTCGCCGTTCTCCATACCGTACTTCACGCCGGTCATGGTGACGCCCTCAGCCTTGCCGCTGTTGCAGAACACGGCCAGGGAGCCGGTCAGGGAGTCGGGGAAGCGGAACGCGCCGTTGCGGACTGCGGTGGCAGCCAGATGGTCGCCCACCAGGAAGCCCTGTGCGCCGCTGCTGGCGATCTGGTCCAGAAGCTGCATGTTGGCCAGGGTGTGATCCAGACGGCCGCCCACGCCGCCCAGCAGGACGAAGCGCTTATAGCCCATCTCCAGGCCCTTGCTCACGGCGAAGGCCATATCGGTGTCGTCCTTCTCCACGGGCAGAGTGATCACGTTGTTGTGGTCGGGGATGTGGCCCAGGGAGTCGAAGTCGCCCACAGCCAGGTTGGGCACCACGCCGTAGGCCATCAGGGAATCAAAGCCGCGGTCAGCGGCGATGACAAAGTCGCCGGGGGCGGGGTAAGGTCTCAGATCGGGGGTGAGGGACATGGCTCCCACCACATAGCAGATATTGCGGTTATCAATGTTTGACATAAGGCGTGTACCTCCACACCATATTATAGTAAATGTATCATAACACAAAAACCGCCGGAGGACAACAGCCCTGTGCCCCGGTATAAAAAGTTTCATACAGGTTTGTCTCCGCTCCTCCGTCAATCTGTGGTGGAAATTGGGCGCATAATCCTTTATACTATATTAAGATACGATCCGCCCTTTTGGACAGATCGGACTTTTTTGAGGGAGCGACCAGATTCATGCGCAAAAAAACACTGGAATTTATCAAGGACAGCGGGATCACCGTCCTGCTGCTGGCAGGAGCCACCGCTCTGAGCTGGTGGCTGCAGATCATGGGACTGCGGATCTCTGACATTGTCATCGTCTATCTGCTGTCCGTGCTGCTGACCGCCTGTCTGACCCATGGCCACTGCTATGGTCTGGCGGCCTCCATTCTGTCCTTTCTGTCCTTCAACTGGTTCTTTACCGAGCCCTTCTTCAGTCTGAAGATCTACGACCCCAGCAACATCATCACCGTGGTCATCATGACCGTCACCGCCACCATCACCAGCACCCTGACCTCCAAGGTCAAGCAGGCCGCTACCGAGGCCCGGGAGAAGGAGTCGGAGAGCAACGCCCTGTACCAGATGACCAACCACCTGTCCGACGCAGAAAACTGCGACGCGGTGGCAGAGGTCACCGTCCGTACGGTCAGCGAGATCCTGTCCTGCAACGCCTCCCTGTACTATCTGCGGGAGGACGGCGCCCCTCTGCCCGTATTCGTGCAGCAGCGGTCCGACGGCAGCCTGATCCACCGGGAGGTGGAGCACCCCGATGAGGTCAAAAAGCGGATGGACCGGTTCCACACCTCCGTGGAGGAAGGCCCCGACTTCCACGACTTCCCCGTGTACGGACAGTCCATGGTGCTGGCCGTGCTGCGTCTGCCCGCCCAGGTGGCCGAAAACCTGTCCGAGGCCCAGCTGCGGCTGGTCCACTCCCTGCTGGAGAGCGCCTCCCTGGCCATGGAGCGGATCCGCAGTCTGCGGGCCCAGGCCAAAAGCCGGGAGGAGACCACCCAGGAGCGGTACCGGGGCAATCTGCTGCGGGCCATTTCCCACGATCTGCGCACCCCCCTGTCCGGCATTATGGGCACCAGTGAGATGCTCATGGACATGACCGATCCCAAGGATCTGCGCTATGACATGGCCAAGGATATTTATAAGGACGCCGACTGGCTCCACTCCCTGGTGGAAAACATTCTGAATCTGACCAAGGTGCAGGACGGTCGGCTGACGCTGGACAAGTCCCCGGAGGCCGTGGAGGAGGTCATCGGCGCCGCCCTGATGGTCATGGAAAAGCGGATGCCCGACCGGAGCATCGACGTGACCATTCCCGACAGCCTGCTGATGGTGCCCATGGACGCACGGCTCATCACCCAGGTGCTGGTGAACCTGCTGGACAATGCGGTCAAGCACACCCCGGAGGACCGGGAGATCTCCATTTCCGTGGAGGAGCGGAGCAATCAGGTGGAATTCACCGTGGCCGACCGGGGCAGCGGCATTGCCCCCGACGACCTGCCCCGGATCTTCCAGATGTTCTACACCACCCCCACCCAGGGCGCTGATACCAAGCCCGGTGTGGGCCTGGGCCTGTCCATCTGCCAGTCCATCATCGAGGCCCATGGGGGCTCCATCCGGGCAGAAAACCGGGCGGGCGGAGGCGCTCAGTTTATCTTTACCATTCCCATGGGAGGAGAGCAGTCATGAACAGTGAAACCATCCTGATCGTGGAGGACAACGCCCAGATCCGGAACTTCATTTCCTATATCGTCGCCCAGGAGGGCTTTTCCTACATTGCCGCAGGCACCGCCCAGGGGGCTCTGTCCCAGCTGGTTTTGCAGCACATCGACCTGATGCTGCTGGATCTGGGACTGCCCGACCACGACGGCATGGAGGTCATCGCCAAGGTCCGGGAGTGGTCCGAGGTACCCATTATCGTGGTGTCCGCCCGGGACCAGGACAAGGAGAAGGCCGCCGCCCTGGACGCAGGGGCGGACGACTATCTGACCAAGCCCTTCTCCGCCACAGAGCTGCTGGCCCGGATCCGGGTGGCCATCCGCCATCTGAGAAAGGTCAGCCAAAGCCAGGTCCAGCCCGTCCTCTCCGTGGGGGAGCTGGTCATGGATCTGGAAAAGCGGCAGGTCTTTCTGAAGGGGGAGCCCCTCCACCTGACCCCCATGGAGTACTCCCTGCTGTCCCTCCTGTTCAAGAACATGGGCAAGGTGCTGACCACCCAGTATATTTTAAAGGAGGTCTACGGCGTGGGCTACGGCACCGACACCCAGGCGCTCCGCGCCCTGATGGCCGGACTGCGGCGCAAGGTGGAGGACACACCTGCCAAGCCCCGTTATATTATGACCGAAATCGGAGTCGGATACCGTCTGGTGGACGAATAACCGGTTTTCTTGCACACCCGTCTCACTGTGTGAGGCGGGTGTTTTATATTCTCACAGGATTCTCACAGGTCCCGCTCACTTCTCACACCCCTCTCACTCCTTCCCTGTTATGCTGAATACAGAAAAAGGAATCACCCGTGTACGAACACGGTGGACGATAAGATCCCGGAGGAGGAAGCTTTATGAAATCCAATGAAATCATCCGCAGCCGCGAGCTGAGCCGTCTCTGTGAAGACGTGAGAGCACTGGCAGCCCAGGGCGCTTACGAGGAATGCGACAAGCTGATCCGCAAGGCTATGGAGGAATATCCCCACGCTCCCCAGCCCCACAACCTGATGGGCGTGGTGCTGGAGCGCACCGGCAACCACATCTGCGCCATGAAGCATTTCCGCGCCGCCTGGGCTCTGGACCCCACCTATGCCCCTGCCAGCCAGAACCTTTCCAACTACGGCACCTTCTGCTCCAGGGGCTCCGTCGCCTATGACGAGAGCGACTGCCCTGAGCTTCAGGCTCCTGCCTGCACCGTCGAGTACGACGCACAGGGCGTGGGTCATGTTGTGAGGAGGAGATAAGTATGAACATGAAAAACATCCGGTTATTCGGCTCTTCCAAGCCCGAATACACCATCATTGTAGGCTGCGGCCGTCTGGGGGCCAACCTGGCCAACACCCTGTCCGACGAGGGACAGAACGTGCTGATCATGGATCAGGACCGGGACTCCTTCCGCCGCCTGGCCGCCAGCTACGGCGGACTGAGCGTGGTGGCCGACGGCACCGACCTGGACGCCCTGCGTCAGGCCGAGATCCAGAACGCCAGCGCCGTCATCGCCGTCACCAACCGGGACAACACCAATATCATGGTTGCCCAGATCGCCCGGGATCTGTTCCATGTGGACAACGTCATCGCCCGTCTGTACGACCCCGAGCGCGAAAGCGTTTACCAGGAGTTCGGCATCAAGACCTTCTGTCCCGCCGTCCTCTCCGTCAAGGAGATCGACAAGCTCCTGGCTGACCATCAGAAGGAGGCAAGGGCAAATGTCTAAGGCTAAGAATGAAAAGATCCTGCTCATCGGCGGCCGCAGCAAGGCCAAATCTCTGGCCGACTCCCTGCTGGCCCAGGGCTATCACGTGACCATTATCAACAACAACCGGGAGGACTGTCAGGCCCTGGCCGAGACCAAGGGGCTGAACGTCTACTTCGGCGACGGCACCAAGCCCTATGTGCTGGACGAGGCCGGCGCCGCCGAGTGCTCCATCGCCATCGCCCTGTCCTCCGAGGATGAGAACAATCTGGTGGCCTGCCAGCTGTGCAAGAAGAAGTTCGGTCTGAAGAAAACCGTCTCCCTGGTCTCCGACCCGAAAAAGACCGAGTTCTTCCGCCAGATGGGTGTGGACAGCGTGGTCTGCGCCCTGTCCGCCATCACCAGCATCATCCAGCAGCAGGCCTTCATCGACGAGATGATCAGCGTGCTGCCTGTGGGCTACGGCCAGGTGCAGATCGTGGAGGTCCACATCCCCCGCCACGCCCCCTGCGCCGACAAGAAGCTGTGGGAGATCGAGCTGCCCAAGGAGGTCATTGTGGGCTGCGTCCTTCGTGGCGACCACTCTCTGATCCCCCGGGGCGACACCCGCATCCATGAAAACGACACCCTGGTGGTCATCGCCGGCAGCGGCCAGGAGAAGGACGCCATCCGTGCTCTGACAGGACGGTGATCCCCGTGAAAAAGGTCACTTTCTATCGCTCCACCCTGGGCAGACTGATGATCCTCATCGGCTGCTTCATTCTGGCTCCTCTGCTGGTGCTGCCCTGGTACCCGGAGGATCTGGGCTACTGGTGGAACTTCGCCCTCCCCGGCGGCGGCTCCGTGCTGCTGGGTCTGGTGTTCTGTCACATCCGGAGATATTATAAGGACTCCGGCGTCAACTGGAAGTCCTCCATGGGCCGCTCCAGTCTGACCGTCCTGTTTGCCTGGAGCTGGGGCGTGATCCTGGGCGCTCTGCCCTTCCTGCTCAGCGGCCAGCTCACCCTGGTGCAGGCCCTCTTCGAGGCCGTCAGCGGCTGGACCACCACCGGACTTTCCACCGTGGACGTGAGCGCCACCCCTCAGATCTATCTGTTCCACCGCAGCTTCATGCAGTACTGCGGCGGCCTGGGCTTCATCATGGTGATGATCATGTTCATCTCCAACAAGCACGCCATGAGCCTGTACAGCGCCGAGGGCCACCCCGACAAGATCATGCCCAACATCAAGAAGACCGCCCAGGCTATCTTTGTGCTGTACAACACCTTCCTGGTGGTGGGCACCGTGGCCTACCGCATTGCAGGCATGACCTGGTTCGACGGCGTCTGCCACGCCATGTGCTCCCTGTCCACCGGCGGTTTTTCCACCAAGCTGAACAGCATCGGCGAGTACAACAGCCTGCCCATCGAGATCATCACCATCGTGCTGATGCTCATCGGCACCACCAACTTTGCCGCCCTTCTGCTGCTGGCCAAGGGCCGGGTAAAGTCCTTCTGCAAGGTCAGCGAGGTCCGGTTCATGTTCGGCCTGCTGCTGGTGGTCATTCCCCCCACGGCCCTGTCCCTGGCAAAGGGCCTGGAGGTCTCCCTGGGCGAGGGCTTCCGCCGCGCCTCCTTTGACGTGGTCTCCGCCCTGTCCACCACCGGCTACTCCACCATGAGCTACGCCGCCTGGCCCCAGTTCGCCATCGGTATGATGATCCTGGTCATGCTGGTGGGCGGCGGCATCGGCTCCACCGCAGGCGGTCTGAAGCTGGCCCGTGTCTATCTGCTGCTGCGGATCGCCGCCCGGAATGTCCGCAAGCGCCTGACCCCCTCCCGCACTGTGGAGGCCCCCTCCTACTACAAAGCCTCCGGCAAGGAGCCCATCGACCAGGAGCTGGCCGAGGCCACCACCGGCTTTGCCGTGTGCTATCTGCTGATCTTCATTGTGGGCTCCCTGCTCATCACCCTCACCGCAGGCTGTCCCCTGACCTCCGCCATGTTTGACTTCTCCTCCGCCCTGGGTACCGTGGGCCTGTCCATCGGCATCACCGGCCCCACCACCGATACGGGCACCCTGATCATTGAGATGATCGGCATGTTCATGGGCCGTCTGGAGATCTTCATTGTGCTGGTGGGCATCACCTTCGGCTTCGGCGTCATCCGCGACCGGATGCACAAGCTGTTTCACTGAATCTTTTTGGAGCGCCCGAAAGGGCGCTCCTTTTTTCGTTCCCGGCAGGCGGGACGCCCTGCCCCCTCTATTGACTTTCCACTCTGCCGACGATAAAATGTTACTGTTTTAAAGGATTTTGATTTGGAACCATGTTGGGAGAGCGAATAAAATGAACCATTATCTGGACAATGCGGCCACCACCCCCGTCCGCCCCGAGGCGGCACAGGCAGCGCTGGAGGCCATGACCGAGGGCTGGGGCAACCCCTCCGCCCGATATGCCCTGGGCACCGAGAGCACCGCACGGCTGAAGGGCTGGAGAGCCGACATGGCCTACGCCATGGGCTGTCAGCCTGAGGAGGTGGTCTTCACCTCCTGCGGCACCGAGAGCGACAACTGGGCCGTCCGTGCCGCCGTGGAGCTGAACCGCCACAAGGGCAGGCACATCATCACCACCGCCATCGAGCACTCCGCCGTGCTGGCTCCCGTGAAGGAGCTGGAGCAGAAGGGCTATGAGGTCACCTATCTGAAGCCCGATCACACCGGCAACATCAGCATCGAGGACCTGAAGGCCGCTCTGCGGTCCGACACCGTGCTGGTGTCCATGATGCTGGTGAACAACGAGCTGGGGACGATCCTGCCTGTGGCCGAAACCGCAAAGGCCATCAAGGCCGCAAAGTGCCCCGCCTACCTCCACTGCGACGCAGTACAGGGTTTCCTGAAGGTCCCCTTCACCCCCAAGGAGCTGGGTGTGGACTTCCTGTCCATCAGCGGTCACAAGATCCACGCCCCCAAGGGCATCGGCGTGATGTACGTCCGCAAGGGGATCAAAATTCCGCCCATGATCGTAGGCGGCGGCCAGGAGGGCGGCCTTCGTTCCGGCACCGAGCCCACCGCCCAGATCGCCGCTCTGGCCACGGCTGCCAGACTGGGTCGGGACAGCCTGGACCGGGATCTGGCCCACATGGCCCAGCTGAAAGCCTATACCATTGAAAAGCTGGCCGAAATTCCCGGCGCACGGGTGCTGACCCAGGGCGGCGCCCCCCACATTCTGCCCGTCACCCTCACCGGCTATAAGAGCGAGGTGGTGGTGCGGTTCCTCAACGACCGGGGCGTGTTCGTGTCCGCAGGCTCCGCCTGCCACAGAGGAAAGCCCAGCCACGTCTACGCCGCACTGAAGCTGCCCAAGAAGGAGCAGGACGGCGTGCTGCGGATCAGCTTCTCCTACGACACCACCAAAGACGATGTGGACGCCCTGGCCGAAGGCCTCCGCGCCGCCCACGACCAGCTTTTCACCAGCCTTTCCTGATCTTTTGAGAGGAGGATCACACCATGAACGTCACCGTCCTCATTGAAAACACCGCCCCTGAGGGGAGCGGTCTGGCCTTTGAACACGGCCTGTCCCTGTACCTTACCTATCAGGATAAGAAGATCCTGCTGGATGCGGGCTCCTCCGGAGCCTTTGCGGACAACGCCGCCCTGTTGGGGGTGGATCTGAAGGGGGTGGACCTGGGCGTGCTGTCCCACGGCCACTACGACCATGGGGACGGCCTGCGCCGGTTCTTCCGGGAAAACGACTCCGCCAGGGTCTATACCCGGGCCGGAGCCGACGGTCCTCTGTTCTCCGTGGACGACCGGGGGGTGCGGTATATCGGCGTCCACCGGGACATCTGGGAGGAATCTTCCGACCGGTTCATCCCCACCACCGGGAAGTTCTCCCTGGGGGAGGGCCTGTGGCTCACCTCCTGCACCCACCGGGACGAAGCCTTCACCGGCCGGGCGGGAAACCTGGTCTACAAGCGTGGGGAGAACGACTTCCTGCCCGACGACTACCGCCACGAGCAGTCTCTGGTCTGTGAGACAGAAAAGGGCCTGATCGTGTTCAACTCCTGTTCCCACGCAGGTGTGGTGAATATCATCCGGGACGTGCTGGCCGACTTCCCCGGCAAGGGGGTCTACGCCATGGTGGGCGGCCTGCACATGTTCGGCAGAGGGGAAAGCGGTATGAACTGCACGCCGGAATATGTGTTCTCCGTGGCCGACGAGCTGAAGCGCCTGGGCGTGCAGGAGATCCACACCGGCCACTGTACCGGCGAGCCCGCTCTGGCTCTCATGCGGGAGCGGTTCGGGGAGAACTGCACTGCCCTTACCGGCGGACAGAGCTTCGGGTTCTGATCGGCTTCTGTCCCCGTTTCTTTTGGCATGCTTTCATGCGATAAATTAGCAAAGACCGGGCTATTCTGCAAAGAATAGCCCGGTCTTCTTTGTTTATAATAAATTCATAAGTTCACTATTGACAATATGGGGGGTGGGTGGTACAGTATCTTTAGCACTCAGGGATGCGGAGTGCTAAAGATTGACACAAGAGAGGCGGAGGCAGGCAATGAACCTGACAGAGCGTAAAAAACGGATCCTGCGTGCGATCGTAGAGACCTATATCGCAACTGCCGAGCCGGTAGGCTCCAAGGCCGTGGCCCAGCGGGCCGGACTGGACGTCTCCTCTGCTACCATCCGGAACGAGATGAGCGACCTGACCGAGATGGGTCTGCTGGAGCAGCCCCACACCTCCGCAGGCCGGGTCCCCTCCGCAGCCGGCTACCGGCTGTACGTCAACGAGCTGATGGACCATCAGCAGCTGACCTACCAGGAGACCGAGCGCATCAATCAGGCGCTGAACCTGAAGATGGAGGAGCTGGACCGGGTCATTGACCGGGCAGGCAAGGTCCTGTCCCAGATCAGCGACTACCCCGTGTTCACCACCGCCGCCGCCAGCCAGCGCATCACCGTCAAGCGGTTTGATCTGCTGATGGTGGAGGAAAACGCCTTCATCGCCGTGGTCATGACCGACAACAGCGTGGTGAAAAACAAACTGATCCGGATGCCCGACCGCATCGACGACACACAGCTGCAGCTGCTGTCTGCCATCCTGAACAGCTCCTTCGTGGGGCTGAGCCAGGAGGAGATGGCCGACGCGCTGGACAAGATGGAGACCCACACCGCACCCGGCGCCTTCGAGCTGATCGCTCTGGTGGTGGACTTCGCGGTGGAGATCCTCTCCGAGCAGTGTCAGCAGAAGATCCACACCTCCGGCATCACCCATCTGCTGGAGCACCCTGAGTACCACAGCCTGGACAAGGCAAAGCCCCTGATGACCTACCTGAGCGAGGAGGCCGACGCCTCCCGCCTGCCCATGAACATCAGCGATGGGAAGAACATGAACATTCTCATCGGTCCCGAAAACGTCAGCGACGCATTGAAGGACACCAGCGTGGTCATGGCCAGCTACGACATCGGCGACAACATGAAGGGCGTCATCGGTGTGGTGGGTCCCACCAGAATGGATTACGCCAAGGTCACCGCCCGCCTGAGTTATTTTGCCGACAGCCTGACCCGGATGTTCGGCAAGGGGGAGCTTCCCCCCGGCGAGGCCGAGGATGACCAGAACTGATATAAACTGACATTCCAGATAAAAGGAGCGCACCGAACGTGAGCAAGAAGGAAAACAAGACCGAGCCCGTCCAGGAGGAAGTTCTGGAGGAGCAGACCCGGCAGGAAGCCGTCCAGCCCGAGGCTGAGCAGCCCGCCGCCGAGCCCGAGACCAAGGCCGAGCCCGCACAGGACGACGCCGTGGCCAAGCAGCTGAAGGAGCAGGAAGAGAAGTACCTGCGTCTGGCTGCCGAGTATGACAACTACCGCAAGCGCACCGCCAAGGAAAAGGAGTCCCTGTGGACCGACGCCAAGGTGGACACCGTGAAGGCGCTGCTCCCCGTCTATGACAACCTGGAGCGCGCCATCCAGCAGGAGACCGCCGACGAGGCCTATAAGAAGGGCGTCGAGATGACCATGAACCAGCTGAAGGAAGTGCTGAACAAGCTGGGCGTCACCGAGATCCCCGCTCTGGGCCAGCCCTTCGACCCCAACTTCCACAACGCCGTGATGCACATCGACGACGAGAAGCTGGGCGAGAACACCATCGCCCAGGTCTTCCAGGCCGGCTTCCAGTGCGGCGACAAGGTGG
>SAMEA104404103__coassemble_537_pt1 | contig 27276 bp, 20 predicted proteins | sample SAMEA104404103__metabat2_high_PE_047 | metagenome-assembled genome bin SAMEA104404103 (sample SAMEA104404103) | Balaenoptera acutorostrata | reverse complement strand
TGGCCCTGGACGCCGTCGGTGCCGCTGATGACCAGCACGGCGTAGTCCAGCACCTGGAGGGTGCGCTCCATCTCGGCGGAGAAGTCCACATGGCCGGGGGTGTCCACCAGGGCAATCTCCGTATTACCGGAGGTCAGTCTGGCCTGTTTGGCAAAAATGGTGATGCCCCGCTCCCGTTCCAGGTCGTCGGTATCCAGAAAGGTGCTGCCGTGATCCACCCGTCCCACGTTCCGCAGGGTGCCGCTTTTATATAACAGGCCTTCGGACAGGGTGGTTTTCCCCGCATCCACGTGGGCCAATATTCCAAAACAACATTTTTTCATAGGTACACCATACCTTTTTCATACTTTTATCAGAATACAATGTACCCCCGCTTTCTGTCAAGTTCGGTCAGTTCTCTGCACATTGTCTATAGACATATTTCGCAAACTGGCATATAATTCCTTGACGAATTTGCATGTTCCCAATTCCCACACTCCAAGGAGGATCTTTTATGTATCAATATCTGTGGAATTTCTTTATTTACGCCTTTCTGGGCTGGTGCATGGAGGTGAGCTTTGCCGCTCTGACCTCCGGAAAGTTCGTCAACCGGGGCTTTCTGAACGGTCCCGTCTGTCCCATCTACGGCTTTGGCGCAGTGATCGTGCTCCACGCCCTGGAGCCCCTGCAGAACAATCTGTTCTGGCTGTTTGTGGGCTCTGTGATCCTGACCTCCGCCCTGGAGTGGGCCACCGGCTTTGTGCTGGAAAAGCTCTTTCACCAGCGCTGGTGGGATTACTCCGATATGCCCTTTAATCTCGGCGGCTATATCTGCCCCCTGTTTTCCATTCTGTGGGGCTTTGCCTGCCTGTTTGTGGTGAAGCTGCTCCATCCCTCCATTCTGTTCCTGGTCCACCTGATCCCCCACACTCTGGGCATTGTACTGCTGTGCCTGCTGGGGGCTGTTCTGGTGGTGGACGTCATTGCCACCGTCCGCACCATCGCCGGCATCAACCGCCGTTTGAGCCAGATCGACGAGCTGGCCGGTAAGATCAAGGAGGCCTCCAACGAATTCGGCGGCAACCTGGCCGAGCACATCCTGGACGCTGCCGAGAAGGGCGCCGATCTGAAGGACGAGCTGGAGGATTGGAAGGAGGACCTGGAGGACTGGCACGAGGACATGGCCCAGCGCCGGGACGAGCGCCGCATGGACCGGGAGCTGGAGCGTGCCGAGCTCCGGGACGACCTGGACCAGCTGAAGGACGCTCTGGACCAGCGGGCTGCCACCGCCATGGTGAACCACGCCCAGCGGATGGCCGGGAAAAAGGCCCAGCTGGAGGAGTTCAAGCTGTCCATGCAGGAGCTGCTGGAGGTGCAGGGCTTCGGCCAGCGCCGTCTGCTGAAGGCCTTCCCCGGCATGCGTTCCACCCAGCACCGGGCCGCCATGGAGCGTCTGCACCGAAAGCTGGACCGCAACCCGAAAAAGCATTAAAAAGGTTGTATTTCTCAATTAAACTTTGCAATTTTTCCGATGGCATGGTATGCTATATATGATTATCCTTTATCTAAGGAGGGATACCTGTGGAAGAGCTGCAGGAACTGAAAAAACGTATGCTGGAGGAGCGGCCCACCCCCTGGGGGGAGCTGCCGGATCTGGCTCTCTATATGGATCAGATCATTTCTTACATGCCCCGCCAGCTGATCCGTTTTGACGACAGCGAGGCTCTGACCTCCGCCATGGTCAACAACTATATCAAGGACGGTCTGGTGCCCCGGGCCGAGGGCAAGCGCTACAGCCCCGACCATCTGGGCTATCTGACCGCTGTGTGCGCCCTGAAAAAGGTTCTGTCCGTCCGGGACGTGGGCACCCTGATCAGCGCCGGCCAGGGCATGGTGCAGGACTCCGAGACCCTGTATACTTACTTCTGCGACGCGCTGGACCGTGCCCTCACCGAGACCGCCCAGACCATCGACGAGGATCTGCCCCGGGAGAAGCTGGCCCGTACCGCACTGGATCTGGCTCTGCGCAGCTACGCCAACCAGCTGGCCTGCGCCCGCATCCTGGACATTCTCCAGCCCGACGAGCCCCCCAAAAAATCAAAGCATTCCAAAGATAACTGACCGCCGCCGTACAGCACGACTAAGGAGTGAATATTATGTCCGATTTTGTGATCCTGACCGATTCTTCCGCCGACCTGACTCCCGCCCTTGTGGAGAAGCTGGAGCTGGAAGTCCTGCCCATGAGCTTTGTCATGGACGACAAGTCCTATCAGAATTTCCCCGATAACCACGACATGGACCCCCACGAGTTTTACGAAAAGCTCCGTGCCGGCAGCAGCGCCACCACCGCCGCCATCAACGTCCATGAGTACACCGAATCTCTGGAGAAGCTGCTGAAGGCCGGCAAGGACGTGCTGCTGATGGTGTTCTCCTCCGGACTGTCCTCCACCTACCAGTCCTCTGTGCTGGCCGTGGAGGAGCTGCGGGAGGAGTATCCCGACCGGAAGCTGTACACTGTGGACACCCTGAGCGCCTCCATGGGCCAGGGTCTGCTGGTGTGTCTGGCCTCCGATCTCCGCTCCCAGGGCAAGTCCATCGAGGAGGTCCGGGACTGGGTGGAGGCCAACAAGCTGAAGCTGTGCCACCAGTTCACCGTGGACGATCTGTTCTTCCTCAAGCGGGGCGGCCGCATCTCCGCCACCACCGCCGCCGTGGGCTCCATGCTGAAGATCAAGCCCGTGCTCCACGTGGACGACGAGGGCAAGCTGGTCAGCATCTCCAAGGCCAGAGGCCGTGCCGCCTCTCTCCGCGCCCTGGTGGACAAGATGGAGCAGACCGCCATCGAGCCTGAGAAGCAGACCGTGTTCATCAGCCACGGCGACTGCCCCGAGGACGCCCAGATGGTGGCCGATCTGGTGAAGGAGCGCATGGGGGTGCAGAAGGTGGTCATCAACCACATCGGCCCCGTCATCGGCGCTCACTCCGGCCCTGGCACCGTGGCCCTGTTCTACGTGGGCACCGAGCGATAACTGCATAAAAACACATCGGCAGCAGCGCATTTTTGCGGTGCTGCCGTATGACTGAAAGGAAGTATTTCCATGGACGACGCAAAGTGGCTGGAAGTAGCCGTAAATACCACTCCCGACCGGCTGGACGAGGTCAGCGCCAAGCTCATCGCTGCCGGTATGGACGGCCTCGTCATCGAAGATGAGGCTGATTTTCTGAATTTTCTCGAGACCAACCGCCAGTACTGGGACTATGTGGACCAGGAGCTGCTGGACCGGATGAAGGGCGTCACCCGGGTGAAGTTCTACATCACCGACGACGCTGACGGCCGCGCTCAGATGAACCACTACCTCCAGGGCCTGGGCTGTGAATACACCGTCAACTCCCTGGGCGAGAACGACTGGGCCTACAGCTGGCAGAAGTACTACCAGCCTCTGTCCATTGGCCAGCGACTGTACGTGGTCCCTGAGTGGGAGAAGGACAAGCCCGTGCCTGAGGGCCGCAGCGCTCTGTACCTGAACCCCGGCCTCACCTTCGGCACCGGCTCCCACGCCACCACCCAGCTGTGTCTGGAGAGCGTGGAGGCCCACACTGTTCCCGGCCGGAACGTGCTGGATCTGGGCTGCGGCAGCGGCATCCTGTCCATTGCCGCCCTGTGCCTGGGCGCCAGCGAGGCCCGTGCCGTGGACATCGACCCCAAGGCCGTGGACGTGGCCTATGAGAACGCCGCCCTGAACGACATCCACAAGGACCGCTATTTTGTCCAGTCCGGCGACGTGCTCAGCGACAAGCACCTGGCCGCCGACCTGGCCAGGACCAAATACCATCTGGTGCTGGCCAACATCGTGGCCGACGTGATCATCCCCCTGTCCGCCCAGGTGCCTGACCTGCTGGCCGAGGACGGTCTGTTCCTCTGCTCCGGCATCATCGACACCCGCGCCGCCGAGGTGGAGGCCGCCATCGTGAAGAACGGCTTCACCATCACCCGCCGCCGTGAGCGGAACGGCTGGGTGGCTCTGGAGGCCAGGTACAACCACTGATCCACGGAAGGGAGGGCGGCTTCTTTGGAGAAGTACGCATCTGTCATCCGACCGGAGTTCGCCCCCGGCCGGCGTATCATCACCGTCAGCGACATCCATGGCAACCTGCCCTTTTTCAAGGGCCTGCTGGAGAAGATCAGGTTCAGTACCGAGGATATTCTGGTGCTGGACGGGGATATTTTAGAGAAGGGGCCGGAAAGTCTGGCTCTGCTGCGGTACATCATGGAGCTGGAGCAGCACTACACCGTCTACTCCCTCTGCGGTAATCTGGACGAGCTGGTGCTCCGGTTCTTCCAGTCCGACCGCATGGACGGGGACTTCTTCCCCGTCTACCTGCCCGACCACCCGGAATCCCTGCTGCGGCAGCTGGCCCGGGAGGGGGGCTTTGAGCAGCTGGAGGACCTGCCCAGACTCCGGGCCGACCTGAGAGCGGCCTATCCGGAGATCTGGCACTGGCTAGAAGGCCTGCCCATCATTCTGGAGACGGAGCATCTGGTTTTCGTCCACGGGGGCGTGTCCACCCTGGACCACCTGGAGCAGGAGGACCGCTGGCACTGCATGAAGAACGACGACTTCATCGGACAGGGCCACGCCTTTGACAAGTGGGTCATCGTGGGCCACTGGCCCGTGACCCTCTACCGGGACAAGATCCCTTCCGCCGCCCCCATTATTCTGAGGGACCGGAAGATCTGCTCCATCGACGGAGGCTGTGTGCTGAAGCTGGACGGCCAGCTGAACGCTCTGATCCTGCCCTCGGAGGACTCCGACGACTTCACCTGGGAGGCCTATGACGGTCTGCCCACTGCGGTGGCCCTGGACGATCAGGAGGCCTCTGTCGACTCGGTGAATGTGCGCTGGGGCCGCAGCGATCTGGACATGCTGGAGCCCGGCGACGAGGTCTCCCTCTGCCGCCACCGGGAGACGGGGCGGGAGCTTCTTATTCTGAACTCCTACCTGCGCAACGGCCCGCTGAACATCTACTACAAGCGGGGCTCCGGCGGCCTGTGGTGCGAGGACTCCACCGACTACGCCCTGCCGGTAAAGGCCGGCGACCGGCTGACGGTGGTGGCCGCCACAAGGTCCCACGGAACGCTGTGCAAAAAAGGCGGTGCAACCGGCTGGTACTACGGCCGGCTGGACCGGGAAATCAACCACGGAGAAAGGTAACTTATGTTGGAATTCAAGCCCGTCACACTGGCGGATTACCCCATTCTGAAACCCTATTACGGCACCGACCCCAGCCGCATCTGCGACACCACCCCCGGCAGCACCTTCATCTGGCGCGACATGTACAACGTGCAGTACGCTCTGGAGGACGGGGATCTGTACTTCAAGGTCACCTACCCCGGTCTGGGGGACACCTTCACTCTGCCTGTGGGCGCCAGCGACCGCAAGACCCACTACTGCACCATCGCCCGCTACTGCTGCGAGCACAAGATCCCCATCAACTTCTACCCCGTCCCCGAGGACGAGCTGGAGGAGCTGCAGAACTACTTCCCCAACAGCGCCTCCATCTGTGACCGGGACACCTTCGACTATCTGTACCGGGCGGAGACCCTGCAGTTCTTCAAGGGCAAGAAGCTCAGCGGCCAGCGGAACCATGTGAACAAGTTCCTGAAAACCTATGATAACTGGGAATTCCGGGAGATCACCGAGGCGGACGTCCCCACCATCCACAACTTCCTGGATCAGTATATCAGCAAGGTGGACAAGGCCTCCGACTCCTTCCACGAGGACATTGCCAAGACCCGGGAGGTGCTGGACAACTACAGTACCTACGGGATGCTGGGCGGCATGCTCCTGGCCGACGGAGAGATGGTGGGCTTTGCTCTGGGCGAGGTCCTGGGCGACACCCTGTTCACCCACATTGAGAAGGCCGACCGGACCATCCCCGGCGGCTATCAGATGCTGGTCAGCCAGTACGCCCAGCACTACGCAGTGGACGGCGTGGAGTTCATCAACCGGGAGGACGACACCGGCGACCTGGGCCTGCGGACCAGCAAGCTGTCCTACCAGCCCACCGCCCTGCTGGAAAAGTACACCGTCACCATCGAGGAGCCCTGCTCCTGCTGTGACCAGCTGAAATAACATGATCCGCAAAGCGGCAGACAAAGAAATTCTTTGTCTGCCGCTTTTTCTTTTCTTCCCGGGCAAATCTCCCCACGGTACCCCCTCTCCGTCACCTCCGGTGCCACCTCCCCCGCAGAGGGAGGCTGAGACGAGGGATCGCGTCTGCGGACGCGAAGATTCCTCGCTGCGCTCGGAATGACAGGGAAACAGGAACGCCTCCTTCTATTGTCAGCCTGAGCGGAACAAAGTGGGGGCGAAGGATCTTTTCGCAAGCACTTCGGGAAAACGCGGCCGCCACGTATGGCGGCCCTGCGGCTTCTGCTGCCAGCCTGCCTAAACTCTTGTAGGGCTGCCATATATGGCAGCCGCAACCCCCGTCCCGCCCGCAGGCGAAACCAAACCGCACCTCCTGCGGCGCCGGTGGGCGCAGCATCCGGGTACGCTGATACCATCCTGTCTTTGCAGGCCGCAGAGCGGGCGTGTCAGTAACCCCCGTAATGCCATACATTTCTGCCAGATTTGGTGCGTTGGCTTCCCTGTCGGCACATTTTGCAGGCCCCCCGGAAACAACCGCCGCCCCCACAGGCCAATTTGACAAAGCGCCCCGTTCCCGGGGTCCGGGACCTCCCGGCGGCGCTTTGGGTACTTTGCCGCCGTGGGCAAAGTACCTCGCCCGCAGGCGAAACCTTCCCCTGGTAAGATTCCTCGCTGCGCTCGGAATGACAGGAAAACAGGAACGCCTCCAAATCTGTCATTCAGAGGAGCGAAGCGACGAAGAATCTTACCCCCGTCCCGCCGCAGGCGCCCCCCACTCGCAGACGACAAAATCTTTCCTTCCCTCTTGACTTTTATCTTCTACTCTCGTAGAATATATGTATACTACAAATATAGAAGAACGAGGTGATCCTATGAAGCACAGTATCCCCCGTCTGCCCGACGGCGAGCTTGAGGTCATGCAGGCCCTGTGGGACTGCACCCCTCCCGCCTCCCGCACCGACATCGAGGCCGTCCTCCTCCCCGTCCACCAGCTTGCCCCCACCACTCTGCTGACCATCCTGTCCCGGCTGGCTGAGAAGGGCTTTCTGGCCGTGGAAAAGGAGGGCCGTCGGAGCCTCTACACCCCTCTGGTGGAAAAGTCCGACTACCTGGCCGCCCAGAGCGGCAGCTTCATCCGCAAGCTGTGCCGGGGCAGTATGTCCACCTTTGCCGCCGCCCTGTGTGACAGCGGCATCAGCAAGGAAGATCTGGAGGAGCTCAGCCAGCTTTTGAAAAAGGGGGAGCTGTGATGGAACAGAAACGATCCCCTCTGGAGATATTTCTCCTCTGTCTGATGTTGATGGCCTATCTCATGCTCAGCTTTGCCTCCTATGGCATAAAGGTCATTGCCGTGGGGCTGCTGTTTGCCAGTACGGCGGCCCTGGCGCTCCATCAGGACGCCCGGATGGAGGCCAGCCCTGACCCGGACAGCAAGCTTCCCCGGTACACTCCCTTATTCAGCATTTTCAGCCTGTTCCTGATTGGTCTGATCCCCGTGCTGGTCTACCGGTTCCTGTTTCCTCAGTCTCTCGGGGCCACGCTGCTGTCCGACCTGTGCGGTCTCCTCCTCACCGCCAGCCTCTACTACATCCTGCTGGCGGCGGCTCTGCCCCTGTTCCGGCGGTACTTCTCCGCCCGGGCCTGTGCCGCACTGTGGCTGCTGCCCTCCCTGCTGAACTTCCTGATCGTGGGTATCCCCCTCCGGCAGAGGCCTTTGGTGGTGCTGGATGTGCCGGAGCGCCTGCTGCCCCCCATTCTGGTGCTCTGGCTGACCGTGGCGGCTGTGCTGCTGGTATGGAGCATCCTTTCCCATCTCCGGTTCCGGCGTCACCTGCTGAAAGACGCCGTACGGGTGGAGGACCCTGCCGTGCTGGCGGTCTGGGCTCAGGTCTGCAAGGGCGCCCGGCGCAAAAAGCAGCCGATCCTCTGCCGCTCCCCCCGCACCGGGACGCCCCTGTCCATCGGTCTTTTCGCCCGCACCACACGGGTGGTGCTGCCGGAAAAGGATTACGCCCCGGAGGATCTGGCTCTGGTTTTAAAGCATGAGCTGGTCCACATCATGCGCCAGGACAGCCGCACCAAGCTGTTTCTGACCCTTGTGCGGGCCCTGTGCTGGTTCAATCCCCTCATGTGGCTTGCCATGCGGAAAAGCTCCGACGACATGGAGCTCAGCTGCGATGAGACGGTGCTGGACGGAGCCGACGAGGAACAGCGCCGGCGGTACGCCAGACTTCTCCTCCACACCGCCGGGGATCAGCGGGGCTTCACCACCTGTCTGTCCGCCTCGGCCTCGGCTCTCCGATACCGGATGCGGGCGGTGACCGCCCCCTCCCGGCGCTATGTGGGCGGTCTGCTGGCCGGAGCCATGGTGCTTCTGCTGTTTGTCCTGTCCGGCACGGCGGCCTTCTCTGCCCGCCATGGTACGATGGAAGAACTGACCATGCCCCAGGGCGCGGAGACCTATAGGCTGAACGCCGTCTACGATCTGACTCATAACCGCTACTTCGACGAACCGGACACCGAAGCAGTCCTGGACTATCTGGCTGACCTGCCCCTGCGGCAGATCTCCGGCCAGTACGTCCTCGCCCCCTCTGCCCGCTCCTGGGAACCGGAGGGCTCCTATCTGGAATTCAGGATCTACAACGACGACGGGCTCCGGTATTTCAAATTGAGCGGCGAGGGCCTCCACATCTGCCGGGAGCATTACCAGGACTCCCCTCTGGACGAGAGCTATCTGGTGGACGCCGAAATCGACTGGGCCTATCTGGAGTCCCTGCTGGGCCCGGAGTCATAAGGAGGACGCCATATGAAATCCGAACATAAAAAACGGTTTGTTTACAACCTGATTTTTTATCTTGTTCTGGCCCTCTGCTATGGGCTGCTCATCTTCAAACAGGGCTGGACGCTGAACCATATCCCGATTTTTCTTCTGTTTCTCCTGTTCCCCGCTCTCAGGCGCGACAACGAAGGAAAGCGGGCCTTCACCGATTTCGTGCTGGAAAAGCGCTTTGGACGGAAGTATGAGCTTGTCCGGGGGCTGGGCGTCGCCGTACTGCTTGCCGGCTTTCTGTTCTCCATGCTCTGGCCGGACGACGTCCTGGGGATGCAGGTCTTTCTCCTGACTCTGCTCTTTTTCTTCCTCCACGGACTCTGGCTCATTCTGGTCATCGCCGACCAGAAGGCCATCTGGCGGGAGAAGTGGCAGCAGGAGCCCCATGATCTTTGATTTCTTACAAACAGCGTCCCGGATGCAATGCATCCGGGACGCTGTTTTTTGCTGTACACGGTTTCCGTTCTGTCTTATTCCGCAGTTTTATTTTTTATCAAATCAAACAAAATGATGGGATATATCCCATATATTTAAAATTCACTCCCTGTTTTTCTGCATTTTTCTTTCTCTTTTAAAAAAATATTTTTGTCTGTTTCCGGTCATTTTGACCACAGCCCATATCCCTTCTTTCCGGACCTGTTTTCTCTCCTTTGGGCCGAATTCTTCCATTTTCCATTTATTTATGTTCGCAGGGCTCTTTTTCTTCCATGTCCGTACTGTATAATATTTTCCATTGTCACAAAACAAAAACTGTAATAACGTACTTGCACCTTTTTCTGCTGGATGCTATGATAAATATATATATACTTTTTACATTATTTTTTCGATGGTGGTGATATAAATTACACTTTTTTACAAAAATAATACAGTTTAAAGGGTTGTGATTTAACTTATTTTAAATATTTTTTGGCAGTATACATCATTACTATCAGTTTGATAAAACGTAATACGTTTTGATCTGCCTATGTTTTCCCATCTTTTCCCTGGTATTCTTTTTATTTTTTGTGTAGTGTTCCATACTTTTTCAATATTCGTATTTTAAAAATTGTTCAGGAGGTAAGAATTTATGAGCAGATACAAGCGATTGTTCAGCGGCTTCCTGGCCACCGTGATGCTTGTGGGTACTCTGCCCACCTCGGCCTTCGCCGCAAAGCGCGACGACTCCTACCGGGCCCCCAACCATGACACCATCATCAACGACATTGCGGCAGGCCGCTATACCAGCGCTTTCAACGACGGGGAGCGTCTGGAGGGCAGCCCCATCGACACCACCGAGTTCATCAAGATCTCCCATCCCTACACCCCCGGTTCTTCCATGAACTTTGATCCCACCAAGAACTCCGCCTACCGCGCCGAGCACCAGAACGAAGTGTTCGCCGACGGACTGGTGGACTACATCGGCAACGGTCTGGTGGGTGTTCCCGGCGTAGACCCCGGCGCCAACGGTCAGGGCGACCGCGGCCAGGGCTACTGCTGGAGCGCTCTGTCCTACGGGGACTGGATGTACACCTGTCTGCTGTATAACAGCGCAGGCTCCACCAGCGACGTGATGGAGGAGCCCATCAACCCCCAGGAGGTTGACGAGATGTACGGTGGCGACTACTGGATGGTGGAGGACGACCGCAACATTCCCTACAGCGCCGTAGTCAAAATCAACGTCAAGACCGGCGAGGTGGTCCACCTCATGTCCGAGGGCAAAAACGGCATCAACGCCCAGTTCCGCGGCGCCGCCAAGTACAAGGACAAGCTGTACTTCATCGGCAGCGTGAACCATCTGCCCAGCATTTACGAGATCGACCCCAAGACCGACGCCTTCCAGTGCGTCCACCAGGATGAGGAAATGAAGAACCATCCCGGCGGCTGGAAGGGCGCCTGGATGGAGTCCCGCGGCAAGGGCATCTGCCCCACCATCCGCGGCATTACCACCTTCACCAACCCCGCCGACGGGGAGGAGTATCTGGTGGTCAGCTGCGTAGGCATGGACGGCAACCCCTACGTTGCCATTTCCGACGATCCCAGCTCCGGCGAGTTCCATAAGATCGGCAGAACCTTTGCCGACGGCTATGACATCAAGTACAACCCCGATGCAGGCCCCGGCGATCTGTTCGGCTATGCCGCCTGCGATCTCCGCGACAGCATCATGGGCGGTTCCATCTGGGAGATGGCCGCCATCGGCAACAAGCTGTTCGTAGCCATCTGCACCGGCAAGCCCTCCAACGCCAAGTGGCACTACCGTGAGAACCACGAGGAGGGCGACGCCACCGGCGAGTTCATGACCAATCAGATCATCGACTCCATGCAGTCCTTTGCCATCGTGGTCGGCGAGTATAACAAGGACGCCGGCAGCCCCGAGGAGAAGGGCGCCTGGGAGTGGCACTCTCTGGCCGGTGACGAGAAGTTCGGCTCCAAGTACACCTTCGGCATCGACCCCGAGCGCACCCGTGCAGGCGCCTGCAACCTGGTGGTCTTTGACGGCAAGCTGTACGTGGGTGAGTACAACGACACTCAGATTGCCTTCAAGAACATGGCAAACCGCGAGTACACCTTCCTGAAGCGCAACATCGAGCAGTCTGTCAGCCTGTACCGGCTGGATCCGGACACCGAGACCTTTGAGAAGGTCATGGGCAATCCCACCAAGATGTTCCCCACCGCTCTGTCCGGCATCAACGAGTCCGGCTTCGGCAAGGGTGAAAACCAGTATTTCTGGCGCAGCATCGTGTTTGACGGCAACGGTGACGGCAAGGACGAGCTGTACTACGGCACTTTTGACGAAACCTTCGTGCTGCTGCCCATCGCCCGCATGGCCAATGAAAAGCAGCAGGGTCTGCTGCCCGGACTGCTCAGCGTGACCGAGTCCGTGGATCAGGCCGCAGCCGGCCAGACCAGCGCTCTGTCCACAGCCCAGCTGAAGGACGTGGCCGACGCCAACCAGACCTTTGCGCAGATGAAGGCCGACGGCGTCTTTGTTCCCAAGGCCGATGAAGAGGCCGCCAGCCGCGGTGTTCTTCTGCCCAAGGCCGTCATGGAGGCCAAGCCTCTGGTGCAGGTGGACTCCGTGAAGGATCTGTACCTGGCCATTCTGTCCGCCATGGAGCTGATCCGCAACAACCAGGGTGATCGCACCGTTCCCGAAACTCTGGTGAACGTGGTTCGGGTGCTGAATCTCCAGGAGGAGATCGCAAAGTACCTGGACGCCCACGGCTCCAGAATTCCCGCTATCCTGCGCAGCGCCGCCGAGGCTCTGGCCGATGACCAGGCCCCCGTGGCAGATCCCACCCTGCCCCAGCCTCCCGTGGATCCCGAGGGCCCCGGCCGCACCGAGAACATTCAGGAGGTCAAGGTGGTCCTGAAGCACCTGGCCGGCAGCGTTACCGGTTTTGATATGTTCCGCACCGACGACGGTATCCACTTCACCCAGATCACCCGCAACGGCATGGGCGACCCCTACAACCAGGGTCTGCGCGCCTTTGCCGCCAATAACGATCCTGAAAACGCCTGGCTATGCCTGGGCACCGCCAACCCCTTCTACGGCGCACAGGTGTGGAGAATGCAGTCCGGCATCACCAACCACAAGCCCGTGGAGCCCGCCCAGCAGGTGGTTTCTCTGAACTTTGTGGATCAGGATGGCCAGACCATCCAGCGCAAGCCCGTGGACGGCCACAAGGCCCGGGAGGTCTATGTCTACCAGGGTGTTGACCGGCTGGATCTGAGCCTGGTGGAGCGTCTGATCCTGGACAGCTACGCCATCGCCGACGGCGTCACCTCCGTGGAGATCCAAACCGCCGAGGACGGCAGCAGATTTGCCGACATTCCTCTGGTCAGCGTGGACAAGCTGGTGGATGTGACCATTAACTTTGTTCCCGTCACCGGCGAAGAGCCCATCCAAAAGGTGGTCAGCCTCTCCGCTGCCCAGACCTCTCTCCAGGCCGACGAGCTGATCCGTTATCTGGCCGAGTCCACTGACAAGTGGCTGCTGGAGAACGACCACGCAGGCGTCACCATCAAGAACGGCCAGGCCACCGTCAGCGTGGTGAACTGCGAGACCATGTACACCGTAAAGCTGGTGGGCGGCGTCCTCAGTGACAACCGCTCCTCCGAGCTGAAATACGCCCCCGGTCAGATCATTTCCATCCGTGCCGTCAACAAGGATCCCCGCATGGTCTTTGACCGCTGGGATGTTCAGGGCAGCCTGGACGCCGGCGAAGTCAAAATGGCCATCACCTCCTTTGTGATGCCCGCCTCCGACCTGACTCTGACCTCTGTTTACAACGAGCTGGCCATGCGCCAGATCACTGTGAACAACGGCGTGGCTCTGCTGGGCAAGCAGCAGGGCTCCATCATCGTTCCCGCTCTGGACGAGAACGGCAACGAGATCCCCCTGACCGAGGCCTATAAGGGCCAGAAGATCGTCGTCCGCACTGTGCCCGCCACCGACGCTCCCGCCGACCGGAAGGGCTTTGTGAACTGGACCTACACCAACGACTACGCCTCCGGCGTCATTCTGGATGACGCCACCAGATATCAGACCTACTTCACCATGCCTGACAAGTCCGTGGAGCTGACCGCCAACTACAGGAACATGCACAACGTGGTTGTGGAGAGCGGCCAGGCCAGGATTCCCGGCGGCGAGTACGGCGACCACATCAGCGCCTACCCCGGCCAGGGCGTCTCCATCCGTGCCGAGGTGCCTGAGGGCTCCCGCTTCTACAAGTGGGAATTCAAGCCTGCCAAGGTGTCCGACGTGTCCATCGTGGATCCCTACTCCCCCGAGACCTCCTTCGTCATGCCCAAGTTCGAGCTGCTGGGTCTGTTCGGCACCCAGACGCTGAATGTGACTGCCCGCATCCTGCGGGAGGGTCAGTTCGTGCTCACCCTGAACAAGGCCTACGGTCCTCTGTCCGGCAATACGTTCCTCATCACTGAGGACGGCGTGGTACCTGAGCTGCCCACGCCCAAGCGTGACAACTGGTACTTCACCGGCTGGTACACCCAGAAGCTGGACGGCCGCCAGGTCCAGGCCGGCGACCGGATCGACGCAGATACCACCCTGTACGCACACTGGAGCAAGGATAAGCCCGAGCCTCCTGTGACCGAGTACACCGTGACCTTCGACGCCAACGGCGGCTCCACCGACTCCGCCTCTGCCCGGACCGTCAACGGCAAGCTGGCCGTTCTGCCCGGCGCCATCCGTGAGGGCTACCTCTTTGACGGCTGGTACACCCAGGCCGAGGGCGGCGAGAAAATCACTGCCGACCGGGTCTATGCTGCCGATGTGACCGTTTACGCACACTGGATCCGCCAGACCGGCGAGACCTTCGCCATCACCGTGAAGGACGCCGACCATGGCAAGCTGACTGTGTCCGCCGACGCCGCCGAGGCCGGCGACCGGATCACCATCACTGTCACCCCCGATCAGGGCTACAAACTGGGTCTGCTGGCAGCCCGGGATGTGAACGACAATGCCCAGGCTCTGGACCGTGACGGCAGCGCCATCACTCTGCTGATGCCCGCCTCCGATCTGGAGATCCGCAGCGTATTCGTGAAGGACGACAGCGCTCCCTTCGTGGACGTGTCCGGAAAGGACTGGTTCCTGGACTCCGTCAACTGGGGTGTTGAGAACGGCATCACCGCCGGTACCGGCAACAATGCCTTCAGCCCCCTGCTGGTCTGCACCCGCGCCCAGGCCATGACTCTGCTGTGGCACTCCATGGGCAGCCCCGAGCCCGCTGAGGTGGAGAACCCCTTCACCGACGTGAAGGAGGACGACTGGTACTACAAGGCCGTCATGTGGGCCGTTGAGAACCACCTGACCTCCGGCACCAGCGCCACCACCTTCGGCTCTGAGGATCCCTGCAACCGTGCTCAGATTGTCACCTTCATCTGGCGTGCCATGGGCGAGCCTCAGGTGACCGTCGGCAATCCCTTCCGCGACGTGACCGAGAGCGACTACTTCTACAGCCCCGTCATGTGGGCCGTCAAGTACGGCGTCACCTCCGGCACCAGCGCCACCACCTTCAGCCCCGAGGATCCCTGCGACCGCGCACAGATCCTGACGCTGCTGTACCACAACGTACTGAATCAGTAAGTCCCTGCGGGCATAATAAAGCCGCCGGTGAAGCAACGCTTCACCGGCGGCTTTCTCTTCGTTTTACCAGGTCACCTTGTCCAGAATTCCGGTCATGTAGGCCATGAACACACCGTAGTTGGTCATAGGCACACCGGCCTGCTGGGCGGCGGCCAGACGGGACTGCACATAGCGGCGGTTGAACATACAGCTGCCGCAGTGGAGGATCAGGTCGTATTGGCCCAGATCCTCGGGGAAATCCTTGCCGCTGACCATGTCCACCTGCAGGCTCTCGCCAAAGCGTTTCCGCAGCAGACGGGGGATCTTCACCCGTCCGATATCCTCCTCCAGAGGGGCGTGGGTGCAGGCTTCGGCGATCAGAACACGGCTGCTGCCGTTCAGCTTCTCCACCGCTCTTGCCCCCTGGGCAAAGGCTCTGATGTCCCCCTTATAGGCGGCCATCAGCACAGAGAAGGAGGTCAGCAGGGTGCCCTCCGGCTTCTTGGGCCAGACCTCGGGGAAGACCTGGGAATCGGTGATGATCATGGCGGGGGGCTGCCGCAGGGCGGCCAGGGCTCCGTCCAGCTCCTCGGTCTTCACGCACATGACGATGCAGTCCCCATCCAGCAGATCCCGGATGGTCTGGACCTGGGGCAGGATCAGGCGGCCCTTGGGGGCCTGCAGATCCTGGGGGGTCACCAGCAACACCACGTCCCCCGGCTTCACCAGATGGGAGGCAATGGTGGTGGCGAAGCAGTCCTCCGGCAGCAGGCGCAGCAGCATCAGCCGCAGGCGCTCGGTGACGCCCTTGTCCTTCACACTGACGGTCTCGGCCTCCAGGCCCAGCTTCTCCTTCACGGAGGCTTTCAGGGCCTCCGTGTCCCGGCACAGGTCCCCCCGGCTCAGCAGGCACAGCACCGGGGTGCCGTGTTCCTTCATGGCGGCGGCCCACTCCCGCTCCGGGGTCAGGGGGTCGTCGGGGGCTGTGTCGCTGGAGATCAGCAGGATGGCGGCGTCGGTCTCGGCCAGGATCTTCCGGGTCATGTCCACCCGCATCTGTCCCAGCATGCCCTCGTCGTCATAGCCCGCCGTGTCGATGAGGACGCAGGGGCCCACTCCGTGGAGTTCCATGGACTTATACACCGGGTCGGTGGTCGTACCGGCCACATCGGACACCAGGGACACCTCATGACCGGCAAAAGCGTTGGTCAGGGAGGACTTACCGGCGTTTCTCCGGCCGAAAAAGGCGATATGTACCCGCTCGGCCCGGGGCGTTTCATTCAGACTTCCCATGGCGGTCACCGCTTGGAGTAGGTCACCTTGACGCTGACGTCCTTCAGCTGGCCCAGCTTGCCGGACAGATTGCTGATGACGGACTCAGGTGCGTCCAGGATGACAGTGATGATGTTGACCTTGCGCTTGGGGTAGGGCATCCCGGTGCGGGAGACGACGTACTCCCCTGCCTGATGGAGCAGGGCGTTGATCTTCTCGGCGCAGTCCCGGTTTTCTGCAATGATGCCCATAATGGCAAGCCGGGTATTCTCCTCATGTACAGCTTCACTCATGGCTGTGTACTCACTTTCTTCGTATTCAGACTGGTCTGCCTCAGCCACGGCCAGCACGTCGGGGCAGCAGCGGTAATCGTCCTCCAGCTCTCCGATCACCGTCTCCACCCCAAAGGCCCGCCGCATGTTCTCCCTTGTGATGACCTGCCGGGGGCTGCCGAAGCAGATCCGGCCCTGCCGGTCCAGCAGCAGGGCCCGGTCGGCGTGACGCAGGGCGTGGACGGGGTAGTGGGTGTTGAAGATGCAGGAGATCCCCTCCTCCGTCAGGGCGTGGAGGGTCTGGAGCACCACCAGCTGGTTTTTAAAATCCAGATTGCTTTCGGGCTCGTCCAGAATGATGATCCTGGGCTCGGCAGCCAGGGCGCGGGCCACCAGCACCATCTGCAGTTCGCCGCCGGACAGGCGGGCGCAGGAGCAGTCGGCCAGCCGGGTCAGGCCCAGCCGTTCCAGGGTGGCCTCCACCACCTGCCGGTCCCCGGCGCCGGGCTTTCCGAACACGCCGTAGCGGCTGCTGCGGCCCAGCAGGACCATGTCCCGGACCGTGATGGCCATGGAGCTGCTCTTGCTCTGGGGCACGTAGGCAATGGAGGAAAAGAGCTCCCTCTGGGACAGGGTGGAAATATCCGTCCCGTCCAGCAGGCTGGCCCCCTCCTTCCATTTGAGAAAGCCCATCATGCACCGGAGCAGGGTGGTCTTTCCGGCGCCGTTGGGGCCCAGAATGGCCAGCATCTGGCCTTTTTCCACCCGGAAGGACAGGTTCCGGAACACCGTGCGGCCTCCCGGATAGGCAAAGCCTCCGTTTTTCACTTCAAAGGTCACAGGTTCCACCCCCCGGTCCGGCGCAGCAGGGCGATGAACACCGGCGCGCCGATCAGTGCCGTCAGCACGGAGACAGGGATCTCAGAGGGGCTGATGCTGCGGGCGGCGGTGTCCACCAGGATCATAAAGACGGCGCCCGCGCTGACGGAGGCGGGCACCAGCACCAGGTGGTCGCTGCCCAGGGCCATCCGGCAGATGTGGGGGATCAGCAGGCCCACCCAGCCCACCTGACCGCAGGCGGACACGCAGGCGGAGGTGATCATGGTGCAGGCCAGTGCGGTGATCCCCCGCAGCAGCTTCACGTTGGAGCCGGAGGCCCGGATCTCGTCCTCGGACAGGGGCAGGATATTCAGCCGCCAGCGGATGGCATACAGCACGGCTATGCCGATCAGGATAAAGGGCAGGGAGAAGGTCACCGTGTACCAGGTGGCGCTGTCCAGGCTGCCCATCAGCCAGTAGGTAATGGCGGGCAGCTTGGAGTCGGTGTCGGCCACCAGCTTCACCAGGGAGATGAGGGCCGAAAACAGGGAGGATACGATCATACCGCCCAGGATCATGGCGGTGAGGGAGCGGCCCATACCGCTCCCCTTTCCGATCATCATGGTCAGCCCCACGGCCAGAAAGCCGAACAGCAGGGCGGTCAGCTGGGTCAGGGTAATGCTGAGTCCCAGCAGCAGGGCCAGCACTGCGCCGAAGCTGGCTCCGCTGGCCACGCCCAGGGTGTCCGGGGTGGCCATGGGGTTGGAAAACAGGCTCTGGAAGGCAAGGCCTGCCACGGACAGACCGCCGCCCACCAGCATGGCCAGCACGATCCGGGGCAGGCGCATGTCCCGGATGATCCTTGCCAGATTGTCCCCGGGCTCCATGCCGTTTTGCAGCAGGCTCCACAGGGCGGTCAGGGTCTCACCGGCGGTGGTGGAGTACCGCCCGATGCACAGGCACACCAGGCCTGTCAGCAGAGGCAGCAGCACCAGGGTCCCGTAAAACCCGATTTTTCTCCCGCGGGAGGAGGTCACATCCAGTTTCAAACAGGTTCCTTTCTCCGGTTACATGGCGGAGTCGGCGGGGGGATTGTACAGGGTCTCCATATCCTCGTCGGTGAGGGTCACGCCGTAGAAGTTCTGGAAATAGTCCTTGATCTCCTGATTCATGTCCAGATCCTCAAACAGGTCGGGATACAGGTTCTTGGCCATGAACTGCAGGGCCAGAGGGCTGTCGGAGCAGGGAGGGAACCAGTAGTACATACCCAGAGGCAGCTTGATGACCTCGCCGTTCTTCACGGCGGTCAGGCCGCTCCAGTCCTGGCCGGGGACGGCGGTACCCTGGGCGATCTGCTCGGGGGTAAAGGCGCTGAAGCTGTTCAGGAAGATCACGTCGGGATCCCACTCATAGATCTGCTCCAGGCTCACGGGGGAGATCTTCTTCTCAATGTCAATGGCCACGTTGTCAGCGCCGATGGTGCTCAGCCAGTAGCGGCCGAAGGTGGAACCGGCAGCCACGATGGCGGACTCGTTGTAGTTTGCCAGGATCAGGGCGCTGCGGCGCTCGTTCTCAGGGATCTGGGCCACACGGTCCATGACCATCTTCTCCACGTCCTTGCCGTAGGCGATGATCTCGTCGGCCTCCATCTCGGTACCCAGCACCTGACCGATCAGGCCGGCCCAGGTGTTGACGGTCTCGATGGTGCTCTGGATGGCGGTGGAGAAGCCCACGCAGGGCACGCCCAGGGAGGTCAGCTTCTCAGCGGCCACCACGTCGGGCTCGTTGCCCATGTTGTAGAACACCACGTCGGGCTCCAGGTTCATGACCTCTTCCACATTGACGGTCTCACCCTGTGCAAAGGCGGTGTCCACGTCCTCCAGGTCAGCCACCCGGTTCAGGAAGGACTTGACGGCGGCGTTCTTGGACTCGGGGGTCAGGCCCACGATCTTGTCGGCGTCGCCGCCCACCATGCAGTACACGGAGCACAGGGGCATGGTGGACATGATGACGATACCGTCGATCTGGTTGGGGACCTCGATCTCCTTACCGGCGTTGTCCACTACCATGTGGACGCCCTCTGCGTCCATGCTCTGGGCTGCGCTTCCGGCGCCGGACTGGGAGCCGTCGGCCTCATTCTTGGGGCCGCAGCCTGCCAGCAGGGTCAGCATCATGCTGAGGGTCAGAAGCAGGGAAATTGCTTTTTTCATAACTCTTCCTCCATTTTTTGTAATAAATTCTCCAGGGGTTCTGCTGCGGGCGGATACAGCCGCGCAGACAGGGCCTGATGGGGACGGTTTAAAAAGACAGCCTTGCTGTCACGGGGCAGAAGCAGCCGGTACAGGGGATCGCCCACGATCACATCCCAGTCGCCGGCCAGCAGCTGCTTCAGCTGGGTCTCAGTCTCCGGGACCACAAAGGGCCCCTCCGGCTTCCAGCCGGGGAGCAGCCCCTCGGCCAGACCGGCGGTGGCCCGAAAGCCCCGTCGGCGGCACAGGTCGGCCAGGGAGGCCGCAAAGACGGACTCCCCCAGCACCAGCACCTGTTTCCCGGTCTCCGGCTGTGGGGCGGGCCGCTCCTCCCGGGCCAGCAGCCGCGCTGCGCTCTCCCGGTCAAAGGGCAGCCCCACCGCATAGGGAACACCGAATTTCTGCTTCATCCATTTTGCGGCGGGCAGGCCGGACAGGCTGAGTACGATATTGGCGTTACACAGCGCGGGTGACGTGATCTCGTCCAGGCCGCCGTTCATGGTCAGGGAACACACTTCTTCTGCGCCCGCTTCCAGCAGGCAGCTGCGGACGCCCTCCAGCTCGGCAGAGCTGAGGTCCATGGGGAAGGCGCCCAGCAGGTTCACCCTCCCCTTCTTCTGTACCGCGTCCGGCGGGGTCATGCGCTCCAGCAGTTTTTTCAGTGCCTCTCCCGCACCTCGGTGGTACAGCTGAAAGCCTCCCGCCCCCACGGAAAACACCGGGGTGCCGGAGCGCTCCTCCGCCTCGGCGGCGATGCCCTCCAGGTCGATGCAGATGGTAAAGGGCACAGGTGTGCCCACAATGGCGGCAAAGGGGGCGGGCCGGCGCTCCAGCTCGGTGGTGATCCGGTCCAGCAGGATCTGATCGTTGCCGGTGACCGCCTCCACCTGGGACAGCTGGGAGCCCACCGTGCGGCACTTGTCCAGGTCGCGCTGCTCCTCAAAGGTGATGAACACCTCGGTGCTTCCGGCGGCGTCGTGGATCACGGTCAGGCCTCCCGATTCAAACAGCATGGAGCAGGCGCCCGCCGTGTCCGAAGCCAGGGGCGGTAAGATCATACGGATATCTTTCATAGGTTCAGCAGCGCCTCCCTGGACAGAGATTGGGGATCGTCGGGATTGCAGAGATTATAATAAGGAGTCCCCAGCCGCGCCTGCAAGCTTCTGGCAGCGGGCAGGGCCACAGGAGTGACCACAAGGTTGGCCAGACTTCCGCCGAAGGTGTTCAGCTCCTCCAGGGTTCTGCAGTTCAGCAGGTGGCGGGAGGCGATCCCTTTCTCCTTCAGCGCACAGGCCAGGGGGTGATCCTCTGCCGGGGGCAGGAAATAGCCCAGCCAGTTCACCGCCCGGACGGACTCCGTTTTCCGGAACAGCCCGGTGACGGCGTTGTGCACCCGCACCAGAGGGGGCATGGTGGCCCGGTTGATGGGGTCCACCGCCAGGTCAAAGAAAATAATGTCGGGGAATTCCCGTCTCAGCTCCCCCAGCACATAGTCGTGGTCGGTGCCGATGAAGCTGTCCACACAGCTGACGAAGAGGCAGAGGATCCGGGGCCGTCTGCCCTCCCCGGTCAGGCGCTCGATGGTCTGCTCCGTGCTCTCAATGAGGATCTGCTCCGTATCTCCGCCGATCAGGTCCCCCTGTTCCAGATGGAACATGGTGAACCGGTCTGAAATACCCTCTTCAATGGAGGACAGGCGCAGGATCCGGGTGCAGCCGGTGGGCATGACAAAGACCGCGTGACTTTCCGGGATCAGCTTGCAGTAGTGGGTCAGGTTGAAGCAGCTGCGCTCCGCTTTTTCAAAGGGCTCGCTCATTCCTCCACCTCCTCGGCCAGGTCGTAGAGCTTCCGGGCCAGATCCCGATAGACCAGCCCCAGCCCGCTGTCCGGGAAGGCAGCGGTCACGGTGGTGTTCTGTTCCTCCGCCTGCTGGACCAGGCCGTCCCGGGGGATGATCCCCACCACGGGGACTTCCAGCTCCCGGGCCATATCGGCCACCAGCTGCTCCTCGTCCTTCACGTTCCGGCTGTTCTGGATCAGACCGGTGAGCCGGGCGTAGTTGCGGCCCTTGAAATTCTGGATGGCCAGGGCGATATTGGCGGCGGCGTACAGGGACATTTTTTCTCCGGAGGTCACGATGAACACATCCCGGGCATAGCCGTTCCGCAGGGGCATGGCAAAGCCGCCGCAGACCACGTCGCCCAGCACATCGTACAGCAGCACGTCGGGCTTGTACTGCTCATAGACCTCATGCTCCTTCAGGGTCTCAAAGGCGGTGACGATGCCCCGTCCGGCGCAGCCGGTTCCGGGGACGGGCCCTCCGCACTCAGCGCAGAACACCCCGTCGCTGCCCTGGGTGATCATGTCGTTCAGGGTAAAGTCCTCCCGGCCGGACCGAACCAGCTCCAGAATGGTGGTCTGGTTTTCCCCATACAGGTGGGCGGATGTGGAATCGGCCTTGGGGTCGCAGCCCAGCTGCAGGACCCGGTGGCCGTCCCGGGCCAGGGCAGCGGCAATGTTGGAGACGGTGGTGGACTTGCCGATGCCTCCCTTGCCGTAGATTGCAATTCGTTTCATATTTCCCTTTCTCACGTACCGGAACATAAAAAAATTCCCATGCCGGAGCATAGGAACGCAACAACAGAAAGCCCCCCTGAAAAGGCGGGCCTGTCGCATGGATCTTTCTTTCCGGAATACTCCTCAAAGTCAGAACTGGACGATTCTTGATCCTCCGCCTCGGTGCACACTCCTCAGCGTGGGATATTTGTCAATTTATGCTAACACAAACGGGGGCATAAAGCAAGGAGGGATCGGAGCAGTTCCGATCCCTCCCTGGGTTTTATTGACTTCAGGCCTTCCGGTTTTTCTTTCTGGTCCAGCCGTAGAACAGGGCGCCCAGCACGCTCCACACCAGCAGGCACACATAGGAGGCCTTGCTCAAGGATGCGTCGGTGCCGGGAATGGGCACCAGCAGCAGGACCATGAACACCACGCTCATCACAAAGCCGACCACGGCCATGGGCAGGAATCTGTACTCCTTCTCTCTGCGGGCCGCCTTGAAGGCGGCCAGACAGGTGTAGCAGGAGCCGATGGACGCGCCGATGGAGGACATATTCACGATCCAGCTCAGAGCCGTCCGGCCGAAGGGCAGGGCAGCCAGAGAGGCCAGCAGGGTGAACAGGATGGCGTTGGCAGGGGTCTTGAAGGTTCCGTGGATCTCGCCGAACCACCGGGGCAGCAGACCGGCCCGGGCCATGGAGTACAGCAGGCGGCTGGTAGCCATGTAAAAGCCGATGATGCTGGACAGAATGGCGGCCAGCACGGCCAGTCCCAGAAATGCCAGTCCGATCTTGCCCAGCAGGATGTGGGCAGAGTGGAAGGTGGGCAGGGAGATCAGGCCGCTGAGTCCGGGAACTGCGTGGAGATAGGACACCCAGCTGCCGTACTGCTCCGGAATGATCATGGCAGTAATGGTGTTCAGAATGGCGTAGACTGCCGCGCCTGCCAGGATGGAGGCCACCATCAGCCGCTTGGTCTTCTTCATGGGGAAGCGGAACTCTTCCACGGCCTGGGGGATGGTCTCAAAACCGGCAAAGGCCCAAGGGGCCACCGCTACGATGCCCAGGACCCCGGCCACAGGGGGCGTGTCGGGGCTGAAGGCCGGCTTGAGATTGGCGAAGGCGGGCGGGCCCTGGAGCACTGCGGCTCCGGACAGGACCAGAATGCCCACCACCAGGGCGATGACCAGTCCGTTTTCAAACAGGCCGGCGGAGCGGACGCCCCGGATGCTGAGGATGGCAAAGAGGGCCAGCACTGCCGAGGCCAGCACCACCTCTGCCAGGTACACGTCATAGCCCGCCACGCTGTAGTGGAAGCCGAACTGGAGGGCCTCCGGGAACAGCACCCGGCTGATCAGGGCGATGGCCGTACCGTTCAGCGGGACGATGGCCAGATAGGACAGACTCAGGAACCAGGAGCAGACAAAGGCGTGGGTCTCGCCGAAGGCCTCCCTGGTATAGGTGAAGGCGCCGCCGGTAACGGGACAGCGCTGGATCATAAAGCTGTAGTTCATGGCGATGATCACCATGATCAGGGCGGACAGGCCCAGGGCGATGGCCGTACCGCCGGGGCCGGCTTTCAGCAGGAAGGTATCACCGGGCAGGATAAAGGCGCCCCAGCCGATCATACAGCCCACCGCCAGAGACAGCACGTTCATGGGGGACAGGTTCTTTTCCAGAGTTCCTCCTCCGGTCTGGGCGGGAGTTTTGTTGTTCATATTGTACCTTACTCTTTCTGTGTCCGGGTCCGGCAAGGGCACAGGGCATTTCTCTGCCAATTTGCCAAACATAAATCAACAATTTTTTATTTGTCGTTATATCTATGATAGCGTCATTGGTGAAAAATATCAAATTAAAATCTTATTAACATTGTATGAATACAGCAACACGCACAATAACCTGTCTTTATTTCTTACAAAACCAACAAAAAGACACCCCAATGAGCCGGTTCATCGGGGTGTCTTTTTTCATATTCCGTGGGGGCAGTCTTCTTCCAGCGGCTCTTCATCCCCAGGATCTCCGTCCGGTTAAACATCCTGCAGATGCTGCTGTTATCGTCTATGGGGCAGCTCTGATCGCAGCGGTCTGTTCTGGCAGGAAAAAGCCCCCGGTTTCGAAAAACCGTGGGCTTTTACTCACTTTTTCTTGACCAGGAGGCCCAGCAGCTCACCCAGGAGCATGCCCACGCCCACGCCCAGGCCGGGGTCCTGGGTCATCATCAGGGCCACGCCCATACCTGCAAACAGACCCAGACACATGCCGCCCACAATGAAGCTGGGCTTTCTGTTCTCTCGGTGCTGATCCCACACCAGGATCACCAGACAGGCGCCCACCAGGATATAGGGCAGAGTGCCGTGTATAAACTGTGTCATACGCTAAAATCCTTCTTTCTGCACTTGAGAGGACGGGGCTTCCGTCCTTTCCAGACAGTATAGCACAGAACGCAGCAATTTTCCTCCTAAATTTAAAAAAGGGGACGGCCTCCGAAAAGGCCGCCCCCAATGGGTGGACAGGGTTATTTTTTCTCTCTGCGGAAGCACATGAACCAGTCCAGGCAGTACTGGTCCTCAGTCTGGTTATCCATGCGATCCTTGGCGGTGCCGCAGCTGCCGGCGGTGGGGACGATCACATCGTCGCCGGGACGCCAGTCGGCGGGAGTGGCGCACTGGTCGGCGTCTGCCTTCTGCAGGGCCTGGATAATACGTTTGATCTCGTCGAAGTTACGGCCGGTGGACAGGGGGTAGTACAGAATGGTGCGGATGATGCCCTGAGGGTCGATGACGAAGACGGCGCGGACAGCCTGGGTATTGGACTGGCCGGGCTGGATCATGCCGTACTTGGAGGATACCTCCATCCGGATGTCCTCGATCAGGGGGAAGGTCACGTTGATGTTCTTCTTGCCGTTCCACTCCAGCTCCTGGATCTTGCGCAGCCATGCAATGTGGGAGTACAGGGAGTCCACGGACAGACCCACCAGCTGGACGTTCATCTCCTTGAACTCATCGATCATGGAGCCGAAGGTCATAAACTCGGTGGTGCAGACGGGGGTGAAGTCGGCGGGGTGAGAGAAGAGGATGATCCACTTGCCGACAAAGTCTTCAGGGAATTTAATGTTGCCCTGGGTGGTCACAGCTTCAAAAGAGGGGGCCTTATCGCCCAGCAGGGGCATACGGTTTTCATGTTCCAGCATGATAATTTCTCCTTTTATTTATGATATTTGAGGGGGACAGGAGCTTGGGCCTGTCCTGTTCTGTTTGTGTAGTTATCATATGCTAACCGTAAATATCTTTCCGTGACTTTGTCACAGAAAATGATCTATTACAGCACTTTTAATTTATATTTCGGATTTTCCTTTTTAAAAAGTTATATTTTGTATTATATGGACATGTCCAAAAAATTCAATACGTAGTTCTTCCTTTCTCTGTAAAAAGCCGCCCATGGCCGCGAAGGTAGATCGGCGGCAGGCTCCTGCATCGTCCAGTATTTTTTATGGAGCTCTCCTTTCAGTGTTTCGTCATCAGCTATTCCTGACCTCCGTTTCGTAAGACGGCCCCGACAGCGTCCGCACCGCCGAATCAGCTTCTTTTCCCGTGATGATCCAATGGATCATCCTCACATCAGCATCCGTCATTCCTGTCAATATGACGGAGTCATCCTCCCTGTAAGGTTGCGTTTCCACCCCAGGAGCTTCCTTTTTCGTCACTTATTACCATAGCTTTTTCCTGTTTTTCGATTCCAGTTATTTCCTTATCCTCCCCATAAAGCTGTCGTTTTCACGCCTTAGGACGATCTTATGTAAATTTAAGTCAATAACTTTCTACCGAATCAGAGAAATAATTTATTTTTGAAATCCCGATAATTTTCCATATTTTTTCCTTGGATTGCCTGCATTTCTTTTATTTCAGACATATTTTGTTCACATTTCCTTTTCTTCCCCTGTCTGATTTGTCAATTTCGTCGTCCTTTTTGCAAATTATCCTGTTGCTTTTTGTAATAGGGTACTGTATAATGCGTAATATAAGCTATGCATTTTACATTTTGCACAAATTTTTCTTCCCCGGCACGGCGAGCCAATACGCCGCATCTGCCGGGGTGCTTTTTGCCGTGTGCATTGTGCAGCTGCATAGTCACGAACCTATCCGTGTGTAAAAAAGAAAGAGGGGTATTCATGTCTATTCTTACCAACCCGGTCACAGTATCCGTCGTGGTTCTGTGTATCCTCTGCCTGTTCAAGCTGAACGTGCTGTTTGCCATGCTGATCGCCTGCGTGGCCGGCGGCGTGGTGGGCGGTATTCCCATCTACACCAGCGAGGAGGGTGTTGACACCATCTTCGGTCTGCTGACCGGCGGCTTCTCTGGCAACGCTACCACTGCTCTGGCTTACATCCTGCTGGGTACCTTTGCCACTGCCATCGCCACCACCGGCCTGGCTGAGATCCTGTCCAAGAAGATGTCCCGCATCATCGGCTCCAAGAAGCTGGTCCTGATGGGCATCCTGACCGGTATCGCCATTCTGTCCCAGAACCTGATTCCTGTTCATATTGCTTACATTCCCATCCTGGTTCCCCCCATGCTGGCCATGATGAGCAAGATGAAGCTGGACCGCCGCGCTGTGGCCTGCTGCATCGCCTTCGGTCATAAGGCTCCTTACATCGCCATCCCCTTCGGCTTCGGCCTGATTTTCCAGAACATCATCGCTGACAACCTGACCGAGAACGGCATGGAAGTCACCGTGTCCGACGTCGCCTCCATCAACTGGACTCTGGCCGTCGCCATGCTCATCGGCCTGCTGGTCGCCGTGTTCATCTCCTATCGCAAGCCCCGCGAGTACAAGATCATCGAGGCTGACACCTCTGCTTCCGACAATATCTCCGAGAAGCTGGAGTACCGTCACTATGTGACCATCGCCGCCGCTGTCGTGGTGGTCGTGGTTCAGGTCTTCTCTCAGGACCTGGCTCTGTCCGCTCTGGCCGGTATCGTTGTCATGATCGTCTTCGGTGCCATCAAGTGGACCGAGATCGATGACCAGATCTCCGGCGGTATCAAGATCATGGGCCTGATCGCTTTCGTCATGCTGGTTG